>OBLT010000831.1_pt1 | contig 19895 bp, 19 predicted proteins | sample 1518721 | NCBI WGS metagenome assembly OBLT01 (sample SAMEA3539307, study PRJEB22396) | soil metagenome | biome: tundra; feature: field; material: soil | place: USA | collected 2010-05 | depth 0.15 m | reverse complement strand
ATTGATGTGGACGTGCGAGTCCACCAGGCCAGGAAGCAGGACATAGTCGCCAAAATCGTGAAGCTGCGCGGCTTCCGGCACGTCGTCCCAGGCGCACACCTTGGCGATCCGCTCGTCCTCAACCAGAAGGGTTGCCGGAGCAAGTCCCTCCCGCGTAAGAACGCGTGTTGAACGGAACGCTTGTGCCATACTGTCTTTACTTTCGCTCTTACAGGAGGGGAAAGGCAAGCTGACGATGCCTTCGCAACCCAATCCAGAGTTTATGCGCCACGCAATCGCGCTGGCCACCCAGAATGTGAGAGTGGGTGCCGGAGGGCCGTTCGCCGCTGTCGTCGTGCGCAATGGTCAAATTGCGGGTGAGGGCGTGAACACTGTAACTACGCGCCACGACCCCACGGCTCACGGCGAAGTGAACGCCATTCGAGCGGCGTGCAAAGCGTTGGGCACGTTTTCTCTGGCGGGCTGCGAACTCTACACGAGCTGCCAACCGTGCCCGATGTGCCTGGCGGCCTGCTACTGGGCACGACTGGATGCCATCTACTACGGCGCGGATGCTGCGGATGCCGCGCGCGCCGGTTTCGACGATGCATTTCTGTACGAGGAATTTCGCAAAGAGCAGGCCGCGCGCGCTCTTCCTGCCAAACAATTGCTCAGCGACGAAGCGTGGGGCAGCTTTGCTGCATGGATAGCTTCAGAGAACAAGATCAAATACTGACACAATCAAATTGCTATTCGACCAGAGCGTCAGCGATGGACAGGTGCTCATCCAGCGCGGCGATTCCCAGGTCGAGCTCTTCCTTGGTGACAATCAGTGGCGGAGCAATGACGAAATGGCTGACCCAGGCCTGAATCGAGACTCCCTGCGCCATCATCTTGGCTGCGATTTGATCGACCACCAACGGCTTGCCTTCCACCTTGTCGCTCATGGTGTTGAAAGGCTGCTTGGTGGTGCGGTTCTTCACAATCTCCACGGCAAAGAAGAGGCCGAGGCCGCGGACATCGCCGACGGATGGATGCTTGGCCTTGATGGCCTCGAGCTTTTCCCGGACGTACGGCTCGAGTTCAGCGGCGCGTTCAACCAGCTTGAGTCGCTGCATCTCTTCGATCGTGGCAACCGCGGGGCCGAGCGTGAGGGGGTGCGCTTCATACGTGTGCCCGTGAGAAAAGTAGTGATCCTCAAAGTGATCGGCGATCTTTGTTGAGGTGGCGCATAGGCCAAGCGGCACATAGGCTGACGTAATGCCCTTTGCGGTGACAAGAATGTCAGGCTTCACGTTCCAGTTGTCCACGGCGAACCACTTGCCGGTGCGGCCCCAACCGGCCATGACTTCATCGGCAATCATCAAGACGCCATATTGATCACAGATTTTGCGCAGCCGCGGGAAGTACTCCGGCGGAGGAATGAGCACGCCGTTGGTGCCCACGACCGGTTCAAGAATGATGGCCGCAACGTCGCTCTCATTGCGGATCATGTGCTCGATGTAGTCGGCGCAAGCGATGTTGCAGGAGGGATAGGTGTGCTTGATGGGGCAGTCGTAGCAGTTGGTCTCCGGCGCAAACACAAAGCCCCCGCTTTTGCCGCCTGGTTCCATGGCCCAGCGCCGCGGATCGCCCGTGGCCGCGATGGAGCCGATGGTGGACCCGTGATACGAACGGTAGCGTGAGATGATCTTGGTCTTGCCGGTGTACATGCGGGCGATTTTGAAGGCAGCCTCGTTGGCCTCGGTCCCGCTGGTGGCGAAGAAAAACTTGGTCAGCCCCGCAGGCAGTACTTCAAGCAGCTTGGTGCTGAGGCGGGCGCGCGCGCGGGTCGCGTGTCCAGGAGCCACATAGGCCAGTTCCCGAGCCTGTTCTGCAATCGCCTCGATTACCCGCGGATTCTTGTGGCCCAGGTTCACGCACATCAATTGTGACGAAAAGTCGAGGTAGCGCTTGCCCGCTCCATCGATGAACCAGCATCCTTCTGCGTCGGCGATGTGCAGCGGCTTCCAGGTCTTTTGGAATCGCCAGGTGCCATAGTTCGTCTGACGTGTGATTGCGCTGATCTGCTCGGATGTAAGTTCGTCCAACTGGGGAACTTCGCTCATGGATTGCCTCTCCCGGTGCCGTTGCTTCAAAACATCCTATCACTCAGACTGCAAGGGATGATTTGAATCCGCGTGTGGTCGAGAAACGGTGAAGCAGACAGCCAGGAAGGCGTGTCAAGCACAATGCTTGAACGGACAAGGGAAAGGGGGCGCTCCTTAGAAGATAGCGCCGCCATGTCGTTGGAACATCTGGTCGAACGAAGTTTCGAAAGCAAGTGCTAGAAGTTATTCCACAGCGACTGGTTGTATACCTCATGGTGAAATTGCACCTCAGAGCCCTTGACGTAGGTCCCCAGCTCTTTGGGAGAGCGATTAGCGGCGGCCTGTTTCAAGTCGGCGAAGCGGCCCTGCACGTCGGCGCCCAGGATCTCAGTGATCCAGCTTGAGGCCTTGAAGTCTTCAATCGCTTCCTGGATGTGGTCGGGCAGGTAGCGCTGGGCCTGGCGCAGGTTGTCGATCTCCGCGGTGGTGCCGTCGATGCCGGTCCTGAAGATGGAGTAAAGAGCCAGGTAAGGATTGGCGTCCGGGGCTACGGCGCGCACCTCGACGCGCATGGACTTCGAATTGCCGATGGGAACGCGCACCATGGAGCCACGATCCGTCGCGGAGGCCTTGATCTGGTTGGGCGCCTCAAAGTGCGGATCGAGCCGGCGATAGGCGTTTACGCTGGGGTTCATGATAAGGCAAAGGTCCAGGGCGTAGGTGAGAACGTGGTCGATGAAATCCCAACCGAAGGCGGATAGTTTTTCTTGCCCCGCCGGATCCCAGAAAAGGTTGTTCTTGCCCTGCGAGATGGACATGTTGGTGTGCATGCCGCTGCCATTGACGCCAACGACGGGCTTGGGCAGGTAGCATGCCGTGTAGCCCATGTTGGCGGCCACCTGGCGGGTGAGCAGCTTGTAGAGCTGAATCTGGTCGGCAGCCGCAACCACCTCGCCGTATCCATAGTTGATCTCGAACTGGCTGGGCGCAACCTCGGGATGATCTTTCTCGTTCTGAAAGCCCATCGCTCGTTGGACCTCGGCGGCGGTGTCAATGAACTGGCGCAGGGGATCCAGCGGCAACACGTGGTAATAGCCGCCGGTGTTGATGAATTCGAATTTGCCTGTCTCAGCGTACTTCTGTTCCGCGTCCCGACCCGCGAATAGAAAGCCTTCGATCTCGTTGGCGGCATTCAGGGTGTAGCCCTTTTCCGAGTACAGCTTCTCGGCGTATTGCTTGAGCACACCGCGCATATCGCCCGAATACGCGCTGCCGTCCTTGTCAATCACCGTGCCGAAGACCAGCACCTTGCCGGTGCCGAAGACGTCTGCGGGCACCCAGTAGAATGCTCCCCAATCGATGCCCAGGCGCAGATCGCTCTCGTGCTGCGCGGTGAACCCGCGAATCGAGGAGCCGTCGAAGGTTAGATTTTCATAGGAATTGAGCAAAAACTTCTTGTCGTAGTCGAGCAGGTGAAGACGGCCTTCAAGATCGCTGAAGAGCACGGTCACGGCCTTGATCCGCCTTTCGTCGGTCAGGTACTTGATCCGCTTTTCACGGATTTCGTCGACAGCAACGCGGTTCACGCGATCGGCTTTGGCAGCAAGGTTGAGCTCTTCCAACTCCTCATAAGTGAGAGCCAGGAAATTGCGATACTCAGTCGACATGGAACTCCTTTTGGAGAGGAAAGAGTGCGGGTATTCAACAGAATAAACCAAGAGCGCTCAGAGCGGAACAGCCAGAAATTAAGAAGGGGCATGAAGAGTTGGAAGGCAGGAAGCGCTTCCCAATTCCTCACACCCCCCGGACAGCGGCGGGATTGTGAACCAACTGTCTCGTGAAACGAATAGCCGACTGCGTGGAGAAGACCGCGCAAGCTACGATCTTTGTCCTGCCGCTCATCCCAAGCCTGGGTTCGGGACGAGCGGGCAAGATGTTGGACAACAGCGGAACCAGGGATGGTGCAACCCGAAGCCAAATCGCTCAAGTCGACGCGACCATCAGCGAGCGGCGACCCTGAACAAACTCCAAATGGAGCAGCTTGCCTGGTTCCGCCCTAGGGCTTGGGCACGCTGTTGATCGTCTTGAGAATGCGCGCGATGATCTGGTAGGGGTCGCCTTCGGAGTTCGGTCGGCGATCTTCCAGATAGCCCTTGTAGCCGTTCTTGACGAAGTTGACAGGCATGCGGATTGACGCGCCGCGATCGGAGAGACCGTAGCTGAACTTGTCAATCGCTTGCGTTTCGTGCAGGCCGGTCAGACGCATATGGTTATCGGGTCCATACACGGCGATGTGTTCGGGGATGTGAGCCTGGAAGGCCTTCATCAGTGCTTCAAAGTATTCTTTGCCGCCCACATCGCGAATGTACTTGGTGGAGAAGTTGCAGTGCATGCCCGATCCATTCCAGTCACCCTTGAGGGGCTTGCAATGCAGCACCATATCCACTTCGTATTTCTCGCAGAGGCGCATCATCAAGTAGCGAGCGGTCCAGGTATCATCGGCGGCTTTGGCGGACCCTTTGGCGAAGATCTGGAACTCCCACTGGCCTTTGGCAACTTCAGCGTTGATGCCTTCATGATTGATGCCGGCGGCGAGACAAGCTTCCCAGTGCTCTTCTACGATGGTGCGGGCCACGCTGCCCATGTATTTATAGCCAACACCGCAGTAATACGGGCCCTGGGGAACCAGCGGGAAGCCGCCCTTCGGCCAGCCGAGAGGAGCTCCATCCTTGTAAAGGAAGTACTCCTGCTCAAGACCAGCCCACAGGTCAGGATCATCCTCGATGGTGGCGCGCATATTGGTGGAATGCGGAGTGCCATCGGGGTGCATTACTTCACTCAGAACGATATAGGCGTTGTTGCGGCTTGGATCGGGATAAAGAGCCACTGGTTTTAGAACGCAGTCAGACTTGCTGCCCTCAGCCTGCATGGTGGAACTGCCGTCAAATCCCCAAAGAGGTAGATCGGCAAGGGTTGGCGGCTTCTCAAACGACTTAAGCAGACTCTTGCCGCGCAGCTCAGGAACGGGCGTTTTGCCGTCAAGCCAGATGTATTCGAGTTTGTACTTTGTCATGGGTCTCCTTTTGGCGGGAAATAAGTGGGTGGATTCAACGAAATCCTACGTCCTGATTCATAAGGATTCCATGAAGATTTCGAAGTCTGGATGCGGAGAAGCTCGGGATTATCGATGATGGGCGACCAGCATCATCAGCAGCAGAATCACCACTGGGATGAGGGCCAGACCGCCATAATACAGTATTTTGCGAGACAAATGGGACTTCCGTTTTTGCCAGTTGTGCAACTCTTCGCGGTCTTCAACTCCGACCAGATCCGGGTGCTCGAGATCCCAGATAAAAGCACTGGCTTTGGGATACCGGTTCGCGGGATCTCTCTCCAAAGCTCGATACAGAATCTCCTGCAATTGCGGAGAGATGGACGGATCGGCGACGCGCGGCGGAGTGGGATGGTTTAACAAGCGGTCGTTCATGGCCGTAAGGGGAGACGGCCCGGAAAACGGCAGCTTGCCGGTGAGCATTTCATACAAGATGACTCCGACGGAGAAGATGTCGGACCGGCCATCGCCGCGTTTACCTTTGACCTGCTCAGGGGAGATGTAGTTCGGGGTGCCGAGAGTGGCGGTGAAGTTGGCGTAGGTCAGACGCCGAGCCGCGGAGTCGCTGGCGATGCCGAAATCGATCAGCTTGATATTGTCCTGGGCATCGACCATGATGTTTTCCGGCTTGAGGTCGCGATGAACAACGCCGTTGGCATGAATGTATTCCAGGGCGTCGAGAATGCCGATGGCGATGCGGATGGCGCGGTCCTGGGGAACCCTTCCCTCATCGAGAATATCGCGCAGAAGGCGGCCTTCGCACCATTCCATGACCATGTACATGCGGGAACGCTTTTCGTCGCCAAAGACGCGCATCACCTTGGGGTGGTTGAGCTTTTCGCCAATACCTGACTCGCGCTTGAATCGGTCGAAGAGGATGGGGTCCGCTTCCAGGTCCGGATGAGGAATCTTGAGGGCAACGATGCGGTCATCGCGCAGGTCGGTGGCGCGGTAGATCGAAGCCATGCCGCTTCGGGCGACGGGCGCCTCAATGCGGTAGGAATCGATTTGCTCACCGGCTTCTAAGGTGTTGTGGTAACCCATCGTGCAGCATTCTCCATCAATGCGGCTTGTTTTACTTTATCGGGTTAAGGCTGCCTGACAGTAAGGATTCTGCAAGGCCGCGCGGAATTTGGCCAAAGTACGCTAGGTAGGGAGCCGGTACGGGCGGCCGCGGTACATGCCTATCTGCTCTACCGAGCGGATGCGGATGACCTGCGCGGTTGTGTTGTCATTGCCGTCGATCTCGACGGCACGGGCTACCAGTTCGCGGGCGATCTCGTCGATGTTTTTGTTCTGAGAGACGATCACTGACAATTCGGTTTCCTTCAGTTCGTCGTGAACGCCGTCAGAACAGAGAACCAGGACATCGCCTGCCAGCAAGGTGACGGCGGTGGTGTCTGGCGAGACAAACATCTCCGGTCCAAGAGAGCGGATGAGAACATGGCGAGACTCGGATTCAGCGGCCTCGCTGGCGGAGATCAGACCCATCTTTCGCTGTTCGTTGACCCAGGTGTGATCCTGGGTGATCTGTTTCGCTTTGCCGTTGCGTACCAGGTAACAGCGGGAGTCGCCGACATGAGAAACGATGGCCTGGTCGTAGCGGAGGGCGCAGGCCACCAGTGTTGTCGCCATCTTTTTGCCTCGGTACTCAGGGGCGAGGGTGCAATCGTGGACCGCAGCGTTGGCGTGCTGAATGAGGCGGGGCAATAGGCTGATGAGCATGGTACCGGCTTGCGCCTTTTCAAACTCTTCAGTGATGACCGAAATTGCCTTTGCCGAGGCAACCTCGCCCAGATCCATGCCGCCCACGCCGTCGGCAACCGCAAACAAGTAGCCATGCGTTCGGGCCTGTTGACGCGAGGCCGGGATAAAGGATCCCATGGCGTCTTCATTATTGGTACGGACTTTTCCGAAATCGCTCGCTTGACTGAACTGCACTTCCAGCATGGGCGCCGCCGCCTCAAGCATCAGCCGCTTTTGCGCGAAGAAGATGCCCTATTTAAAGATTGTTTAACATCGCTCACGAAAACACGAATGGATGGTTCTCCGCCTCCCTTCATTCGGTTGAGAACACACTCCGCCCATCGCTAGCCGCCGCCTATTTTAGTGGGAGCCGAACAAGCTTTCCCTTTGTTCCAGATGTGCCGAGGCAGCCGATTGTGCCGAGAATTGCCAGGCACAGGGCAGGCGACATGACACCGACCTGGGTGCACATCGCGAATCCGGTAGATGGCGTGAGGGCGGTCAGCGCCATCGCGCTGCCGATGAGTGCGGTGAGGCCCATGGCGGCCGGCAACTGTGGTGCTCTTCGATCCGCCATCAACTTGCTCCTGGATTTTGACGATCTGGATCATTGAATCTGAATGGATAAGATTCGCCCGTTGAAGTGTCTTCCACCGGACGCATGCAGGGTCCCGTTGAGTCTTCTGAATGCTAAAACCAGTGTAATAAAGATGAAATGAGGAATCTCAAATGAGGTGCGAAGATGAAGAGCTCGATCTGGGACAAGCCCGGTTTAAGCCTGGCCAGGGAAGGCCCCATATAGAAGACCCTGTGAAATGTCCATCAGAGGCCTGCTAAAATTTGTCTAAACATCCCCGTTCTGAGCCCCTCGGCCGTTCATAACGGGAGCGCTGACCCACAATATGGCGTCATGCACCGCAATTTAGGCGCACAGCCCGAAGTTTGCCCGGCTTAAGCGTCCGTCTTGGTAGATCGATGTGTCCCGGCCGCGGGTTTTCCCCAAAGCCCGTCGGAATCGAGAGGTGGGTGGCTGGTTGTCTGGAACTTATATCCCCGTGCGTTCCGCCTTCGGCGCCATGCGTTCCCGCGGGTCGGGACTGCGCGCGCTGTTGTTCACGCTGGAGTGTGCGCTGGGGGTTGTGGCCGTCATTCTTGTTTCGGCCTTTGCACACTGGTCCGGATGGCTGCTCCCGGTAGAGGTCTTGCTCTACCTGCTGATCGTTGTTCCCACGGCGCTGCTTTGCGGATTCTGGCAGGCGGTCATCGTCTCATTTTCAGCGGTCCTGGCACACGGATACCTGAGCGTTCACGAGCCGCAGTTCAATCCGGCGGCCGATCCGGCCAACTCCGTCACGCTGATTGTGTTTGTGCTGGTGGCGTTGCTGGTCAGCCGGCTCTCCGCAAGGGTTACGGGCCATGCGCGTGAGGCCGAGTCCAGGGGCGGGCAGATGCACGACCTGTATGAGTTCACGCGGCGCACCCTGCAAATGAACCTTCACGTCGAGCCGGGTCCTCAGTTGGTGGAATTGGTTCACGAAATCTTTGCGCTGGAGGCGGTGGCTGTTTTCGATGCTGACCTGCACGATGTGTATCAGGCCGGGTACTGGAGCACTGATCCGCAGGAGACGGCGCAGAACGTCTATTACTTCGAGACTTCAGACGACGATCCGCAGACCGGGCTGGGGCGACGCGTCGTCCGGCTAGGCACGGTGCCGGTGGGCAGCCTGCTGGTGCGCGGGGAGACCACGCCGCTGACCAACAACGCCATTGCGTCGCTGATTGCCATTACCTTCGACCGCTATCGAGCCTTTGCGAATGAGAGCCGCATCGAGACGGAACGCCGCACCGAGCAGTTGCGCTCAACAGTGCTGGATAGCCTGGCCCACGCATACAAGACGCCGCTGACGGCTATCCGCGCAGCAAGCACGGGGCTGGGCGAGATGGGACATTTGTCAGCGGGGCAAGCGGACCTGGTTGCCCTGATCGATGAACAGACCGGGCTGCTGAACGACCTGACCAACCGCCTGCTGACCACTGCTCGCCTGGATGCGGGCGAGGTGACCATCCACGCCACGCCGGTGGGAGTCGGGTCGCTGATCGAAGAGGTTGTGGACAGCCTGAGGGACCGCTTGGCCAGCATGAAGGTTTGCGTGGACCTGAAGGACGATAACCTGGTGGTGTGCTGCGATCGGCAGCTGATGGTGATGCTGTTGACCCAGTACATTGACAATGCCTGCAAATACTCGATTTTCGGCACTATGATTACCATTCGCGTGGTTCACGTCAACGCTGAGGCCATATTTTCAGTCCATAGCTACGGCCCCGTGATTCCCATGGAAGACCGTGAGCGCATCTTCAACCGATACTATCGTTCCTCCACTCAATCCAACCGCGCCTCGGGCACCGGAATCGGTCTTTCAGTGGCCAAGCGCGCCGCGCTGATCCATGGCGGCTACGTTTGGGTTACCAGCGAAGAGAATGAAGGGACGACATTTTACGCAGCCATTCCGGCACCCATGCCCAAGAGGAGCTCTTGATGAACCTGCCTGCAATTCGGATTCTTGTGGTCGACGACGAACCAGCCATCCGCCGCGCACTGCGGGCGCCGCTGCTCGAACTCGGCTTTCAGGTTGCTGAGGCCTCTCGAGGCGAGGAGGCGCTGCAGATGCTCCGCAACGCTGTCTACGATGCCGTGCTACTGGACGTGAATATGCCGGGCATTGGCGGCGTCGAGACGCTTCGCCGGATTCGTGCGTTCGCTCTCAGACTGCCCATTCTGATGCTTACGGTCCGCGACCAGGAAGAGGAGAAGGTGATGGCGCTCGATCTCGGCGCCGACGATTACGTGACCAAGCCGTTCAGTACGCGCGAACTGATTGCGCGCATTCGAGCCGCGGTTCGAAGGGTCAAGGCTCCCATCCGCAATGAGGATGCGCCCATCGAGATCGGTGAGATTCGGCTCGAGCCGCAAAAGCGGGTTGTCACAAAAGGCGGTCAGGCACTGCACTTGACGCGCAAGGAGTTCGACATCCTGCATTGCCTGATGAGCCGCGCGGGCCGGGTGGTGACCTATGCCAAACTGCTGGCCGCGGTGTGGGGAGCGGACTGCCGTGAAGAGGTGGAGTATCTGCGCACCTTTGTACGACAGCTGCGCAAGAAGATTGAAGATGACCCGTCCAATCCTGTTTACCTTCTGACGGACGTCTACGTGGGATACCGGTTTGCCGACGCCCAGTCGTTCCAGGAGGAGAGCGGTGACGCCGAATCGGACGCCGCAACTTCGGTGGCCGCGCCCGAAGACGCATCCTGATGGATTGAGCCTATCTGAGCCGCACTGAGGGCTTTTCTACTCGTCGTAATGCAGCAGGCTGAAGACGTCGTAGTCTTTGAACCGTTCGCGGCCCTTCAGGAAGTCAAGTTCCACGGCAAAAGCCAGTCCGGCAATCTCGCCGCCCAGCTGCTTTACCAGCTTGATGGTGGCCTCCATGGTGCCTCCGGTGGCCAGCAGATCGTCGACGAGCACGACACTCTGGCCGCGTTGAATTGCATCCAGATGAATCTCCAGGCTATCGGAGCCGTACTCCAGGTCGTAGGTGACGCGCGCGACCGGAGCAGGCAACTTGCGCGGCTTCCGCACGGGCACAAAGCCTGCGTTTAACCGATAGGCCAGGGCCGGCCCAAAGATGAAACCGCGCGCCTCAATGCCCAGCACCAGGTCCACTCTGCGCGGAATGTAATGCGCCGCCAGCGCGTCAATCATCTGGGCGAAGCCGGTCTTGTCTTTCAGCAGAGTGGTGATGTCGTAGAAGAGAATCCCGGGCTTTGGGAAGTCGGGCACGGTCCGCACCAGCAGCTTAAGTGCATCTACATTGATGGGTTTGGCGGCACTGATGGCGTTTGCTTCTTCAGACATTCGTCGGTTCCTTCCTGACTGGGGCTTTGCTGGGTTTGGCAGGAAGAGAACAGGCGATTGTGCGGTTCGGCTTCCCTACAGATTATAAAGGCATGGGTCAGGGACTAAGACCTGGCAGGAACTATCAGGTTGAATTGGCATCTCTGCATTACGGCGCAAAACAAACGGGGGAAAGATGGAAGCTAGCTGCTAGCAGCTGTTCTCTGATCCCTGAACCCTGACCCCTGCTTTCACCACGCGCCTTCAATCCTGAAGGAATCAAGATTCGCCGCTTCGGCGTCGTCGAGGTAGTGTTCCACCAGGCGGTCGACGCGGCTGCCACGGGGTCCGCGGCGCAGGCTGGCACGTAACTCGGCCAGGTCTTTGTCATTGCCAGACGCCACCACTTCAACCTCGCCGTCTTCGGTGTTGCGGACCCATCCGCGCAGGTCGAGTTCACTGGCTTCGCGGTGGACATACCACCGGAAGCCCAGACCCTGCACTCGGCCTTGAATCAGGAAATGAAGAACCATGGTCTGCATCCAAGGCCAGTTTTGCAGATTGGCGTTCGCGACGCAACCCGAGACGGTCAGGGCAGTGCCCTAGGGTTCGTCGAGCAGTTCGCACAAGCGCCGCAAGGCGCGGCCCATCGAGTCCCGCTCCTCTGCGGTGGTTCTCTCGAGCGCGCCCATCAGAGGCCCGCGCTCCAATGCCGGCATGCGGAGAAAGGCGGCCTTAGCGCGGGTATCTGCCGGATTCAATCACTCGGCTGCGTCGGGAGGCTTTCTATGATCGATTACCGGGAATCCCGCAGGCAGTTCGTAGAGCTTTGGGTCAGGCTCGGACAGGTTGATATCGGTGACGGTAAAGATCTGCTCCCCAAACGACGGATCGTTCACCTCGGAGCGCAGGTTGATACCCAGGCTGGGGGCGTACCAGAACTCGCGCTTCACGCTGATGGGACGGTCGTTGCCGATGGCGCCCTTGTTATAGTGGATGGTGTCGCGGGTGCCGACGACTTCAATGCCGTCGATGCTGTCGACTCCCAGATCCTCATGTGTGGTGAAGGCGTCCGTGTTGGGAATCGGCCCGCTTTTTGCAATGGCCGGCTTGTAAACCGCCGTGGTGGTCTCGTTGAAGGATCCAAGAAAACAGTTGCGAGGCTTGTTGAACATGAAGCAGTTGTAGAGCGTATGGGCGGTGGGGTCGCCGATCTGGATCGTCGTCTTCTGTGACTTGTAGTTGCCTTCTTTGGGCACCAGGGTCCAGCGCTCTTCATAGATGCGACCGTCGTGGTCGCGGGCGATCGGCCGCTGATTGACGAGCGTGAAGCTTCCGCCGTCTGGCGTGAAACGCATCCATTCTGTGTGAACGGTGGCTGTGAAAGGCGCGCCGGTGAGAGCGGGAATGTAGATGCTCTCAAGCACCTCGGCGACTACACCCTTCTTGATCTGCTGGACAGAGGTGCCACCGTCGCGCATTTCCACGGTGGGCTGCTGCGCTTCCTGCGCCCAAATTGCGGACACCAGGAGGGCAAGAAGAAGAGTTCCGGTAAGGCGTCTCACGGGTACCTCCGCTGGGTGACAGACCCAATATACCGCGATTCGGAGCGCCGGGAAACGGGCCGGAGCGATGCCGTCTCGCGCTCCACCGGATTTCGGCTAGACTGGAGAGCATGGTCTTTGTTCTCGACAACTACGACTCATTTACGTACAACCTTGTCCAATACCTGGGAGAGCTGGGCGCGGAGGTCGAGGTCTACCGCAATGACGAGCTTACGGTGGAACAGGTGGAGGCGTTGCACCCGGATCGCATTCTGCTGTCGCCCGGGCCCTGCACGCCGCATGAGGCAGGGATTCTTGTTCCGCTGATCCGGCACATGGCTGGGAAAGCGCCGATTCTTGGGGTCTGTCTGGGCCACCAGGCCATCGGCGAGGCATTTGGCGGCAAGGTAGTGCGGGCGCACCAACTGATGCATGGCAAGACCAGCCCGGTGACGCACGACGGCAAGGGCATCTTCGCGGGCCTGCCCACGCCGCTGACCTGCACGCGCTACCACTCGCTGATTGTGGAGCAGAAGTCGCTGCCCGAGGACCTCGAGATTACCGCGCGCACACCTGAGGCCAACGGCGCAAGCAATGCAGGCGGGTCAGTGATCATGGGGTTGCGGCATCGGACATTGCCCATTGAGGGCGTGCAGTTCCATCCGGAGAGCGTGTTGACTGACGGCGGCCACCAGATGATTCGCAACTTCCTGAGCATGTAGAGGGCATGAGAACGATGCGCCGCTTAAGTCCGATTTGCCGCGTACGTCCTTCAGCGTGTCTTCCGCTAGCGGCGTTCATTCTCATTGCGCAGACGACATGCGCGCAGGATACGCCCGCGGCGGCAGCTCCCGCACTGGCGCCGGCTCCGGAGACGGCGACGGCTGCACGGCCGATTGCGATTGTCTCGCTGGACCGTAAAAACCCTGACCAGGCAGCCAAAGTGACGGGGGCGCTGGAAGTGTCCCAGGGCTCGGCTGTCATTGTCGGCAGCGGGAGCATCACCTCAGGCGCGGAGACCACTAAAGTTGAACTGCCTTATCGCGGGGTGTTGCGGGTGTGCGCTTCGACGACCGTGAAGCTGGCCTCCGACTCCAGCGCCCCGTCCACCGAGGTTCCGGGGCTGATGATGGCGATGGACCATGGCGCAATCGAGGCGAGCTTTGCCACGGGGCGCAACTCTGACATCCTGCTGACGCCGGACTTTCGCATTCTCATTGGCGGCCCGGGTGCGGTGGATATGAAGGTTCGCCTGGGCGATCACGGCGACACGTGCGTGGATAACGCCGGAGTGAATGCACCGTAAGTGCTGGTCTCCAGCGTTTTTGATGGGGGAGCGTATCGTGTGCAGCCGGGGCAGCGGGTAATGTTCCAGCACGGCAGTCTGAAAGAAGTTGTCGACCAGGAAAAGGAGCCCTGCGGCTGTCCGCCAAGTGAGCCGAAGGGCAACGATTTCCCGCTGGCAGTGAGCGAGGGCCTGGCGCCGCTGCCTGCCGCCACACCAGGCGTTGCCAGGAATGGAGATGCGCAGCCTGCTCCGGTGCCGCCTTTGGTGTACAACGCCGCGGACCACGCGCCCACGCCCGTTCCCGACGCGCAACCGGCTGCTGCACCATCGGCCCCGGCGCCTAAGAAAAAGCCCGGCTTCTTCGCGGGGGTGGGCAAGTTCTTCCGGCGTCTCTTCGGAGCGGAGTGAAGACGCAGGGACACACATACTCGGAACATTGGCACTGGCCGCACCGTATCCCTTCTGCATGCGCCTGAGGCCCTCGGCGCCAAGGGAGCCGCGCAATGTCTGAAATCAAGAGCGACCCACGCTTGAGGTCAATAGGACCGTCTCCGCTAGCGCAGTTTCGGCCGATCCCCTGGTGGATGCGGATTCTTGTCATTGTTGGCGCTTTGCTCACGGCCATAGGCGCGGTGATTGCCCTGGTTCACCCGGCGATGCTGGTTTCACCGCACGATGAGATCAATGGAGCGGTGCGCATCTTTGCGGGATACCTGGCGGCGCGCAATCTCGCACTGGCGATCATGCTGATCGCGCTTCTGCTTGTCGGGGCAAGGCGCGCTCTGGCCAACCTTATGGTCCTTGTCGGATTCATTCAGCTGCTCGACGTCTGCATGGACGTTGCGGAGGGACGATGGGCGGTTGCGCCGGGCGTGCTGGTCTTCGGTGTTGTCTTTTTGATCGCTGCGAATCGGCTGATCGGCTATCCGTTCTGGAATGTCGAATTCTGGAGGGGATAGCAAGCCACTAGCCGCTGTCCTACATCTCTCGTGCCCGCTCGATCGCCCGAATCACCGCTTGTGCTTTGTTAATCGACTCCTGGTGTTCAAGCTCAGGCACGGAATCGGCTACGATGCCAGCGCCGGATTGCACGTAGCCGTTGCCGCCGATGGCAAGCATGGAACGGATGGCGATGCAGGAGTCCAGATTGCCCGAAAAGTCGGCGTAGAGCACGGCGCCGCCGTAGGTTCCGCGGCGAGCCGGTTCAAGTTCTTCAATAATCTCCATGGCCCGCACCTTGGGCGCTCCACTGAGCGTGCCGGCAGGGAAGCAGGCGCGGAGAGCCTCGACGGCGGTTAGTTCCGGACGGAGTCGGCCCTCAATGGTGCTGACAATGTGCATGACATGGGAGTAGCGCTCGACGAACATGAGACGGTCCACTTTGACGGATCCGAATTCGCTGACGCGGCCAACATCGTTGCGGCCCAGGTCGACCAGCATGACGTGCTCGGCACACTCCTTCTCATCGTGGAGCATCTCGTCGGCCAATGCTTCGTCTTCTGCTTCGCTGGCGCCGCGCGGGCGGGTTCCGGCAATGGGCCGGTACTCCACCTTGCCCTGGTGGACGCGCACCAGCAGCTCCGGCGACGACCCAGCCAGCTCGAGCGTCGTCGTGGGCGCTTTTGACTTCTTCGATGAGGATTTGGACTTGTCGGGCCGTCCGCCGAGAACACCGTCCGGGGCAAACCGCAGGAAGTACATATACGGGCTGGGGTTCACGGTGCGCAGGGCGCGGTACACCTGGAAGCTGTCCGCGCCGGGCTCCACGTCGAAGCGCTGCGAGATGACGGCCTGAAAGATGTCGCCCGCGCCGATGTACTCCTTGGTACGCTGGACGGCTGCCAGGTAATCCTTTTTGGCCGTCCGGTACTTCACCTTGAGCTTTCCTTGCAGCTTCCTCTTGGCTACCTTGGGCAGGGGTTGGGCCAGCCGCTTCTCCAACCGGTCAAGGCGCTTGACGGCGTTCACGTATGCTTCACCAGGCTTGTGCTTTGTGACGTCGGCCGTGACCACCAGCCAAATCTCCTTGCGCACGTGGTCGAAGGCCAGCACCTCATCGAAGAACAGCAGGCATGCGTCAGGGATGCCCAATTCGTCTTTGGCCTGCACGGGCAATCGTTCGATCTGGCGCACAGCGTCGTAGGCCAAAAAGCCCACCGCGCCTGCGGTAAACGGAGGCAACCCGGGCAGCCGCGCCGGCTTGTGGCCAGACAGCGCCTGGCGTAACACGGCAAAAATGTCGTCCTCAGTCTGGACAACTTTCTTGCCTTCAGTGATGGTGATTGAGCGTCCGCGAGCAACGATGCGCTTGAACGGCGCCAGCCCGATGAAGGTGTAACGGCCCACCTGCTCGCCGTTCTCTACTGACTCCAGCATGAAACACTCGCGCTCTGGCCACGCAGCACGCAGGAATGCTGAGACCGGCGTCTCCAGGTCGGCGGCCAGGGTACGGCAGACCGGTACCAATGTGTGCTCTTTGGCGAGCGCAAGAAACTGTTTGCGGCTGGGCTGGATGGGCTGGGATGAGGAACTCACTCGCCCAGTGTAATTGTTCTTGGGTGGGGACCGGCGCATATGGCCCCTTCTGCGCCGTGGTGCGTACAATACGATCATTGCGGGAATGGGAGAGGTCTATGGCCGGTGTAACCCCGAGTATGACGTTGGACCAGGAGATTAACCCCTGGGAGGCACAGAACGCGCGATTCGATTTTGCGGCGCGCAAGCTCAATCTGGATGAAGGCTTGTGGAAGCTGCTCCGCACCCCCACGCGCGAAGTCATCGTGCACTTCCCGGTGACCATGGATACGGGTAAGATCGAAATTTTCACGGGCTTCCGGGTGCAGCACTCTATCGCTCGCGGTCCTTGCAAGGGGGGCATCCGCTACTCGCCGGATGTGACGCTGGACGAAGTGCGCGCGCTGGCCAGCTGGATGACCTGGAAGTGCGCAGTGGTCAATATTCCCTTTGGCGGCGCCAAGGGCGGTGTCATCTGCGACCCCAAGTCCATGAGCCAGGGCGAGCTTGAGCGCATGACCCGCCGCTATACGTCTGAGCTCATCGATTTCATCGGACCTGAGAAGGACGTTCCCGCGCCCGACATGAACACCAACGAGCAAACGATGGCCTGGATCATGGACACCTACTCCATGCACATGGGCCACACCGTCACCAGCGTGGTCACCGGAAAGCCGCTGAACATCGGCGGCTCACGCGGGCGCATTGAGGCAACCGGGCGCGGCGTGATGCTGGCCTGCGACGAGAGCCTGCGCTACCTGAATATGCCCATCGACGGCTGTCGGGTTGTAGTTCAGGGATTCGGCAACGTGGGCTCGAACGCCGCTCGCCTGATGATGGAGCGAGGCTACAGGATTGTGGGGGTGGCCGAGGTGGATGGCGGCCTTTGCAATCCGAATGGAATCGACATTCACCAGCTGGTCGAGTACAAGTACCGCAACGGCACCACTCTTGGCTTCCGGGGCGCAGAGGCCACTCCCAGCGATGAACTGCTGGTGATGGACTGCGAAATCCTGATTCCCGCCGCAACAGAGAACGTGATTACCAGCCGCAATGCCGATGCAATCAAGGCCAAGATTGTGGTTGAAGGCGCAAACGGTCCCACCACCGCGGTGGCCGACGATATCCTCGCCGAGAAGAAGATCTTCATCGTGCCTGACATTCTGGCCAACGCCGGCGGCGTGACGGCCAGCTACTTTGAGTGGGTGCAGGACCGCCAGGGATACTTCTGGAAGGAAGCCATCGTCAACGAGCAATTGGAAACCATCCTGCGCGACAGTTTCGACGACGTGGTTCGCTTTGCGGAAGCACACAACGTGAACAACCGCATCGCCGCATACATGCTGGCCATCGACCGCGTGTCGTTCACCATTCGGCAGCGAGGGATTTACGCGTAAATCTCCCGGCACAAATGGAAGTCGGCGGCAACAATAGAGCGGGATGGGCTTCAGGCCTGTCCCGCTCTTCGTTCTGAGGATGTACAACTTACCTTATTCGGCACCGTCTCCAATACTGGGCGACCAACCCCTTCGGAGGAATGTCATGAAAGCCGCTCTCGTCGCCTTGCTTCTTGTTATGCCCGCATTTGCCCAGAACCCTCTCGCTGGTGGTTCAGTAGTATGCGGCTCAGGGGACGTAAGGTTCAAAGTGAAGCTCGACTACATCGAGCACGCATCCGCGCAGCGCGAGCCGGGCAAGGCGCTGGTTTACTTTATCCATGACGCGGGTACATCGGCTGTTCTCGCGTATCCAACGACTAAGATTGCAGTGGATGGCGCGTGGGTGGGCGCCGATCACAGTAACTCCTATTTTTCTGTTTCTGTCGAACCGGGGGAGCATCATGTGTGCGCCACTTTGCAGTCATCACTCGTCGACAATCGCGCGGAGTTTGCGCAATTCACCGCGCAGGCGGGGAGGGTGTATTTTTATCGTACGCGACTGGTGATGTCGCGAGAGGTTGAGTTATTGGAGCTTGACTTGATTGACAGCGATCAGGGCGCGTACCTGATTTCTGTATATCCACTTAGCGTTTCGCACCCTACAAAACAGCAGCGGCCAACGGTCCGGTATTCAGGCACCAAAGCCTCACACTCACCAGGGAGGGATGTGTCATTGGTCCATCCGCCTTGTAATATTGCCCCGTCTCATCCCGCACCCGCGTAGTCGCAGACCAGCAAGGTGAGATCGTCGTCCTGCAGGTGGGCCCATGATTCGACGTCGGCAATCAGCTTGTCGGCTGCGTCCGCAGGCGTGAGCCCCGCGGTACTGCGCAGCGAGGCCATCAGCGCGTCTTCTCCAAAAAGCACTCCTTGCGCGTTGCGCGCTTCCACAAGGCCATCGGTGTACAACAGCAGGCGATCTCCGGAGACCAGCGGAAAGGTCATGTCGGAATACGTTGCCTGGTTTGACGCGGCCAGCAGGAGCCCATTCTCCGCAATTTCAGTCACGGTTCCATCGCGAAGCATCAACATGGGCGGGTGGCCGGCGGCCGCATAGCGAAACTCGCGCGCCCTGGCGTCAAGATGCACATACGCGGCAGTTACAAATTGTCCCTGGGTGTTGCCGCACAGCGCCGCATTCATGCCGGAAAGCACTTGCGCAGGTTCAGCGGCTTGGGGGCGTTGCGAGATGGCCGCCATCTTGACCATGGAGGCAATCATTGCTGCCGGCACGCCGTGTCCCGAAACATCGGCGATGAACAAACCTGCCTGCCTGTCGCCTGCGACAAAAAAGTCGTACAGGTCGCCTGCTACCGCTGTCATGGGCACATAACGCGCGGCTACGCGGAAGTCGCCCGACTCCGGAAAGGCCTTTGGAAGAATCGAAAGCTGAATGCGCCGCGCCAACTCAAGCTCTCCCTGAATCTCACCAAGTTCCACATCACGCTCCAGCGTGCGGCGCGCGGCCACATACCCAAGGCTGCCCAGCAAAATCGCGAATCCATAGGGTTCAATGTGGGAGGGTATCCAATAGCGGGCCACAATGTTGTCCCACAGGGCGAACACCACAAACGACAACACACCGATGCGCACAACCTTAAAGTCGCGATCCTTCACGTTGTTGCCCAGGGATCGCGCAATCAGTATCCACAGCAGCGCGGTCACAAGGCCGCCGTTGATTGCTGCAACCACCGGCGTGGGTCCAACCGCAAGAGTTGCCGCAAACATGCTTAGGAAGATCACCCATGTCGCCACGAGTAACCAAGGTCTCTTCTTGTCGCGGCCTAAAAATCCAGCAGCGCGAAAGAAGATGAACGCAGGAATCGGGACGAGATAGTCGATTGCTGCACTGAACCGGCCGAAAACGAGGCTCGACTGCAGCGACGCGCCAAACATGTTGGACTGAAGCCACATCCGAAGGCCATACAGCCCCGCAAAGACTCCCAGCCACACGAGCAGGGAATCAAACCGCCGGCGCAATGCGCAAAACCCGATGGCAACCATGCCCACTGTGATAAACGCAGCCCCCAGAAACAGATAAGGCGCGTCGTAACGAAAGGCCCGCAGTACGTCGACTGCGGTGGGCTGTGTGTCGAGCAGGACCATGGCAAGGGAATCGTACACGATTACTTCCGGGCGGGCCACAATGGGAGCAAACTCACAGGGAACGCGCCGGTCCGTCAAAGCAGTGCAATAATGGAGCTACCCGGAGGTGCCTCTCCCGGCTTTGCGCAACCCGCATGAACCTGCCCAACTCCATCACGATGAGCCGGATCGTCATGATCCCGCTG
>OBLT010000828.1_pt1 | contig 19949 bp, 32 predicted proteins | sample 1518721 | NCBI WGS metagenome assembly OBLT01 (sample SAMEA3539307, study PRJEB22396) | soil metagenome | biome: tundra; feature: field; material: soil | place: USA | collected 2010-05 | depth 0.15 m | reverse complement strand
CGCTGCGCGGGGCGAGGTGAATTCTTGGGGCGCCCTAATCCACGTCGAAGAAGAGCGAGTCGCGCTTCTTGAGGAAGGCCTTGATGGCTTCCTTCGCCTGGGGCGCAAGCTGCAGGAACTGAAGCCCCATGCCCGCCTCGCCGCCTCCGCTCGGCATCGGGGTCGCGCGTACCCAGCGCACCTCGGTGACGGCCTCGATGGGTTCACGAAGCGTGGGCAACGTGAAATGCAGCTGAACGCGTTCGCCCACCGACCGAATCTGGTGGGTGGCCACGAAGAGACCGCCGCCGCTCAGATCCGACGTCAGCCCGGTGTAGAAGTTGTGGTCGCTTTCGAAAGTAACCGCGACGGCGACGGCGTAGCGAGGTTCTTGGCGGCGATCAGCAGGTGAAGTCATGGGGTGACCAATTCGTACAAGTTTAGTCGAAGACGGCAAAGAAGCGAAATCCACTTACCACACGGTCACTTCCACCCCGGATTGCGGATCCTAGCCAGGACGACTATACTCGTGACTATAGTCATGGCAACGAGCGTTCATTTGCCGAAGAACCTACTTGAGGCGGTTGACCGGAAAGCGCGGGCGTTGCACATCAGCCGAAACCGGCTGGTGGTGCAAGCGCTCGAACGTGATCTGCGGGGAGGCTCTGGCTGGTCGCCGGAATTCTTCGATCGGCTGACGGATGTCGATCCGAACACGTCGGAAGATATCGAAGCCCTCCTGCAGACCGTTCTGAAATCACGCAAGTCGAAACCGGCGAGACAACTGTGAAATACGTCCTCGATACCAACGCGGTGTCCGCGCTGATGAAGGGTGAGGCGCACGTCGTCGGAAAACTGCGGACAACCAACAAGGGTGAGGCGGTGATCCCTCAGCCGGTGATCGCGGAAATCGCGTATGGCATCGAGCGACTGCCACTTTCCAAGCGCCGATCGGAGCTCAACGACCGGTTCGAGCTCGTGCGCGGCGAGCTCGGACGAAGCCCGTGGACAGATGGCGTAAGCGAGCAATTCGGGTCGATCAAGGCCACTCTCGAGCGCGAAGGACGGCGCATCGAGGACTTCGATGCGGCCATTGCCGCCCACGCCTTGGCCGAGGGGGCGGTCCTGGTCACCGCGAACCTGCACGACATGATGCGAGTACCCGGCCTGAAGGTCGAGGACTGGGCCAGGCTCGAAGAGTAGACTTCCAGCGTGAAGCTCATTTCCTGGAACGTCAACGGTCTGCGCTCGGTCTTGCGCAAGGGATTTCTCGGCTACCTCGGCGAGGAAAAGCCTGATGTCCTGTGCATGCAGGAGATCAAATGTCACCCCGAGCACGTGGAAAATGCCTGGCCCGCGACCTACACGGCGTACTGGAATCCCGCTGCCAGGCCTGGCTACGCCGGCACGGCCATCTTGTGCAAGAAGCCACCGCTGGAGGTTGCACCCTACGTGAGCGTCGCCAGCAAAAACCCAGACAACGAGGGTCGAGTTCTGACCGCGGAATTCGCCGACTTCTTCCTGGTCAACGTGTACGTCCCGAACTCCAAGCGCGACCTCAGCCGACTCGACTTTCGCCAAGAGTGGGACCGCGGTTTTCTGCGCTACCTCAAGCGGCTGGAGAAGAAGAAGCCGGTGATCTTCTGCGGTGACCTGAACGTGGCCCACACCGAGATCGATCTGGCCAATCCCAAGGCCAACGAACACAACCACGGCTTCACGCCCGAGGAGCGCAAAGGTTTCGACGCCTTCGTGAAGGCCGACCTCGTCGACACCTTTCGCGCGTTCGAGAAAGCCGGCGGCCACTACACCTGGTGGAGTCCCATGGGTTCGGCCCGCGCGCGCAACATCGGCTGGCGCCTCGACTACTTCCTGGTCAGCGCCGCCCTACGCCCCCGCCTCAAGAAGGCGTTCATCCGCCCCGAAGTGCTTGGCTCGGATCACTGCCCGGTGGGCATCGAGATCACGTAGCATCGGGGTCCTTGGCGCAAGGACTCACCATTGCTCGCCGTGCTACGCCTCGACACGGGCGGCTAGCTCGGGTATGCTATTTGCCCTTCCATGCCGGACCTTTGTCGGACCCAAGGCCTCGTGGGCCACGTTTGTCGTGGCCTGCTGGCGCTTGCGCTGCTGTCCGCGAACTTCGCCTGCGCCAGCCGACCGATGCCGCCCACCGGATCCATCCAGGCCGTGGAGCTGACCCCGGAAGAGCGCATGGGCATCGACGACGTGTTCGAGGTGCGCGTGCTTGGCGAGCCCGATCTTTCGGGCGCGTACCGCATCGCCGCCGACGGCACCATCGACTATCCCTTCATTGGCCGCGTCTTGGTCATCGGCATGCGCAGCGGCGAGGTGCAAGAGCTCATCGCCGCCAAGCTCGCCGACGGCTACCTCAAGAAGCCGCAAGTCTCGCTGATGGTCAAAGAGTGGAATAGCCGCAAGGTTTCGGTCATCGGCCAGGTCCAGAAGCCGGGCTCGGTAGCCTACTTCACCAACATGACCATCGTGGACGCCATCGCCGCAGCCGGCGGATTCACCGGCATCGCATCGAAAAACTCCGTGAACTTGCGCCGCGAAGCCAAGGGCTCGGTGCAAAGCAAGAACTACCCGGTGGCCGACATCAGCGAGGGCCGTGCCCCCAACGTGGTGCTGTTGCCCGGCGACATTCTGGTCGTGCAAGAGCGTCTGTTCTAGCTTTCCCAGACCCACCCTTTGGGTCCGATGGCACTCCGGGCCCATGTGTTTCCGGAACCTCAGTTGCCTATTTCCTCTCTATTGTTGCCGAAGGTGTCGAACAAATGCTTTGGCGTCGATGACCTGGATCGGAGGGAATCCATGGATTTTGATGACCTTCAACGAGAGCAGGTCTCGGGCATCCTCAGTGACGATGTAGTCAGCGCCGCCTTCGAGTGCGGTGGAGACGATGTGGTTGTCTTTGGCGTCCGTCGACACCAAGTCGACCTGATAAGATCCACTTGCAACGTGGGCTGCCTCAAGCAATGCCACGAGGAGGTCGCGGCTGTCCTCCCAAACAAATGATGGCCGCGCCTGAATGTGGCGGCGCCGAAGAACACTTTCCACCTCGGTCAAGATGGAGAGCGAAAGCACGAGGTCGAATGCGCCGGCAAAGAAACTGTCCAGGATTTTGCCGCTCGGCCCGCGAGCGCTCAGGATGCCCCTGACCAGGACGCTCGTGTCCAGTACCGCCCTCGAAAGCCTACCGACAGCCTTTACCACCCCGGGTCTCACGTAGCGCGCCGTGGATTGCCTTGTCCAACTCATGTGGCGGAATGTGTTTCGTTTTCTGCCGTATCCTCTCGACCACCCGGCGCAGCTTCTCGCGTGGAGTGATTGTCTCTTGAATGCCGCGCACCTCTCCTTCGAGCGCTACGACACGCTCGAGCAGTTGATCGATCTTGATGGCGCTACTCCGAGGCATGGCGAGATCCTTCCGGCTCTTTCCGCTCAAGTTTACCACTCTGCTCAAGCAAGGATGCGGGATTTCCCCTGTACGATCCAGGCCCAGAAACTGTCGCATCCGTAGCAGGCGCCAGAGCAGCCGCTCCGCATCGGTGGCGCGTCCTCGAAGCGCGCGCCGCCGTGCAAGTGCAATGTCCATGACTGACTATCGGAGGCGATGAGGCGAAGTTGCCTGTCCCCCACACATTGTCTCTCGCATCATTGCGCCACCCCCGGTTTCCGGCTAGCGTCCGGGCCTCATGGAAACCGCACTCGCATCGCCGCCGAGAGCGACCCTCGCGGTGATGGATTCCAAAGGGATCCCTTGTCCCTGACGCCGCCGCCGCCCCTCACCCCAACCCTCTCCCCGCTTCGCGGGGCGAGGGAGCAGTCTGCTGCGGACACGCCGCCTAGTTCTCCACGCCCAAGCCTCGCTGTCAGTTCCCCTCGCCCAGGCGTCGTCCTTCGGTCCCCTCACCCAAGCGGCGCCCTTGGGTCCCCTCGCCCAAGCGGCGTCCTTGGGTCCCCTCGCCCCGCGAAGCGGGGAGAGGGACAGGGTGAGGGGTCGCTCGTCTCTCCCCGAATCGCACTCGGCCATCCAGCGGATCGGATCCCGTGAGTATGCCCGCCGATCTCCCTAGAAAGCGCGGCCGCGATCGCAGAAAAGACCGCGGATCGCGTAGCAGCGCCGCGCCCACCTTCGCCACTGCGGTCCTCCTCGGCATCCTGGTCATCGGCGCTCCCCTGGCCTGCGGTGCGGTTCACCGCCTGACCTTCCTCATCACCCTCGGCCTCTCCGCGCTTCTTGCGCTGGCCACCGCCTGGCTCGCCACCCGCTGCAAAAGCAAACTCTCCACCGCCATCGCGCTCGCCTTCCCGCTTTTCTTCCTTGTGACAGCCGCAGCGCAGATCATCCCGCTTCCCGCCGGGCTACGCGCCCTCCTCGATCCCAAGGGCTCGGCGCTACTCTCCCTCGCGGGCTTGAAAGGCGCCCAGCCGCTCAGCCTCGACCCACCCGAAACCTACGGCGAATTCGCCAAGGCCGCCGCCGCGCTTTGCGTGACTCTCGCTGCGCTGCTGCTGGCCAGCGGGCGGCGCCTGCGCTTCGTCGCACCGGGGATGATCGCCTGCGCCGGCCTCTTGGCTTTGGCCGCGGGACTTGGCCATCGCGCCGCTGGCGAATCCATGGTCTACGGTCATTTCCCCACCGGCGGCGGCCTTCCCGTCGGCCCCTTCATCAATCCCAACCACACCGCCGAATTCCTGGAACTGTCGGCCTTCGCCGCCCTGGCCTTCGCCTTTTCCCGGTCGACCCGCGACGGCCAGCGGGTGTGGAAACTGATTGCCGCCGTCCTGGCCGCCGGAGCCATCACCACCTTGTCGCGCGGATCGGTGCTGGCCTTGGGGGCAGGCGCGCTGGCCTGGTTCACACTCGCCCCAAGGACAGACGAGGGCGAACCCTTTCACCGCAGCAAGTTCGTGGCCGTGCTGCTGGCGCTGGTGGTCGTCGTCGGCATCACCATCGGTTTCGGCGGTGACAAGATCGTCGACGAGTTCCGTGGCACCGTCGGCGACAACCTATCCAAGTTCGCGCTGTCCAAAGACGCGCTACCCATGATCGCCGCCCATCCCGCCGGCATCGGCCTTAGCGCCTTTAGCCGCGTCTATCCCGTCTATCAAACCTTGCCGGCGGTCAATTGGTTCCAGTTCGTCGAGGATCAACCGCTGAGCATCCTGATCGAAACCGGAGTCGTGGCCACGGTTCTGCTGCTGGGCCTTTGGGTTCTAGTCGCACGTCGGTTCTGGAAGCAGGCGCGCCGGGATCGCGTCGAAGCCTCGTTGGTGGCCGGCGTGATCGCCGTCCTTGCCCACAACATCGTCGACTTCGGCCTCGAGACCGCGGGCGTGCTTCTGCCCTTCTGCGCCCTTCTCGGCACAATATTCGGAAGGCAAGACGCGACCGCCTTTTCCCCAGACGCGGGCTCGGTTCCCCCTCGCCCCGCGTCCGCGCGGGGAGAGGGTTGGGGTGAGGGGATATTCGCCGCCGTCGCCCTTCTCTGCACCCTCGCCGGCATGGTCCTTCTGCACGCACCGTCTGCGCGCGATTTCGATATCCTCCTGCGCCCGCCTCTCACGCCGGCCTCTCGTCCCCTGGCGCACGCCGCCTCGCTGGCCCACCCAACCGACTACGCCTACGCGCTGGCCGAGGCGCGCCTAGAGCCCCGAGATTCTGGCCAAATCGGCACCAAGACCCGGCTACGCATGCTCAACCGGGCCATGCTGCTTTGTCCGCGCTGCGTGGGCGCGCACGAAGAAGCGGCCCGCGAGCTTTGGCGCTTGGGTCGCCGGCGGCAGTCCTTGCTCGAATGGAAGACCGTGGTTACCGAATCGCGCGCCAGCTTGGGTCCTGTGCTCGACGGGCTGCTCTCCAGCGGCGCCAAGCCCGAGGAGCTGACCACCCTGGCCGACGACGAGAATCGTTTCGGCCTCAGCCGCTACCTCCTGGCGCATGGAGCGATCGACGCGGCCAAGGCCACCTTGAACCAAACCACCCAGCAGGAAGGCGCCGAGCTGCACCTGGTTCAGGCGCAGATTTTTCTTGCCGCCAAAGACGTCCCCGCGGCACGGAAGGCCAGCCAGCGCGCCCTGGAGCTTGAGCCCCGCAATCCGCGCGCGGTTCAGATGGCCGCGGAGATGGCACTGCTGGATCCCAAAGCCACCAGCGAGGCCCTGGCGATTCTGCAGACGGGCCTGCGCTTCGCGCCCGCGGACGTGGCTCTGAACCGCATGGTTCTGTCCCTGCTGATACCGACGGACAAATACCAAGCCATCGACCAAGCCCTGGCCAATTTTCGTGCCGCCCTGGCCGAAGCCGGCGCTCCCAGCACCGAGGCCAACCTCATCGCCGCGCAAATCTTTGAACGGCGCGGTCAGTTCCGGCGTGCCATGTCCGAGTACCAAGCCGCGCTTTCGCACGCACCGGACAACATCGGCATTCACCTGGCGCTGGCGCGCGACGCGGAGCAAATCGGTGGCATCGGATCCGCCGTCGACGCGTATAGCGACGTCCTCCGGCGCGACCCGGCCAATCAAGAAGCCCGGACCGCGCTGGCCCGAATCCAGCACGACAAGAAGGTTCTTGAAGTCGACAGCATCCTGCGCGCTCACGGCGGTGCCGAGGACAAGTAGCCCAAGGATCGAACAGATTCACCCAGCCGTGACCCGCCGACCACTCCGATCACGCTTTGTGACCTAAATAGTGGACGTATACAAATATAAGGTACACTATTTAGGTCTTTATGAAGAGCTCTCGTGCCCTGCCAGCCCTCCCGGCCGCCCTCGTGCGAGCCCTGCGCAAGCTCGGCCAGGACATCTCCGCGGCCCGCCGACGACGACGGCTGACCATGGTCATGGTGGCCGAGCGGGCGATGATCAGCCGGACCACCCTTGCCCGCGTCGAGCGGGGTGACGCCGGTGTCTCCCTGGGAATATACGCCACCGTGCTGTTCGTGCTGGGCCTGGGCGAGCGCATCGGACAACTGGCGGACCCGCGTAGCGATGACGTAGGCCGGGCGCTGGAGGCAGAGCGGCTGCCCATGCGGGTGCGTCCGCCGCGGCAGCGCCCGATGGGAGGCCCGGCGTGAACCGCGAGCTTGCCGTCCACGTCGACCTCGACGGACAGCCAGTCTTGTGCGGCAGACTGTGGACCCGGAGCGCGCCGCGGGAGGGTGCATCGTTCGAGTACGACCCTACCTGGCGCACCAGCCAGCACGCCTTTGCCCTCGATCCCGAGTTGCCCCTGGCGGCTGGGCAGTTCCACACCGGACGTCCGCTCTTCCGGGCCTTCACCGATCCGGCGCCGGATCGCTGGGGCCAGATGCTGTTGCGCCGTGCAGAGCGGGCCCGCGCCAGGCGCGAGGGCCGGACCCCACGCACGCTCACCGCGGTCGACTTCCTTACCCTGGTGGACGATGAGACCCGGCTGGGTGCTCTCCGTTTTCGTGATGCGGGAGCCGGCGACGGCCCCTTCCTTTCGACCGGCAGCACACGCGTTCCGCCTCTGATAGCCCTGTCCAAGTTGCTGGCGGCAACTGACCGCATCATTGCCGACGAGGAAACGGACGAGGATCTTGCGCTCGTGCTTGCGCCGGGCACCTCGCTCGGCGGGGCGCGCCCGAAGGCCACGGTGAGGGACAGCGATGGCGGACTGCTCGTCGCCAAGTTTCCGACCGCCTCGGACGAATGGCCGGCCACGCGCTGGGAGGCTACGACGCTCGAGCTCGCAAAGGGGGCCGGGATTCATGTGCCGGTCTTCCGTCTGGCGCTCGCGGCGCGAAAGCCCGTGCTGCTGCTGCGCCGGTTCGACCGCGGCGGGCCGGTGCGCATTCCCTTCATGTCCGCGATGACCGCGCTATCGGCGGACAACAACCAGATACGCAGCTACCTGGATATCGTCGATGTCCTGCGCCAAGAGGGCGCGCAGGTGGCGAAGGACCTCCGCGAGCTGTGGCGCCGGCTGGTGTTCAACGTCCTGGTGTCGAACACCGACGATCATCTGCGAAACCACGGCTTCCTCCACGACGGAGTCGGCTGGCGGCTGGCGCCGGCCTATGACCTCAATCCGATGCCCACCGACGTCAGACCTCGCGTGCACGCTCTCACCATTGACGACACGGATCCGACTGCCTCGATGGACACGGTCTGGGCGGTGGCGCCGAAGTTTGGACTTGGCACGAAGGAGGCGCGCCAGATCGCGCGCGAAGTGGCGGCCGCCGTGCGGACCTGGAGGTCGGCCGGGAAGAGGTGTGGGCTCAAGCCGAAGGAGCTCGACCGCATGGAGAGCGCCTTCGAGCACGCGGACCTTGCGCGGGCCGCAAGTTGGAGATTCCGGTGACCCTGATCGACGCGTACGAGGCGAAGCACCACCCCATCGATCCGCCAGACCCAATCGATGCCATCCGGCCCGCGACATCGATCCCGATTGTTCCCAGAGTGTTGGCGTACGTATGAATACTGCGCTAGCATACGTACATGCCCAAGCTGACCCTCAATGTGGACGCGAAGGTCGCTGCACAGGCCAAACGCTACGCGGCTCACCATGACACCTCGGTTTCGCAGATGGTCGAGCGCTATCTCGGCCTGGTTGGCGAGCCAGCAAGGTCGGAAGAGGAAGATCCCCCGGTGCTGCGCATGTTGCGTGGAGCGGCCAAGGGTGTCTCCCACGACGAATACGGGCGTCATCTGCGAAGGAAATATCGGTGAAGCGGCTGCTGCTCGACCTGAACATCGTGCTCGACGTTGTTCTGGATCGAGCCGAATCGGCCAGCGCGGCGCGCCTGTGGGCCGCCCTCGAGCGGGGCAAAGGCCGAGGCTACATTCCGGCCCATGGAGTAACGACCATTTTCTACTTGGTTTCCCGCGCCCAGGGCGCCGCTTTCGCTCGACGAGCGACAGACGGAATCTTGCGCACCTTTGCGGTGGCGGCGGTCGACGAGAAGGTTCTGCGGCGGGCCTTGTCCCTTGGCTGGCCCGATTTCGAAGACGCCGTTTGCGCATCGGCGGCGGAGTTCTGCGGTTGCGATGCCATCGTCGCCCGCGATCCCAAAGGATTCGTGGAATCCCCGGTTCGGGTCGTCGACTGCCCAGCCGCGCTCGCCTGGCTGACCGGAGTCCTAGGTTGAGTCAGCTAGCCCGAAGCTTTAGCCCAATCGTAGCGGTCCATCGTGAGGACCCTGTAGCAGGGGGAATACCATGGATATTCGACCGATTCGAAATCAGCGAGATCACGCCCAGGCCTTGCGGGAGGTAGAGCGCCTTTGGGGCGCGCGATCGGGCACGCCGGAAGCGGACAAGTTGGAGATTCTGGTGACCCTGATCGACGCGTACGAGGCGAAGTACCACCCCATCGATCCGCCAGACCCGATCGATGCCATCCGGTTCCGGATGGAGCAGATGGGGCTGACCCGAGGCGACCTTACGGGCATCATCGGAAGCCGAGCGCGCGTCTCCGAAGTGCTCGACCGCAAGAGGCCCCTGACCGTCGCCATGATCGTCCGGTTGCGCGAGGAGTTGGGCATCTCCGCCGACATTCTCATCGGCCCACACCGCCGAGCCGCTTGAGTCGTTCCGGTTCGCAGCGACGCTCCGGTCCCCTTCGCCCCGGAATTCAGCAGCACTGGAGAGAGACATGGCATCCATACCAAACAAGGGGCTTCCGGGCAGAATCACCCCTCACCCGGGCGAGTTTCTGCGAGAGATGCTCGAAGAACTGGGCGTCTCGCAGACGACTTTTCACCGGCGGACGGGCATGTCCATGCAAAGGATAAGCGAGATCATCAATGGAAAGCGTGGCATCACGCCCGAGACCGCTTGGATTCTAGGCGGTGCCTTTGGCCAGACCCCGAAGTACTGGCTCAATCTTCAGGCGATGCACGACCTCACGAGAACAAGGCCGGCGCGACCGGTCGCGCGTATGCCTGAAGCGCTCAAGGCTGCGGGCTAGATCAGCGAGCGCGGGAGCCGCTGGTGCGTTTGACCGACGCGTGACAAAGAACTCCGGCCCCTTCTCCTCGGTCCGCCGAGGAGAAGGTTGAGATGAGAGGTCAAGCGAACCGCCAGCCCACTTACGCTGCTTTGCGCCTGGGCTTCGCTGGCGGGCGGACGGGCGTTCGGCTCGGCACAACCTTCATCTCAAAGCGAGCTCCAAGCGCCTCCGCCGCGCGAGACACCGAGTCGATTGTCATGGTTGGCTTGGCAGGGTCCAGCAAAGAGTGGACCGCCATTCGGCTTGTCCCCATCCTCCGGGCCATTTCCGAAATCGAGATATTGCCGGCCTGTCGCGCATGCTCAAGCTGCCGAGCGATGATCTTCTTCTGAGTGAGGATCCTGACCTCCTCGAGTTCGCCAAGATCCTTGAACATCGAGTCCAGTTTGGAGCCGATACGTTCCCTATTCATGATGAGGTGACCTCTTTCTGGCGCCGACGGGCAAGCTTGATCTCGGCCGCTGGGGTTTTCTGTGTTTTCTTCTGAAAGCTATGGAGCAAGACCATTGTTTCTTCGAGGATGATGAAGAAGACACGGTATTGCTGGCCACGGTGCGAGGTTCGCACCTCGTAGAGGCCACTGCCGAATCCGTCAACATACGGCTTCCCCAGCGGCCATCCATCCTGAACGTTGCGAATGTCGCCGCCGATTTCCTTGCGGATATCCGCGGGGAGAGACAACAACCAATCTCTCACAGGCTCGTCGCCACCCAAAGTCCGGTAGAAGACTATGGGTAACGGCTCGTCCTTAGACACATAAGGACTGTACTCATAATAGTACAGTCTGTCAACCGCGCCCGGTCACAGGCCGCGAAAGACCTTGAGGCCACAGCAGCCTTCTGGAAGGAGCGTTGGCCAGGCGTGCCCAGCTTGAGCCCCGTCCACAGCTTCGGATCCCTTGAAGTCGCCTCGCGTCCGCGCGGCCTTGCCGTCTTCCCAAAGCCCACGAATAGGCACTGCGAAAAGGTCGGCCAAATGAAAGGTTATGGTTCGGCCAAACGAAAGGTTTGGGGCGATGCCTGCACCTTCGTCCTAGCCGCCATCCGTTCGGATCCGATCATGATGCTTTTCATGGCCGCGCTGGGCGGAGCGGCCCTGGGCTTCCTGGTCTACAACTTCAACCCAGCCTCGATCTTCATGGGCGACACCGGATCTATGTTCATCGGCTACGTCTTCGCCGTCGGCTCCATCCAGACCAGCCAGAAGTCGTCCACCGCGGTCGCCATCCTGGTCCTCATCGTAGCCTTGGGACTGCCCATCGCCGATACGCTGCTGGCCACGATCCGGCGCGCCGTCAATCACCAGCCCATAGCGGTGTGGAGGACAAATAGCCAGCGAGGTCAGACCAAGGTTCGCAGAAGCGTCAAGGCGGGCGCAACGCGGATCCCCTCCGGGGTAACGTAGTCCTTCTTGCCAGTGGCTGAGATCTGCCAGGCATCAGCGGCGGCGAAGCGCTCCTTCAGATACGAAAGTCCGCGCACGATACCGTCGTCGCCCCACTTGCACTCGACCAGCAGCTTGGGCTGGGCACGCTCGCACACCACGAAATCCACCTCGCGGCCATCGACGTCGCGAAAGTATCGCAGTTCCACATCGCGCCCTTTCACATCCTGCTCAAAGTCCACCCACTTGGCCAGATGGCACGCCACCAGGTTCTCGAAACGCGGGCCGTTCTCCGACACCAAGGTCCAATCGAGGTTGTAGTGCTTGCGCTCCTTCTTCACTGCGCGAATCTTGGCTGCGCCGAAAGGCGGCACCCTGAAGATGGCGTGCAGCCGCTCAAGGATTTGCAGCCAGTGTTCGGCCAGCTTGTGGCTGACCAACGAGTTTTTTCTACCATAGGCAAAAATACTCGCGAGTGTTTTTGCCGGGTAGGGAATATCCACGCCAGCCGTTGCGTCACCTCTGGCGCAAGCCAACGTGATGGGAACCTGCCGCAAGGCAGCGGCCGGAACAAGACAGGCTGGTCCTGAGGGGCCATAAGCATTAAGCGGCCTGCCAGCGGATGCCCGTGCATTCCGCCCCCTCGTCCCCAGCGCCGACAGGCGACCCGATGACACTTCGGTCTCGCAAATGGTCGACCACTATCTCGACCCTTCTGGAACCTTCCGGAACACAGCTGGCCAGCGCCGAGGACATCAATGGCGCCGCCATCGAAACCTTGGTGCTGCAATCGGGTTCCAGGCTGATCGACAGGTCGCTCGCCCCGCGCCCGGCTCTATTCGTTTGAGCGACCGCGAGTTGTCACAATCGCCACACCGCCGCGGTCTGGATCGGCACCGGAGGCCGCACGCAGCACATCGGCCACCTCGGCCGCGCGACGGTCCGCCGCCGAGGAATCAAGCGCCAGCTTCTCCAGCAGAGCGCCCAGGGTCCGCTCAAGCCTGTCCGTGTTTCCCAAGGATCACTTCGCCTTCGCGCTCGATGATCGCAAGAACTTCGGGCCTGGCGGTTTCTAGGGGAACCAGATCGACATGCCGGCCAGCAATTTCTGCCGCCCGGGCCATGGCGCGAAAGGTGAGATCGGGCGGCAGTCCCTCCACGGCCAGGTCGATGTCGGAATCCGGGCGCCCGTCGCCACGCGCAAGCGAGCCAAATAGAACCACCTTGCATACACCGAAATCCCGCGCAAGGAGATCGGCGACTGATGGAATCATGGCTCGGATCTCGCGCACGCACCTCTCCCGGTCGGCCGCTCCCTTGGCAAACCGCTCAGCCAGGATGGCCACGGCACTTGCTGGACTCATGACCAGTCATGGTAGCATGAGGAACGACCCACACCGATCTTCAGCCGTGGACACCTTGCGCAAGCCGTGACAAAGAACTCCGGCCCCTTCTCCTCGGTCCGCCGAGGAGAAGGTTGGCGATGAGAGGTCAAGCGAACCGCCAGCCCACTTACGCTGCTTTGCGCCTGGGCTTCGCTGGCGGGCGGACGGGCGTTCGGCTCGGCACAACCTTCATCTCAAAGCGAGCTCCAAGCGCCTCCGCCGCGCGAGACACCGAGTCGATTGTCATGGTTGGCTTGGCAGGGTCCAGCAAAGAGTGGACCGCCATTCGGCTTGTCCCCATGCGGCGCGGAGGACAAGCCGCCCAAGGACCGAACAGATTCACCCAGCCGTGACCCGAGGCGGATCGGGGGGCACGATGATGCGCGGGCCGTGTTCGGCCGCTAGCCGCTCGAAGTCCGCAGGGTTCAGCGTGACGAGTACTTCCGACTGCGAAGCCTCGGCTGCCACCAGATGAAGTGCATCGAAGATGGCCCCAGATCGCTCACCGCGCTCGGCGCAGCGACGCATGGCCTTTCGGTACAGAACCGAAGTCATTGCCAGGGGCCGGATATGTTCGGTCAACCGCTGGACCATCTGCTCGGCCGCGCGCGCACCTACGGGAGGAGAAACTGGAAGGCGCGTGAGTACCGACCACGTCTCGGCCACCGCGTGCCAAGCCATGACACCCTGGATTTCGCCACTGGCGGCCGCCTGCACCCAGGGCAAGGCTCGGGTATGGAACGGATGGGGCGATACAAGCGCGGGAACGAGAACGGACGTATCGAAGCAAACCTTCATGAGCGCGCCAGCTTCTCAAGTCGGTCGTGGCGAACGTCGCGATGGTCTGGCACCGTGCCGTGGAGTCGGCCGCCGACCACCAAGATCCCGCCCTTCTCCTCAATCCGCGCCTCCTCGTGTTCGGGCTCAAGAAGAATGCTCTGGGGCCCCTCGGTGATCCGCAATCGACTGCCGGCGACCAGACGCAAACGGCGGCGCACAGGTAGGGGCACCACCAACCGGCCCGCGGCATCAATGGTAATTGTTGATGGCATAATGGTAATGATAGCTGGCGGCTGGGTGGGAGCAAGCCATATCGTAACACCCTGTAGACTGGCGGAACCGTGGCTGCCGGCGCAGGATTGGATACTGGCGCATTCTTCGCTCACCTCATCGCTGATGATATCGAAAATCCGCGCGCTCACCGCGCCTTCGAGCAGGCCGCGCTTTCGCGATTGCGTTCCTGGATGCGCTGGACCTCGGTTTCTGCGAGGTAGAGAGGGTATCCAGGGAAGACGAAAGACTTGCCATCGCACTCGTGCGCGCTCATGAGGATAAGACCTACTCGCTTTGCGATGCTATGAGCTTCGTGGTCATGGAGCGCCTGCGGCAAGCCACCCAGAGCGCATGCACCAGAATCTTCGGCAAAGAGGCGGAAGCCCGAGTTGCCCGTTCCAAGGAACCCGCCGCCGCTGGGTAGTTCCGTTGTCCTTGCTAGAAGGACGTAGCATCACCAATATGTCCTTGTAGAAAGGACAAATGCTCGGCCACGCACTGGAAACGGCGGTCGTCCTGGAGCTCGACCGGCGCGGCGCGGACGTCGCGGTTCTTGCCGTCCGCGGAGGTAATCCACCGTCGCCTTCAGCCCGTCCTCCAGCGGCACCTTCGGTGTTCAGCCACCCGGCAGCACTTCGCACACCATCGTCGCCAGCTCCAGCATCGACGTCTCGCCGCCTTGGGCGCTGCTCATCGGGGCGAAGGATTCACACCCGAAGAATTCCGCCTCACGCTTGAGGGAACCTTCCGGCGTTAAGAATCCGATTTGGAGGGTGGCACAGTCGGAAAGGCTACGACTTGCCGTCTTCCCAAAGCCCGCGAATAGGCACTGCGAAAAGGTCGTCACCGAACCTGACGACGTTCTCGCCGTCGTACAAGACCACGCCCGCGGCGAAGCGCGTGCCCGTCGCTGCCTTCAGCTTTCGTATCCCGCGGAAATCCGACGCCGTCACAGTGGCCGAAGCTTTCACTTCGATCCCCGCCACTGCCTTCACGCCCCGCTCGAGGATAACGTCCACCTCGGCCCCATCCTTGTCCCGGAAGTGGAAGAAGCCCACCGAAGCCTCCTGCCAGCTAGCCTGTCGCCGCAGTTCCTGGAACACGAAGGTCTCGAGCAACTGGCCAAACGCGGCACGGTCTGCCCACAGCGACGCGGCATCGAAACCCAACAAAGCCGCCGCCAGGCCCGTGTCACAGAGGTGCAGCTTGGGTGTCTTGATCAGGCGGCCGAGCCTGTTGCTATGCCAGGGAGGCAGATGCTCAAGCAGAAAGATCCGCTCGAGCAGGGTGGTGTAATCGCGGATGGTGGGCCGGCTCAACTGGAAGGGGCCGCCCAACTCCGCCACGTTCAAGAGCCTGGCCGTCTGCCCAGCCGCAAGCTGCAAGAGTCGCGGCAGCGCATCCAGGCTGGCGATGCGGGCCAAGTTGCGCACGTCCCTTTGCACCAGGGTTTCGACGTAATCGCGATACCAGGCCGAGCGCCGCCTGGGCGTGGTGCGCGCCAGCGCCGCAGGATAGCCCCCGGCCGCAATCCGGTCCGAAAGCTCGGTCCCCAGGCGCGCGTAACGGCGATGGGGAAAGCTTGCGGAAAACAGCGAATCGAGGAAACCCGAAGGTGCACGCGCCAGCTCGCATTGCGAGAGTGGGTGCAACCGGAGGATCTCCATGCGGCCTGCGAGCGAGTCGGCCAACTTGGGCACCAGCAAGACATTGGACGAGCCCGTCAGAATGAATCGTCCGGGCCGGCGATCCCGATCCACGGTCGCCTTCAGGGCCAGGAATAGCTGGGGCACCCGCTGGACCTCGTCCAGCACGACCTTGACGGGCAGATTTGCCACGAAGCCCGCGGGATCGATCGTCGCGGCCGCCAATTGGGTATCGTCATCGAAGGTGACGTATGCGTACCCATGGTTCTCTCCGACCATGCGAGCAAGCGTGGTCTTCCCCGACTGGCGTGGGCCATGGACCAAGACCACTGGCGTATCCGCGAGTGCATCCTCCAGCAGCGAGCTCGCGAAACGCGGGTAGACATCGGCTTGTGCCATGCACATCGAGGATACTCCGGCCTCGGCCAAATGAAAGGTTATGGTTCGGCCAAATGAAAGGTTATGATTCGGCCAAACGAAAGGTTGGGGGCCCGTGCCTTTGACGAGCGCGTGGAGCGTTCCGCGCTTCAAGTCGCGCGTTGCCGGTCTTCGACAAACCCGAGCTTGCGTAGAACGCGCTCAAATTCGGTCGGGGTGCAGCTTGGTAGGCGTGGGCTCATACACCCGCGGCGACGATGGGCACGGTGATGTGTTTGAGCATGGTCTCGCGATCATCCGGAAGCGGAAGTCCTCTGCCTCTTCGAAGGTGTCTCCCTCGGTCGCGCAACCCTCAAGAGCGGGCACTTCCACGGTGTACCCGCCTTCTTCGGCGGGAATGAAGTGCACCGTGTAGCTGGCGATATCTTTCGTGGCCACGTCCGACCGCAACCTGGGCAACCCGTGCTTCCGCCGGTGCCCAGCCGGTCGGTCGTTTCTCACGCTGCTTTGCGCTTGGGCTTCGCTGGCGGGCGGACGGGCGTTCGGCTCGGCACAACCTTCATCTCAAGGCGAGCTCCAAGCGCCTCCGCCGCGCGAGACACCGAGTCGATTGTCATGGTTGGCTTGGCAGGGTCCAGCAAAGAGTGGACCGCCATTCGGCTTGTCCCCATCCTCCGGGCCATTTCCGAAATCGAGATATTGCCGGCCTGTCGCGCATGCTCAAGCTGCCGAGCGATGATCTTCTTCTGAGTGAGGATCCTGACCTCCTCGAGTTCGCCAAGATCCTTGAACATCGAGTCCAGTTTGGAGCCGATACGTTCCCTATTCATGATGAGGTGACCTTCCCCAGCGGCCATCCATCCTGAACGTTGCGAATGTCGCCGCCGATTTCCTTGCGGATATCCGCGGGGAGAGACAACAACCAATCTCTCACAGGCTCGTCGCCACCCAAAGTCCGGTAGAAGACTATGGGTAACGGCTCGTCCTTAGACACATAAGGACTGTACTCATAATAGTACAGTCTGTCAACCGCGCCCGGTCACAGGCCGCGAAAGACCTTGAGGCCACAGCAGCCTTCTGGAAGGAGCGTTGGCCAGGCGTGCCCAGCTTGAGCCCCGTCCACAGCTTCGGATCCTTCGAGGGTCGCCTACAGCAACTGCTGAAACTCGTCGATCGTGAGCCCCGTGCCTTTGACGAGCGCGTGGAGCGTTCCGCGCTTCAAGTCGCGGTTGTGCCAGGGAACCACCACGGTGCGATCATCCGAGGCGCGAACGAATACCTTGTGGCTACCGCGTTGCCGGTCTTCGACAAACCCGAGCTTGCGTAGAACGCGCTCAAATTCGGTCGGGGTGCAGCTTGGTAGGCGTGGGCTCATACACCCGCGGCGACGATGGGCACGGTGATGTGTTTGAGCATGGTCTCGCGATCATCCGGAAGCGGAAGTCCGCGGTGCTGGAGCGATTCCAAGTAGAGGCTGATGGCCTCTCGGGCATTCTGCTCTGCCTCTTCGAAGGTGTCTCCCTCGGTCGCGCAACCCTCAAGAGCGGGCACTTCCACGGTGTACCCGCCTTCTTCGGCGGGAATGAAGTGCACCGTGTAGCTGGCGATATCTTTCGTGGCCACGTCATACCCCCCTTCATTGTTACTTCGACCTTCTTGCATATCACCCCAAAGATATGCCCACACTCCCGGTTTGTCAACGCAGGGCGCTGTAGTTTCGCGCACTTACGGCGCTGCAACCCATCCTGGACCTTGCTGTGGTCGCGACGGCTTCTCCCGTCGCCAACCCGAGCCGCCATCGTCGAAAGGCCCATATTGCGACCACGGTCACGGGCGAAACTGGCCTGAAAGTGGCCTCGCGCAGGCTCAGTCAGGCAAGGCGTTCTGACGTTCGGCGGCGGGCGCGATGCGCCGGTCCGGCCGGACCGGCTGGTTGAACGGCACCGTCTCGCAAGCGCTTAAGGAACGGGTCCGAAAGCTCCCGTGAGGCCAGCCAAGCTAGCTCTCCGTCCAGCGTCATGCCATCGATGTCGGCCGACACTTTGTCGCGCGCCGATCGCATCATGGCAACGGCATCGAATGGTTTCTTGGTCCTAGTCATCAGACAACACCTCCCTCGGTGATCGAATCTCGAGCGTCGGATACCCCCTGCGCAGGTTGATGGAGTTGTATCCATCGGCCCGCATATTGGGCGCGATCACGCCGGCGGCAATGTAAGCATCGGCCAGATCCATTGCTTCAGCGTCAAGCTGAAGCGTCTGGATGCCCGCCACTGGTACCCGCGCAAGGTGGGCGCGCACTTGCCCAGGGGCCGTGGTCAGCTCCTGCACCGTGAGGGTGGACAAGACGAGTACGAAATCGCCTTCTACAAAGCGCTCCATGAGTCGGGCGGAATGCTCGGCGAACTCGTCGTCCTCGCAGCCTCCGATCACTGACGTATCCACGTAGATCCGTGGCTTCATTCGTCTATCGTACACCGCATCGGGCTTGCAGGCAGCTCCGATGTCCCGCACCTTCTGGCGTCGTGTGAACCTCGCCCCAGCGTCATCGTATGAAGGTCGAGCACAATCCAATCGCCGGCCCGGGCCGCGGAACAGATCGGTGGCATCACAACCGCCATTGACGCGTACAATGACGTCCTCCGGCACGATCCGACCAACCAAGCAGCCCGAACCGCGCTGGCCCGAATCCAGCGCGACAGGAAGGTTCTTGAAGTCGAGACCATCTTGCACGCGCATAGCGGTGTGGAGGACAAATAGCCAAGGTGTGGATTCCAGCGCCCCTCACCCTGTCCCTTGTATCTTACGGGGACTGGCTCGCTCTCCCCGCTGCGCTTCGCTTCGCGAGGCGAGGGGGCTCGAACGAGTCGAGCGATCCCTTGCCCGTGGAGAGATCCAACAGCCAGGTCCCCTCGCCCCGCCGTCAGCGCCAGGTCCCCTGCGTCCGTGTCCGGTCCCTCGCCCCGCCGTCGGCGCCAGGTCCCCTCGCCCCGCGTCCGCGCGGGGAGAGGGACAGGGTGAGGGGCGAGCGAGCCTCACTTGCAGCCGTGAGGCTCGCCGCGCGGAGACTGAGCCGCCAGCAGGTAGCGCCAGGCATCGACAACCTCGACCCCAGTCGGCGGCTTGCGCGAAGTGCGTTCGTGCGCTACCAGCACACGCTCCGCCCGCAGAAATCTAGCCGCGCCCTCTTCCAGCGCGGCGATCTCGCGCTCCCATGTCCGTGCCTGCGAGCCGGATCATCATCACGGTCGCAAGCGAAGTGATGCGCGACAGGCCGGCGGGTATCCAAATCCTCCCGGCCGCCGACCGGTTCCTGACGGTCGAATAGGGTGTGGGCACCCCACCGCTCATGCCCAAAACTACCCTATACCCAGGGTGAGGTGTACTTTCCGCATGGCCAGCGCTCCGAACGTCTTCCGCTTCCCGAAAACGACGGGAGAGCTGCGATCGTTCGTCGCGCATTTCGGCGGAAGTCGTGTCCAAACCACGACGAGGTGCGGGCTCGAAAAGGTCGTGCTGCGGGCTGTGGAGATGAGCAGACGCGACCCGGCCCTCGCTCGCATGCTGCCGGTCTGTCTCTGGCGCGTTCGTGCCAGTCTCGACCTCGACGAGCTGACCACCAAGGCCGTCGAGCGCGGATGCGCGCCGACCCTCGGCTATTTCCTCGAGGTCGCGGGCAAGGTCTCGACGGACAGAACTTTTCGGCCTGCGGTACGGGCGCTGCGACGGCACGCGGATGCGCGCCGGCCCGTCTTTTTCTTCAAGAGAGTTGAACTGGTCGCCCGACCGAGCCGAATTCGACAGATCCCAGCTGGTTACTTTTCTACGAGCCGTCGACAGAAATCTGCCTGAGCCGCTGACCGCGATCGTGATCGGCGGCTCTGCTGCGATCCTAGGCTTGCCCCGGAAGGTTTCGAAGCGGTCCAAGGTTCAGCGCTAGAGTCCTTCGCACACCATCGTCGCCAGCTCCAGCATCGACGTCTCGCCGCCGTGGGCGCTGCTCATCGGGGCGAAGGATTCACACCCGAAGAATTCTGAGGAGTCCGGCCTAACCTGGACCCCTCACCCAATCCTCATGGACGTTGAGCCTATCGACGGGCACCCCGGAACATTCCAGCCCACA
>OBLT010000827.1_pt1 | contig 19950 bp, 19 predicted proteins | sample 1518721 | NCBI WGS metagenome assembly OBLT01 (sample SAMEA3539307, study PRJEB22396) | soil metagenome | biome: tundra; feature: field; material: soil | place: USA | collected 2010-05 | depth 0.15 m | reverse complement strand
TTTTTGATTCAATTTCTTTTTAAGATCATATTGCAGGTCAGGATGAAGCGAGGAAATGGCCAAATCAATTTTCTTTAACTGGATCTCACACAGATTCTGTAACGGCTTACTTTTTGAAAGTGGTATGGTGAATTCCAATATAGCATTACAAAAATGAATCAGCAGTTCTGCTTCCGCCTGTTTCGACCCCGTAAACCGAATGCTCTTTTTTACATAACGCAAGATTTTTCTTACGCTTTTCTTTATGTAATAAACATTTGAGTTATTCATTTCCGTAAAGGAAAGGGTAATTTCTTTCTTTACATTTTCTATATAATTATCGATATCACCGCCCTCAAAAAGTAAATAAGTAAGTAACTCCTTATTTTCCTTCTTGAATTTAGCCAGCCTCACGCAAAAGGATAGAAGTTCCTTTTTATCCAATTGACTCAAACCGATATTTAATTCATGTATTGTTGCTGCTTTCATTTTAGTATAGATATCATTCAATCACAATCTAAAAAAAATCATGTAATAAATCAGGAAAAGAAATCCTGAAGGAATAAAAACAATTTTTTTAATGAAAAGAATGAAAATCAGACGAGATAAAAGTTATGATAATTGCGGGTAAGGGATTGGGAGCAAAAATTTATGCCTAATTTTTTTTAAATCTTAAAGATCATTTTGATTCTACAAGTAATGAGAAATTAAAATTGGTAAAAACATCAGGGTTTTTTCTGCCAAACAGGAATTAAAATAAAATGAAAACCTAATCACAAAATTATTACTTTGAAGAATTATTGTAGATGTTATGGCAAAAAAAAGGAAGCTATATTCCCCGATTACAATTTTGATGATCGTTTGCGTTATTGCCGCCCTTGCCACATGGTTGGTTCCTGCCGGAAGATATAATACCTTAAGCTATACCAAGAAATCATTTTTTTCAATACAGATTCCGGGCAGATTGTTCTGCCATTCGCCGGAAAAACGCTGGAGAGTCTCAATATTAAAATCAGTCCGGAAAAGTTTGAAACTGGAGCTATAAGAAAAGCTGTTGCCATCCCCGGAACTTATCACCAATTGGAAAAAAATCCACAGGGGTTCCTTGATATTCTGGAAGCCCCTATAAATGGGATAATGGATTCCATAGACATTATATTATTTCTTTTGGTTATAGGAGGTTTTATGAATGTTTTTCATGAGACCGGGGCCATGGTTAAAGGACTCACCTCTCTTTCCCACACTATGAAGGGCAAAGAAGCATGGCTCATTATCATCCTGACTTTCTTATTTTCGTTTGCAGGCTCCTCCTATGGAATGGGTGAGGAAGCTTTGGTTTTTTACCCGGTAATGATACCCCTCTTTTTAGCCGCAGGCTATGATTTGCTTGTTCCCTTAGCTGTAATTTTCGCAGGCACGCAACTGGGTACTTTGTCTTCCTTTACAAACCCTTTTTCAACCATTATTGCTTCCAATGCAGCTGGAGTAAACTGGACGAATGGTCTAACGGAAAGGATCATCATGTTTTTGCTTTCAACTGGCATTACCATCTGGTATTTTGTGCGCTATGCTCAAAAAGTGAAAAAGGATCCTTTATCCTCAATTATTTACCAGGTAGATGGAAATTCGGCTTCACCTTATGAGAAACTTGAAATTTCGGAAGGAAATCAAACATCATTATCGGGGAAATCGAAATTATTATTGACCATTTTTCTATTTACATTCCTGGTGATGATAGGAGGAGTTGTATGGTTTGACTGGTGGCTGACTGAGATGACGGCCTTATTTTTAGGATCTGCAATCCTGATTGCTATTATAGAACGCTTAAATGAAGGAAAATTTCTTGAGCAATTTATAAAAGGATCTGAATCATTGCTTGGTGTGGCTTTTATAGTCGGAGTTGCAAGAGGAGTAACTATTATACTAAATAACGGACACATCAGTGATTCCATTCTTTATTATTCTGCAAACCTGGTTAGCGGAATGCCACCTGCAGCATTCATTGTTGTGCTGTTGATTGTATATATATTTTTTACATTGTTTATCTCCTCCTCTTCCGGTATGGCTGTACTCACCATGCCCATCATTGGCGGGCTTGCGGTTATTGTAAATGTTCCGGGAAGGGAAATAGTAAATTCCTATTTATTTGGAATGGGCATCATGGGATTTATTACCCCTACCGGTCTCATCTTACCCTCTCTTGCCCTGGCTCATGTGAGCATGAAAGCATGGTGGAAATTTATTTATCCCTTATTAATTATGCTATTTGCTCTTTGTGCACTTTTCCTAATAATTGGAATCTATTTTTGATTTAGCAATGGCGCATTGTTTTTCATTTATGCAGGTAGTGCATTGTATATTTTTAGCATTCCAATAAGTTATCCCGGTGTATTTTTTGCTGATTTATTTAATGAATAAATAATAAACGATATGAAAATAATTAGTTTTACCGGTAGATATATTTTAATCGGAATTGTGGCCATTTTATTTGCTCAATATTCTTTTGCACAGGAAAAATCGGCACAAAAAACAGATGCAAAAAAATTAGTTTATAAAAATATGGCCGATTCGCAACATTTTATTTTTTCTGCACAGAGCGCAAATCCTTTAAGAGGAGGTTACCGTATGCTCACGTCGCCCTATGATGTTACTGTAACAAAAGATTCACTTATTAGCTACCTGCCGTATTTCGGACGGGCTTATAGCACCTCATATAATCCTTCCGAACCAACCCTGAACTTCACTTCCACCAGCTTTTCATATTCTATAAAGCCTTATAAGAAAAATGGATGGGAAATAACTGTAAAACCAAAAGATCAAATGGATATTCAAAAATTCCTTTTTATTATTTATGATAATGGATCCGCTTCCCTGAACGTTACATTCAATTCGAGGGACCCGATTACTTTTAATGGAATTATTCAATCCAATAATAAAAACCATTAAGCAAGTCTTTTAGAAATTAAAATAGTAATTTTTCCCTTAAATAGAACATGGACCAGCAAACAGGTAAGTACATCATTATTGCGGGAATAATCATCATAATTACCGGAATAATCATATATTTCTTCCATGGCTATTTTAAATATTTTGGAAGGCTTCCCGGAGATATCAGGTTTGAAAGAAATAATTTCCGGTTTTACTTCCCTATTGTAACTATGATTGTAATAAGTATAATCCTTACTCTCCTCATAAATATCTTCAGGCGTTTGTAAACTTATCTCCTTAACTGATTTGGATCAAATAAAGTCTTATAAAATAATTAAGTTGGTTAGCTATTTGAGAAATTGATGATAACTTGCAATTAAGGCCATGAAATATTTTGTTGAAAAGAAATCAATTGTAAGAAAAATCTGGGGGAACAGTGATACAGTACTTTTCATCTTTGCCGGCTCTGCTGCTGAATTTGCGGTGAATAAAGCAGTAGATTGGCTCTATTTTACAGGTAAGCTTCCCTCCGACCCTTTAGGCAGATTATTTTCAACTGTCGGTTATGCGAGAAGCATTGTTTTTGCAGAATATGAAGAAGCGCTGCATACTATTGACAGTATTTATTATATTCACAAAGGAGTTGAGAAAAAACGTGGCATGACTATTCCAGATTGGGCATACCGTGATGTGCTTTTTATGCTTATACATTACAGCATAGCCTCTTTTGAAGTCCTTGAAAGAAAACTTTCCGGCGAAGAAAAGGAAGAGGTTTTTGATGTTTTTCACAGGTTGGGCAAAAGAATGGATCTAAATGACCTGCCGGAAAATTATGGTGATTGGTTATTGGTAAGAGAACATGACCTGGAAAATGATATTGAAAATAGTAACTATACCATTGATTTGTATAAGCAATATAAGAAGCACCTTGGTTCGTTTAGATATAATATATTAATTGAAGGCCAGATAATGGTCATTCCAGAAAAAGTCAGGCAGTTACTTAAATTCAGAAGGTTCTCCTTTCTTCGTCCTGCTTTGCCAATCTACAAACTTTTTCGTGCTTTAAAATTGGATGGTATCGTAAAAACGATGATCCTTCCGTCGAAATATAAAAAGGAATTTAAAGAACTGGATAATTCAGTAAATTCTACAAATTAGCAGCTATTGGTTGTGCTGTTTACCTTTCCCTTTTATGGAATAAATAAAATATTTTTCAAGATTTTCAGGAAAACCTTCCACATCAAATTACATTCTTTCGATCCTGATTTTCATCTAGACTTTCTATATTACAAGCTTTAGAATTCCTGCAAAATACCAGGAAAGAGATGCGACAAACTGCTTTATTATTTGTGCATTGAATTATTTAGGTTCCTTTCAGATTCCACATGCTGCTATTTACGAAAATATGACAAAAATCATACTGGATTTTTTGATTTAATTCAAAAGTTTACATAATTTTCAAAATGAATTTACCTCTTCACTCACAGGAAAGTCTTACGATTTCCCAATAACCCTGTTAATCGTCAATTGGCTACCCTAAGAAGTGCCACTATTTTTCCTCCATTGAGAACTGAATTGGCTTTGTGGTTTGTTTTCAATCTTTCAATTAACTCTATTAAGTATTGATGGATTAAATTAATTACATGGTTAAAATCAATTTGAAAATTTGTTCAATCCAAGGTTGTAGAATCAATCTTAAAAATAAATAAAATGAAAACAAAACTATTACTGCTATTATGGGCTGCTGCGTCCCCCATCATTTTAAAGGCACAGGTTACACAAATTAATAACAACAATAGCCTGCAGGTCGTTGTTCCCCTAAATAATGGTAAGACCATTCTGTATTCAATAATTGATAGTTCCATCTGGGTAACAGACGGGACTTTGGGCGGTACGGTGCAAATATCTACAACTATAAAATTTGATGGTAATGACTGGAGTTTGCTAAATGGCAAAATGATTTTTCGCGGATATACTGCCTCCACCGGTTCTGAATTATTTATATCTGATGGTTCTCCCGGAGGAACCGCATTAATAAAAGACATCAATACGGGAACGCCCGATTCTGATCCGAGTGAATTTGTACCATTGAACGGCTATCTTTATTTTTCTGCAGTAACTGTTGCTGAAGGCAGGGAACTATGGAGAACTGATGGAACGTCTGGAAATACAACGCTTGTAAAGGACATTAATCCAGGCGCAGCGAGCAGCAATACTGATGGAAATTATCACTTATATTCTTCCGGTACCTTTCTTCTATTTGCAGCCACTACACCCTCAGCAGGAAACGAATTGTGGATATCAGACGGGACAAGCGCCGGGACTGTTTTGTTACTTGACATAAACACCGGCAATTTAGGGGCAGATTCTTCAAATCCCGACCATTTCATTAAAGTAAATAGTACAATTTTGTTTACAGCTACTGATGCAACCCACGGTAACGAAATATGGAAAACTGATGGCACCCCTGGAGGAACCGTCCTGGTTAAGGATATTAATCCTGGAACAGCCAGCGCTACTTCATTCGATTTAATCCCCGGATTCCCGGTAAGTTTCTTCTCTGGATTCCATATTTTTAATAATAAAGCTTATTTTAATGCTACTGACGGCGTTAGCACGGGAGAAGTTTGGACAACGGACGGTACTGCAGCCAACACAACCCTTATAAAAGATTTTACAAATAATCCGACTGGATTAGTATTTCCCTTTTTAATAGATGCAGTAAATTTACCTGGGAACTTTATTTTCCCATTTGGTGACAACGTGAGCCGCTCAGAATTATGGCAATCTGATGGAACACCTGCTGGCACTGTTTTAGTGAAGTCATTTTCGCCACCCTCAGGAGGGCAATCACCCATTATCTTTTTTCCCATTTCTATTAATTTCACAAATGAAACACTGACCTATCCTCTTTTCCAGGGAAATAAATTTTTCCTTAAAGCAGGCTCCACAGCAAATGGTAATGAACTGTGGGTTTCTGATGGCACTTCTTCCGGAACCTCCATAGTAAAAGACATAAATCCAGGGACCGGAAATGGATTAGGTGGTAATTTTTCATATGTATATACCTCGACTGATTTCTTTTTCGCTGCTAATGATGGCACACATGGAAATGAATTGTGGCAATCCGACGCAACCAGCGGGGGTACATCCATGGTTTATGATATTAATCCGGGCGCTGCAGATTCAGACCCGGGTTTGGACTTCTTTGTTTCAAATGGCAAAGTGATATTTACTGCTACCAACGGGGATGATCCGGTTAAGACTGACCTTTATGTAATTGACGGGAGTTATCAGGCTCTTCCCGTTAGGTTGACCGATTTTATCGTCAGTCCAAATGGCAATGATGCTTTATTAAAGTGGAGTACCCAACAGGAAATAAATACAAAGAATTTTACCATACAAAGATGCTATGATGGTGAGCATTTTGAAAATATTGGATATGTGAATGCTATTGGAAATAGTAATTCAATTAGCCATTATTCATTTGTTGATCCCGGAATTATGGTATCAGGAAGACCAATTGTATACTACCGCTTAATCATAATCGATAATGACGGAAAGACCGAAACAAGCAATATTATTTCACTAAGAATTACAGGAAATACCCAATGGAATGTGCAGTTACTTTCCAATCCGGTGCAGGATTACGTTAGCGTAATGGTAACCGGGGTTTCGGGAATCTTAAAACTTTCAGTCAGAGATATTAGCGGAAGAATTATTTATGCGGGAACACTGGCTAATCTTAATGGACAAATTACACTTCCGGTAAGCTTGCAAAGGGGTATTTACCTCCTGGAATCAGATTATAACAATGAACGAAAAGTAATTAAATTCCTTAAATAAAACTTGATTTCGGATAAGCAAATATCAGGGAACCTCTGTTAAAAGGTGATTTTATCAATAATTACTCTAGTAAATAAAAGCAGGTTTATATTTGCCTCATGCTTACTGTAAGTGAATTATTCATCTATCCAATCAAATCTTTGGGAGGCATATCTGTACCAACTGCTAATCTAACTTCCATGGGATTTCAATTTGACCGCCGTTGGATGCTGGTAGATGATAATAACCGATTTTTATCCCAGAGAGAACTACCAGAAATGGCGTTGCTGCAGGTTGAATTAACCAAAACAGGCTTAAAAGTATTCCGCAAGCTTGATGCAAATTCCTCAATAAACATTCCTTTTGCCCCTTTACATTCGATGAAAATAGTCGTAGAAATATTTGAAGATCATTGCGAAGCAGTATTTGTAAGTGGAAGTGCGGATGAATGGTTTTCCGAAATATTGTCGATCAAATGCCGGTTGGTTTTTATACCTGACTCATCAAAGCGACTTGTAGATAAAAAATATGCCTTTAATAATGAAATCACTGGTTTTGCTGATGCCTTTCCTTTTTTAATGATCGGGCAGTCATCTCTTGATGATCTAAACTTTCGGCTTGAAAATCCTTTGCCCGTTAATCGCTTCCGGCCAAATATTGTTTTCACCGGGGGAAGGCCATATGAGGAAGATGATATGAACCACTTTGTCATTAATGAAATAAATTTTTATGGAGTAAAACTGTGCGCAAGATGCGTTATACCTACCATTAACCACGATAATGGTCACCAATCCAAAGAGCCTTTACAAACTTTGGCAACCTATCGGAAAAAGAATAATAAAATTTATTTTGGGCAAAATTTACTTGCAGAAGGAAGAGGATTTGTGGCCGTCGGTGATAACTTAAAAATCATCAAAACAGGCCCTTCCATGGATTTTAATATTTTCCAAAATCCTTGAATTGAGAAAGCCTTAAGTTAATATGGCTTTCTAAGAGTTCATTAATAAAAACACTTCCTATTAATAAGTCAATTTGCACTTTCCAAAAAAACTGGCGCAGAATTTACTGCGCACAAATCCATTTAATAAGAGTATTACATGCATCTACAACGACAGACTTTACCTAAAGGTGTGATCTCAACATCCAGGCCATTTTTTCATGCGTTTCCATTAAACCGGTAATATAATCGCTGGTACCAAGGTCCTTGTAGGTACTTGCAAATGGCGTGATTTTGCTCCTTAAAAATTCAATAATGCTTCCATGATCGCTGAGCAATTCCCGGATAAAATCAAGACTACCGTTTCTATCCTCCCCAGATTCAGTAAGATGAGTAAGCTTCAAATAGCTTTTTATAGTAGCCGGTGCATAATGTCCAATTGTACGGATGCGCTCCGCTACGCTATCCATTATTTCATCCAGTTGTTCATATTGCGATTCAAAGAAAAGATGCATAGCATGAAAATCACCTCCTTCTACATTCCAGTGTGCATTGCGTGTTTTGGTGTACAAGATGAATTCGTCGGCTAATAATTTAGACATTTCAAGAGCAACAACCTGCCTGTTTTTTTGAGTTATTCCAATATTTGTTTCCATATTTTATTTTTTTTGTAAGCTAATAATTATTTATATCGTTAATTATGATATGTGTCACATCAATTGGTGATTTTTATTTAAACCGATAAGTAGCTCTTTTGTTCGCGGCACTGATGTAAACATCCTTATTTTTGCCGGCATGACTAAAGTAAAATATTCAATTCAGGATATACTTTCCAATCTATCTATAGAAACGCTTAATGAAATGCAGGTTGCCACCTTTGAACTAAACTCAAAAAAAGGGGATCTGATATTATTGGCTGCCACTGGCTCTGGAAAAACAATTGCCTACCTGATGCCATTGCTCCACTTACTCGATGAAAAAAGCAATTATACACAGGCGCTTATCGTAGTTCCCTCCCGTGAGCTGGTTATTCAAATTGAAAGCGTATTTAAATTAATGGGTACTGGATTGAAGATTACTTCCTGCTACGGTGGGCATAAAAGGGAAATAGAGGAAAATAATTTAGTGCAACCTCCCACCATAGTTATTGGAACACCAGGAAGAATATGCGATCATATAAGAAGAGATAATATTAACACGGATACCATCGAATATGTTGTACTCGACGAATTTGATAAAATCCTCGAATTGGGTTTTCTTGATGAAGTTTCTTTTATAATGAAATCATTAAAAAATGTAAAAAAGAAAATCCTCACATCCGCTACGGGAAATGTGGAAATTCCCTCTTTTCTAAAACTTGATAATGCTTTCCGGTTAAATTTTATTCCTGAAAAAGATGACGAAAGCAGACTCGAAATAAAAAGTGTTTTTTCTGAAGATAGAGATAAAAATGAAACGCTTTTCAGGTTGTTATGCTTCCTGGGAAACAGGCCAACCATCATATTCTGCAACCACCGGGAATCTGTTGAAAGAGTAAGCAATTATCTGACTGCTGCAGGTATTATTAATGAATTTTATCATGGCGCATTAGAACAGTACCAAAGAGATAGTGCTTTATGTAAATTCAGAAATGGAACAGTTAATTTTTTAGTGACTACCGATCTCGCCTCGCGTGGTCTTGATATACCTCATATAAGATATATCATTCATTATCATCTGCCGCAAAATGAAGATATATTTACTCACCGGAATGGAAGAACCGCAAGGCAAAGTGAAAGCGGGACGGCTATTTTAATACTTTCTCCTGAAGAAAAATTACCTCCATACATAAAATTAGAAGTCGAAAAGATTCAGCTTCCTGAATTGATTACCCTTCCCGAAAAACCAAAATGGTCGACCCTTTTTATTGCATCCGGCAAAAAGAATAAAATAAATAAGATAGATATTGTTGGATTCCTTCTTAAAAAAGGACAATTGAAAAAAGAAGATATCGGACTGATAGAAGTAAAAGATTTCAATTCATATGTTGCCATCAGGAAATCAAAAATGGGACAAGCACTTCTCCTAATTAAGAATGAAAAAATCAAAAATAAAAAAGTGAAAATTGAAGTCGCTAAATGAGATAGGCTTATTTATCCAAACCAATATTCAATTATGGAATATTTCCCAAAATGAAGGCAGGGCTCAACTTCCGGCTAAATGGAACGTCTTATTCATCGCTCGAAGAATTCCGGGGATTGACCATGTGCCGGGCACAATCATACGCCGGATGGCGTATAAAGGATATGTAGAATCTCTCTTTGTGGACAGGATAAAAGCAATTTTAAAACCCGCCTTTTTTAGCGCTGGAAATGCCGCTTCATTCCATATGCCATATGGATAAGCAAAATACTCTGCAGTTTTCCCCGTAATATCCTCAATCGTTTTTCGTGGTTTCACAAATTGCTTGTTCCAGTCATCGTCTTGGTATCGCGTCACCATACTATGATCCCACGTATGGGATTCAATTGCATTCCCACTATCAGAAAGTTCCTTTAGCTGTTCTTTACTCATATATCCCTTCTTGTCAATTGCGATTGTCATTATAAAAAAAACTCCCTTGAAACCATATTTTTCCATCTCTTTCCAGCCAATTGTAAATTGCTCTCCATCAGTATCATCAAAAGTCAACATGATTGGCCTTGGTGGCAGCTTGCCATCGTATACTAAATAATTGTATAATTGATCCGGGAGAATGGTTTCATAGCCGCTATCTTTTAAAGCTTTCATTTGCTCCGCAAAAGATTCCGGTGATACAGAATAGCTTTTCATTGTTTCACTTTGTCCGGGTTTGGCTTGCCTAATGTGATGATAACACAAAACGGGTACTTCAGTCTTTGAAAGAATTGTTGCAACATCAGCCGGATTTTTCACCTGGGGGGAATCAACTATTTTTGGAACAGGAGCATTTGCTGAAACCACCTTTTTTGCTGATCCTTCAGAACAGGCGACCATCAAAAACAAAGCAATACTGCCTATTAAAGAAAATAGAAATTTCATGCTACACGAAAAATATTGAATGGGCCAAACTACTGATATTGGATATAAATTGGCTTGGGAACGAATTGTAATAATTCCTTTGGAGTATACATCTGGTTGCCTGCTTTTGTATCATTCTTATAAAATAATTTGAAACCGGTAAATTCAACAGGTTCCTTAAAGATATAACGAAGGTAGGTAGATCTTTTCAGAATCTTGCTACCCCACCCATCCATATCCATTATTATCTGCACCTCAGGAACTTTTTTGATGGCTTTGTAGTCAGTTACCATTCCCTGGGTAAATCTATGTACGATTAAAATTTTTGGAGGCAGATTATACTTTTTCACAAGATTTGCGAGAAAATCTACTGCAGCATTTACATCTTCTGCATTAAAGGTTCCGATCTTTTTCCCGGGCACATCGCCAAATTTCATTGAGAATTCAGGATCAACACCCAGGTGAACATCCGGTAATTTCAAGTAAGTTTCGAGTGGGGGCAACTCCTCTTTGACTGTACTCTGACCAACCTGTATATCCAAAAATGTAAGGGCCTTGATTTCATGTGCCCAATTCATTATGGTGTCAATTTGATGAAAAGGCATTCGAAGCCTGTGTTTGCCGCCCTTTCCGGGACTACCCTGGGCACTAACAGCAATATAATGCAAGGCGGGTATTACATGAATTGTTGAATCGGCGGCCTGCCATTTGTTAACTTCATCTTGTAATTTTTCAAGCATCTCTTTTTTTGGGAGTTCCCCAAGAATGCCCATTTTTTTAGAATAAAGGTTACCATAAAAAGAGACTATCCTGTTATAAGGAAAAATAGCTCCCGCAAGAGGGTAAGGCATTTTGGCGGGCCATCTTCCTGTGGTGTCGTTGTTACTGAGCGCCTTTAACTTTTTTTCAAAATCGGCAGTATTAATATGCTGCTTTTGAATTGCCTGCTTATTTTCAGTTTTAAGGTTGCCAGAAGTTTCAATATTAACGATATTGGCAGATTGAGGTTCATTGCACCCTGAATTAACAGTAATAAAGATTGAAAAAACGGATAGAATGCCAAATACTTTTTTCATCGGAGCAAATATATTATTTATAAGTACCGGAGAATTCCGCCTGGTAAAACTTTTGTTGTTAAAATTATTTATTGATGCACTTCATTTCTTCACAATTATCCAGGAATACACAAAAAATTTTCTGATTAATAGTAAACGCTCAAACATTGAATAAAATTGTAATAATGCTAATGGAAGCCTACTGGTATATACCGAGACGTTTTCTAAGGAATGCCTTTTTAATTCCTGGAAGTCAGAGAGAGATTGTAAACTGCAAGATATTTTAGGAATTGATATAACTATCCAAATGTTTTATAGTCTGTTGTTGTTTTAGGATAGTTTCCTTGACAACATCAGTTATAGAAATTATTCCCATAAGATGATCATTTTTAAAAACTGGCAGGTACCGGATATTGCTGTTAGTCATTAATTCCATGCAATGCTCAACGGTATCTTCCGGCTTAATATGCGGAAGATCAGATGTCATAATCTCGGATACTTTTGTATCAGCAGAATTCTTCCCTTTCAGAATTACTTTGCGTGAATAATCCCTTTCTGTGATCAGCCCCATGTATTTTCCTTCTTTCATTACAAGTACAGAACCGATATTATTGGCCGCCATCACTTTTAATGCATCAATAACTGTAGAATCAGGAACTACAGAGATTGCATTGCGGCCCTTTCGGGATAAAATGTCAGAAACGTGATACATAAGCGGAGTTTTAGAGTAAGTTACAAAAAATAAAACTCTAAGCAAAAAAAATATTAAATGGTTGAAATTCAATACTTAGAGATAGTAAATTCTGAATTTTTATGGAGATTAGGATGTTTCCTCATTTCGCTGATTATCATAATTTCCTGTTTGCAACAAAAAAATCGGGTTAAATTGGGTTGTTTATGCAAAATATTTGTTAAATACAATATATCTTTCTAACTTTGAATATCCTATCGTAAACCGTCCCCTTTTTAAACAGTCAGAATTTTTGCAACATCTTTAAAGTTTTGTTTTTTTATTATTTATTAATTTTTAGATTATTAAATTTATGAGAAAAATCTACTCAACTGAATTCACAGACATTTTAGTGGCTATAGGAATTATAGCCGGATTTTACGGATTAATGGCTATTGTAGCCATCCTAACAGGATTATAAATTTTTCCTGGTAACAAATAACCTTCATCTAACTTAGAAATAAGTTGGTGAAGGTTTTTTTTTGTCTACTCGTTAATTTTTTTGACAATCCTGTTTACTTCAAAAATATTACTGCGTTATTTCGCATGATTCTAATTTAATTTTCTTTTAATTGATGAATGTATTAAAATTTCTAAGAAAGACTTCGCTCTGAATCAATAGAAATTTATCTTCAAAGGATTGGATATACCGTAATTTTAATCTAAAATATCATATGGAACATAAAAAAGAATTGGACGAACTCAATAAGAAATCATTGGAAAAAATTGACGAATATATAAAAACAAAAGGATCGCTAAATAAAGAGCACCATGAAAAATTAACTGAAGCAAAGAATAAATGGCAGAGTTCGTGGAGCGATTTTATGGATTTATTCATGTACCTCGAAAGATTGGAATTATGATCACTATATTCAATTACCAGCCGATTCTTGATAAGGCGGGAAATTGAATAATGAATATTAGAATTTATAATTTTATTTCTTAAATGACAATACAATAGAATGCCAGGTGAGCAAGGATCCTCCGTTCTGCAAGTACGAGGGTTAAACATATTCTATGGAAATTTTCAGGCGGTAAATAATGTTTCATTTGAAGTAAAATCTGGAGAAATTTTTGGTTTGCTTGGTCCTAATGGCGCCGGTAAAACAAGTACACTGAATGCAGTGGAGGGGCTTCTATTGCCAAAATCCGGAGAAATATCTATTGCAGGCTTTAACATCCGAAAACAACCCATTCATGCCAAAGCGAATATGGGTGTGCAATTACAGTCAACAAGCTTTCAGCCAGAATTAACCATTACCGAAATTATTGAATTATATGCAGGCCTTTATGGGGTTGAGCTTAATATAGATAAATTAAATACAATATTAAAGGATATTAAGCTGGAAGAGGCTGCATCAAAGAGATTTAGTCAATTATCCGGAGGGCAACAGCAGCGGCTTTCTCTTGTGATTTCCACGATACATGATCCAATTCTCGTTATCCTTGATGAGCCTACGATGAGCCTACGTCGGGCCTTGACCCTCAATCCCGGCGCCATCTTTGGGAACGCTATGAAGCTATACGGGGAAAAGGTCATGCGATATTACTAACCACCCATTCAATGGAAGAGGCTGAATCGATTTGCGACCGGATCGCCATTATCGATCATGGAAGAGTTATCGCCATAGATACTCCTGAAAATTTAATCGACATGCATAGAAATGATCCAAGTGTGGTGAGTGTTTCAAGAAGAGGGAAAATAACACTGGAAGATGTTTTTATTGGATTGACGGGCCGAACTGTTAGATCTTAATTTAAATTATATGGAAACAATAATTCCCAAAACGGGAGCCGCATTTACAAACCTCATCCGGTCAGATTTAATAACGCAATGGCGCAACCGAAGGTCTGTGATTATGTCCATCTTAGTTCCTGTGATCATCCTGATTTCATGGAAAGGTGTAATCAATAAACTTGGCGGAGCGTTTGCTCTTTCTATTTCTTTGACCATTGGGCTTACCTCAATTGGTATAATGGGCTATGCCATTTCAATATCCCGCGATCGGGATAAAGGGGTATTTCAACGGTTGAGAGTAACTCCTGTTCCAACCTTTTATATAATGCTAAGCCGCCTGATGGTGCAATTGGTACTGATTCTTTTGCTCACTTTATTTGTTTTGATCATTGGATATAAATACGACGGAATTGAACTGTCCTCTGGTGGGTATGCTATCACCTTTCTGACTGCAATAATAGGAGGAGCCTTATACCTGGGTATGGGACAAATGATCGTAGGTTTGGTAAAAAATGCAGAAACTGTTAACGCTACTTCAAGGTTAGTCTATATTGCATTTATTATGCTCGGCATGTTTGGAGAACTGGGTGTATTCGGCAATGAGCTAAAACTTGCCATCTTGTGGTCGCCCTTTGGAACTGTAAAAACTATTCTTGCCTCGGGAATGGAACCATCGTCCTGGAATAGCCAAACAACCATGGCATTATTGGCAACTTTTGCATACGCTGCTCTGTTCTCATTTTTAGGTATCAGGTTGTTTAAGTGGAATTCTTCCGGAGCGTGAGAATGGAAATAATCTTAATTAGTTTACCAGCAAGATTCCTGATAGCACGATATATTTTTGAAACGACCCGGAAAGAAAAACCTTGCGGCGGCTAAATTTTCTTTTTTGAATTGATATTCTAAAATTAAATAATGATGTACTTTTAGAATCTAAACTGTGATTGCCATTTCAACTTCAATCGTGATATAAATGTCTACAGCTATTGAAACGCCCAAACTGCAGCAAAGAAATGTTGCCTTGGATGTACTTCGGGGTATGACGATTTGTTTTATGATCATTGTAAATACTCCCGGAAATTCTGCCACATCCTTTTCCCCGTTCAATCATGCAAAGTGGTTTGGCTTCACGCCAACCGACCTGGTCTTTCCAACCTTTCTGTTCGTGATTGGAAACGCCATGACCTTTGTGATGAACAGGTGGTCGGGTATGCCCCAGCGAAAGGTAGTTTTCAAAATATTAAAACGAACATTTATTATTTTTTTACTGGGGTATCTGATGTATTGGTTTCCTTTTTTAAAGTTAGACAAAAGTCATCAAATCGTTCCGTTTCCGATAAGTGAGACAAGGATAATGGGGGTTTTACAGCGTATAGCCTTATGCTACGGGATTGCCGCTTTGATGATCTATTACCTCAAAATAAGGACTTCAGTAATCATTTCTGTTGGTATCCTTTTCCTATACTGGTTGATACTTTACAAATTTGGTAATCCTTCAGATCCGCTAAGCATGCAGGGTAATGCCGGATTCTATTTGGATAAATGGCTCATGGGTGAAAATCATATGTACCATGGTGAGGGTCTGGCCTTTGACCCGGAAGGATGGCTCAGTACGCTTCCTGCAATAGGAAATGTAGTGGGCGGTTATGTTGTGGGTAAATGGGTGCAGGAGAAAGGAAATTCTTATGAAGGAATTGCAAAATTATTAATTGCAGGTTTTGGTTTATTAGTTTGCGGCTATTTCTGGGACCTGGTATTTCCTATCAGCAAAAAATTATGGACGAGCAGTTTTGTAGTTTACACGATCGGCCTTGATTGTATTATTCTTTCGGTTATCATATATATTATTCAATTTCAGAAAAAAACCAGGTGGGCTGAATTCTTTCAGGCATTTGGAAAAAATCCTTTATTTATTTACCTGCTATCAGAATTGATGGTAACTGTTCTTTTTATGATTCCAATTGGAACAAATTCAAATTTATTCAGGTGGATTTATCAAAACATATTTGTACATGCCGGCGCTTACATGGGATCCTTACTATTTGCAATTGCTTATATGTTATTTTGCTGGTGCATTGGGTATTGGCTTGATAAGAAGAAAATATATATCCGGGTATAGAACTTATCCATCTGAAAAAAATATTTATCTCAAGGAAGTTGGATATCGGGGAAAAAATATTCTGAATATTTATTGTGATGTGAATCGTTCCATTAGCCTCATAACTTCAGCGCCATCTTCAGCGCTGCATGGATTTGGACCTTCGCCTAAAAAATATTCAACAACTTTTTCAATCATGGGCTGCTGAACATGCTCTGGTCTTGTAAAAGCAATAATTTCAGGTGCTCCGTTTTTTGTAATTAATATTTCCTGTGGACCAAAAACACTGAAACTTATTTTTCCTTCTGAACCGATAATTTCACAATGATCCCTTTCACTTTCCGGTCCAACATTGAAACTCCAAATACCTGAAAAAAGTACGCCATTTTTGAAAAGTATATTTCCTCCCACAATATCATCAGCAGTGTAGGCTTTTTCCTGGCTGAAAGAAATTCCATTGACCTGCTGAACCTCGCCGAAAAAATAGTACATCAGATCAAGTTGGTGAGGCGCCAGATCATGGAATAATCCGCCCCCGGAGATAGCTTTATCTACTCTCCACCTGATTCCCGGCATTTTCAATTCAGCAGCAGAAAGAGATTCTTTAAAATAACTTAACTGAACAACGCTTATCTCACCAATGGCTTTGTCATTAAGCAATTCCTTTATTTTCTTAAAAAAAGGTTGGGCTCGCCTGTAATGAGCTATGGATAATTTTACCTTATTTTCTTTCGCAGCATTTTTTATTCGTAGAGCAGAGGCATAATTTAATGTCATTGGTTTTTCAACATAAACGGGTTTACCTGCGACGTGTGCTCTTCCGATCTTTATTGAAGCAAGGACATATTCTTCATGAGAGGAAGGAGGCGTTGCAATATAAACAGCACTAACCCCGGGATCGTTAATGAGTTTCAATCCGTCATCATACCAAACAGGCACATCATGCCTGAGCGCATAATCCTTTGCCTTTGATAAATCTCTGCGCATGACGGCAACAAGAGCCGAATTTTTTACCATATTGAAAGCGGGGCCACTTTTTACTTCAGTGACATCTCCGCAACCAATAATTCCCCAGTTAATTTTATTCATTTCAAAATTTAAATATGAAGTTATATGTTTTTTTGCATGGGTTAACGGTAGTCTGATGATACTAAATGTAAACTCTTTTTTGATCCTGCAGTTTTAAAAACTTTCCATTATTATCTTAATTTTTATTTCCTTTACAGGGTCTTTTAATCGCCAGGCAATTTACTAATGTCATTTCAGCAATCAAACCGACCTCATCCCTTTTATTTAAAATTGGCTATGGTTCTTTTCAGCATCTTAGCCATTGGTTATTTAAGCATACTCGGAAGGGAAATTCTTTCACCCCTGTTATTCGGACTTTTATTTGCATTATTGCTTTTACCACTTGCCAGATATTTTGAAATAAAATTTAAATTCCACAGAAATGCTGCATCGGGAATTGCTGTCCTGATCATGCTTGCGGCCCTTGCAGGAATTGGCTTCATAGTTAGTACTCAAATTACACGCCTCTCAGAGAACCTTCCATTACTCCAGGAAGAAATTTTGAATTCGCTTCATAATTTTCAACAATGGATTTCGGATACATTTCAAATCAATATTGCAAAGCAAATGGATTATGTGAACTCGGCTACTACCAAACTCGAAGGAACAACTCCAAACGTAATTGGTGCAACAGTAGATTCTTTGTCTTCTCTATTATTATTCCTGGTCTTTGTTATGCTGGACACTTTTTTCTTACTGATTTACAGAAGAAGATTATTGATATTTCTCGTAGGAGTATTCAAAGAGGAAGACTCACCAATAGTGTATGATATCGTAAGAACGGTTCAACTTATCATTCGCAAATACCTTGTTGGGCTTTTGATAGAAATGACTACAGTCGCTATCGTTTGTTGCAGTGTTTTCCTTATTATTGGCATCAAGTATGCAATTCTACTTGGTCTGATTACTGCCTTGTTTAACATTGTTCCCTATATTGGAATATTTACGGCGCTGGCATTGAATATTATTATAACTTTTGCTACCACGGCCGTCGCAACAAAAGTAATTTTGGTCATAATAACTGTTGTGGCAATGCACCTGATTGACAGCAATATTTTGCTTCCCTTAATTGTAGGATCTAAGGTCAGGATTAATGCATTTATTACGTTGCTGGGAATCGTTGTGGGTGAAATGCTATGGGGCATCTCCGGAATGTTTTTATCGATACCAGTTATTGCAATTGCTAAAATTATTTTTGAGAGAATAGAAAATCTTCGACCATGGGGATTATTGTTAGGAGAAGAAAAAATAGAGAATACTGCACTTAACTCAAAACTAAAAAGCCCGGGAGATTAGGAGCGGAGATCTCAAAATCTCAATCTCGTTCAAATGAATTTTTTTGCATATTTCTTCAAAAAGAGTATTACAGTTTCCTAAAAAAATATTTCCTTCCTTAGTACTTTTCCACACTTTTTACCCGGGAATTTTAATAAAAGGCTGATAATAAAATGCTTAATAACAATTAATAGCAGTACTTATAAACAGGGTATGTTAATTAATTTTTCTGGTATAATATTCGCTTCAAAATGGTTTTAATTGGAGAAACCATAAGGTATTTTATTTCGAAATCTCCGATAGTTGATTTCTGAAGTACCGATGAGCCCGTAGATGCGATACCCGTTATGGAATGTGGATTCGAATATATTATGAAAAGACCGTTTTAAAATCCCCGATGCGAAATTCAACATCAGAGAGATAGGCGCATTTTCTCCTGGTTGCAAAATGCTACAATTATTTTTGTAGCATTTTGTATTTTAAGGCGGCATATTTTTCCAACCTTACTGGGCATAAAACGAATAATAGTTGCTCCATCTGTTTAATTCCAAATATTTGACAAATCAGGTAAATTCAATACAATTTCAGAAAATATTGTTTCCCGCTTATTCATTTAAGAGTGATTAAAAAAAAATTACATTAAATCCATGAATTTATTTTTAAAGTAAAAAAAATCCAATAACTTATTCCTCTTAAATAAATAAAATGCTTCAACTTGATTTTTCACCCTTCCCGGAAATAAAAACGAAAAGGCTCTTTCTACGCAGAATGACACTTAACGATGCACATGAACTATTTAAGTTGCGTTCAAGCGAACAGGTGATGAAATATATAGACAGGAAAAGGGCTAAAAAAATTGAAGATGCAGAAATTTTATTAGATAGCATTGAAAATGATATAAACAATAACAACGGGATTATGTGGGGTATAACCATAAACGAAAACCCAGGCAGGATTATAGGGAATATTGGTTATTGGAGAATTATGAAAGAGCATTACCGTTCAGAAATTGGCTACATGCTACATCCATCTTTCTGGAGGAATGGGATAATGAAGGAAGCTATAAATGCTATTATTGATTTTGGATTTAATAAGATAAACCTGCATAGCATAGAGGCACATATTAATTCCGAAAATAGCGCTTCTGGAAAACTTCTGGAATCAGCTGGTTTTATTAAAGAAGCTCATTTTAGGGAAGATTTTTTCTTTGATGGCACTTTTCGTGATACCATAATTTATTCAAGATTAAGACACTCTTAAAATGAATATTTTAAGATTCTCCATATCAACAAATTAAAA
>OBLT010000826.1_pt1 | contig 19953 bp, 23 predicted proteins | sample 1518721 | NCBI WGS metagenome assembly OBLT01 (sample SAMEA3539307, study PRJEB22396) | soil metagenome | biome: tundra; feature: field; material: soil | place: USA | collected 2010-05 | depth 0.15 m | reverse complement strand
ACCTGGACGATCATGTACGTCGCGGAGTATCGGTGTGGGCCAGAGTCGGGCCGGAGCCCGAGCAGCGGGCAGTGCGCAGCCTCCGTGATGACCTTGTCTCAGGCCGGTGGGCCGAACGCAACCGCGACCTCGTCGCTCTCGACGCAGCAGAGCTTGGCCTTCGCCTGCTCGTAACCTGAACCCCGCCGCAGACTGGGTACAAGTTGCTGCCCGCACCGGTTGGGCAGGCCCGCCTCGCATCGGTCAAACGGTCAACTTCAAACCCTCGCTCCAACGTTGCGTGACCAGGAAAGGAACCCCCCGGGGCCCGTGGAACCCCGCCCAACCGGTGCGACAGCCGGGCCGGCGGGCTGACCAGCAAGCCGGAAACGGCCTCACGCCGCAGCCTCAGGCCACCCATTCAAGATCACGAAAGATGCAGGTTAGGCCGGCCAACGCCATCGGCGATAAATTGGCACCTCGTCAGCGATTCGTCACTGCCATTGATCCCTCGGCTCGCTAAATAGGCCATCCAGACGCCATACGCTGGCAGGCTCTAGTCCCCACGCTGGATATAACCGGCTTGCGTGCGGTTTGCCCCGTACAATTAGCTGCTGCAACACCGCCGATTTCCCGGGAGCGGCGATAGCGATCGAGGAGACATGATGACTGAGCGCGGGGCTATCCGGACAGATGGGCCGGTCGGCGAGACGGCCGAGGATACGACCGCGCGGACCTCCGCCGAGGACGAGGCGGTCCGGTTCCTTTCCGACTTGATCCATATCGATACCTCCAACCGTGGCTCCGGGGACGCCTGCGAGCGTCCGGCGGCTGAATACGTCGCTGAGCGGCTCGCTGAGGTTGGCATCGAAGCGACGATTCTCGAATCCGCGGCCGGCCGGGCCAATGTGGTGGCGCGCATCGACGGGACGGATCCGTCACGGCCCGCGCTGCTGGCCCACGGTCACCTCGATGTCGTTCCGGCGAGGGCCGACGACTGGAGCGTGCATCCGTTCTCCGGCGAGGTGCGCGACGACGTGATCTGGGGTCGCGGCGCCGTGGACATGAAGAATATGGACGCGATGCTGCTCGCTGTGGTTCGCGCGTGGGCGCGCGCGGGGCGCCGGCCGGCTCGCGACATCGTGCTCGCGTTCATCGCCGATGAGGAAGCCACGATGGAGTACGGCTCGATCTGGCTCGCGGCCGAACACGCCGAGCTCTTCGAGGGCTGCACGGAGGCGATCAGCGAAAACGGCGGATGGCGGTTCCACGCCGCACCCGGCAAGCGCGTCTACCCGGTTGCCGCCGGTGAGCGCGGCACGCAATGGATACGTCTCGAGGCACGCGGGCGGGCCGGACACGGTTCGAAGCCCAACGACGAGAACGCTGTGGCCCGGCTGGCCGCCGCGATAACCCGGATCGACGCCTACGACTGGCCGTTGCGGGTGTCGCCGACGATCCGCGCGGCCCTGGAACATCTCGCGGACCTCGCGGGCACGCAGCTGGATCCTGACGACCCGGCGCTGAGCCCCGCGCTGCTGCGCGAGAAGCTCGGCCCGTACGCCGCGCTCGTCGAGACGGCGATGCTCAACAGCGCCAACCCCACCATGCTCAGCGCCGGTTACAAGGTGAACGTGATCCCGGAGATCGCCGTCGGCTACGTCGACGGCCGCATTGCTCCCGGCGGCGAGGAGGAGTTCCGCGCCACGATGGACGCCCTCGTCGGCCCAGACGTCACTTGGGAGTGCGAGCTTCGCGACAGCTCGGTGCAGGCACCCGTCGGCGCGCCGGTGTTCACCGCCATGCGTGATGCGCTGCTCGCCGAGGATCCGGGCGGCCATGTGGTGCCGTACTCCCTAGCGGGCGGCACCGATAACAAGCACTTCGCCCGGCTCGGCATCAACGGATACGGCTTCGTGCCGCTCGGGCTGCCGCCCGGCTACGACTTCATGGCCATGTTCCACGGCGTTGACGAGCGCGTACCGGTCGAAGCGCTGCACTTCGGCGTGCGGGTGCTCGACCGATTCCTGTCGACTGTGCAGTGACAGAAACGACAACAGCAGCGGAGACATGCAGTGATCCGCATCCAGGTAACCAGCGTCAGCGGCGGGGACACCGCGCTTGTGGCGCTCTGCTCGCTGGTCGCCATGCTCACCGCCCCCATCATCACGGTCGCCGGGCTCGGCGTGCTCAACACGGTCGCGCTGCAGATCAGGGAACGCACTCACGACATCGGCGTGTTCAAGGCACTCGGCATGCCCCCCCGGCAGACCCTGGCGATGATCGTCTGCTCAGTCACCGCCACCGGGCTCGTAGCCGGGATCGCAGGCGGATGCTGCACGCCGCCAACTCCGGGTACCCCCCATCGCTGATCTCCGTCTACGCCCCATGGCAGCTCATCCTGCTCACCATGGCAGGCCTGGTCATCGCGGTCGGCGGCGCACTCGGACCAGCCGCCTGGGCAGCCAGAACCCGCACCACCTTCGCCCTCCGCACCGAGTAGCAATACGGCTCGGCGGACGTCCGCCAGGGGAAGGCCTACGGAGTCGCTAGCCTCGCGCTTTCGCGAGCAACCTGCATGAACTTGATCGTTTAAATGAGAAAAGTGCCAGTCACGGTGAACGCTGGCTGAGACCTGCTGAGCGCCCAGCCACCTGACCTGGATAATGAGTGCCCGGAGGGCGCTGCTGGCTGTGCCTGTGATCGGGGCGGGCGGCCCGGGGCCGTGGGTGGCCCCGGCCTGCGCCGGCAGGGGGGGGGTGGGGGGGCCGGCCTGCTGTGCGGGGGTAGTTCCTCGTTGTGGGCCGGGTGGGTGGTGGCCAGTTTCGTTTCCCCTTTGGCGCAATGCTCTATCTGACGCGAATCCTTCGTGATCATGGGATGCGCCCGCTGTGGCCGCCGCGCCCGCTGGCGTCGGCGGCGGCCAGGCGCTCGATTCGCTCGTGCAGGCGGGGGAGGTAGCTCTCGTGGTCGGGCTTCATGAGGACGCTGCGCATGATCCGGGCAGCGTCGCGGTCCGCCGCGACATCTGGGTGACGGCGGCCGAATTCGCTGGCCTGGACGCGCAGCGTGCTTAGGAACACTGGATCGGCCGGGTCAGCCATGCCGTCGGCCAGGATCCGCGCGGATGCCTCGTCGATCGCGGCCAGGCTGCGCCGGCTGGTGGCCGGGAAATAGCAGACGATGTCCAGCTCGGGCCGCTGGTACAGGTCAAGGTGCCCGGAGGCCTCGATGAGCCGGGACCAGTGCAGGGCCGCCCGCCGGCCGGCCGCCAGCACCCCGCCGAGCCCAGCCGGGGTGGGCGGCAGTACCTGGAAGGTCAGCCACAGCGCGGCCGCCGCCGCACCGGACCTGGAGCACTCCAGGCTGATCTCACCGAGGTGCAGCTCATCGGACGTGAAGTAGGTGTAGGGAGAGTCGTGCAGGTAGAGGCGGCCGACGCCCGGGTCGCGGAACAGCACCGCCCCGCACCCGTAGGGCTGCAGCCCATGCTTGTGCGGGTCCACGACGACGGAGTCACACCCGGCGATGGCCCGCCACGGTGCCTCCGCCAGCCCGGCCGCCCCGTCCATGCCCGCCAGCAGGGTGAAAAAGCCGCCGTAGGCCGCGTCGACGTGCACCCGGACCCCGTGCCCGCGGGCGATGGCGAGCACCTCGTGCACGGGATCGATGGCACCGAGGCCGGTGGTGCCGGCCGTCACGACCACGGTCCCAATCCGGCCGCCAGCGAGCACATCCTCAAGCGCGCCAGGGTCCAGCCGGCCCGCCGCGTCGACCGCCACCGCAGTGCCCTTGATGCCAAGAACCCCGCACATCCGGCCATGGGTGTAGTGCGCTTCGGAGCTGTACGCGACACCCAGGCCCGGGTGCAGCTCGCGGGCCACGTAGAGGGCTTCGGTGTTCGCGATCGTGCCGCTGCTGGTCAGGTGGCCCAGATGGGTGGCCAAGCCAAACATCCCGGCCAGCTGCGCGATGACCTCCTTTTCCATCTGCGAGGTGGCGCGGCTGGAGTCGAGCGCGTGGTTGTTCGGGTTGATGAGCATCGCGGTGAGGTAGCCGACCACGGCGGCAGGATGCGGAGGCTTCAGCATCTGCCCGGCGTAGCTGGGATGGAAGTAGGGATAGTTGTCCCGCAGTCGCTTGGTGAAGGCCTCGAACGCGGCGGCGAACCGCTCGTCACTGACTTGTGCCGAAGGGGCGGCCTGGAAGGCGGCGAAGCCGGCTTCCCAGTCCGCGACCGCGTCCACACCACTGCTCAGCCACCGCTGTACGTCCACGCTGGACCTCACTGTCGTTGGGCGGGCCGCCGCGCGGCCCGGCTGTGCCAGGACCTCGGACTAGGCCAGAAGACGGGCCGGGCTGCCGTCCAGCCAGCTGGCGATGTCCTCGACGGCCTCGGCGTAGAAAACCGCGTAGGCCTCCCGGGAGACGTATCCGAGATGCGGCGTGAGGACCGTGTTCGGCATCGTCCGCAGTGGATGGCCGGGCGGCAGCGGCTCGGTGTCGAACACGTCCAGCGCGGCGCCGCTGATGTGGCCCTGGCGCAGCGCCTCGACCAGCGCCGCCTCGTCCACGATCGGCCCACGCGATGTGTTCACCAGCAGCCCGTCGGGCCCGAGCAGGGCCAGTTCCGCGGCGCCGACCAGGCCGACGGTGCGCTCGGACAGTTTCAGGTGTACCGACACGATGCCAGCCTCGGCGAAGAGCTGGTCCTTGGTCACCAGCCGCGCCCCGGCGGCTTCGGCTCGCTCGGCGGTCAGGTTCTGGCTCCAGGCGATGCAGTTCATCTCGAACGCGCGGGCGTAGCGCGCGATCCGCTGCCCGATCCGGCCCAGGCCCAGCAGGCCGAGCGTCGATCCGGCGAGTTCCCGGCCGACGGTGCGCTGCCAGCCGCCGCTACGGACCGCCGCGTCCTCCTGGGGGATGTGCCGGGCCAGCGCGAGGATCAGCCCCCAGACCAGTTCCGGCGTGGCAGCGCGTGAGCCGCCTGTCCCGCACACGGTAACCCCGAGCCGGGCCGCCGCCCTGAGGTCGATGGACGCGTTGGCCATCCCGGTCGTGACCAGCAGGCGCAGCCGGGGCAGCCGGTCCAGCACCGTCGCCGGGAAGGCGGTGCGCTCACGCATCGCGACGATGACATCGAACGGCGCGAGCCGCTGGACCAGCGCCGCCTCATCCGCGACGTGGTCGGTGAAGACGGTGACGTCAGCCCTGCCGGTGACGGGGGACCAGTCCGCGCTGGACAGGGCGACGTCCTGGTAGTCGTCCAGGATCGCGACATCCACCATCGTGATCGGGCTCCCTTCCGGTAGGAGATGGGTCCAGCCGTACCGACCGGTGTAAGTTAGGCGGCTTATTGGTATCGGTCCTGCTCGTGGACCTGTTGTGGATGATAGGTGCTGATCTGACCTGATGAGCGGAGGCGCCCGTGCTCACGCTGATCCTCGCCGCTCTCGCGGTTGGGCTCGGCAATTTCGGGGCGTCGATCGGGATCGGATTGTCCGGCGTCGCGCGGGGGACCCGGGTCAGGGTCGGCGTGATCTTCGGGATCTTCGAGGCCGGCATGCCCCTGGTTGGCCTGCTGGTCGGCCAGGGCGTCGCTGACGCGCTAGGCGACGCGTCCCGTTACAGCGGTGGGGCGCTGCTGATCGCACTCGGAGCCTGGCAAATCGTCCAGACCGCGCGACTGGCCCGCAGCGGCGTGCGGGCACCGCCGATCGCGATCGGTCGGCTGATTCTCACCGGCCTCGCGCTCTCGGCGGACAACCTGGTCGTGGGGTTCAGCCTTGGTGTTCAGCACGTATCGGTGATCGAGGCGATCCCGGTGTTCGCCGCGGTGAGCGTGGGCCTGAGCCTGCTCGGACTTGAATTCGGGCGGCGGCTCGCCGCGGCGGTCGAGTTCGGCAGCCAGTACCTGGCCGGGATTGCGCTGGTGGCCGTCGGGATCCTGGTCGCCGTCGGTGAGCTCTAGGTCGGCTGCGCGCTAAGGTGATGCCCGGAGGTGTCTGGGCACCTGGTGGTCTCCGCGGTCTTCAAAACCGTTGAGCCCGAGAACCTCGGGCTGGCGGGTTCGATTCCCGTCCACCTCCGCTACCAAGACCCTTTGCCTACACAACGATTTCCAGCGGCCAGTCACCCGGGCTGCTGGCTTGGTGAGCCGGCCGGAGAACTCTGGCGGCGTCTGTTATCCGGTGGCGGGCGGCCACGAGCGGCCATCATGGCCTGAGCGAAATACGGCCGCTTTGAGCCGGCCACCGCTTCGAAGCCATACCGCAGCATCTCCTGCTCGTAGTCGCTTTTCGCGTCGGTGAGCGAGCGTCCGTGGGCCGCGACCTCGATGAGGCGGGCCCGCAGCAGCGCGGCGTCGCGGAGCGACGTATTCGCGCCTTCGCCGCGGCCCGGAGTCATGGTGTGGATGGCATCGCCGAGGAGGGTGACGCCGGTTCAGTTCCACTGGCCGACCGGCTGCGCGCTGAAGATCCCGAATGGGAAGGTCGCGGCGGCGTCGGCCTCGTCGATGACGCGCCGCAGCGTGGGATGCCAGTCGGCGACCATCTCGGCCGCGACGCGGTGCAGCGCGGCCCCGCGGGCCTCCCAGAACGCGCGGCCCGTGATGGGGAACTCAGTATCCCAGGCGCTCAGGGTCCAGCGAAGATAGTCAGGGGTGTCCGTGAGCGGCAGGCCGGGATACAGCCGCGCGGTGGCATCGGCGAACCGCTCGCGTTTGCGGTAGGCCGCGGCACCCATGGAGATGCCGTTGTGGCCGGCGACGCGGGGCATGCCGTCTAGGAACACCGCAGGTGGCCAGGCAGCCGACTCGCGGGTGAGGGGTGTTTTGCCGTAGATAGCCCGGCCGTGGTCGTCGAAGCCGGCACCGGGCACCAGTTGCGAGCGGACCATCGAGCCCGCCCCATCGGCACCGACCAGCAGGTCGCCCGTGACGCTCGTGCCGTCGGCGAAATGGGCCGCTACCTGGCCGCTGCCGAGCTGGGTGAAGCGGCTGAAGTCTTTGCCGAAGCGAATGACATCACCCAGACCGGCGAGCAGGATCTCGCGCAGGGTCTGCCGGTTCACGCCGGCGCCGACCCGGGAGGGATCGCCGTCGGACCTGGGCAGGGGCCTCGTGAACAACTGCCGCAGCTGCGAAGTGCAGAGGGCGAAGTTCCCCTCCGTTGGCTGGGCCGACGTGGCCACGTACAGGTCGAACAGGTTCGGCGGGAGGCAGTCACGCAAGGCCTGGCGGCCGTGGGCCTTGATGTGGAACCCGTAGCCCTGGTTCCGCGTGGCGGCCGATTCGTCCCGCTCGAATACGGTGACGCCGATACCCGACGTATGCAGGCCCTGGGCCAGGCAGAGGCCGCCGATGCCGCTGCCGACGATGAGCACTCGCGGCGGGGCATGTGGCATGCGCTCGCGGCTGGTGAGCCGGAACCGGATCGGCACGCCTGGCCCTGGGGGCCACGAGATCTCAGGCCGTGGGCAGGCGCTCGCCGTCAATCGTCAGGTCGACCCGGTCAGGGTAGAAGCACATGAGGCCCGCGATTCCCTGGGACTGGGGGATCGGCGTCTCGTAGCTCCACACGAGGTCCTCGTAGACCTCCCCGCCGACCTGCGCCGACCAGTACGACGCCTGCCCCTTGAACGGGCAGGTGGTCGCGCTGCTGGTAGGCGTGAGCATTTCCGTCCGTACGTCCTCGCGGGGCAGGTAGTAGCGGGTCGGCAGCCCGGTTTCGTCGAGCAGGATGGCCCGGTCGGATTCCGCCAGCTTCTCCCCGTTGAGGGTGACCTCGACGTGCTGCCTGGTCGGAGTGATCGTGATCGTGTGCCCTGATGTCATGTCTGTGCCAACCCCCGGCGACCCAGGGAGATTCCGGCCGGGTCGCGAATACTATGCGTTGATGAACGAGGCGCACCTGGCCATTTGCTCGAGCCCCGAGTGGGCCAGGCTGGTGGAGGACGAGTTGCTGCCGTGGGTCCTGGAAGGTCGCGATCTAGGCGATGAGCTGATCGAGATCGGCGCCGGGCCAGGGCTGACGACCGACGTTCTGCGGCGGCACGCGGCTCACGTCACCGCGGTGGAACTGGACGTGGGCCTCGCGGATCAGCTCGCAGCCCGGCTGACCGGGACCAACGTCGAGGTGGTCGCCGCGGATGCTACTCAACTGCCGTTCCCGGCGGGGCGGTTCTCGGCGGCGGCCTGCCTGACCATGCTGCACCACATCCCGTCCGCCGCGCTGCAGGACGCCGCCCTGGCCGAGTTGGGCCGGGTGCTCCGTCCTGGTGGCGTGCTGGTGGGCTGCGACGGTCTGGACACGCCGGAGAGGCGCCGCGTGCACGAGGGCGACATCTTCGTCCCGGTCGATTCCGGCATCCTGGCCGACCGGCTTCGCGGGGCCGGATTCACCGATGTCTGCGTCGAGGTCGCCGGGGACCGCGTGCGGTTCGCGGCCACCGCCGGGGCCTGACCGAGAGGTCCGCGGGACGGGCACGTTCGGCGTTCTGCGCGGTTTCATCGGGGACATGGCCCCGGGACAGGCCAGCGGCAACGGGCTCTATGCGTTCGGAGGCCCGTGGCACGAGGTGACTATCTATCGCATGCCCTACCGCGGGCCCGCGCCGCGCCGGTGAGCAGCTTCGGGATTTCCGGGCTGGCGGCGCCCCGGCGACAGGCCGGGCGCCGCTTGGTCGCGGCGCCGGGATATAACAGGCAGCATGCGGATAGGCGTGGTGTTCCCCCAGACCGAGATCGGCGGGGCCGTAGACGCGGTGCGCGCCTACGGCCAAGGAGCTGAGGAGCTCGGGTTCAGTCACGTGCTCGCTTACGACCATGTCGTGGGCGCTGACCCGCAGGCCCACGCACCGTGGACAGGCCCGTACGACATGTACACAACGTTCCACGAGCCGATGGTTCTGTTCGGCTACCTGGCCGCGATCACCTCGCTGGAACTTGTCACCGGGATCATCATCCTCCCGCAGCGCCAGACTGCCCTCGTGGCCAAGCAGGCCACGGAGGTAGACCTGCTCACCGGGGGCCACTTCCGGCTGGGGGTGGGGCTGGGCTGGAACGCGGTGGAATACGAGGCGCTCGGCCAGGACTTCTCGAACCGGGGCCGCCGCATCGAGGAACAGGTCGGGTTGCTGCGCCGGCTGTGGACGGAGCAGAGCGTCACCTTCGGCGGCCGCTACGAGCGGGTCACCGCTGCTGGCCTGGCGCCGCTGCCGGTGCAACGTCCCATTCCGGTGTGGTTCGGGGCGCAGTCGCCGCGGGCCTACGAGCGTGTCGGCCGGCTGGCCGACGGCTGGTTCCCCCAGGTGCCGCCAGGACCGAAGCTCGACGAGGCAGTCGCGATCGTGGCGGCGGCCGCCAAGGCCGCCGGCCGGGATCCGTCGGCGATCGGCGTCGAGGGCCGGGTGAGCTGGGGCGCTGCGGGCACGGCCCAGGTGGTGGAGCAGGTGGGCCGGTGGCGCGACGCGGGTGCGACGCACGTATCGATCAACACGATGGGCGCCGGGCTGGCCGCCGTCGGCGACCATCTAACGGTCCTCGCCGAGGTGGCGAGCGCGCTCGAAATCGCGACCTGAGCCCGGAAGATGGCGAGCCAGCCGGACGCCTCGCCGGGGCGGGTCAGCAGCGGAACTCGGGCCGCCAAACCCGTCAAACCCGCCAAGGCGGCGGAGGCGACCATGCTGTACCTGCAGAAGCAGGTCGAGCTCGCTGTGCGGTCGCATCTCGATGACCTGCTGAAGCCAGCCGATATCACTGCCCTCCAGTACACCGCGCTCACCGTCCTTGAGCGGCATCCCGACCTGACGTCGGCCCAGCTGGCCCGGAACTCGTTCGTCACGACGCAGAGCATGGCGGACATGGTGACGGCGCTCGAAACCCGCGGGCTGATCGAGCGCCGCCGGGATCCGGCCGACCGGCGGCGGCTGGTCATCGGCCTGACCGCGGACGGGAGGGCGCTGATCCGGCGGTACCGGGGCAAGGTCAAGGACCTGGAGCGCCGGATGCTGTCGGGCCTCACCGGCCAGCAGGTCGAGGAACTGCGGCGGTACCTCTACGCATGCCGGGTCGCGCTGTCCGGCGGGCCGCCGCACTGACGTCAGCAGACGGCCGACAGCACGGCATCCTGTTGAGCAGGAAACCTGTACATATGGCTGGGCCTGTGGCAATCTCGAGCCCATCAGTGTTCCTCGCCGGAGAGGACCCCGGATGCACCAGCGACGCGTATTGCGGATCGCCATCGCAGCCACCGCAGTCACATTTGTCGTGGCCTCCGTCGCGCCGAGTGCTGGCGCGACATCCGCGGCGGCCGGCCAGCACTACACGGGATTACTCGCCGACGGTGCGACATGGGTCGCGGATGTGCCCCCGTCCTGGAACGGCACGATCATCCTGTACAGCCACGGATTCGGCCCGCTGACCGCGCAGGACGCACCCGACGCGACGACCCAGGCCGACCTGCTCGGCCTCGGGTACGCGCTGGTCGGCTCGTCCTACTCAGGCTCGTCGTGGTGGGCCCTCGCGTCGGCCGCGAAGGACCAGTTCGCCTCGCTGGCGGCGGTTGAGAAGCTCACCGGACGCCCGCGCGCGGCGATCGCCTGGGGCACGTCGATGGGCGGCCTGGTCAGCGCCGAGGAGACGCAGGATTCCCGGGGCCGGATCGACGGGACGCTGACCACCTGCGGGCTGGTGGCCGGCGCGCTGAGCCTCAACAATTACCAGCTTGATGGCGAATATGCGCTCAACGAATTGCTCGCCCCCGGTCAGCACATCCAGCTTGTGCGGTACGCGACGGCTGCTCAGGCCGACGCCGCGGCCACGGCGCTGGCCGCCGTGACGGCGGGTGCGCAGGCAACGGCGCAAGGCCGGGCGCGCATCGCACTCGGCGCAGCGCTGCTCAACGAGCCGACCTGGTTCAGTGGTGCAGCGCCGCCGTCGCCGACCGACTACCCCGCGCAGGAGCAGCAGCAAGCTGACGAGCTGAGCAACTTCGTCCTGCCGTTCATCATGGGGGCCCGCTACCAGATCGAGCTGGCCGCGGCCGGCAACAGCTCCTTCACCAAAGGCGTGGACTACGCTCAGGTGCTGCGGCGGAGCAGCTTCCTGCCGGAGGTGAAATCCCTGTACCGGGCGGCCGGGCTCAGCCTTGACGCTGACCTCGCCATCCTGACCCGCAACGCCGACAGCACCGCCGATCCTGGGGCCATCGCCACTCTCGGCCGGACCTCGATGGTGACCGGCCGCCTGTCAGTGCCCGAGCTCGACATCCACACCATCGACGACCAGCTCGTCCCGGTCGAGCAGGAGAACTGGTACCGCCAGCGCGTCACCCGGGCCGGCTCGTCGCCCCTCTTCCGGCAGGCCTTCGTCGACGCGACGGGGCACTGCAACTTCCAGCCCGCGGGCTACATCGCCGCTCTGCGTGCCCTGGAATACCGGCTGGACACCGGCCGCTGGGGCGACGTGACTCAGCCCGACGTCCTGAACGCCGCCGCGTCCGCGACTGGCCTCGGCGCGTTCGACCCCTACATCCGGTTCCAGCCCCCCGCGCTCGTCAACGCCCGGAGTTGACGGCGGTGGGTGCCGCGGCGGCTCCGGAGTCCCCCCCACTGAGCCGCCGCGGCACCCCTCGGGGGCGCGCACCGCTCAGCGTCCCCGGCGGGGACGCGGCTGACCCCCGTTCAGCTGAAGCTCGGGACCTTGTCGAGGAAACCCAGGACGAGGCGGAGCCGGCCGCCGGCGTCGCGCTCGGCCACGTCGAAGCCGACGACGAGCGGCTCTCCGTCTGCCTGGGCCAGTTCCCAGGTGAAGCGGGCCTGGTCGTGGTGGGCATCGACGGGTCCAGCGAGCGTGAACGTCAGCCCAGGGAACTGGGCTTGCGCGGCGGCGATGGTCGCATCGATCGCGTCGTGGCCCTGCGCATCGACGAGAGGGTCCACATAACGACCTTCGGCGGTCCATGTCGTCTCGATCAGGCGGCGCCGGAGGGCCGGGTCGGTTTCGTTCCAGGCCTCGATGTAGTGCTGCGCGAGCTGGTCGAAGTCGTTCATCTTTCGCTCCTTCGGCAGGTGCCGGCGGCACTGGGGGCGCTCGCCGTGCACCGCCGAGCCTGTGCGCAGGCCCGCCGGGACGTCGATTACCTGCCAGGTAGCCAGTATCAATTTCGGCGCGATCATTACCTGCCAGGTAATGGAGCGAACCGGGCGTCCCGCTTATCGTGGGCGCCGTGACGATGCTGGATGCGCCCGCCCAACCTGTCGGTGCCCTGCTGCGCCGATGGCGTGAGCTGCGCCGGCTGACGCAGCTCGACCTGTCGCTGCGGGCGGAGGTATCGGCCCGTCACCTCAGCTTCGTCGAGACCGGCCGAGCGAAGCCCACCAGCTCGATGATCCTGCTGCTGTCTGAGCACCTCGACGTGCCATTGCGGGAGCGCAACCTGCTGCTGCTGGCCGGCGGCTACGCGCCCGCCTACCCGCAGCACGGGCTGGCTGACGCGCCGATGACCGCGATCAGTGACGCGATCAATGCGATCCTCACCGCGCACCAGCCGTATCCGGCGGTGGTGATCGACCGGCACTGGGAACTCGTGGCCGGCAACGACGCCGTGGACCTGTTCACCGCCGGCGCGGCAGCGCACCTGCTGGAACCGCCGGTGAACGTGCTGCGCCTCTCGCTGCACCCGGACGGCATGGCCAGCCGCATCGTCAACCTTGTTCAATGGCGAGCGCACCTGCTTGAGCGCCTGCACCGGCAGCTGGAGGCCACCGGCGACGCCCAGCTAGTGGAGCTGCTCGAGGAGCTGCGCGGCTACCCGGGCGGCGGTCCCGCGCCGCCGGCTCCGCCGGGCGAGACCGGCGCGCTGATCGCCCCGCTGCGTTACCGCACGCCGGCCGGCGTCCTGTCGCTGTTCAGCGCCACGACCGTGTTCGGTACCCCGCGCGACGTCACCGTCTCCGAACTGGCCATTGAGACGTTCTACCCCGCGGACACCGCGACCGGGACCGTCCTGCGTTCGCTGCTGCCGCAATCCGAAGGATGATCCCGGTGGAATCGACCCGGGCCAAGCCCAGCGCCTGCTGGCTGGCAGGGAGCCGTTGTGACGCGATTAACTCGCCGAAACTAGAGAGCCCGCTGAACGGGCAGCACGGGTCCGCTCCTCCCAGTGATTACTGTGTGGCGAGCTGGTAGCGCCTGGACAGCGCGCGCACGTACTCGACCAGTTCCGGTGGGTCGGTGACGGTGAAGTCGGCACCGAGCAGGCCCAGGTAGACGGCGAGGGTCTCGACCGAGTCGGCTCCGGTGTCGAGGATGCAGGTGCGCTCGTCGACGGGTTCGACGGTGCCAACGGCAGGGTTGATCCGGTCGGTGATCTGCCCGGCGGGCGCGTGCACGGTGACCCTGGCCCGGTACCGCCAGGCGGCCGATGACACGCCCCGCTTCACGTGATCAATGACATCCCCGGGCAGTTCACGTGGGGTGAACCGGGGCCCGGGCGGGGGGCGTGGCGTGATCCGGTCGGCCCGGAAGGTGCGCCAGTCGCCGCGATCGGTGTCGAAGGCCACCAGGTACCAGCGGCGGCCCCAGTTGACCAGCCGGTAGGGCTCGACGCGGCGCTGGCTGTGGCGGCCGTCGTGGCTGGAATAGTCGAACCGCAGTTGCTCCTGGTCGCGGCAGGCGCCCGCGATGACGGTCAGCGTCTCGGCGTTCACCCGCGGGCCGGGCTTGTCGGGGGGAACCGGCGTGGTGTAGGTCTGCAGGGCGTTGACCTTGCGGCGCAGCCGGCTGGGCAGGACCTGCTCCAGCTTGGCCAATGCGCGCAGCGATGTCTCCTCGACACCGGCGATGGTGCCGCCCGCGGCGCTGCGCAGCCCGATGGTGACGGCCACGGCTTCCTCGTCGTCCAGGATCAGCGGCGGCAGGGCGGCGCCCGCTCCGAGCCGGTAACCGCCGACCGATCCCCGTGTGGCCAGCACCGGATAGCCGAGGGCGCGCAGCCGTTCCACGTCGTTGCGGACGGTACGGGTGCTTACCGCGAGACTGTCCGCCAGTTCCGGGCCGGTCCATTCCCGCCGCGCCTGGAACAGCGACAGCAGGCGCAGCAGCCGCGCCGAGGTCTCCAGCATTCTGCCAGTCTGCCCGTTCATTAGGAACAAATTATTCCTAATGAACATCTATGTTGCGGACATGACAGCAAAGGACATGCTCAACGAAGCCCATCAGATGCTGCGCGCGACCGTGCTGGGCGTTGGCGACGGGGACTGGGACTGGCCTACACCGTGTGACGAGTGGACCGTCACCCAGGTGTTGCAGCACGCCGCCGGGGACCAGCTGGCGTATGCCGCGGCGATCACCGGGAGCGGCGGCCCCTCGGCGGACCCGTTCGCACCGTCGGGCCGCCTCGACGATGCCCCGCTGGCCGTTGTGGACCATGCGGTGCAGGCGTCCGCCGCGGCATGGGCCAGTGTCGGCGAGGACGACCAGGACGCGGCGACCCCGCTCCCGCAGGGCGCGATGCCCGCATGGCTCGGAATGGGCGCCTGCGCGCTCGATGCCGCGGTGCACGCCTGGGACATCGCCGTGGCCACCGGCCAGAAGTCACCGCTCAGCCCGGCCCTGGCGGGCTGGCTGATGCCTGTCGCGACCAGCATCGCCGAGCCGCTTCGCGGCTACGGCGCCTACAAACCGGCTCTCGAACCGGGGGCCGATGACGACGAGGTCGCCACGCTGCTGCGCTACCTGGGCCGGAGTCCTGACTGGGCCACGGAGACGCTGGTCGAGGAATTCCGGATCGATGTGCCCCCGGCTGACGTGGACGATCTGGCCGAACGCCTGGCCAGGACCCGGTGGCCGTCCGCCCTGCCGGGTGCGGCGTGGGAGCGCGGCGTACCGGTCGACTACCTGCGTGAACTGGCCGCGTACTGGCGTGACGGCTTCGACTGGCGGGCCCAGGAGGCCCGCCTGAACTCCTACCCGCAGTACACGACCCGCATCGACGGCCAGCGGATCCATTTCCTGCACGTGAAGTCACCGGAGCCGGATGCCACTCCGTTGCTGCTCATCCACGGCTGGCCGGGATCAGTCGTGGAGTTCCTGAACGTTATTGGGCCGCTGAGCGATCCCCGCTCGCATGGCGACGATCCGGCCCAGGCGTTCGATCTGGTCATCCCGTCGCTGCCCGGGTTTGGCTTCTCCGCACCGGTGAGTGGCCCGGGTTGGGGGAGCAGGCGGATCGCGGCGGCTTTCGGCACGCTGATGCACCGGCTGGGCTATGAGCGCTACGGTGCCCAGGGCGGGGACTTCGGCGCCTTCGTCGCGCCCGACCTCGGCCGAGTGGATCCCGAGCATGTGATCGGAGTTCACGTGAACGCGGCCACCATGGGCTTCATCCCGTCCGGGGATATCCCCGAGGCCGAACAAGCGACGTTCACACCTACGGAGCAGCGGCGGCTGCAGCTGATGCAGCGCTTCCTCGCCGAGGGGAACGGCTACTTCCAGATCCAGGCCACCCGCCCGCAGACGCTGTCCTACGGGCTGGCCGACTCGCCGGTGGGCCAGCTGGCCTGGATCGTGGAAAAGTTCAAGGAGTGGACCAGTTCAGAGCACGAACTACCCGAGGACGCGGTCACGCGCGACGACATTCTGGCCGACGTCAGCCTGTACTGGTTCACTCAGACCGGTGGCTCCGCGGCCAACCTGTATTACGAGAGCATGCACGGCAACGACTGGCCGACTCCGTCGGCTGTGCCCACTGGGGTGGCCGCCTTCGGGAAGGACATCGCCATCCGCCGGTACGCCGAGCAGGCCAACCACATCGTGCACTGGAGTGACTTCGACACGGGGGGCCATTTCGCTGCGCTTGAGACACCTGACCTGCTCGTCGGTGACATCCGCGCATTTTTCGCGTCCATCCCGGCCTAGTACTGCTCTGAAACCCCGAGCCGTGGCCTGACCCGCCGGGCGCATGCGGTGGCGAGTGCCAGGAGACGTCCCAGAGCTGACCAGTGGCATGTATGCGAACCGTCTCACCGTTGGAGATGATCGTCGATGCCGATGGAGTGCAGCTGCGCCCGTCTCTGGCCGCCTGATCGACGGCAGCAGTCGCGACGCAACGGTCGCGGACGTCTTTACGGTGCGCGACGGCCGGGCGGTGCGGATGCAGGCATACGCGGACCCGGCGGAGGTCCTGGGCGCAGACTCATGACCGCCCGGGAGACACTGGAGCGTGACCCGCTGGGTGCTGCACGTAGACCTCGACCAGTTCATCGCGGCTGTCGAGGTGCTGCGCCGCCCGGAGTTGCGCGGTGTCCCGGTGGTCGTGGGGGGTGACGGCGATCCTGCCAAACGCGGCGTGGTCAGCACGGCGTCCTACGAGGCCCGAGCGCACGGAGTGCATTCCGGTATGCCACTGCGGACCGCCGCGCGGCGCTGCCCCGATGCCGTGTTCCTGCCCGTGGACCGGGAGGCTTACGAGGCGGCCTCCGCTGCGGTGATGGCGACGCTACGGGAGTCCGGCGCCGTCGTGGAGGTGGCTGGCTGGGACGAGGCGTTCCTGGCTATCGACAGCGACGATCCCGAGGCGGTCGCCCGCCAGATCCAGGAACGTGTCCGCGCCGGAACACGCCTGGACTGCACGGTCGGTATCGGGCAGAACAAGTTGCAGGCCAAGCTGGCCACCGGCTTCGGCAAGCCCGCTGGCACCTTCCGGCTGACCCACCAGAACTGGTTCGAGGTGCTCGGCGACCAGCCGACCGACGCGCTGTGGGGCATCGGGCCCAAGACCGCGAAACGGCTCACCGCGCTGGGCATCCACAGCGTCAGGGAACTCGCGGCCGCCGATCCGCAGGCCCTCGCCCTGCACCTGGGCCCGGCCACCGGGCCGTGGCTGGTCTCGATCGCCCGCGGCCAGGACCACTCGCCGGTGACCGGCGCTCCCTACCGCGCCCGCTCCCGTAGCCGGGAGACCACCTTCCAGCGGGACATCGACAACTGGGACGTCGTGCGCGGCGAGGTCATCCGCCTGGCCAACCTCGTGGCCGCCGATATCGCCGCCGAGCAGCGGGCGGCCATCCGCGTCGTCGTAAAGGTCCGCTACGCCCCATTCACTACCCATACCCACGGCCACCCGTTGCCGGAACCGGCCACCGACGCGGCAGCGATCGAGCAGGCAGCGCTTGCCGCCCTCAATCAGTTCACGCGGCGGCGGCCAGTGCGGCTGCTGGGGGTCCGGGCCGAATTCCGTCCGCAGGACTAGGCGGACCGGCCGCCGGACCCGATTCGCAGCCGGATCAGATGCCGGGGGTGACACGGCGATCTTGACGGGCTCCGGTGACGTCGTAGAGGTGATGAACCGGATCGTGGACCAGGTAGCGCGCGAATGACTCGACCGTGAACTGTGCACCGTCACTGCGGCTGCCAGTCCTCAGCCATTGGTCCGCGGACAGGCCCTCGAAACGTTCCGCGATCACGCCGGCCGCCTCGCGCAGGCCTGCCGCCACCACGGCGGGATCCTGTTCGGCATAACGGTCGGCAATCGCCGTCGCGTCCTGGTCCCAGTTGGGGTATTGCGGTGCGTCGAGCATGAGCATCCGCCGGAGCCGCTCGTCATACAGCCAGAGCACATCGCAGACATGGCAGGCGTACTCCAAGGCCGACCAGACTCCCGGTGACGGGCGGCGCCGCACGTCGCCTGGGCCGCACAGCACGGCCAGCCACGCCGCGGCGTTGACCCGGATCATCCCGGCGATCGCATCGCGCGGAAAGCTCTGCGTGTCCAGTCCGCACTCTGGGCAGGGCCGCTTCAGCACCCAGGTCCAGTCCTTGGTATCTGGCACGATGGTCACGACTCGTAACCATACCGCCCGGATCTGACGGTGCCCCCGAGAACTTGCCGTGACAGTTCAGCGGGCGGGCTGGTGCTGTTCGTACGATGGGGCCGTGTGCTATTGCGTCGCCGACGAAGAACGTGTCGCCGACGGAAGGCCTACCACGGCCGTTCCGTACTGGACGTAGTCAGCAAGCGGCTTGCCCAGCATGAGGGTCACCCGGTACCCGCCGTGCTCGACCGCCAGCCCCTGCAGGCCCGGCGCCGGGCTGACGAGCCAGCCGTGCAGGTCCACGGCGCGGGTGGCGCCACTGCGAACGCGACGCGCGCGATCGGCTGCGGTTGGGTACCAGCTGCTGTCGTCGTCCAGTTCCAGCGCAAGCGCGAATTCCAGGTCCTCGCTGTCGCGCAGCCTGGCCAGGTTCCGCTCGATGCTGATGAGGACCGGCGCCAGGGCGAGGTCAGCGGCTGAGTGCGGGTGGGGTGTTGACATCGGTAATCACCAGGCCTCGTGCGTGCAGGTATGCGACTCACTCGATGATGCCCGCGTCCCCGGCCCGGGCAGCAGGGACGATCGTCTCGGGAACGCTGGCGAACGTCCCAAACCCGGCCGCGGCCGGCCGCTTGTGGGAGGATTTCGGCGCGTGCTGTGAACCCATACATCTAATCCGGGGGACGAGTGCCGATCAGCGACGAGAAGATCAGCGATTTCCTGCACCGGCTCGCCGATCGCGTGCCCGCCCCGGGCGGCGGTGCCGTTGCGGCCTTGCAGGCCGCGCAGGGTGCCGCGCTGCTAGGCATGGTCGCCCGTTACACCACCGGCGAAAAGTACGCCGCGCATCAGGTGATGATCGGCCGTATCGTCACCGAGGCCGACGAGCTGCGCGATATCGCGGTACGGCTCGCCGAGGCTGACGCGGACGCGTTCGCGGCCGTGGCCGATGCCTACCAGCTTCCCAGGTCCACCGACGGGGAGCGGGACGCCCGGTCGGCGGCCGTCGGCCAGGCGCTGGTGAACGCGGCCTGGCCGCCGGCCCAGGTCATCAGCGTCGCCGGGATGGTGGTCGATCTCGCTGAGGCGCTGGTGGCGATCGGTAACCGCAACGTCATCAGCGACGTCGCCGCCGCTGCCGAGGCGGCCCGGGCGGCGGCGGCCACGGCCCGGGTCAACGTCGAGATCAACCTGGCCGGGATCACCGACGAGCAGGCCAGCCTGGAGATGATCGCTGAGACAGATAAGGCCGACGACATCATCGCCCGGGCCGAGCAGGTCACCGCCGCCGTCCGCGAACAAATCCGCGGGTAACCACGATCACGCCGGGCCGAGGCGCGTGGCACCCCGGTCAGTGCCATCCGGTCAGGCGGGGGGCGCGGGCTCGTCGAGCCGCCGGGCCACCTGCAGAACCGCTCCCCAATGACGACGCAGCCGCCCGCTGGGCCGCTCGGCCAGGCGGCGGCGGATCTCGCTAGACAGGCGGGCGCGTTGCCACGACGCCATGGCGATGTGACCCGAGAATGTGTTCAGCAGGCAGATGTACTCCTCGGCGCCGTAGGTGACCGGCCAGTCGAAGTGGCGCAGTGTGACGTCCTCAAACAGGCCGCGGGCCCTGGACCTGGCGGACGGCGTGCTCGGCGGCATCGTCGCCTGGTACTCCATCATCCACACCCCGCCGCAGCGGCTGCCGGTGACGTTCGCCGAGTTCGGCCGGGTGCTCAGCCCGGGCGGCCACCTGCTGCTCGCCTTCCAGGCCGGCGACGAGGGGTGCACCTGGAGCAGGCCTACGGTCACCGGGTGTCCCTCGACGCCTACCGGCTGCCACCCGGCCGGGTCGCGGGCCTGCTGAGCCAGGCCGGGCTGGCCGTGCATGCCCGGCTGCTCCGCGAGCCGGACGGGCCCGAGAAGACCCAGCAGGCCTACCTCCTGGCCCGCAAGCCCGCAGCACCGCAGCGGCCGTAACATCCGCGGCGGCGGGGACAGGGCCGCAGTTCCGGCCTTGACTCCGGACCACGCTACGGGCCTTACGTTTCTCTCAACGGTCAAAGTGTCTTAGTTAAAAGTTTCGCGTTATTCAAACTACCGTCAGTGGTCACCGCGGGCCTGACCTGCACCGACCGCTCACCCGGACCCTACGGGCCCGGGTTCGACAGC
>OBLT010000824.1_pt1 | contig 19971 bp, 13 predicted proteins | sample 1518721 | NCBI WGS metagenome assembly OBLT01 (sample SAMEA3539307, study PRJEB22396) | soil metagenome | biome: tundra; feature: field; material: soil | place: USA | collected 2010-05 | depth 0.15 m | reverse complement strand
GGGCGGGCCCAGCGCCTGGTGCTGGCCAGCCGGTCCGGCCCGGCCGCGCCTGGCACCGCCGCCCTGGCCGAAGACCTGGCCGGGCGCGGCGCTGCGGTGCAGGTGAGCGCGTGTGATGTGGCCGACCGGGCCGCGCTGGCCGCCCTGCTGGCCCAGGTCCCGGCCGTTGCCCCGCTGACCGGGGTGATCCACGCGGCCGGAGTGCTCGATGACGGGGTGATCGGATCCCTGACGGCGGCGCGGGTCGGGGCGGTGATGCGGCCGAAGGCCGATGCAGCCTGGCATCTGCACGAGCTGACCAAAGGCATGGACCTGCAGGCGTTCGTGCTGTTCTCCTCGGTCGCGGCGACCGTCGGCGCCGCAGGTCAGGGCAGCTACGTGGCGGCCAATACGTTCCTGGACGGGCTGGCCGCCGCCCGCCGCACGGCCGGACTGCCCGCGGTGTCGCTGGCGTGGGGGGCGTGGGTGAACCAGGCTGGCATCGGCCGGAACCTGGGTGACGGTCAGCTGGCCCGGATCAGCCGCAGCGGGATGGTGGAGCTGTCGGCCGATGATGGGTTGGTGCTGCTGGACCTGGCGCTGGACCGGGATGAGGCGTTGCTTATCCCGGCCCGGCTGGATATGGCCGGGCTGCGCGCCCGGGCCGCGGACCTTCATCCGCTATGGCACGGCCTGGTCCCGCAGGCCGCCGGCCCGGCCCGCTCGGCCACCGCCGCAGCCGGCGCGGACCCGGCCGATGGGCTGCGGCACCAGCTGGCCGGGCTGTCCGGACCCGACCGGGGCAAGCTGCTGCAGGACCTGGTCCGGGCGCATGCGGCCGCCGTCCTCGGGCATGTCTCCGCCGACGCCATCGAGCCGGACCGGCTCTTCCGCGAGCTCGGGTTCGACTCGCTGACCGCGGTCGAACTGCGCAACCGGCTGAACGCCGCGACCGGGTTGCAACTGCCCGCCACCGTGATCTTCGACTACCCCACCCCGGCCGCGCTCAGCGATCATCTGCAGGCAAAAGCCGTCGATCAGGAAACAGGATATCCAACCATAGTGAAAGAGCTTGATAGGCTCGAATCTACTCTTTCCGCGATAGCTGAAAATAGCGACGATAGATCCCGGATAATAACGCGCCTTGAGGCGTTTGTGCAGGATTTCCGTACTGGAAAAAAGGATAACGTGTCAACCAATCATGAAATTGATACGGCGACAGATGAAGAGATGTTCGATCTTATCGATGAAGAGCTGGGAACTTAGATTAGATTCAGGGCGGCGAATACAGCGGCGCCCGGCGCGGTGACATCGCCGCGGCGTACTTCCGGCGGAGCTGTTCGAATCGCCGCGGCCAGGCCGGGTCGTACGCGACCACTAAGATCACACTCAGCAACCCACACAGCGCGACTCACCGGCCAGGCACACGGCTGGCCGCCAGGCAGCAAATCCAGGCGCCCCGCATCGGCTCCCCGCGGCAGAAGCGCGTATTCTTCCGCGGTTCGTTCTATGTCGGCTAGGTGATCGGCCGGAATGACAGCGAGCAGTCCGGGCCTGATTTCTCGCCGGGGAGTAGCGGGTCTTCGGCTGGTGAGGACGTCGTGGAGGCGCGTGGCCGGCAGCTGCCGGGCCTCCGGTGGCGGCTGCCGCCGATCGCGATTATCCCCGCTGCCGCGGGACTGCTCGCCAGATTTGTCGTGGGGTCATCTGCCAGGCGACCGGCACGCCAGGCACAGTGCCGCGCCACTCTCGCGTTCCCGTCCCGCCGCCTCCCCGGCCGCGCCGTGCCCGTACTCGGTTTCGGTCTGAAACCTTTGCGCCCTCAGCTGCGGCGAGCAGGCTCCTGGCGTCGGGGTCGCATCCGGTCATGGCGGGGCGGCGGTGTCGAGCCGGCGCTCCGGCGCGCGGACAGCGGTCTTGCGAGGTGGCCGCTTCGGTTCAAAGTCACTTTTCAGGTAGAGGGATCACTCAGCGGCGAGCCCAGGCGAAAGCCCGAAGCTACTGGGCGGCGATGGCGGTGAGTACGTCGAGTCTGGCGGCCCGGCGGGCGGGCCAGCTGGCGGCGACCAGGCCGAGCAGGGCGGCGAGCACGAAGAACACGACGAGGCTCGAGGCTGGCACGACGGTGTCGGTGATGCCCTGGTGCTTCAGGGATGAGACCAGGGCGATGCCCATACCGGTGCCGATGATGATCCCGATGATGGCGCCGAAGATGGCCAGGATCACCGCTTCGGAGCGGATCATGGTCCGGACCTGGCGGCGTTTCATCCCGACCGCCCGGAGCAGGCCGATCTCGCGGGTGCGCTCGAAGACCGAGAGCATGAGGGTGTTCACGATCCCGATGAGTGCGATAAGCACGGCCAGGGCGAGCAGAGCGTAGACCAGCCCGAGCAGCTGGTTGACGCTGGCCGCCTGGGCCTTCTCGAACTGAGCCCTGGTCTGGACCTGCACGTTCGGATAGGCGGCCAGGGCGCTGCTGACGGCATCGTTCACGGTGCCGCTGCCGTTGGTTTGCAGGAGGAGGCCGGCTGGCGGCTGGCTGCTGAAGTGGGAGGTGAAGAACCCGGCGCTGACCAGGTAGCTGCCGATCAGGGCGTTGGCCTGGTATATCCCGCCAATCCGCAGGACGGAAGAACCGGTCTGGGCGAACGTCACCGGGACGGTGTCGCCGACTGACAGGTGCTTGGATGTGGCGGTCGTGGAGTCGATGAGCAACTCACCCCGGCCCAGGGCGGCGGAGGTGCCTGCGGTCATCCGCAGGATCAGCGTGCCGGCCAGGTGTGCCGTGGACACCGCGGCCAGCTTGGCTAGCGAGCTCTGGACCTCGAATTGCCCGCTGTAGACGGTGGTGGTCGCGGTGACGCCCGGCACGGCCGATACTGTGGCCGGCACTGAGTCGCTGAGTTCTCCCGATCCACTGGCCGTCACGATGAGGCCGGCGCTGATCGCCTGATCCGCGCTGCTGGTAGCCGACTTGGACAGCGAGGCGCCGAACACCGACATCGCGGCGACCAGGGCCAGGCCGACCATGAGCGCCGAGGCGGTCTGGGCGGTGCGCCGCGGGCTGCGCATGGAGTTCTCCCGGCCGAGCTGGCCCGGTTCCCTGAGCAGCCGGGCCAGCGGCCGTCCGATCACGCTAGACAACGGGCGGGCGATCGCCGGGGAAAGCATGGCGACACCGATGAAGATGCAGACCGCGCCCGCGCCCACCAGCGCAATGGCCGGCTTGGCCAGCCCGATGGCCAGCAGGACAGCTCCGGCCAGGGCCACGGCTGCGCCCCAGATAAGCCGGCCCCGCAGCGAGCCGCCACGGTCGGACTGACGATCGCTGAGCGCGGCGATCGGAGGGATGCGCACGGCGTTGCGGGCCGGGCCGATCGCGGCCACCACCGTCACGCCCACGCCGACGGCCAGGCCCACCAGCACGGTGCGCGGCTCGAACACCAGCGATCCGGTGGGCAGCGTGATCCCGAACCCGCGTAGCAGCGCCTCCAGCCCGAGCGCGGTCAGCACGCCCAGGCCCAGGCCGATCACCGAGGAGACCAGCCCGGTGATGGCCGCCTCGGCCAGCACGGAACGGAACACCTGACGGCGGCTCGCGCCGACGATCCGCAGCAGGGCCAGTTCCCTGGTCCGCTGCCCGACGGTGATCGAGAACGTGTTGTAGATGGTGAACGCGCCGACAAACAACGAGATGAACGCGAACACTAGCAGCGCGGTGGAGAAGATCGACAGGGACTGGTTGACCGCGGTGGTGTTCTCGTTCATCACAGTCTGCCCGGTGACCACCTGCTTCCCGGACGGCAAGACCGCGGCGATGGCCCGCTGGACCGCGGGCTTGCTGGCGCCCGGGGCGGTCACCACGTTGATGTCGTCGAACTGGCCGACCTCCTGGACCATGGCCTGCGCGGTCGGCAGCGTAAACGCGGCCAGGCTCGCGCCGGCCAGGTTGTTCGCCGACCCGTAGTCGGCGATGCCGGTGATGGTGAACGTCCGCGGCGCCCCGGCCGAGAGGATCCGGACCCGCTGCCCCACGGTGAAGTCGTACTTGCTGGCGGTCCCGGCGTCCATGACCACGTCAGTTGAGGTCACCGGCGGGCCGCCCGCGATAATGTGCAGGCTGGAGATCTGCTGATCCGGGTCGAAGTTCACGCCGAGGGTCGGTGCGCCGCCGGTCGCGATCGGCTGGCCGTCGTGGGCCACGAACTGGGCGTAGCCCTCGACCTCGCCCTCGGCGGCCTGGACGCCGGGTACCCGGCGGACCGTGGCCTGCAGCGACTCGGGCAGCTGATTGCGGACCGCGTTCGCGCCGCTGCTGCCCAGCTGCGGGTCCGCGCGGACCTGGAAATCGATCTTCTGGTACACGCTGCTGAACAGCACAGAGAACGTGTTGTGCAAGGTGTCGGTCAGGACGAACGTCCCGGAGATGAAGGTGACTCCGAGCACGATCGCCAGCGCGGTCAGCGCCAGCCGGAGCTTGTGGGCCAGCATGCCCTTGATAGTCACGTTTCGCATCTCAGGCCCCCAGCGTCCGCATCCGCTCCAGGACCGAATCGGCGGTCGGCTTTTCGAGTTCGCCGACCACGGCCCCGTCGGCCAGGAAGATGACCCGGTCCGCGTACGCGGCACTGCGCGGGTCGTGCGTCACCATCACGATCGACTGACCCAGCTCGGTCACCGACCGGCGCAAGAACGCCAGCAAGTCCGCGGAGGAATTAGAGTCAAGGTTGCCCGTGGGCTCGTCGGCGAAGATGAGGTCCGGCTTGTTGATCAGCGCCCGGGCACAGGCCACACGCTGCTGCTGGCCGCCGGACAGCTCGCCGGGACGGTGCGTCAGCCGGTCGGCGATACCCAGCTGGCTTACCAGGTAACCGAGCCACTCCTGGTTGACCTTGGCGCCCGCCAGGGCGGCGGGCAAGGTGATGTTCTCGGCCGCGGTCAGCGTCGGGATCAGGTTGAAGTACTGGAACACGAACCCGATCCGGTCGCGGCGCAGCTGGGTGAGCCCGGCGTCATCCAGGTTCCCGATGTCTAGGCCGCCCACGAACGACTGCCCCGACGTCGGCCGGTCCAAGGCCGCCATGCACTGCATGAGCGTCGACTTGCCTGAGCCCGACGGGCCCATCACGGCCGTGAACCGGCCGCGCTCGAAGGTCACGCTGACCCCGGCTAGCGCATGCACCGTGGCCTGCCCGGTCCCGTACGTCTTGCGCAGGTCGACCGAATGCGCGGCCGGCTCGGTCTTCGTGCCGCTGGTGAGTTCCTCAGACTTGAGCGTCATGTTCTTCCTCGCAATGCTGGCGGGAATCCCCGAGAGGTAGCGGCAGGGGTGCCGCGGCCTGATCCGTGGTGCTGCCTCTCGCTGCTCGTCCTGCCGGCCCATCCCCGGCAGCTAGCTAGTAAATATGATATCAGAATGATAGAAGTTTTCCAATCGAGCAGGGTGCGAGGGCCCGGCGGGATGAGGATGAGGGGCTGGCTAGGCCATCGAGCGAGCGCGATCGCCGTGGAGATGCCGATCCAGGATCTTGATGACCTGGTCCGCCTGGTCGGTGAGATAGAAGTGACCGCCCGGGAACACCTGCAGGTCGAACGCGCCGGAGGTGTGCCTGGCCCACGCGCCGGCCTCTTCCACGGTCGTCTTGGTATCATTGTCGCCGGTCAGGGCGGATATCGGGCACTTCACCGTGATCTCCGGAGCGCAGCTATAGGTTTCAGCGGCCTGGTAATCGGCTCGCAGCGCCGGCAGCGCGGCGCGCATCATCTCGTCGTCACCGAGCACCGAAGAGGCGGTCCCGTTCATCTTGCGCAGCTCGGCCAGGATGCCCGCGTCGTCAAGAAGGTGCACTTTCTCGTCCCGGTAGGTGGACGGCGCCCGGCGCCCTGAGGCGAATAGCCGGACCGGGCCGTGCCCGTCGGCCTCGAGACGGCGAGCCACCTCAAAGCCCAGGATGGCCCCCAGGCTGTGGCCGAAGAGGGTCACGGGCATCTCGGGCTGGCGCCGCAAGATGGCATGGACCTGGTCGGCGAGTACCGCGATGTCGCTGATGGGCTGCTCGGTGCGGCGGTCCTGCCGTCCGGGGTACTGGATGGCCACGACGTCGACCCCGGGGCTGAGCGCAACTGCCACCGGGAGGAAGAAAGGCGCCGACCCGCCCGCGTGCGGCAAGCACACCAGCCGGGCGGCCGCATTCCTGGCGGGACGGTAGCGGCGGCACCACAAATTATCGCCAGCAGAAGGCTGAGACATGCCACTCCAGAAAGTCGTTTTACCCGTATTTACATTTATGAAGATATAAAAGAAGCTATAATAACTGCCGAAATTCAGCAAGGCTGCGCGGGTAATGTTACCGTCAGCAAGTGGCCGCTTATCATCCATGGCAGGTGTTCAACTGCTGAAATTTGGCGATTGAACGGGGCTGGCCGGGAAGCTGAACAGCCGCTGTCCGGAGCCGCCCGGGGTGTACCGGTACGACGAGGTTGCATCGCCGCCCCGGGTGTAGTTACCGTTCTATCAGCCGGTGAGTTTTGTTTCCCGGTATCTCAGCTGCGTGTTCCCGGAAATTGTGTGACGACATCGAGAGGTGACGGACCGTGGGGTATAAGTTCACGCTGGTTCTCAATCGGGAAATAACTGACGAGGAATCAGCGATCCTGAAAGATGCAGGTTGCGCTGGTGCGATTTTCGGATCTGACTCGCTTCCGACAAATGCGGACGTTCCCGTCACGAAGATGGATTTCGATGACACATCATCCCCGTCACTAGCTGAGGCGATCCAATCAGGTCTTGATGCGGTGCAGAAAATGCCGGACCTCAGCGTCCCAGGCCTTACCGTCCCGGCCCAGCCGGCCGGGCCGGTGGCCGAGGCCGGAGAGCCGGCCGAGGCAGGGGAACCGGCCGAGGTGCTCGAAGGTCTGGTGGTGGAGGAGCCGTCGGCCACCAGGAAGTCGCGTGCCGGGAAGCCGGCCGCCAAGCACCCGGCCGCCAAGAAGCCAGCCGCCAAGAAGCCGGCCGCCAAGAAGGCGAGCACGGCACCGGCGGGAAACGGAACGGCTTCGGCAGATGACGCGATGGACCCGGTGGAGGCCACCGCGTCATCTTCCTGACGATGCCAGGTGAACAGGAGCAGCCAATGGCTACCGATCTGCCGGATCACAGGCTCGCCATCGTAGGGGCCGGCGTGATGGGGACGAATATCGCGACGCTGGCCATGGGGCACGGTATTCCTGTCGTGCTGGTCGATGTCAGCGATGCTGTGCTGGCCCGCGCGCGGCAGACCATAACGCAGAAGCTGCGTCATGCCCAGCTGATGGGCGCGCTGCCGCCGGGCCGTCCGTACGGCCAGCTGATCACGAGTGTGTCGTTCGATGACGCTGCGGACGCGACCACCGTCATCGAAGCGGTCACCGAATTGCCCGAGACGAAAGCTAAGGTCCTGGCGGGGGTCTCGGCGGTCGTCCGCCCGGGCACGACGCTGATCTCCAATACCTCCTGCATCCCGGTCGACGAGATGGCCGATTGGGTGGTGCGCGGTGATGAGCTCGTCGGAGTGCATTTCATGAACCCGTCGTACCTGATCAAGATGGTGGAGGTCATCCGGGGCCCGCGGACGGGCGAGGCCACCATGGCAGCGGTCACCGGGCTGCTGACTTACCTAGGCCGCGAGGCGCTCGTCATCAGGGATTCCCCCGGTTTCGTGATCAACCGGCTGCTGCATCCGCTGATCAACACAGCGGCGATGCTGGTGGAAGAGGGCGTTGCCTCTGCCGAGGTGGTTGACGGCCTGCTGGAAGGATGCCTGGGACATGCGACAGGTCCCCTGCGCACGGCGGACCTGATCGGCCTGGACAACCTCGTCGACTCGCTGAACGTGCTGTATGAGCGGCGCGGCGATGACAGCTGCCAGCCCTGCGAGCTGCTGCTGGCCAAGGTGCGCGAGGGCAATCTCGGCCGGAAAACTGGCCAGGGCTTTTTCGACTACGGAAAGGTAGCCTCGTGACCGCCGGACAGGCGGCTGAGGATATCTGAGCACCAGCTGAGAACTCACCAGGCCGGCCCGGCGCGTGGATTACGCGCTGGGCCGGCTATAGCCATGCGGGCGATCAGGCATTCGGATGATATTCTTACGCGCTGGCCAGGGCCACGCGCCCCTCCAGGCGGCCGTGTTCAACTGCGCAGCGTTCACCAGTGTCGTTCAGAATAATCTTCATTTCCGAACGAGACGTGGTATTTCGCGCCGCCGCCGGGAAGTAAAGTCCGCCGTCGAGCGCGCTCCCTCCGGCGCGAGTATCCGCTGGTCACCGCCCTTCATGGGCCTCAGGCGGCGGGGCCAGGGCCAAGCCGCGGCCGACGCCAAACCTTGCTGGATAGCGTACGGCGCTCCTGGCATCAAGGGGCTATCGGCGCACGATAGGGGTTGGATAGAGCTCCTCACCGGTCCAGACTTCAGGAATAGGCAAGGGGATATCACGACTACTGAAAGGTCCGCTCATGTCCATCGCGCAGATAATTGCTCCGGTGACCGCCGATTCCATCGATGAGGCGTTGCTCGAATTTCTCACCGAACGTGTTAAGACCGACGTCAAAGCGGATCAGGATCTCTTCGCCTCCGGCCTTGTCTCCTCGATGTTCGCCATGCAGCTGGTGGTGCACCTAGAGGAGTCCTACGACATTGCGATCATCGGCCCGGAGCTGAAGCTGGACCATTTCCGCACCGTCCAGGCGATGACCGCGCTGGTCCTGCGGCTCCGCCGCGCGTCGGGTGTGACCACCGATGCGTGACCACGCGGTCATGAGCGAGCCGCTGGTCAGCGAGCAGGCTCTGATCGGCGAACTCGTCGGCGACCGGGCCGAGGCGTGGGATCTGGCCATGGAACTCCCTGCCGACATGCTGCAGAAGCTCGGTGCCATGGGAATCCTGTGCGCGGAGGTTCCCGCCGTCTTCGGCGGGCTGGCCGCAAGCAGTCAGCACAACGGTGAGCTCACCGCCTACGTGGGCAGCCTGTGCAGTTCGCTGCGGAGCATCATGACCTCACAGGGAATCGCCGCGTGGGCGATCCAGCGGTTCGGCGATCGCGACCAGAGGCGCCGCTATCTCGGGGACCTGACCAGCGGGAAACTGGCGGCCGTGGGGTTCAGCGAGCCGGGAGCGGGTAGTGACCTGGCCGCCATGCAGACCCGGGTCAGGCGCAGCGGCGATTCGGTCGTGCTCGACGGACAGAAAGTGTGGGTGACCGGGGCGCGGTACGCCGATCTGCTCTTGGTCCTTGGCCTGCAGGACGACGACGCGGCCTTCGTCGTGGTGCCGACGTCCGCACCGGGTGTGCGCATTGAGCCGGTCGCTGCCCCGCTGGGCTGCCGTGCCGGCGGGCACGCGAATATCCGCTTCGACAACGTACGGCTCCCCGCGGCCAGCGTGCTCGGCGGCGGCGGCCAGTCCTTGCCGATGCTGTTCACCACCGCGCTTTCCTATGGCCGGATGTCGATTGCCTGGGGCTGTACTGGCATCGTCCGGGCCTGCCTGGGCGCGGCGACCGAGCATGCCAGAGTCCGGGAGCAATCAGGCAAGCCGCTCGGCCAGCATCAGCTTGTCGCCAGCCACCTGGCCGAACTCCTGGTCTCTGAGCAGGTCTGTACCCTGGTTTGCGAGCAAGCCAGTCGGCGCTGGCAGTCCTCGTCCCCGGACATGGTCATCGCCGCGGTGCTGGCCAAGCACGTCAGCGCTGGTCATGCCGCACGAAGTGCCACCACTGCGGTTCAGGTGCTCGCCTCGGCAGGCGCGCAGGATGGCCACGTGGTCGCCCGTGCCTACCGGGACGCGAAGATGATGGAGATCATCGAAGGCAGCAATGAAATCTGTCAGCTGATACTCGCACAGCATGCCCTGACCACGGTATAGATATCACTCGGACGGCGCCTGTTCAGCTGTCGCATTACAGCAGCTGAACAGCCAAAGCCGGAAAGCTCCTCGACAATTGGCCGGACCGCACATTGTGCCGTCAGCGGGCGGTGACTACCGTCGTACCGAGAGGGTTATGCCTGTTTTTTCTGCGCTGGCCTGGTTCGCGCGGCATAAAGCAGGCCGATACCTTGAGCCATGCGGCACGGTATCAACTGAAAAATTTCCCCGAGGAGGATCTTGTGCCTGACAAGCCGGTGATCGTGAAGTGCCTGGTCTGGGACTTGGACAATACGCTCTGGCAAGGCACGCTGCTGGAAGACCCGGACGTCAGGCTATCCGACGAGATCCGGGACGTGATCGTCGCGCTTGACTCGCGCGGCATCCTGCAGTCGATCGCCAGCAAAAATGATGACGACCTGGCGTGGAAACGCGTCGAAGAGCTAGGTATCGCCGAGTATTTCGTGCATCCAAGGATTGGCTGGGGGCGTAAATCCGATTCGGTATGCGAGATAGCGGAACAGCTGAATTTCGCGCTGAACACCATTGCTTTCGTCGACGACCTGCCCAGCGAGCGCGCTGAGGTCAGCTTCCGCGCCGCCGAGGTCCGCTGCTATACGGCGGAGCAGGCGGCTTCGCTGCCTAGCCTGCCGGAGTTCAGCCCGGGCGTCGTGACCGTCGACGCCCGGCGGCGCCGCCAGATGTACCAGGCCGGCTCCCGCCGCGACACGGAAAGGGAATCCTATGCGGGGCCCGATGAGGCGTTCCTGCGCTCGCTTGAGCTGATAATGGCCATCAAGCGGGCCGACCAGGAGGATTTGTCCCGGGTCGAGGAACTCACCCTGCGTACCAGCCAGATGAATGCCACCGGGGTGCATTATTCCGATGCGACCCTGCGCGACCTGCTGGCCGACCCGGACCATGACGTCCTGACCGTGACCATGGCCGACCGCTTCGGGCCGCATGGGGCGGTCGGTGTCATGCTGCTGGAGTACCACCCCGCGGTGTGGCACCTGAAGCTGCTCGCCACCTCATGCCGGGTGGTGTCGTTCGGGGCCGGAGCGGTGATCCTCAACTGGCTGATCGATCAGGCCGCCCAGGCAGGCGCCCATCTGGCCGCCGACTTCCGTCCCACTAGCCGCAACCGGATGATGGACATCGCCTACCGGTTCGCCGGCTTCACCGGCGACTCCTGCGATTGCCTCGCCCCACTCGGGCTCGACGCCGACCGCGATGGTGTCCTGTGCCTGCACCTGCCCGCAGACCGCCGCGAGGGACCCACCACCATGCGACTCACATCGCCCGACCTGGCCGCCGGGCACGTCCTCGCCTGGTAACGGCCGGACCGCATCCCATGCCCGCGAATCACACCATGGACCACGCTCACGCACGGGGATGGTCGGTGCTAACCCGGCTGCTCGGCACGTTCCTGCGACCCTATTCCGGGAAGGCCGCTCTCGTCATCGTCTTGCTGACGGTCCAGGCCGTCGGGAACCTGTACCTGCCGAACCTAAACGGTGACGTGATCAACAACGGCGTCGCCAAGGGCGATATCGGCTACATCTGGCGGACCGGCGGCGTCATGCTCGGCATCGTCTTCGTGCTCGGCGTCCTCGCCGTCGTGACCGTGTACCACGCATCGCGGGTGTCGACGGGAGTCGCCGCCGACCTGCGCGCCGCGATCTACCGGCGGGTACAGGCCTTCTCCGGCCGGGAGATGACCCGGTTCGGAATCCCGTCCCTGATCACCCGCAACATCAACGACGTCGACCAGATCGAGATATTCCTTGAGACTGCGCTCGCCCAGCTGGTCGTGGCGGTCCTCATGAGCGTCGGCGGAATGATCATGGCGGTGAGGGAAGGTCCTACGCTGTCCCTGCTGCTCCTGGTGGCCATCCCGGCCATGGCCCTCATCATCGGGGTGACGCTGGTCATAACGCTCCCGATGTTCCGTTCCATCCAGGCCAAGATCGACCGTATCAATCAGGTGATGCTGGAACAGATCACCGGCGTCCGGGTGATACGTGCGTTCCTGCGCACGCCCTTCGAACAGGCCAGGTTCCGGGACGTCAACGCCGATCTCACCGGAACCGGGCTGCGCGTCGCCCGGATTTTCGCCGTGGTCCTACCCCTCCTGATCGTCATCTTCAACCTGTCGAGCGTGGGCATTGTCTGGTTCGGCGGCCGTCTTGTCAGCGAAGGCTCGATGCCGATAGGTAACATGACCGCGTTCCTCATCTATATCTTGCAGATCCTGCTGTATGCCCTGGTGGCCGTGTCGGTACTCGTACAGGTTCCCCGCGCGGTGGCCAGCGCGGAACGAATCACGCAGGTGATCGACGCCGTCCCGGCTATCGCAGAGCCGTCCCGCCCCGTCGTTCCGTCCAGCATCACGGGCACGGTCGAGTTCCGTCACGTCACCCTCGGGTACCCAGGCAGCAAGCGCCCCGTGCTGAACGATCTGACGTTCGCCTTCCGGCCCGGGCAGGTCAACGCGATTATCGGGGGCACCGGCAGCGGCAAGACCACCCTGCTCAACCTTATTCTCCGGTTCTTCGACGCCACCGGCGGTGCCGTCCTCGTCAACGGGACTGACGTACGGGAACAGTCAGCCGAACAGCTCTGGGCCACGATCGGCCTGGTCCCGCAGGCGGCCTTCCTGTTCAGCGGTACCGTGGCCAGCAATCTGCGGTTCGGCAGCCCCGAAGCCACCGATGAGCAGCTGTGGCGCGCGCTCGAGGTCGCGCAGGCCCTGGACTTCGTCGCCAGTATGCCCGGGCAGCTCGATGCCTCCATCGATCAGCGCGGCACTAACGTCTCCGGTGGCCAGCGCCAGCGGCTGGCCATCGCCCGTGCCCTCGTCCGCAGGCCCAGCCTGTACCTGTTCGACGACTGTTTCTCAGCCCTGGACTCCGCCACCGACGCTCGCCTCCGTTTCGCGCTGCGCGCCGAGGCCGGGGATGCCGCCGTGGTCATCGCCACGCAGCGGGCCAGCACGATCGTGCACGCTGACCAGATCATCGTCCTAGATGCGGGGAGGGTCGCGGGCGTGGGCACGCACGAGCAGTTGCGCACGGCCTGCGGCCCCTACCGGGAGATCGTCGCATCACAGCTCGGCGAGGGAGCAGCCGCATGAAGAAAGAACGGACGACTAGGCGGCATAAGGATAGCCGCGGAACCCTGCCGCGGCTGGTGGCCCTGCTCAGGCCGGAGTCGTTCCGACTGGCGGTCGTGGCCGTCTTCACCGTGGTCTCGGTTGCCTTCCTCGTGGCTGGCCCCGCGCTACTCGGTCAGGCCACGAACATCCTGTTCGACGGTCTCATCGGCAAGGGGCTGCCGGCGGGGGAGACCAAGGCGCAGGCTATCGCCGGACTACGCGCCCACGGCCATGGCCAACTGACCGGCCTGTACTCCGCGATGAACTTCACCCCGGGAATCGGCGTTGACTTCACCCGGTTCGGCCAGGTACTCGGCCTGGCCGCCCTGGTATACGCGCTGAGCAGCGTGTTCAGCTGGGTTCAGGGACGCGTCATGGCGGGCATCGTGCTGCGCACCGTGTACCGGCTGCGCCAGGCGGTCGAGGAGAAACTGGCCCGCCTGCCGCTCAGCTATTTCGACAGCCATCCGTACGGCGACATCCTCAGCCGGGTCACCAACGACATCGACAACATCTCCACGACCCTCCAGGAAGGGCTTATCCAGCTGCTGACCTCGGTGCTCACGGTGTTCGGGATCCTGGGCCTGATGTTCTGGATCTCCCCGCTGCTGGCCGCGGTCGCGCTGGCCACCATCCCGCTGGCAGTCGTGGTGACGTCCGTCATCGCGCGCCGGTCAAAGCCCCGGTTCGCCGCCCTATGGGACCGGACAGGCAAGCTGAACGGGCTGGTCGAGGAGAGCCACTCCGGCCATGCCCTGATGCTTGCGTTCGGTCAGCGGCAGTCGGCGATCGAGGAGTTCGGTACGCAGAACGAGCAGCTGCGTGAGACCAGCTTCCGCGCCTGGTTCCTGCCCGACGTGATCTCGCCGGTGGTCCAGTTCCTCGGCAACGTGAACTACGTTGCTATCGCGGCACTTGGTGCGTTCCAGGTGGTCACCGGCGTGATCACGTTTGGCGCCGCGCAGGCGTTCATCCAGTACTCGCGCCGGTTCGCCATACCGGTCAGCCAGATCGCCGGCCAGACGAACCTGATCCAGTCAGGGCTCGCGTCGGCGGAGCGGGTGTTCGGTTTCCTCGACGCTCCAGAGGAGGCGGCCATCCCCGGTCTGCTGGGCGGCCCAGATCCCGGCTCTGGCGAGCGAGCGGCCGTCGGCCTGCGGGTGCAGCTTCAGCACGTATCCTTCCGCTACGATCCGGATAGGCCGCTGATCGAGGACTTCACGCTCGACGCGGCGCCCGGCCAGACGGTCGCGATCGTCGGGCCGACCGGGGCGGGCAAGACCACCGTCGTCAACCTGCTCATGCGCTTCTACGAAATCGACGGCGGGCAGATCCTGCTGGACGGGGTGGATTACCGGGACCTCGGCCGTGACCAGGTGCGCCGCTGCTTCGGCATGGTGCTGCAAGACACTTGGCTGTTCGCCGGCACGATCCGGGACAACATCGGCTACGGCCAGGAGGGCGCCAGCGACGAGGAGATCGTCGCCGCGGCCAAGGCCGCCTACGTTGATGACTTCGTCCGGACCATGCCCGACGGCTATGCCACTGTTCTCGACGGGGAGGCGTCCAGCATCTCCTCAGGCCAGAAGCAGATGCTGACCATCGCCCGCGCCTTCCTCGCCAACCCGGCCATCCTGATCCTCGACGAGGCCACCAGCACCGTCGACACCCGGACTGAGGTACTGATCCAGGACGCGATGGCCCGGCTGCGGTCCGGCCGGACCAGCTTCGTGATTGCTCACCGGATGTCGACCGTCCGCGACGCCGACACAATCGTGGTCATGGATGCCGGCCGGGTCGTCGAGCAGGGCAGCCACCAGGACCTGCTGCGTCGCGGTGGCTTCTACCGTGATATCTACAACAGCCAGTTCACCGAGGCGCTCACTCCATGAACTGAGCCAGACGTGGCTGTACTGCGCGATCAATTCCGCAGCTGAACAGGCGTGGCCCCGGGAACTTACTCCGCCATCTCGGTTCGCGTCGACCAGCGGAAGACTATTTGCCGGCCCGAGGTGTCCTCGACCAGGCTGCCGGTTCGCACGAAGTGCTCATACCCGCCGTAATGCGAAAGCTTAATCTTCTCGTCAAGTGGGCTTACTGCCTGTAGGCGTGACGCATTCGGGATGGTCGCAGGGCCGCCCTCGAGGACCGCCTGGACGAAGTCGAATTCTACCATTTCCATTATCCATCCTCCATCGAGAGACCCGCGATCTGAGACTATTTTTGGTCTACTGCTCCCAATACAAATCAAATAGCGTTCACCTTATTTTGAAAACCCCTATCATGACCCCTTCGTGACGAGCCCGGCCAGGCTCACCCAGGTAGCCAACCAGGCTCTGCGCCGGCGAGAGATAAGGGCGACTAGGGGTATGCCCAGCCCTTAGCCGCCGAGTTAAGCTCTGGTGTCATTTAAAAATTGACCAGGAGGCGCTAGATGACAGATTCCAGCTCCTGGGACGTCATCTCAGGCGCTAACTCAACCCAGGTTGTTCTCAGCGTTGACTTCCCGGCCAGCCGACGCTCAGATGCGGGCTTCCCTGACCTTGCCAGCAGGATCGGACCAGGATTCAGGTTTCTTCAGACGAGGCCGCCCGCGGCTCGCTCATGCCAGCGGCTAAGTGGTGATGCCTACGTCGGTCCCTGGGTTTCCGATATTGCCCAGGGCCAGCGGCAGGTGGTCGCCGTGCTTGGCTACCGTATCGGCAGCGTCTATGCGGCGGCGATCGCCGAGGGTATTTCACACTGGCAGCCGATGCCAAAAGTTATCTTGTTCGACCCGCAATTCATCAGTAATAACCAGCTGGGTCTCGAGTTTCGCAAGGAGATCGGCGCCGTAAGCTCGCTCCTAGGCGATGATGAGATTGAACATGGAGCGAAGGCGGCAGCGGAAATTTGCCAGTCGGCGGCCGGGGATATCGCGAACGTTGCTGCCGGAATGATCGAAAGCTACATTGATATAGTCACGGCTGCGTTCGAACGTGTCGGTCTTGGCGATGCTCGAAGTAGCAAATTTACCGCATCCTTCGATTCGTATATATCATGGCTATCCGTGGCGGATCGGATTGATCCACGCTCGGTATGGAAACGTTCCACGGTGATGGCGTCCGCCGCTTGTTCAGAGCTGCCGGACGGGGCGTATCCGGCCGCTGGCGATGACGGTGTAGCAGGCCGGATGGTCCCGTTCGATGTGGGCCATGCCGACCTCCTGCGATCGGATTGCGTCGCGCGGGCCGTCCAGCAGCTGCTGGAGGCCCGGTAGCCACGCTCTGCGCTGGCCCGCAGACCGTCACCCATCAATGCGCGGAGGGAACAAATGTCGATACTGGCGACCGCTGAACTGCCTGCTTACAGCGCGGATCGTGACGTGCGCGATCCGCTGCTGCGGCTGGCGCAACTATTCGACTCAGGCGAGTACGATCTGCTGCGCTCTGTCGGTGACACCGGGGCCGCAGATTCCGAGGTATGGACAGCCGCCGGGCGCATCGACGGCGCCCGGGCGGTCGCCTACTGTACCGACGCGACGAAGATGGGCGGCGCGCTCGGCATCGCCGGCTCCCGGCGCATCGTCGAGGCGATCGAGGCCGCGGTACGTGACCGCTGCCCCGTGGTGGGGGTATGGCATTCTGGCGGCGCGAAGCTGGCCGACGGCGTGGAGTCCATGGACGCGGTCGGCCAGATGTTCGCCGCCATGACCCGCGCTTCCGGGCGGGTACCTCAGATTTCGGTGGTGGTCGGCCCGGCCGCCGGCGCGGCCGCGTATGGTCCGGCGCTCACCGATATCATCATCATGGCTCCAGCGGGCCGCGTTTTTATTACCGGCCCCGACGTCGTGCGGAGCGTCACCGGGGAACAGATCGACATGGAGGGGCTGGGCGGTCCCGAGACACACTCGCGCCGTTCGGGCGTCGCCCATATCACCGCCGACTCAGAGGCCGAAGCCTATCTGCGGGCCCGTCGGCTGGTCACCTACTTCGCCCGCCCGGGGTTCTTCGAGCTGGATCGACTGGATGACGGGCAGGATCTGCGGGAGCTCCTGCCCGCGTCGCCCCGGCGTGCCTACGATGTACGACCCCTGGTGCGAGCGATCCTGGACGGCGATGGCGAGCACGGCGGCGGATTCGATGAGCTGCAGCCCTGGTGGGCGCCGAACATGGTGGCCGGCCTGGGCCGGCTGGCCGGCCGCACGATCGGCGTGGTCGCGAACAACCCGATCCGCAAGTGCGGCTGCCTCGACTCCCTCAGCGCGGAAAAGGCATCCCGTTTCGTCCGGATGTGTGACTCGCTTGGCGTTCCCCTCCTGGTGCTAGTCGATGTTCCCGGGTATCTGCCGGGCGTCGGCCAGGAGTGGAACGGCGTCGTCCGGCGGGGCGCCAAACTGCTGCACGCCTTCGCCGAAGCATCGGTGCCGCGGGTGACGCTGGTGACGCGTAAATCGTACGGCGGCGCCTACATCGCCATGAATTCCCGCGCGCTCGGTGCCACGGCGGTCTTCGCGTGGCCGGATGCCCAGATCGCCGTCATGGGAGCGGAAACCGCGGTCGGGATCCTGCACAGGAAAAGGCTCGCCGCGGTCGCCGACCACGAACGCGACGCCCTGAAGAGCACTCTGGCCGCCGAGCACGCGCGCATCGCGGGCGGTGTCGACCGCGCGCTGGCGATCGGCGTGCTCGACGAGGTGATTTCGCCGCGGCGGACACGGCGCCGGCTCGCCGAGGCGTTCGCGGCCGCCCCGGCCGGCCGGGGCCAGCATGGAAACATCCCGCTGTAATCGGCCGCACCCCTGCCCGCACGAAATTATCGCGGACATCTACCGCCTGACCAGGCCGGTAGATGTCCGCGATAATTGGTTAACGCCGCGGTGCACTAAGCGGACGGCATCACGTCCTGCGGGTCAGGCCCGGCCCTCTCGTCCCGCTCGTCTTGCGCTTCAACTCCGGTCACGCCATCCGTTTGATCCGTCAGCGTCACTAGCAGGTCGTTCAGCCGGGCGACAAAGGCGGCGGGTTCCTCAATGCGCGCGCCGAGGGTGAGCACGGCCTGGTTGAACAGGAGGTGCGCCCATTCGGCGAGGCGCGGATCGGCGGGTTCGCGATTGAGCCTTTGCACGAGCGGATGCTGCGGGTTGATCTCGAGCACGGGCTGAATGGGTAGTCCTGAGCCCCTTAGCCGGTGCGCCAGGCTGCTCTCGTTCTCCGGCTCGTTGGCTACGATGCAGGCCGGGGAGGTGGTCAGGCGGCTGGTGACCCGTACGTCCCAGGCCTGGCCAGCCAGGACCGCCTTCAGCTGGCTGACCAGGCCCGAGAGCACCGTGCTGGCCTGCTCCTTCGCTTCCGCATCGGCTCCGTCCTCCAGCAGGCCCAGGTCAGCGGTGCCCTGGGCGACTGACTGCAGCCGCCTGCCGTCGAACTCGCGCAGGTTGCTCATGACCCAGTTGTCCACGTCTTCGCCTAGGAGCAGGACCTCAACGCTCTTCTCGGCGAACGCCTCCAGGTGCGGGCTGGCGGCCGCGGCGGCCAGGCTCGGTGCCAGCAGGTAGTAAATGTCCTTCTGGCCTTCCTTCATCCGGCCGGTGTAATCGCTTAGCGATACATTTGCTCCCGGGCCCGCGGACTTGGTGGACGTGAAGCGCAGCAGTTTGGCGATCTCGTCCCGGTTGCTGAAGTCATCGGCGATGCCCTCCTTGAGGACGGTGCCGAACTCGCTCCAGAAGGTGGCGTACTTTTCCGGCTCGTTCGCGGCGAGTTCGCCGAGCAGCTTCAGCACCTTCTTCACCGCGTTATTGCGGATGTGGTCGACCACCCGGCTGCCCTGAAGTAGTTCTCTTGAGATATTAAGCGGCAGGTCGCTCGAGTCGATTACCCCTCGGACGAACCGCAGGTACTGCGGCATCAGCTGGCCGTTGTCCTCAAGCACGAACACCCGCCGGATATGCAGCTTGACGCCGCGGCCTGGCTGCGGGATCCACATGTCGTAAGGAGCGCGGGACGGGATAAACAGCAGCAGCGTGTACTCGTACGTCCCCTCGACCTTACTGTGCACCCAGGCCAGCGGGTCGGTGTAGTCGCCTGCGGCGTGCCGGTAGAAGCCGTGGTAGTCCGCCTCGCTGAGCTCGCTCTTGGACCGGACCCACAACGCGGAGGCCTGGTTGACCGTCGAGGAAGCGGGAGCCGGCGTGGTGGCCGCCGATTCGTCGACGGTCCTTTCTTCGGTCATCACGATCGGCAGGCTGATGTGGTCCGAGTACTTCTGGATGATCGAGCGGAGCCGGTAGTCGTTCAGCAGCTCGTCCTCGCCGCCCCGGAGCTGGAGCACGACGGTGGTGCCTCGGGACGGGCACTCGACCGTCTCCAGCGTGTACTCGCCCTTGCCGTCGGACTCCCACCGGATGCCGTCGGCGGCCGGGAGACCGGCCCGGCGCGTGGTCAGAGTCACGCGCTCGGCCACGATGAACGAGGAGTAGAAGCCCACGCCGAACTGGCCGATGAGGGTCGCGTCCTTGCGCTGGCCGCCGGTCATCGCGTGCAGAAACTCTCGGGTCCCCGACTTGGCGATGGTCCCGATATGCTCGATCACCTCTGGCCGGCTCATGCCGATCCCGTTGTCGGCGACGGTGATGGTACCCGCGTTCTTGTCGTAGCTGACCCGGATCTGCAGCGGGCCCTCATCGGTCGGCAGCTCACCACGCGATAGCAATTCCAGCCGCAGCCTGTCGATCGCATCAGATGCGTTCGAGATCAGCTCACGTAGGAAGATCTCTTTGTTGCTGTAGAGCGAATGCACCATCAGGTCCAGAATCTGGACCACCTCGGCCTGAAAACTAAGGGTTTCCTGTTCCGCATGTTCCGCCTGCACGCTTGCCGGGTCCTCCGTCTGCGTACTCACCACCGGTTCCTCCGTCCGCACGCTTCCGCCTGCTCTGTCTGCACGCTCATCGAT
>OBLT010000821.1_pt1 | contig 19989 bp, 11 predicted proteins | sample 1518721 | NCBI WGS metagenome assembly OBLT01 (sample SAMEA3539307, study PRJEB22396) | soil metagenome | biome: tundra; feature: field; material: soil | place: USA | collected 2010-05 | depth 0.15 m | reverse complement strand
GTCGGATATGGAGCGCAGCCAAGCCAATTCGGCCAATCAAGTGGCTGCGGCACACGCCGAAACTGACCAAGCGCGGCTAGCCGCTTCTCAAGCCAATGCGCAGGTGCAAGTTGCCGAGAATGACAAAGCAGCCATGCGCGCGAAACTGTCGCTACAGTTGAACACCATCCTGCAGACCCGCGACACCGCACGGGGGCTGATCGTCAATATGTCCGACGTCCTGTTTGACACCGGCAAGTACACGTTGCTGCCGGGCGCTCGGGAAAAACTCTCCAAGGTCGCTGGCATCCTGATCGCCTATCCGGGACTCGATGTTGCCGTTGGTGGATACACAGATAATGTGGGCACCGACCAATTCAATCAAGGCCTGTCAGAGCAGCGCGCGTCGTCCGTGCGCGATTATCTCGTGCAGCAAGGCGTTCCGGGCAATTCCATAACAGCGAACGGGTTCGGCAATACGCTGCCAGTTGCCTCGAACGATAATTCCGCCGGCAGGCAGGAGAACCGACGGGTCGAACTCGTTGTATCGGGCGAGTCAATCGGCACCGAGGTCAACGTCACGACTGGAAACCTGCGCTAACCGACGATTGTCCTTTTTCCCATAGCGCGATTCCAACCAGGATCGCGCTATCTCTTTTGGGGATCACGTTTGCCAGCCGAGGCCTCGGCAGCAATGGTCAATTCTGCTCAGACCCCACAACGCTGCGGGATTACAAAGGTGACAGCCTCAGAAAGGTTCGGAGCGACCGCACTCCGAGCCGCACGACGGCCAAGGAGAAATATGAAAACCAGTACGAAAGATAAGCTCAAGGGCAGCTTCCACGAAGTGAAGGGATCAATCAAGGAGCAGGTCGGTAAGGCCACCAATGATCGCGAGATGAAAGCCGAAGGGAAAGCCGAAAAGAACGTCGGAAAGGTCCAACAGCGCGTCGGAGACGCCAAGGAAGCCGTCGTCAAATTGAAAGGCAAGCTGGCGGAGTTGACGACCAAATAGTCTATCCAGACGCCGATCAGTAACTTTGTAGCGATCGGATGATACAGACGATCCGCGCTATCCAAATTCCTCTACACTATTCGCGTATTTCACCGGGCGAGCACAGGCGGCATGTGCCCGCCTTTACTATCAGCGTGAGGTGACGATCTTCCGATACTCCTCCCCTAAGTAACATGGCCTCCCTAAACTATCCGTCGTCTTTCCGGTCCTCCACTTGTCGCCGATTGCCATCTGATTGAGTCAGCAAGCAATGTCAATATTACTAGACTGAGCAATTGTGACCGTACATGGCCGCGCGAAGAGACTCTACTGGATTTATGTGAGTTCCACGTGGACATCCAGGGTGTAGATGCACCGGCCCGGGAGACCCAACTTGAATTCGCAACTCTAGGAGGAAATACCCCTTATGAAACGATTCGCTTTGCTGTTCCTTCTCGTGTCTTGCTTCGCCGGCAGCGCGCTGTGGGCCGACACGATCTCCTTCACCTACTCTGGTAACGGATTCAGTGGCGCAGGAGTTTTCACCGCCACCGACCAGCTCAACGGAAGCTGGCTGGTAACCGGAGTCAGTGGCCAGCAGAACGGCATCGCGTTCAGTGGCGTCGAACCGCTGGGCACCAACGGTGCTTACAGTTACGACAATCTGGTGTTTGTGAACTCCACTCCGCAACTCGACAACGGCGGCGTGCTGCTGTTCTGGAACGGTGGCGACGTGAATCTTTTCTGGGAACCGGCTTTCCCTGGTTACGCGTTGATCTACACGCCCGATTACCCGACCGAACATGCGATCGGATTTCAAGCCACCCTCGTCCCGGAGCCGGGCACTCTCGCTTTGATGGGCGGCGGCATTCTGGCACTGGCCGGAACGCTGCGGCGCAAGCTTCTGTAATCCTTCTCAAAGTACTTTTTCGCTGCCGGAGCTACACAGCTCCGGCGTTTTTGCTTCCAACCATTTCCCCGGACTCTGATCAACCTGTGGACCATTGCTCACGCCGCCGACCTGTCCTTCTCAGGTCTTCTTGACGAATCACCGGCGGTGCGGCTGGCACCGATGTGTTCTCTATTGACCATACTGCCTATGGATCCGCGTGACATCGTAGATCAGTGAAATGACGTTCGACCTGCGACGCCTTAGGAGGGCACTTGTCAGACGGATCCAAAGCTCAGATTCTGGTGGTTGACGACGACCCCTGCATTCGCCAGGCATTGGGGTTGCTGCTGACCTTCGCCGGATACGATGTGGCCGCGGCCGACAACGGCGTCAGCGCGATATCCCACCTGAACACCACAGTGCCAGATCTGCTCGTCACCGATCTCAACATGCCGCTCATGTCGGGCGTCGAGCTGATTTCGTATGTGCGTAGCCAGCATCCCGCAGTCCCAATTGTTGCAATGAGCGGCGAATACCAAGGGGATGCAGTGCCTGCGAGCATCATTGCCGACCGGTTCTACCCCAAGGGACAGGACCTCGACCATCTGTTAGCTACGATTGCAAGTTTGATCGCGACGAATCCGCTCCGCGAAAGTGCTCACGACAATCGTGCTCGTCCGTAGCTGGATTTTTAGAGACTAAGGAGGAAACTATGCTTGGAACCATTTTGATTGTGCTGTTGGTCTTGTTTCTGGTGGGCGCTCTCCCGACATGGAATCACAGTCGTTCCTGGGGCTATTTCCCCAGCGGCGGGTTGGGATTGCTGCTCGTCATTGTGGTGATTTTGCTGCTGCTTGGCCGGATCTAGTTGAATGTTGCAGCAGATGGTGACGCCCTCCCCCAAGCCATGGGCGCATGGCAACGCAGCGGCCTCGCCAATGAAATCCGGTGCAAGTACGGGCAGGGCCACTCTGATGCCTGACCGTAACATTTAGCCCGTCAACCGGGCCAAGGAGGAACTCATGCTTTGGACGATTTTTGTAATTCTTTTGATCCTGTGGCTTCTCGGCTTCAGTTTCCATATAGCCGGCGGTCTGATCCACCTTTTGCTGGTCATTGCTGTTGTGGTTCTGATCATCAACCTGGTTAGCGGCCGCAGAACAGCCTGATCCTCACGGCGGAAATCGCCCCTCACAAGTTCGTCCACAAAAACACTGTGGAATGAAAAGGAAGTGTTTTATGAAGAAATATGCAGTTGCATTATTGACGTTGTCCCTGGCGACTTTCGCTTTTGCCAAATCCGGACGGCCCGCGACGGAAGATCGCCTGCAAGCAGCCGGCACGGTCCTGCACGAGATCATGGCTGCGCCCGATAAGGGCATTCCGGAGGAAGTGCTCACCGACGCCAAATGTATCGCGGTGATTCCAGACATGGGGAAAGGCGGATTCATCGTCGGCGGAGAGCATGGACGCGGCGTAGTCACCTGCCGGACTAAGAACGGCTGGAGCGCACCAGCGTTTATCTCGATTGGCGGCGGGAATTTTGGCTTCCAGGCTGGCGCTCAGTCCGTCGACCTCGTCGTTCTGTTTATGAACGATGCAGGCGTGCAGAAGTTGCTTTCCAGCAAGTTCGAGCTTAGCGGAGAAGCCTCGGCGGCGGCTGGTCCGGTTGGACGGCATGCCTCGGCAGGCACCGACTGGAAGATGAACACAGAAGCATTGAGCTATTCGCGTTCCAAAGGCTTGTTTGCTGGAGTCGCGGTGGATGGCTCTGTAATCCAACAGGACAATGATTCTACTAAGGCGTTTTACGGAAAGAATGTTCCCTTTGCGAAAACGCTGTCCGGTGACGTACACGCTCCTAGTGGCACGGACTCGTTTCTCGCGGCCGTGAGGGCCGCCGAACATAAGGCCGCGGCGCATGAGGCGGCTGAAGCCAAATAGCTGAGCTTTGCCGGTGTGCCTGCCCCATTGGGGCACGCCGGCAGTTGATAATCCTGGCGTTGTCAGGCGAGGCTCATGAGAGAGGTTTCGTCCCGACACCGCTGCGATTGCTGAGAAACAACCGCGGTTGTGCAGCGCTCGTTTTATGGTTCAATTGCCGTTGGAAAAAGCATTCACTTGGTGGACACATTCGGGGTTGCTGCCGTGCCATTCGACTCTTCAGGACACATCAAACGAACTTCACTTCAGTTGATGGTTGCAGCCGGTTCGAATTGAGTTCGGAGTTTGCCTGGTAGGCCATCATCAAGTACTATCCCCAAACTCCCAAGTGGAAGATCTCCGGCGATGGATCTTGATGCGACAGATCACGATTCGTAGCGCGCGTGTCCGGAAGACCTCTGCTCGTCTTTCATCGGCGCGGACTTCCGTCTTCTAGGGTTATCTCCTGACAGCTTGAAGCGCTTGAGTCGACTAAAATCGCTTCAAGAAAGCAAGCAGTCTAGCGGAGCCGCCCATTGTGAGCGAGGAAACGAAGATTCCATCCAAGAATCAATCGGCGCCCATTACTCTAAGCAGCTTGGACGAGCCCATCCGCGCTGAACTGTTCAGCGTGGAGCGTATTGAACAGCACGCCGAAAGCCTTGCGGCGGCGCAGACGGTCACCAAAGAACCGCAACAGGGCCGCCCACTTATTCCGCGGGTGATCGAGAACGGCCGCGTGCTTCTCGATTCGTACCGGGCCATCGCTCGGGCAATTCAGGCGGGCAGCGCAATCACCCCAGCGGCGGAGTGGCTGGTCGATAATTTCCACATCGTCGAGGAACAACTTCGCGAAATCCAGGACGATTTACCCACCGGGTATTACCGCAAACTGCCCAAGCTCGCGTCGGGTCACCTGCAAGGTTATCCGCGAGTTTACGGAGTGGCATGGGCCTATGTGGCGCACACCGACAGCCACTTCGATCCGGAGGGGTTGCGCCGCTTTGTGACCGCCTACCAAAAGGTCCAACCGCTCGACATCGGGGAGTTGTGGGCGGTGGCGATCACGCTGCGTGTGGTACTGGTCGAAAATCTCCGCCGATTGATGGATCGCATCGTTAGAAGCCGCACCGAACGCCAGGAAGCCGACCTGTTGGCTGACAGTCTGCTGGGCGCGGGTGGGCAACCTTCCATTCCCCCTGAGACAGCCCTGCGAAGATTCGACAAGACCCCGCTCGCCAGGGCGTTCGTCGTGCAGCTTGTCCAGCGTTTGCGCGACGTCGATCCGAACATGGGGACCGTGCTGCGTTGGCTCGACCAGCGCCTGGCTAAGCAAGGGACCACGGCTGACGAGATTGTCCGCACCGAGTACCAGGAACAAACCGCGATGAACGTCACGGTGCGAAACATTATCCCTAGCATGCGCCTGATGATGGACTTTGACTGGAATGATTTCGTCGAAACCATCAGCCTGGTGGACGAGGTTTTACGGCGTGAAACTAACTTCGCTGAGATGGATTTTGCCACGCGCGACGCCTACCGCCATGCGATCGAGGACCTGTCGCGGGGCTCGGACCACAAGGAAATCGAAGTTGCAGAACATGTTGTGCACCGCATCAAGCGGGCCCGGACAGAGCCGATCGGGGAGGCACAACCACGCGACGACCGGCGGTTCGATCCCGGCTATTACCTCATTTCCACGGGAAGAATTGCCTTTGAGCGCGAACTTGGTTTCCGCGCGCCATGGAGAACCCGGCTGCTGCGTCTCTACATGCGCCGCGCCGCCTCTGGATACATGGCTACGATCGCAGTTGGTACAGCTCTGCTGGTGGCGTTGCCGCTGCTCCATGAAAGAAATGCCGGAGTGGCTGCGTGGGGGTTGGTGTTGCTCGGGCTGCTCGCTGCCGTGCCCGCCTCCGACCTCGCCATCGCACTCGTAAACCGATTCGTAACAGACTTGCTCGGCCCTCAAATGCTGCCGCGGCTGGAGTTACGCGATGGCGTCACGAAGCAGTTGCGAACGATGGTTGTTGTCCCTGCTCTGCTGACGAACCAGTATGACATCGAACAACTGGTGGAGCGGCTGGAGGTCCACTACCTGGCAAATTCCGACGGCGATCTGCGGTTCGCGCTGCTGACCGACTGGATGGACGCGGCGAGCGAGAGCCTCTCGGGTGACGACGAGCTGCTGGCGATCGCGGTTGACGGCATCGCACGTCTGAACAAGATACACGCTCCCACGGCTGAAGGCGGCGAACGATTCCTTTTGTTCCATAGAAAGCGCGTCTGGAACGACAGCGAGGGCAAATGGATGGGATGGGAGCGCAAGCGAGGAAAGCTGCGTGAACTGAACCAGCTTCTCCGCGGCGGCGCCAACACTACGTTTCTTCCCATCGTAGGACGCCCAGCGCAATCTCCCGCGGGTGTGCGATACATAATTACTCTCGATGCGGATACGCGGATGCCGCGAGGCGTAGTGTGCCGTCTAGTCGGCACCATGGCGCATCCCCTCAATCAACCCAGGTTCAATGCTCGCGCCGGGCGGGTCGTGGAAGGCTACGGAATCTTGCAGCCGCGAATCACACATTCGCTGGTTGCTGACCATGAGAAATCCCTTTTCGAAACAGTCTTCTCCGGTCCCAGCGGCATCGATCCGTATGCTTCAGCGGTGTCGGATGTGTACCAGGACTTGTTCGAAGAAGGTTCGTTCACCGGAAAAGGAATCTACGACATCGATGCGTTTGAACTGGCCATGGACGGCAAAGTGCCGGAAAACGCGATGCTAAGTCATGATCTTTTTGAAGGGGAGTTCGCGCGAACTGCGCTGGCCTCGGACATCGAGCTATTCGAAGAGTATCCCTCCCACTATGAAGTGGCCGCAGCTAGACAGCACCGTTGGGTGCGCGGAGACTGGCAACTTCTACCCTGGATCTTCGGGCGCCCGCGGGCGAAGACCGGAGACCATCGCAAGGTCGCCATCTCCGCGATTGGCCGCTGGAAGATGTTGGACAATTTACGCCGCTCCTTGTCAGCGCCGGCCGCGTTTTTTGCGCTGATTGCGGCGTGCCTGGTTCCCGCGGCTTCTCCGTGGGTATGGGTGAGGTTCATTCTTGCCACGATTGCGATTCCCGCTCTCCTTTCTTTCTTGATCGGAATCAATCCGCCGCGGCGAGGAATTTCCAAGCGCAGCCATTTCCGGTCAATGCTGAGCGACTTGTCCATCGGCGCCTCCCAGTTTGGCGTGATAATCACGATGCTGGCTTATCAAGCCTGGCTGATGCTGGATGCAATCATCCGCACGCTCGTTCGCATGACGATCACCCATCGGCACCTGCTGGAATGGGTGACCGCAGCCAGAGCCAAACGTGCGGTCGATGTGACGGTCACCGGTGGCTATCGGCGCATGGCCGGAGGCGTACTGTTTGCGCTGGCCGCGCTGGGCATTCTCGCCGCCTGGGGTCACCGAGGATGGGCTTCCGTGCTTCCGCTGATCGCCCTTTGGATTGTCGCCCCCGCGGTCGCATGGCAGATTAGCCTTCCCCCCAGGCGCATCGGCGCCGAGCCGCTCACTGCGGCGAACGCTCGCGCCCTCCGGTTGATTTCGCGCCGGACCTGGAACTTCTTCGAAACTTTCATCACTCCCATCGACCATGCCTTGCCGCCCGACAACTTCCAGGAAGCTCCGACGCCAGTCGTCGCCCATCGAACATCGCCAACCAATATTGGGCTGTACCTTTTGTCCACCTTGGCGGCACACGATTTGGGTTACCTGGGCACGCTCGACGCGGTTGAGCGGTTGGAGGCCACACTCGCCGCCATGAGCCAGATGGAACTGGTTCGCGGGCACTTCTACAACTGGTACGACACTCGCGATCTTCTCCCCCTTGATCCCAAGTACGTCTCGTCGGTGGACAGTGGCAACCTAGCCGGACATCTGCTAGCCCTGGCTAACGGCTGCCGGGAACTAATCCAGAAACCCTCGCTCGGCGGGAGCACACTTGCCGGCGTTCAAGACACGATCGAGATGTTGCGCGAAGCTGTGGGCCAGATCGCGGAGACCCGCCGGACGAACACGGTCACTAGGAAACAGCTCAGTAATGCCATCGATGCACTGGCCAACTCGTTGGAACTCACGCCGATCAATGCGGGGGAGTGGGCGACACGTCTCGAAGAACTGAGGACGCGTGCGCTCACCATAGCCGACATTGCACAGACCCTGGCCCAGGAACGCGGAGACGCTCCCGGCTCCCCGTTGTTCGTCTGGGCCGTTGCGGTCAGGGTCTGCGTTGAAAGTCACGTACGGGACGCGGCGGTCCTTGTACCGTGGGCAAACCGAAGCTCAGCAGGCATCGTCGCCGTGGCAGGACCGCATGGGGAGCGGCAGCCCGAGTGGGTAGCGATTGAGCCATTCTTTGCATCGGTGCCCACACTGGCAAGTGCTCCCGATCGAGTCGAGGAAGCGCAGCAGGCACTCTCCTTATTGCGAATTCGCCTGGTCAACGATTCCTCGGCGGACCACGAACTCCTGGCGCGCGTCGATGCCCTAACCCAGGCCCTGCGGCAATCCGGGAAAGATGCCATCGCGCTCACTCGCCGTCTCTCCGCCATCGCGCAAAAGGCTGACGACATGTTCCACGCGATGGATTTCAGCTTTCTCTTCGACAACACGCGCAAGCAGTTTTCCATCGGATACCGCGTCGCCGACAACAAGCTGGACGCCAACTGTTACGACCTGCTGGCCTCGGAAGCGCGCCTTACCAGCTTCATCGCGATCGCCAAAGGCGATGTTCCTTCCACCCATTGGTTCCGCCTGGGGCGCTCGCTCACGCCAGTGGGACGCGGATCCGCCCTAATTTCATGGTCCGGCTCGATGTTCGAATACCTCATGCCCGCCCTGATGATGGATGCGCCCACCGGAAGCTTGCTAAACCAGACACACGAACTCGTCGTACGCCGCCAAATTGCTTACGGCGCGGAGCGTGGCGTCCCTTGGGGAATTTCGGAGTCGGCCTACAACGCCAGGGACTTGGATTTCAACTATCAATACGGGGCGTTTGGCGTGCCTGGATTGGGGCTGAAGCGCGGCCTCAGCGAAGATCTGGTGATCGCACCTTACGCGACCGCGCTGGCGGCCATGATTGATCCGAACGCGGCGGCAGAGAACTTCGCGAAACTCGCCGCGGCCGGCGGCCAAGGTGTTTATGGATTCTACGAGTCACTCGATTACACCAGCGAGCGTGTGCCCGAAGGAGAAAACGTAGCGGTGGTTCGCGCCTACATGGCGCACCATCAGGGAATGTCGCTGGTCTCGCTCTCCAATGCACTGAACGGCGGCGCCATGCGGGCCCGCTTCCACGCCGAACCGATGGTGCAAGCGTCCGAGTTGCTGCTGCAGGAGCGCACACCGCGTGACGTGCTGGTGGCGCGACCGCGCGCGGAAGAGGTCTCTGCAACCTCTCACGTCCGCGAACTGGTCCCGCCCGTCGTGCGCCGCTTTACCTCGCCTCATGAATTGATTCCGCGCACACATTTGCTCTCCAACGGCCGCTACGGATTGATGGTCACGACGGCGGGTTCGGGATACAGCCGATGGCGAAACCTCGCGGTCACTCGCTGGCGCGAGGACGGTACCCTAGACTGCTGGGGCTCCTACATCTTCCTTCGTGATGCTCAGAGTGGCCAGGTTTGGTCGGCTGGGTATCAACCGTCGGGCGTTGAACCAGATGCCTACGAAGTCAGTTTCACCGAAGATCGCGCCGAATTCATTCGCCGCGACGGGTCGCTGGTCACCACTTTGGAAGTGGTGGTTTCGCCCGAAGACGACGCCGAAGTTCGCCGCGTTTCAATCGCCAACCTGGGATCCCGGACTCGCGAAGTTCAAGTCACTTCCTACGCCGAAGTTGTGCTCGCACCTCAAGCTGCCGACGAAGCGCACCCGGCGTTCTCCAACCTGTTTGTCGAAACAGAATTCGTCGCCGGCGCGGAAGCGCTTCTGGCCACCCGGCGCCGGCAATCCGAAAAAGAAACCCCGGCCTGGCTTGCGCACGTCGCCATGGTCGAAGGCGAATCCGTTGGGGACCTGCAGTTCGAAACTGATCGCGCCCGCTTTCTGGGACGAGGACATTCCGTCCGCGACGCCGTGTCCATTACGGATGGGCGCCCGCTTTCCAACACGGTCGGCCCGGTGCTCGATCCCGCGATAAGTCTGCGACATACCGTTCGCATCCCCGCCGGCGCGACCGCACGGATTGCTTTCTCGACCCTCGTCGCCCCCACCCGCGAACAGGTGCTCGAACTGGCAGACAAATACCGCGATGCGCGCACTTGGGAGCGCACGCTCATGTCGGCATGGACACAGGCGCAAGTGCAACTGCATCATCTCGGCGTCAGCCCTGACGAAGCTCACTTGTTCCAGCGACTGGCCAACGCCGTCGTGTATTCCGACCCCTTGCTGCGACCATCTTCCGACATGCTGGGTCGCACCACGATTGACTTCCCTGCCCTGTGGGCGCACGGAATTTCCGGCGACTTGCCCATCGTCCTGATACGGATCGACGAAGCCGAGGATGTCGGGATCGTCCGGCAATTGCTTAGGGCGCAGGAATATTGGCTCACCAAGGGCTTGTCGGTTGACGTGGTTGTCCTCAACGAGAAGCCGCCTTCGTACGAGCAGGAACTCCAAGGGTCCCTGGACGATCTGGTACGCGCTCACCGGCAGCGGGTGTCGTCGGAGCACGGAGACATCCATGCCAAGGTCTTTCTGCTGCGCGGAGACTTGATTTCTCCGCAGGAGCGCGCCCTGCTGCAATCCGCAGCCCGCGTCGTGCTGCTCAGCCGCCATGGCACATTAGCCGAGCAGGTTATCCGGTCGCAACGCCCTGAAACTCTGACTCGTACCGCTCCTCGTACGTCGCGACTGGGGAGAGATGCCGAAGTACCGTTGGACATACCAGACCTCGAGTACTTCAATGGTCTGGGAGGCTTCGCAGAGAGCGGTCGTGAATACGTCACAGTCCTCGGAGAAGGATTGCGCACTCCGGCCCCCTGGATCAATGTCATCGCCAATCCTTCGTTTGGTTTTCTCGTTTCGGAGTCCGGTTCCGGCTATACCTGGTCGGGCAACAGTCACGAGAACCAACTTACTCCTTGGTCGAATGATCCCGTGACCGATCCGCCCGGTGAGGCCATCTATCTCCGCGATGAAGACACAGGTGTCGTCTGGAGCCCGACGGCCCTGCCGGTTCGCGATGAAACTTCCAGCTATGCGGCATGGCACGGCCAGGGTTACAGCCGGTTCCGCAACGGATCGCAGGGAATTCTGTCCGAGCTCCTCCAGTACGTCCCTGTTCAAGATTCGATTAAAATCTCGCGCCTGGTTCTGCAAAATCACTCAACCCGCACTCGTCGGCTATCAGTGACTGCTTTTGTGGAATGGGTACTGGGAAGTTCGCGAACTGTGACCGCGTCGCACATCACCACAGAACTCGATGCCGTCCTGAACGCTCTATTTGCGCGCAGCGCATGGGGCGGCGAGTTCGGGGGGCGAGTAGCCTTTCTTGATTTGAACGGACGACAGAGCTCATGGACGGGCGATCGCACCGAATTCCTGGGACGTAACGGGGTGACTGCGCGGCCCGCGGCACTGCAACGAAGCGGTCCGCTTTCCGGAAGGGTGGGTGCCGGCCTTGATCCTTGCGCCGCACTCCAGACGCTGTTCGAGTTGCGTCCGGGCGAACGACTTGAGCTTGTAGTTTTACTGGGCCAGGGAAAAGACCAGGAAGAGGCACGCGAACTGATCACTCGCTACCGCGCGGCAGACCTTGATCAGGTATTGGGCGAGGTTACCCACCAGTGGGACGAAGTCCTCGGCACCGTGCAAATCACAATGCCCGACCGTTCCATGGATATTCTGGTGAACCGCTGGCTGCTGTACCAGACGCTTTCCTGTCGGGTGTGGGGACGCGCGGCCTTCTATCAAACTAGCGGTGCCTACGGCTTCCGCGATCAACTGCAGGACGTGATGGCGCTCACCGTGGCTAAACGCGACGTCGCTCGTGCTCATCTATTGCGTGCTGCTTCGCGCCAATTCATCGAGGGCGACGTCCAGCACTGGTGGCATCCGCCGTCGGGACGCGGCGTTCGCACCCGCATTTCCGACGATCTGCTGTGGCTGCCTTACACCGTAATCAACTTCCTCGAAGTCACGGGAGAATCCGGTGTGCTCGATGAGGCCGTACCCTTTCTGGAAGGCGAACATCTTGCCCCTGGACAACTCGAATCCTATTTTCAGCCGCGGGTATCGGCGACGCGCGCCAGCCTCTTTGAACATTGCGCCCGGGCCCTGGACCGAAGCCTCGGTGTCGGTAGCCACGGCCTTCCGCTGATCGGCACCGGAGACTGGAACGACGGCATGAACCGGGTGGGACAGGACGGCAAGGGCGAGAGTGTCTGGCTGGGCTGGTTCCTGCACACGATTCTCTGGGAGTTCGCCAAGATTGCCGATGCGCGCGGCGAACCCAAGCGCGCTGAAACTTGGCGGCTGCACGTCAGCGCACTGAAGGCGGCGCTCGAGCGCGAAGGTTGGGACGGAGAGTGGTATCGCCGGGCCTACTTCGACGATGGCACGCCGCTCGGCTCGGCGATAGACAAGGAGTGCCGGATTGACTCCATTGTTCAGTCCTGGGGAGTTCTCAGTGGCGCCGCTGAACCAGCGCGCGGAGCGCGCGCCATGGCTGCAGTTGACCAACATCTGGTGATGCGTCCGGAAGGGCTGGTTCTGGTACTGGCTCCGCCTTTTGACAAGACGGATCACGATCCCGGCTACATTAAGGGTTATCTTCCCGGCATTCGCGAAAATGGCGGCCAGTACACCCACGCGGCCGCTTGGGCAGTATTGGCATTTGCCGCGCTCAGCGATGGAGATAAGGCTGGCGAACTGTTTCGCATGCTCAACCCGATCAACCGCACCGCCTCCCGAGCCACCGTGCAGCGCTACAAAGTTGAGCCGTACGTTGCGGCAGGCGACGTCTATTCCGAATTTCCGCATGTCGGGCGCGGTGGTTGGACATGGTACACGGGCTCAGCCGGATGGCTCTATCGCGGCGCCATCGAATGGATTTTGGGCTTCCGCCTGCGTGGAACAGTACTATCGATCGATCCCTGCATTCCGCGAAACTGGCCGAGTTACTCCATGCGTTTTAGTTATCACTCGACCACGTACAACATCCGGGTGGAGAATCCGTCGGGCGTGTCACACGGTGTCAACTTAATTGAAATGGATGGCAAGACGCTGACCAATTTTCCACACATCCCGCTCGTCGACGATGGCACTGAGCATCGCCTCCGCGTTGTAATAGGATAGGCGGCACTCTCAGAACGGCATTGCGAACAACTGGCCCCTTGTTTGAATCCTCATGAACGTCTGCCGTCCGGCTGCACCATCAACTCATCGACTCGTCACCGCCTTGTCAGCAGGCGTGCCCGTTCGAGCAGCGCCGCAGGAGACGCTCGCGCTTCTTCAGGAGTGACGGTTAGAGCTAACTGGAGTCGCTCGCTAATTAGGACGCGACTGCAACAGTGCTTCGGCTTGCTGAACATCGAGGTCTTGGGGCACAGATTCAAAGTCGGAACGCGTCTCATGCTGCTGCTTAGTGATGGTCTTGAATAGCAGCATTCGCCCATTCACGTGAATATCCACGAGATGGGTCTTCCAGTGGGACGAACTCACCTGGATTCGCTGAATCTCAAACGTCCCACCTTTTGCAATGTGCCCGAGAATCCCAAAACCGAAATCGATGTTCTCCACCAGGGTCCCGTTAAAACGCGCCATCCGTTTCTGCTGGGGACTTACTAAGATCGTTCCAGCCATGCTCCGAAGAGCCCTGGATTCCATCGTAGGAGGGACAAATGACGGGTTAGGTCTAAAGCTGATTCGCATATCGGAACCATCCCAGCCATCGTACTCAAACAGGAAGGCCTTAGGTAACAGCCGTACAAAGTCTTCCAGCCGGAGTTCGTCCGCATCGTTCTGCTTCTTCACCGCAAGTTGCTGGCTGGGGTCACGAATGAGTTGCTCCTGTCGCATCGTCTCCTGTTGTTGCTGAGTTGAATCCAGCGGCGTGTCGTTAATCGTAATCAGCCGGTGAACTGGCCCGCCCTTGGTCTCAACTTCAAGTTCGGACAGTTTCTGCTGGTCGACAACTTTGGTGATGCGGTACATCCAATTGCTGTGTTGCGTTCGATCCGTCATTTCATTCGCAACGACATCCTTCATAAAATCATTGGCTGACGGCTGCAAATCCGGACCAGGAGAGCCGGCATAGCAGGGACATCCAAGAAGAACAATTGCAGCGAGATGAACGACATACTTCATAATCTGTTTGATGTTTCATGGCTCGTGTGAGGCAGAGTTTATTTCGAGCGCCTTACTTCCAGGAGATGTGAGCAGATGTGCACATACACACGATGCCACTTCGTCTAGCCTTGTAGCAGATCGAACAAGGCGTGCTGGCACGATCGCATCAGTATCGCTTTGTTCCTTGGCGTAGAAAGGCAAGAAGAACATGCCGTTACTTCAAGTTGTCGTGACCCTGATCGTTGTCGGGATCCTTCTGTGGCTGGTGAACCGCTTCATCCCCATGGCGGGTTCCATCAAGTCAATCCTCAACGCAGTCGTAGTCATAGCCGTGGTGCTTTGGCTGCTGAATATCTTTGGGCTGCTGCAGACTCTCACCAACATCCACGTCGGTAAAACGTAACCGCCGCGGATGTTGTGCCAGCCGAACTTCGTAACCCAGAGCCGGGGAGCCCGTGCGCGATGACCGAACACAACGCGAATCCGACGCGGAATCGGGTCAGGCCATGAGAAATTCAATTGCAACTAACTGCCGAACGTTCTCGATGCGCATGCTGGCACTCTTGCTGGTAATGCTCGGCTTTAGCGGCGGCGGTTCAGCGTATTCGGTGCTGACCCACGAGGAGATCGTTGATCTGCTGTGGGCTGCCCAGATCAGGCCGCTCATCCTCACACGCTACCCTGGACTGTCCGAAGAGCAGATCAAGGAGGCGCACTCCTACGCTTATGGCGGGGCAGTCATACAGGACCTCGGCTACTATCCATTCGGCAGCGTCGAATTCAGCAACCTGGTGCATTATGTTCGCACCGGAAACTTCGTTCGCGAACTTCTGACCCAAAGCAACGACCCAGATGAGTACGCCTTCGCTCTGGGCGCGCTCTCGCATTACGCATCGGACATCGCCGGCCACCCGGCGGTCAACCATGCGGTTGCGATCGAATATCCTAAGCTGCAGGCGAAGTACGGCATGTCCGTCCGCTACGCCCAGGACAAGACCGCACATCTGAAAACTGAGTTTGGCTTCGACACCGCGCAAGTTGCTCGCAATCGCTATGCTTCGCAGCAGTACCACGATTTCATCGGATTCCAAGTGTCTAAGCCTCTGTTGGAGCGGGTCTTCCCTATCGTTTACGGGCTGGAGTTGAAAGATGTGCTGCCCCGCGAGGACCTTGCCATCGGCTCGTATCGTTACTCCGTCAGCACGCTGATTCCGGAAATGACCCAGGTCGCGCTGCAAACCCATAAGAAAGAACTGATGAGCGAAACGCCCGATTTCGCAAAGCAGAAGTTCCTGTACCGCCTTTCCCGCTCCGAATATGAAAAGGAATGGGGAAAGGACTACGTGAAGCCGGGCATGGGCACGCGGATCTTATCGACACTCTTGCGTTATATGCCAAGAGTTGGTCCGTTCAAAGGGCTGGGGTTCAACAACCCGACTCCGCAAACAGAAGACCTGTACATCAAGAGCATCAATACCACTGTCGATCAATACCGGCTACTTCTCGAAGCAGTCCGCGCTGACAAACTTGTGCTGCCCGACTACGACCTCGACAGCGGAAATCCGACCAAAATAGGCGAATACTCGCTTTCGGACCAAACTTACGACAAACTGCTGGATCAATTAGCGAAGAGCAAGTTCGACCATACGACTTCCGATTTGCGCGAAAACATTCTCAGCTACTATTCCGGCCTTCCTGCTCCGACTGCGGCGACGAAAGACGAGGTTCACCGGAAAAGCGTGCAGACGTCGTTGGACGAGTTGAAGGCCATGCCGCCGGCTTCGACGGTGGCCAGCAACCCCGCGCAGTGATCAGGTGCGTGTGTGTACCGGTTCAAGAGTGCGCCCGCCCTGTCATTTGCAACATCGAATCCAATCCCGCAAAAAGTTACGTGGTCCTGCAAGCTCGTTTTGACTGCACTGGTCTTTCTCTTCCAAGATCCGCTTCGATTCCCTTCCCTGGACTTCGAATACGGAGGCGTATCGCAACAAAACGGTTGCTTGCTACGCTGGACTCTTCCAGAGTCTAGTGCCCTCAAAGAAGGATTCACTGTTGACCGAGTCCATATCCGCGGTGATCGGTCCTCATGAGGAGGCATACCCGACTGCCTGGCGCCAGTACTACTGTCGTTTCTACGGCCTCGCTGCGCTAGCGTAACTCTCTCGTGCCCACAGCTTGGCGCAATTGTTCGAGCGAGGTCATGTACGTCGCCAACGCCTGGCGGTAGCTCAATTGGACTGAGCGATAACTGCGTTCCGCATCCAGAAAGTCCAGCAGCGAAGCCGCCCCATGCTCATAGGAGAAGCGCGTGATGTCGAGCGACTGGGTGGCCTTCTCGAGATAGCCCTTGTCGTACAACTGAACCACCTTCTCGCTGCTCCGCAAGCCTTCGTACGAGTTCCTCACATCGGTGAGCACTTGCTGTTCGGCGGCTTTCTGCTGAAACTGCGACTGGGTTACGACGTACTGCGTGCGGGCAATCTCGCCCTGGTTCTTATTGAAAACGGGCAGCGGAATATTGAAATAGAAAGCGCCGAGGTTGCTCTGGTTCAGCCGCGTGTAATCGAAGTTCACGTTCAAATCGACTTTGCCGTTGGCTTTGGCCAGCCCCACCTGGCTCTGGGACGCGATCACACTGCGCTGCGCCGCCTGCCGGTCGGGACGGTTGGCGAGCGCGCGCGCCTGCACGGCTTCCAAGCGTAACGGCACCGCTTCGTAAACCAACTTCCCGTCCACGTCGTAGTCGGCCGGCACCGAATCGAAGCCCAGGAATTGCCGCAGCGAAGTCAGCGCCTGGGTGTGGGCCAACCGGGCACTGCTCACGTCGGTCTCGAACTGTAGCGACTGCAACTGGATCTTGAGCACGTCGTTGCGGCTCATGGCTCCGGCCTTGAAGCGCTCTTCGCTGAGGTCCACCGTCTTCTTGTAGCTGTCGAGCAGGCCCTCGGCGAATTCCAGGTTCGACTTTGCAAGTAACGCTGCAATGAACAATTGGGCGGCACTGGAAAGAACGGTGCGTTGCGCATCCGAGACTTGTGACTCGGTCACGGCGGTCAGCGTCCTGGCAGCATCGACGCGGTGCTGGCGCTTTCTGCCGCGCTCGAAGAGGTAGCCGATGCCAACATCGTATTGCGCCTGGGTCTCCCAGTAGTTGGAGTCGCTCCACAAGCTGGGGGAGAACAGGGGAAGAAACTGCGAGTCCCATGAGAGCACGGGATTGGGCCGCAGGTTCGCGGTGATCTCCTGCGCTTTGTTCTGCTGGATCAAAGCCTGATTGGCCTGCAGTGTGGGATTGTTGCGCTTCGCCAGTTCGAGCGCCTGCTCGAGGGTGATGGCTAGCCCAGGGGCCTTCGGCAGCGGAGGCGACGCCTGCTGTGGCGTGGTCAAAGGCGGCGGAGTCTGCGCCTGCGCCGTTAGCGCACGAGTGGAAACGGGAGCGTCGGGAAGCCCGGAGCTCTGTTGCGCTGACGCAGGGGACGCCATAAGCAGCATCAACCCGGCCGCAGTTGCATATCTGCAAAACAATACGCGCGACATTACCTGGTTCATTAGTCGGTGGCCTCCTCGGCCTCCTCCGGCAGAACATCGTTCGGCCCAGCCACCCACGCGTAGAACGCTGGCAGCAGGACGAGGCTCAGGAACAATTCGGTGAGCAGGCCGCCGACAATCACGATGGCGAAGGGGCGTTGCGAATCGGAGCCGATATCGTGCGACATGGCCGCCGGCAGCAGTCCCAGGCTGGCGACCAGCATGGTCATCATGATGGGACGCAGGCGCCGGGTCGAACCCATAATCACCGCTTCGCGCACGGGCAAACCGCGGGCGCGAAGTTGGTTGATGTACTCGATCAGCACCACACCGGTCTGCACCGAAACTCCAAACAGCGCCAGGAAACCAACCCCGGTGGAGACGCTGAAATGTTCGCCCGTAATCAGCAGCGCGATCAGGCCTCCGATGGGCGCGAGTCCGAGATTCAGCAGCACCAGGAAGCCCCACTTGAAGGAGCGGAACATGGAGTACAGCACCAGCATGATTACCAGGATGGTGAGCGGGATCACGATCGCCAGGCGATGATTGGCGCGCTTCTGGCTCTCGTACTCGCCGGCCCACTCCAGCGTGTAGCCCTGCGGCAGCTTCACTTCGCGATTCACCTTCATCATGGCTTGCTCGACGGTGCTGCCCAGATCGCTGCCGCGGACGCTGTACTTAATGGCGATGTAGCGCTGGTTGCCTTCGCGGTTGATCATCGACGCGCCGTCTTCAATCCGCATGTCAGTGACCTCGGCGAGCGAAACGCGTTCTCCGCTGGGGGAGGCGATCCGGATGTTGCGAATGTCGTCCACGGATTGCCGGAACTGCTGCTGGTACCGAGGCACGAGGTCGAAGCGCTGCTCGCCGATCAGAATCTGGCTGACCGGATTGCCGCCGACCGCGGTTTGAACTGCGTCCTGAATGTCGGAAGCATTGATGCCGAAGCGGTCCGCCTTTTCGCGATTGACCACGATGTTAACGTTGGGCTGACCGAGCACGCGGAACAACCCGAGATCGGCAACCCCGGGGACCGTCCGCATTACGGCCATGATCTCTTCGCCTTTTTGCTCCAGATCTTTCAGGTCGGAGCCGAAGATCTTCACGGCAAGTTCACCTTTAACGCCGCTGACGGCTTCTTCCATGTTGTCGGCGATGGGTTGGGAGAATCCCCAGGTCACGCCGGGAATCTTCTCGACTTCGTTGTCCATGGCCTCGATCAACAGTTCCTTGCGGCCACGGAATTGCGGACGCCATTCACTGCGCGGCTTGAGATCGACGAAGTACTCGGTGTTGAAGAAGCCGGTGGCGTCGGTGCCGTCATCGGAGCGGCCGACTTGCGATACCACTTTCGTCACTTCCGGAAAGCTGGCGAAAATAACGCGCGCCTTGTCCATCACTTCGCCGCCGGCAGTGGGACCTGTACTGGGGGACAAGGTGCCGCGAGCCCAGATCGAACCCTCATCGAGATGGGGCAGGAACTCCGAGCCAATCACTCCCGCGAATCCAAGGTAGCCCGTCAAGGCAAAAACCACGACCGCAGAGGCCAAAACGACGGGCCGCCGAACCACGATCCAACTCAGCGTCCGCTCATAACTGGTCGTAATCCACTTGACGATAGGGTTGTCCCAGGCATGCGCGCCTTTACGGAAAACATAGCTTGCGAGCACAGGCGCAAGGATGATGGAAAACAACAGCGCGCCCAGCAGTGCGAACGTCACGGTCCACGCCATGGGCTTGAAGAGGCGGCCCTCCACCCGCTGCAGGGTGAAGATCGGCAGGTAGGTGATGATGATGATGGCGATGGCGTAAAATACCGGACGCTGCACTTCATGTGCCGCGGAACGAATAGTCTCGTCCACCGAAGCGTGTCCAGCCTTCCAGCCTTCGAGGCGGCGTTGGATGTTCTCGACCATCACGGCCGCGCCTTCCACGATCATGCCGAAGTCGAGTGCACCGAGCGACAGTAAGTTGGCTGGAATGTGCCGCAGGTCGAGCAGGATCGACGCAAAGAACAGCGAAAACGGAATCGTCAGCGCAACAATCAATGCCGAGCGCAAATTACCGAGGAAGAAAAACAGCACCAGCACAACCAGAAGAATGCCCTCGGTCAAGTTATGCAGGACAGTGTGCGTCGTCAGGTGCACCAAGTCGTCGCGATCAATATGCGGAACGATCGTCACGCCCTTGGGCAGCACGCGTTCATTCAGAAACTTCACCTTGGCATCGATGTCGCGCAGGAGCGCTTCGGCTTCCGCGCCCTTGCGCATTTGCACGATGCCTTCAACCACATCATTGTTGTCGGTCACCCGTCCATCG
>OBLT010000820.1_pt1 | contig 20005 bp, 21 predicted proteins | sample 1518721 | NCBI WGS metagenome assembly OBLT01 (sample SAMEA3539307, study PRJEB22396) | soil metagenome | biome: tundra; feature: field; material: soil | place: USA | collected 2010-05 | depth 0.15 m | reverse complement strand
CGCCCCGCCACGGCTTACCTCGCGGGCTCAGTAGTGAGTCGGCTGCGAAGCCGGCACGGTGGACGCGGGCACCGTCACCGTTGCCGACGTCGGAGCGACTGACGGCGTGGCGGTCGGAGACACCGTCACTGTCGGGGTCGCGGTCGGCGTCACCACGTTGATCTGGATCTGGGCCACCCCCGGTGCGAACGGCGCCGAGTGGCGGCCGGCGGCCAAGAGGAACCCGTCTGTGTTCCCGGCCGCGTCGGTGTAGAAGCCGACGAGGTCACCGGCGTCGTTAACACCGTTGATCGTGGTCGCACCCACGCCCAGCGGATCGTTCACGACCTTCCAGCCAGCGAAGCTGGACCAGGTGAACCCGAACGTCTTGGCGGCAGTACCGGTTCCGGTCGTGTAGGTGCCAACGACCTCACGCGAGTCGTTGACGCCGAAGCCCTGCGTCATCGCTGCGCCCGGGAAGGCCAGCGTGGTGAACCTGCCGTTCGAGCGCAGCAGGAAGGCCTTGATCACGCCGCTGGAACCGGTGAAGAAACCGGTGATGTCGCCCTCGTTGTTGATACCGGAAGGAGTCACGCTGGTCGCGCCCCAGATATAGACGGAGCGGAACCTGTGCCGGTTGATGCTGTAGGTGTATCCGTGGTTATTGCCCTTGGCGTCGGTGTAGAAGCCGACCGCGACATTCTCGTCGTTCACGCCGAGGAGCTGGTTGACCGGCGGGCTGGCGTTGTTCCTCGTCGGGAAGCTGACGCTGTGGAAGTGGCCGCCCCAGGCGTAGAAACCGAAGTTGTCGTTGGTCATGCTGGCCGTGTTCTGGTCCGACCAGAAGCCAACCGTCGTGCCGAGGTCGTTAATCCCGATGACCTGAGTCTGGATCCCGTGCGGGAAGTTCTCGTTCGCGAACCACGACCCGTTGCGGGACAGGTTCAGCAGGTAGCCCTTGTTCGGGTGGCCAGCCGCGCCTGAGCCGAAGTACCCGGCGATCTGGCCACGGTTGTTGATCCCCAGCAGCTGGTTGAACGTGGGGTCATTCCGGTTGTTGAGCGTGCTGAACGACCAGCCACTCGAGAAATGTGAGCTAAAGCCACTGTGCTCGCGGCTTGAATGATCCGACAGGCTGACCTTGGTGCTTCCGTTCAGGACGAGCGCGCCACCGACTACGCCAGCCACGACGGCGACCACGACGCCCAGCCCTGCCTTTGTGCGCCGGCTCACCCTGGGTCCGCGCCCGAAGGCGCCGGCCCCGCTATATCTCGTTCGCACTAATATCCCCTTCCCATACATCCCGACACGTGGCTATTGGGTCCGCTCCCCAAGCTGGTATCGCAATTACGGCTAGGGTCACTGGCCTCCTTCGCAACGGCTCCGCAGGGCTAAGCGATCTATCAGCGGTCCGCGATGGTGTGCAGAACTGATCACGATGACGACGCTAGTGGCGCAGGACGGCCATTCCGGCCAAGTCCGGGCCTCGGTCCGTGGATCGTAATATGTCCTGCCGTTAACTGGATCTGAGTACTTGGCACATAAATTGCCGGGCGGCGGGACTGTCAGGAACCCCGCGGCTGGAGCTCAATGGCTACTTGGTGCGCGCCGCGGGCCAGCTCATCGGCGGCGTCGGCGCCTGACGGCGCGGCTGGAGCGGGGTCAGGGCTCGGTGGTGGTGGAGTCCTGCGGGTTCAGCGCCTCAGGAGACATGGTGGCTCCGGGCACGGCCGTGTCCGCGGCGGCGACGGCCGAATCCGCGTCTGGCCACTGCTTGAGTTCCACCTGAGGTATCAGCCAGGTGGCGAGGAAGGCGAGCGCGGCGATCGGCACGGCGACGATGAACACCGTCTGGATCGACTCGGCGTAGCCGAGCACGAAAGCCTGGTGCACGGCGGCGGGCAGGCGGGCGAGGATTGCTGGCGTGGCGTCCGCGCTGCTGAAGCCCGGCGGGAGGCTGGTGCCGTGCAGGTGGCGAGCGAGGTTGCCGACGAGCACGTTGGAGAAGATCGCGCCGAAGATGGCCGTGCCGAAGGACCCGCCGATCGAGCGGAAGAAGGTAGCGCCCGAAGTCGCCACGCCGAGCTCACTGTGCGGCACGCCGTTCTGCACGATGATGACAAGTACCTGCATCACGCCGCCGATGCCCATGCCGAGCACCAGCATGTAGAGAGCGTCCAAAGCGGTGGGCGTGCCCACGCCCATGAGCGACAGCAGGTACATGCCGAGGGTCATGAGCCCGGATCCGGCGATCGGGAAGAACCGGTACTTGCCGGTTCTCGAGATGACCTGGCCGGAGCCGATCGAGACGACGAGCAGCCCGGCCATCAGCGGGAGCAGGTACACCCCGGAGATGGTCGGTGAGATGCCTTTCACCACCTGGAAGAACGCGGGCAGGTAGGTGATGGCGCCGAACATCGCGAAGCCGACGATGAAGCCGACGATGCTGGTCACCGAGAACGTGCGGGTCTTGAACAAGTGCAGCGGCAGCACCGGCTCGGCAGCACGGCGCTCGACGAGCACGAATACGCCGACCAGCACGACACCAGCCACGCCGAGGATGTAGATGGGCGCCGAGCCCCAGGCGTAGGTCGTGCCGCCCAGGCTGGTGAGCAGGATGAAGGAGGTCGCGGCGAGCGAGAGCACCGCCGTCCCGAGGTAGTCGATGATGTGGTGCACCCGGCCGAGCTTGCCTGGCACCTGGCTGGCCACCACGACGAGCGCGATGGCGCCGATCGGCACGTTGATGTAGAAGATCCAGCGCCAGGTCAGGTTGTCGACAAACACCCCGCCCAGCAGGGGGCCGACGACGCTCGCAAAGCCGAAGACCGCGCCGAAGAGCCCTACGTAGCGGCCACGCTCGCGGGGCGAAACGATGTCGCCGACGATCGCCTGGGCACCGACCATGAGGCCGCCACTGCCCAGTCCCTGCACGGCGCGGAACGCGATGAGCTCGAACATCGAGTTGCTGATTCCGGCGAGGATCGAGCCAACGAGGAAGATGACGATCGCGGCCTGAAAGAAGATCTTCCGGCCGTACTGGTCACCCAGCTTGCCCCACAGCGGCGTCGACACGGTCGTGGCCAGCAGGTAGGCGGTGATGACCCAGGCGATGTGCGATCCGCCCTTGAGGTCGCCAACGATCGTCGGCAGTGCCGTCGAGACGATGGTCTGATCGAGCGCCGCCAGCAGCATCCCGAGCATGAGCGCGCCGATGATCAGGAGAATCCGGCGGTGGCTCAGACCTGGCAACGCGCCGTCACCGACGGCAACGGGCTCAGGAGTAGCTGAGGACATCAGCGATCGTCCTTTCGTTGTTGCTGCGAACCCGAGGACGCGGCCTCCTCGATGAGGCGACGCAAGCCACCGTGCTCGGGCAGCCCATCGGCGAGGGCCTGGTACGCGGCATCGGTGAGCTGGGCGAGCGCCATCGCGCCGCCGGAGCTGGCCCAGAAGGTCATGGTCGCGCGCATCACGCCGATCGCTGCCCCGGCGAGCAGCACCGGATAGGGATCGTGCTCGGGGTCAGCCCCCAGCCGCTCGGCGAGCGCATCAGCCACGACGCGCTCAACCATCGCCAGGTGCGCGGCCTGGGCCGCTCTGAGATGAGGATCGACATGGGCGGCTTTCATCCGCTTCAGCCAGAACGCCGGATCGCCGCCGAGCTCGTCCAGTTCCTCGGCGAGAGCCTGCGCCTCGCCGACCAGAACCACCCGCAGGGCTTCGAGAGCGGTCTGTCCGGGCGCCTCGTGGACGAGACGCTCACGCAGCGCCGCTACCCGCTCCGGATTGGCCCCGAAGAGCGCCGCTTCCTTCGAAGGGAAGTAATTGAAGAACGTCCTGGGCGAGACGTCGGCCGCCTCGGCGATGTCCTCCACGGTGACATGCACGAAGCCGCGCTCGGCGACGAGATCGAGAGCGACCCGGCGGAGGGACCGGCGGGTCGCAAGCTTCTTGCGCTCCCGTAGCGAGACACGCGATTCCCCCGAGGTAACCGCACCGGTGAGTGTCATATTGCGCTCAATGCAACTTTGTATGTCATGTCATATTGCAACGGCATCATTATTACATCAGCCGCAAGGATGCCGCCGAGCGGGTGGCCCCCAGCCGCGATGCCCGCCCATCACGGGCTCGTCATGTCCGGTGCCAGGCCATCAGCCGGGACCCTCCATGGAAGCCTCGTCGGTGAGGGCCGCGCGCCGCAGATCTGCCTGCTCATCGGCGGGCAGACCCGGGTCGGCCAGAAGTGCCGCCACAACAGCCCGTGCGTGTGCCGAGCCGGCCCGTGCCGCGAAGGCCCCGGCGCGCTCCCGATCACCGACTCTCAGCGCAGCCTGCGTTCCCAGGATCACCACCTCATCAGCGCTGGCTTCAGTGTCGAGCGCCTCACCGTGCGGGGCGGGGCCGGCCAGGCGGACCGCGGCCTCGAACGCGCCCACCAGCATCTGCTTGCGGATGAGCATAGCCAGCGCCGGGCTGCTCGGTCCGGACCAGCGGCGGCGCTGCTCAAGCACGGCCCGCGCTGCCTCCTCAATGCGGCGCAGGTCCTCGGCTTCCACGGCCGACTTTCCCGAGACCACCCGTACCTGCAATGCCTGCCCGAGCTGGAGCATCATCGACGTGCTGGCTGGCTGCGCCGAGCATGCTTCCTCCAGGTGGCGCACAGCCGCGTTAACGTCTTGCCGCCGCAGCGCCTGCGCCCCCAGGAAACTCAGGCAGGTGGGCTCCGCCGCGCGTTCCGCCGCGCTCGCGGCGGCCAGAACGGCCGGGACTGGCACGGCGTCTGGCAGGCCCAGATGCCCCACCACAGCCTCAGCGGTCGCCAGCAACAACGGCGACCCGGGGTCATTCCTGGCTAGTGAAACGAGCGTTAGCGCCCGGCTGGAATCAGCCGCCTCCGCAGCGGACAACGCGGCGTACGCCAGCAGCGCGCCGGCTGGCTGCTGGCGGTAGCCGGCCGCCCGGGTGAATGCCTCGGCGGCAAGATCCGGGTGACCGTGCTCGGCGGCGTAGGTTCCGAGCGCGGCCTCAAGATAGCCGAGGCCCTCCGGGAGCCAGCTCGGCGCGGCGGAGAGCACCGACTCGATCGTCAGCCGCGGGGTGCCGCGCCCGCTGGCCAGCCACGCCGCCAGGCGCACGGCGCCGCCCGGCTCGAACTGCTCCGCCTTGCGGACGATCTCTGCGGCTGCTGGTGGCAGCCGGGCGCAGGATTGCTCCACCGGGTCATCGGACGCAGCCGGAGCCGATTCGGCGAGCGCCCTGAACTCTTCGCGGGCCCCCAGGCTGAGTACCTGAGCGGAGGGAACCACCATCTTCCACCGACCGCCGGTGAAGTCCCCCGTGTCAAAGTCCACCGTGTCCAGGCCCATGTGCGCCCAGTAAGTGACACCCGACACCGGATTATGAAGCAGCAGCACCACCGGCAGGGAGTGCCCGAGCCAATACCGGAGCTGGGTATCACTTCCCCGGTACACCCAGCCGCCGGGGACGGCCTCCGCGAAGTAGGACGGACCAGCCTTGATCTGCAGGGCGATCAGCTTGCCCGACGGCCTGCCCTCGTGGGAAGGCTCGACGTGCGCGTCGATGCCGAAGTCCGGGACCGGCTGCTCGCGGAACGCCCAGCCCCACCGGCTGAACTCCGTCTTGGCGGTGCCCACGCCCAGGCCCTCAACGGCAAACGTAGCTGGCATAGCGGTGCCGCCTACCCCCTCCCACACTGGCAATGACAACCCAGCCCGGCAAGAGCCTACGCGGCGTCACAGACAAACACGCATCATCCAGGCCGCCTGGATCCCGCCTCAGCGGCTGCGGCGACTGCGCCTGGGACGCTGCTGATGGCGGTATGTGGCGGTGAAATCCTGCTCGGCGAGGTGGAGCCGCTCCGGCGTGCAGCTACCACAGTGCGGGTGGCCGTGCAGTCGCTCGCGGGGTGCTTCTTCTACGGTGCGTTCGTCGCGAAGGTCCTGCTCGTGCAGACCCGGGGGCCGCACAGTGGCCGCACCATCCCAGTTGCGGCCACTGTGCGGTGACTTGCGCCGGATTTTCGCGCCGCGCTGCGGGGACACCGCTCTTACCCGCCCCTTGACACGGACCGGGGCCGCGATCGGTTGAGCCGTGGCCTGTCATCGGGTAGGAACGCTCACCAGGGTCCGGCCTCCCGTGGTGATGGCGAAGCCGCGAACATCGGCAACAGGAAGCGGTGATGAGGCCGGGTACCAGACCCCCGGGTGGCCGCCGGCAATGGTCCAGCCCCCCGCTGCCGTGTCCTGCCCGTGGGAGCTGATGACCTGCAGCTCACACCTTGTCCCGGCGGGTATCCCGCTGACCTGCACATCCAGCGCCAGTCCCCACGGCTGCGGCGCGTACCTCACGGTGGCCCCCGCGCCCGTGCGCGGGTTACTTGCGTGGACGGTCGTGGCCCACGGCAGCACCGCTGCCGCGGGCCGCTCGGCCGGCGGGTAGAGCACGCGCGACCCGGCCACCGCGCCGCCAGCCGCGATCACCACCGCAGCCGCCGTCAGGGCCAGGCGACGCCACAGGCGGTGCCTGCGGAGCCTGGCCACCTGGACCAGCAGCGATGGCAGGGTCACGCCCGGCGGGACTTCGTCCCCGCCAGCCCGATCGGCTTCCTCCGTGGCCAGCCTGATCGCATCGGCGGTGGGCACATTGCCGAGGAGGCCTGGCAGCCCGGCCAGCCGGGCCAGCACCTCCCGGCAATCGGCGCACCCGGCGAGATGGCTGCTGACGGCACTGCGGTCGGCAGGGCCGATGGCACCGAGGAGATAGACGCCCAGCGCCTGGCGGATCTCGCCGCACCCTCGGGCGCCGATCACGGGCCGTCGCCAGCGAGCAGCGACGCGTGTCTCAGGAGCAGGCTTGCGCGACGAGCCGACGGCGCCCGCTCCGCCGGCTCATCGCCGGCGCGCCGCCGCAGGCCCCGGCTGCCCATTGTGACCAGGCCCGTCCTCATAACACTTACTACGCCGCGACCTGCCCTAACCGTTCACCAGTCACCAGCCCGCTACCGGGCGAGTTGCCGGGCGATGAGCGCGATCCCGCGGCCCCATGACGTTATCTGGCCGGCCGGGAGGTAGGCCTGGTTCGTCTTGGTGTGATCAACCATCGGAGAGGCGAGGAACTTCTCCCGGCCCTGCGGGTCGATGAAATAGACAGCTGAGGTGTGGACGATGTCGGCGTCCGGGTTCGGTGCTTCGACCTCGATGTTGTAGGCATGCCAGACGGACTGCAGCCGCGGCACAGACCCGGTAAAGAAATGCCAGCTCGGTATGGTGCTCAGCTCGTGTTCGCCGGAGTACAGCGCCATGTCCCGCACGGCCGCGTGGTACTGGTTGACGTTGACCGCGGCGAACACGACCCGGCCCGCCAGCGTCCCGAGGTCATGGTAGGCGTCGATGAACTCATCCGACACGAGCGGGCAGATGTCGGTGCAATGCGGGTCCATGAACTCCAGGACGACTACCTTGCCCCGGAAACTCGACAGCGGCATGGTCCGGCCCTGCTGGTCGGTGAGCGTGAAACCGGGCGCCCGCGCCCCAGGGACGGGGGTGAGCGACATGAGGTTGGCCAGGCTGGTCGAGACGCTCGGCGGGATACCGGACGCACGGAGATCCTGGCCCGAGGCTGAGCCCCGGTCGCGACGGAGGATCAGGTACGCCGACGACACCACGACGGCCGCGACGAGCACCGTTGCCACGGTGATTGTCATCGCGCTGCGGTACAAGGCACGTCGGTGAGCTTGCTGCTGGCCGCCGGCGAGCGCCACGCCGGCCGGCTTGTCGCCCGGGGTCCCTTCGCTCATGCCGGGACCGTTACCGCCGGCCGACGGGCGGGAGCGGATCGCCTCTCGGCCATCGTGCCAGCCTCAAGGTCACCCATAGCTGCGCTCACCACCTGCCGTCACGGCCGCGTCCCGCTCCGTCAGCGAGCATAGTGGCCACCAAGCCGGCCACGCCGGGAAAGATCGCCCGCCTACCGGATCGATGATCCCCGTGGCCAGCGAGGCCGCCCGAGGATGCTCCGGCGTCACGCGTCTGGGTGTGTTCCTGAGCGGGCCGTCGCGTGCCGGGCGCGTGCCAGGGCACGGGCGATGATCGGTGCGCCGACGGCGGAGGGAAGCAGCCAGAACGCGAGAGCCGGCAGGCGGTCCCACAGGGGCAGGTGGGGACCATTGTCGACGTAGAACGCGGTGAGCATCGCGATGTAGGAGATGCCCATGCCGGCGATATGGCCAGTGTCGCCCGGGCGATGGCGGCGCCGGTGCTGATAGCCGATGGTCGCGGCCGCGAACGCTACCGCGCCGATGAGGAACAGGTGGTAGTCCTGCCGCCAGCGCATCACGGCCAGGATCGTTGCGGTGGCAAAGACCACCGTGATCGCGCGGTAGTACCAGCGGCCCGCGCGCACGTGCCGTGGGCTGCCTTTGCGGGCCAGCGCAGCGGCCGCCCCGGTGATCACCGCAGCCAGCCCTCCGAGCACATGAACAGCGAGGAAGGCCAGGAACACCGGCGCGGTCGTGCCGACCTCGGTACCCAGGATGCGGCTGGCCGTAAGCATCGCCTGCTCCTTCGCCCGGCCATCGTCATAGGTAGCGACACTACCTATGACGCCTACCTTACCCCAGCCCGGGCCTGCGGGCCTGGATGACCGCCGATCGCAGGCCGGCCCCGGCGTCGTGGACGGGGGTGATGCGGATACCGGTGAACCCGGCGTCCAGCAGCAGGCGGTGGTACTCACCAGCGGTGAGGGTCCCGGTAGTGCAGCCGGTCAGTTGCTCGGCCTCGGCCCGCTGCGCTGGATCGAGCCCGTCGTCGGCGATGATGTCGCTTATCCCGAGCCTGCCGCTGGGGCGCAGCACGCGGAACGCCTCGGCCAGTGCGCTGGGCTTGCTGGCCGACAAGTTGATCACGCAGTTGGAGATGACGACGTCCACGTGGCCGCCGGGCAGCGGGATGTCCTCGATGTGGCCGTGCCGGAACTCGGCGTTGGTGACACCGGCCCGTGCGGCGTTCTCGCGGGCCAGGACGATCATGTCCGGGGAGGCGTCCAGGCCGTATGCCTTCCCGCCGGGAGACACGCGGCGCGCGGACAGGAGCACGTCGATGCCGCCGCCGGAGCCGAGGTCCAGCACGGTCTCCCCCGGATGCAGGTCGGCGACAGCGACGGGGTTGCCGCAGCCAAGGCTGGCCCGCACCGCGCCCTCGGGTAGTTCGCTGGTGTCGGCGTACCCGGCGGCGCCGAAGCGGCCCCCGGTGAACGCGCCGCGGCCGCAGTCGGTGATCTGCTGTCCCGACCGGGCGGCCCGGGCGAGGCGCGAGTAACGGTCTGCGACGGCCGCGCGGACCTGCTCGTCAGCAGGTGAGTCGCTGGGTGATGCCATGGTTGTCCTCCGGGCAGGAGTTGTTACCGGGCGGTGGCGGCCGCGGCAGGCACCGGCCGGCTCATGACCACGTCCGCCGCGCTGGGGAAGCACTTCACGCAGTCATCGTTGATCCGGTAGAGGCTGGCTGTGCCGCGATGCTCGGCGAGCACAAATCCGACCTCGGCGAGCTTTCTGAGGTGCGCGGACACCGTTGACTGGCCTACCGGGACAGCAGCCACGATCTGCCCGACGGTCATCGGCTCACCGCTCCGGGCGAGCAGCGAGACGATCTGCACGCGGGTTCCGTCGGCCAGTGCCTGGAACCAGGTCGCATACATCTGAGCTACCGCCCGGCCGAGCGGCTCCACATCTTCCATCGTTAATCGACGATAAACGATGGAGCTGCCAGAGGCAAGCAGAGGCCGGGGCGACTCTCCGCGGCGCCGCATTTGGGCGTCCGCTGCACCCGCACCCCGGAGCGGTCGGCATGAGCCCACGGACGCGCCGGGCTATTTGCCGGCGGAGGCCGCCTGCTTGGCGCGCTCCAGCCAGCTGAGGCTGTTCTGAGCGATGGCCTCATGGGCGATCTGCTTGGCCGACGGCGTGGCCAAGGCCGCGACCGAGGTGTCGATCCATGGCTGGATGTTGGCGTGGCCTTGTTCCTGGTACTCACGGGCTTGCAGCAGGCATTCCAGTTTGTCGGCGTCGCGGGCGGACCGGGCTTCGAGGGTCTCTCCCGCTTCGTACTCGGCGACGGCAGCCGAGATCATGCCCGCCAGCGCGAGTGGGAGCGGCGCTACCTGGTCCTGGGTGACCCGCTCATTGGGGGCTGCGGACACATAGTTCTTGGCCAGGTGCGGGATGTCGGTGGTTCGGGTCTCCTGGCTGTCGTGCCACAGCGCCAGGAATGCGGCCCGCTGCGGGTCAGCGCCCTCCATAGCGGCGATCACCGAGGCGATGACGCTGGCCCGGAACGAATGATCGGCGACCGATTCGGGCGCGGGGACGCCAGCCAGGGACCAGCCGGTCCGCTTGTAGCGCTTGAGCAGCCCGATCTCGTAGAGGAAACCGGTGGTGTCCCGTAGCTGGTCGCTCAACCCGCCTGCCTCTCAGTACCCAGACATTCAGTATCGCCGCGCCATCGCGACGCCGGGAGACGTGTGCGTTCGCGGTCAGCCGATTCGCCGATGGCGAGACATCCGGACGTGGCCGGCCAGGACGTCCTACCGTTACCGTGTGGACGTCGTCGAGTTGATCCCCGGCCTGCACTTCCTGCGCTTCCCGATCGGGCATGCCTACCTGTGGCAGGATCCCGGCGGCCTGACCCTCATCGACACCAGTGTCCCCGGCTCCGCGCCGCTGATCGCCACGGCGATCCGCGGGATCGGCCATGAACCGGCCGGCCTGCGCCGGCTGCTGCTCACCCATTTCCACGCGGACCACGCCGGCTCCGCAGCCGAGATCGCCGCCTGGGGCAACGTGGAGGTGTGCGCGCACCACGCCGACGCGCCTTTCCTCCGCGGCCAGGCGCCTGGGCCGCCCCCGGATCTGGCCGACTGGGAACGGCCCATCTTTGAGCAGGTCAGCCGCCAGCTACCGGCGGCGCCGCCAGCGCCCGTGCGGATCGATCGCGAACTGGACGACGGTGACGAGCTCAACTTCGGCGCCGTCGCGGTGGCCGTCCCCGGCCACACCCCCGGCAGCGTCGCGTTCTACCTTCCCGGGCCACGTGTCCTGTTCGCTGGGGACACGGTGGCTCGCCGACCCGACGGGCAGATCATGCTCGGCGTGTTCAATACGGACCCCGCTCAGGCAGCCGCTTCCGTCCAGCGACTGGCCGCCCTCGACACCGAGATCGCCTGTTTCGGCCACGCAGAACCGATCACCCACGGCGCAGCGGCCCAGCTACGGGCGGCCGCCCAGCAGCTCCCCGGCCACAAAAAGTGACATCGCAGCAAGTTCGAAGCGATGGCGCGGCTCCACTTTCGCGAAACAACCCCGGCCGCCTCAACTCAGCGGTGCTCGCCGGGTTGCGGCTCAGCCCTCGGGCAGCGGTTGCTTACTCGGACTCACCCGCCAGACCGTGCTCGATGGCGTACCGGACCAGTTCGACCCGGTTGTGCAGGTGCAGCTTGCTGAGCGTGTTCTGCACGTGGTTCTGCACGGTGCGGTGGGACAGCACGAGCCGGGTGGCGATCTGCTTGTAGGACCTGCCGGTGGCGACCATGCGGAGGATCTCGGTCTCGCGTTCGGTCAGCCGCGGCGCGTCCGCGCTGTCCCTGGCGGGCGCGGCGGCCAGCCGCCGGAACTCGCCGAGTACCAGCGCGGCGAGTCCGGGGGTGAACACCGCGTCGCCGTCGGCCGTGCGCCGCACCGCATCGAGGAATTCCGGGCGTGCCGCGGACTTCAGCAGGTAGCCGACCGCGCCTGCCTTCACCGCGTCCAGCACGTCCTGCTGTTCGCCGCTCGCGGACAAGACCAGCACGCGCACCGCAGGATGGGCTGCGCGCAGGCCACGAGTCACCTCGACGCCGGACATGTCTGGCAGCTGCAGGTCGAGCACGACGACGTCCGGCCGGGCCGCGCCGATGATACGCAGCGCCTGTGCGCCGTCAGCGGCCACCGCGACGACGTCGTATCCGGCTTCAGTCAGGTCTCGGGCAACCGCGTCGCGCCACATCGGATGGTCATCCACCACCATGACCCGTATCGGCGCGTTCTGCCCCACGCCCGCACCCTAGCCCGCCCCCGGTGACTGCGCCACTGGTACGCCGGCCCCGCGCGGCAGGCGGAGTTCCACCTCGGTGCCCTCGCCGGATACGGAACTGATGGTGGCGGAGCCGCCCAGGTCGCGCAGCCGTCCGCGGATGGAATGGCTGACCCCGAGCCGTCCGGCGCCCGCCGCCTCAGCCAGCCGGCCGTCCGGGATGCCGGGGCCGTCGTCCCTGATCGTCACCGTGACCATGCCCGGCTCGTCCTCGACCAGCACCCACGCGCGGGCCCGCTCCCCGCAATGCCGCCGTACGTTGTCCAGCGCCGCACGGATCGCTGAGGTCAGCTCATCTGCCACTGCCTTTTCCAGCAGAACGGCCTGGGCTGGCACCGACACGGTCACCCACTCCGACTGGGAGGGCAGGAGCAGCGCGCGGAGATCCACGTCCCCCGACGCGCTCGCCGCAGGGCCACCTCCCACCAGGGCGCGGAGCGCGGCTTCCTGCTGGCCCGCCAGCCGGCCGAGTTCGGCCGCCGCACCCCCCGCTTCAGCGCCCCGCCGCTGCACCAGCGCCAGCACCTGCAGCACCGAGTCGTGGATGTCGCGGGCCAGGCGTTCCCGTTCCCGGCTGGCCGCTTCGACCTGGATGACGTGCTGGCGTTCCACCTCCACCTGGGCGGCGAGCCTGGCCAGGTGGCCGACGATCACGCCGGCCAGCAGCAGGAGCACCAGGCCGTTGAGTACCACGGTGATCGACTCATTGCGCAACACGAAGTCGCAGCCGGACATGATCAGGGCGGCGGCCGCGCCCGCTCGCCTGCCATGCCGGACAGCCCAGGCCAGGACGGGTCCCGCCACCCAGGTCGCCGTCACCGGCATCACCCCGCTCCGCATGGCGTGCGGGTACTGCAGCACCGCGGTGCTAAGCAGCAGGCCGGCGGTGACCGCGAGGTCGGCGCCCAGCAGGAGCGGGGTGCGAAGGTCCGGACGGGCGTAGGCAATGGTGGTGGCGACCGTCCATGCCGTCATCACAGCGATTACCACCCACGCCCAGTCCGGCCGCGAGTATTGGGCGCGGTTGATGACGGCGAGCAGCAGCACGGCGTAGCCGAGGCTGGCGAACCGGAAGACTGCGATCGCCCGCCACAGCGGTTCGGATCTTCGGCGCCCCGCACTTTGCGGCTGGGCACTCCAGGGCTCGGCGGTCACCGTTGCTCCGGGCCGCCGCCCGGGCTGTCGCCGTCGCTGCGGGCGGGCGCCGCCTTCGCCAGCCGGGCGCCGCACGCCCTGCGACCATGGCCGGAACACGATTTCAGCGCCGTCCCGAGGGTCGTCTTTACCAGCCAGCAGAACACGCCCATATCGTCCCACGTCTCGGGATGCGCCGGACCGTGCCGCCATCCGACGATGCGAGGGATGCCGCTGGCGGGCGGTCAGTTTCCGTGGTGCTGTCCCGGAGCCAGCGAAGGCGCGCGTGCGCGTACTCGCAGATCACCGCGTGTTCGTACACCATCTGGGGAACATCGACGTTGCTGTCGACGCGCACCGGCAGGAAACGTGGCCGCCAGCTGAGGAATGCGCTGTCGCCGGTGAGCGCGGCCAGCACGGTGAGCAGCGAGGTATCCAGCCGCATGGAGTGCACGGCCCGCCGGTACTCGCCAGGGGTCAGACAGAGCGCAAACGGGATATTCATCAGGCAGAGGGCGGTCTGTATGTCGAGGCTGAGCAGCCGGCGGGTGCGCGGTTCCGGGTCGATCCGGGGGATGTCCAGCGTGCCGAAGCCGAGACTGCCCGGGGGGCCGAGACTGCCCGCGCAGCCGAGCAGGCGCAACACGCGGTAGACGTTCAGGTCGTGCTCGATGACGGCGCGGTCACCGAGTTCGCCCAGCGTGCTGGGGCGCAGGGTGACCTCTGATACGCCGGGTACGCTGGCGTTGCGCACGCAGAAGTTCAGCAGGTCCGTTTCCACGATGAAGTGCCTGATCAGCAGGGTGACTGCGTCCGGTGAGACGAACCGGCGCAGGAACCACAGGCACAGCTTGTCCATCGTGGCGTGGGCGGAGAACCGGACCGGGCAGAGCTGCTTCCCGAGGACGATCAGCGTGACCGCGGCCCGCGACAGAATCCGTACCCACGGGCAGAGGAGGGTGCGGCTGCGCTGGTCGCGGATCACCAGGCGCATGGTGGCCTGGTCGACCGGGATTGAGGGATCGACGGCCATGACCTCCCACAGCGACGGGCCTGATGGGTTAGACATGGCCGAGTTCCTCCAGTTGCAGGGCGTAGAGCCGCGCGACGACGCGGGCTGTTTTGACGATCCTGGTGACGGCGGAATCGTCGAACGGCCCGGAGCGCAGCGCGGTGCTCAGTAGCTGAAAGTGCTCGTCGTCGCCTTCCGCGTGGTAGCGGAGGAAGCTGAGCTGGTCGTCACGCAGGCCCAGGCTCTGCTGCAGCCGCTCCGCCCAGCCGGCCGCCTTCAGCTTGCCGAGGCCTTCGATCACGAACATCGCGCCGAGCAGGTCGACGGGATCCGGCAAGCCGGCCCGGTAGAAGACAAATGCGGACAGCGCGGCGGAGCCGATGTTGGCGGGGGTCACCGCCATCGCCCCCGGGTCGCCGCCGACTGCCGCGAAGTCGCGTTCCAGCAGCTGATAGTCGCGATGTTCGGCTGCGGCGTGCTGGATAGCGGCGCTGCGCAGCCAGAACAGCTCGGCCGAGAAGTTCGCGGCGGCGAGCGAGATCCACCTGCCGCCGTCGGCCACCTGCTGGCGCAGGTTGAGCAGCAACCGGCGATAGTCGTCGTGCGTTGCGGTGCCGTCCTCGATCCGCCGTATGACCGGGACCCTGTCCAGCATCCGCTGGAATTCCGCCCAAACCCCGGCCAGCTCGGTGAACGCGCGGGCAGCCGCGGGAGTATCGGTGGCTTCGGGGTGGCCTAGCGGGGAGGCGGACAGCTCGGCGGGGCTCGGGGCCAGTCCGGAGCACCGTCCGGAGCCTTGCCCGGGGCCGACGCAGGTGAGCTGGGCGAAGGCCAGGGAGAAGCGGCCGGATTCTGGGACGATCAGGAGCACCCTGTCGCCGGGACGCAGCCGCGGGCGTGCCGCGTCGAGCATCACGAAGATGCTTGCCGCTCCTGTGTTGCCGGCCGTGTGCAGGTTCGTGAACCAGCTGTGGTCGCCGGGTTCGTAGCCTGCCTCACGCAGGCGGGCGAAGAGTTTCGCGCGGAAATGTTCGGCGCTGTAATGACACAGGACATGCTCGGTGCGCGGGTCGATGCGGCCCGCCTTCACCAGCGCGCTGAATTCGGCGACGCCCAGGTCGATGAGCGCCGAGAGCGCTGACATGTCCTGGCGGAGGGCGGGGACCTCGGGTCTTCCGCCGTGCGGCGGGTCACGGCGGTCGAGCCAGGTGGCCCCGGCCCGCGGCTCGCGGTTCTCGCCCAGTCCGGCGCTCATGCACACCGGGTGGTCGTGCGCGTGGGAGACCAGGTGCATCCAGTCCACCCGCAGGCTCAGACCGCCCGGCCGGGGCTCGGGTTCCACCACAACCGCTCCGGCGCCGTCGGAGAGCGTCCAGCGCAGGAAGCTGGTGTCCGGCATATCGCCTCCATCGCCTGGAGCGGCGAACGAGCGGCTGACCAGCTCCGAGCCTACGGCGACCGCCACCGGATGCTCGCCGAGACGCACCGCGGACACGGCCGCCTTGAGCGCCGCCATCCCAGAGGCGCACACCCCGGCGGCCGACAGCAGCTCCATCGGGCCGCCGCCCAGCCGTCCGTGCACCATCGAGGCGAAGCCGGGAACGAGCACGTCGCCCGCTGTCGTTCCGGTCGCGAGCATCCGCACTGCCGAGACCGGCAGGCCCCGGTCCCCCAGCGCACGCAACGCCGCGTGTGCCGCCAGCTCCTCATTGAGCATGACGGTCATTCCCTTGTCGTTCACCGCATAGTGCCGTGTCCTGATCCCGTTCGCCGCGAGCGCCCGGCGGCGCAGCGCCGCGCCGCGCGGGCTGCCGTCGCCGAACCTGGCCGCGAGTTCGGTGTTGCCGACCGGGTCGCCGGGCAGATACGCGCCGACGCCGGTGATATATGCCTCAGTCATGAGGTTCATTCAGCCACCGGGCCGGACCGACGGACATCGGCGCGGATACTCATCTTGGGTGGGTTTTGGGCGCGTACGGTACTGAGTACCTTGACTCAGCTTTCCCCACTTTCCGCGGCTTTGACGGCGTTCATGAACGGCAGTTCTACATAGCCGCTGCGGCGCGGACTCGTATCGGCACCACCGCGGTCGATCTTGCTCACGAGGTGAGGGTGAGCATGCGCAGCCGTTGCAGCGTCCGTTCGCTGGCTGAGCCGCCTCGCTGTGGGCGCACGCCGCCGGCAGGGTTAGATCGTGTCGATGCACGCGCCCACCTGCCGCGTGCCCTCCGGTGCCCGGGCCGAGCGCGTCAACCACGCCCGTCACCTCATAGCCGACCACGCACGGCGGCTTCGGCGCATCCGGGTACAGCCCCTGCGCGGCCATCACGTCGGCGAAGCACAGCCCGGCGGCGCGCACACGGATCCGCACCTGGCCCGGGGCAGGCTCGGGATCGGCCGTTTCCCGCACCTCCAACGCCGCCGGCCCAGTGATGGATTTCCGGTAGCCGATGAGCGAGTGCCTGGATCACGTCATCGGTCTACCTGGCCTGGGTCCTCCCGGCCGACGGTGGCCCGGGCGACCGATGTGTCGCACCCGCTGACCGCCAGTCGCCACAGCCGGCCGGATCGTGCCAACGCTATGAACACCGGCGAAGGCCGGGGAAACGCATCGGCGCACGTCCAGTGATCAGGCGAGCGTGATCTCGAAATATGCGCCCTGATCATCATGGATGATCCGCGCTGAGCCGGACCAGTCGGCGAAGTCGCCGACGCCGGTCTTGGGCACGATGTGGCCGAACCAGGAGCCGGGGTCTGATTCGAGGCCACCGTGCTGGACGGTAATAGAGCCTTCGCGCCCGTCCTCGGTACGGCCGCTAATCCGCTCCGTAGCCACATACGACCGGCAGCCCTCTTCCGTGCCCGCGGACATGAACAGCGTCGTGGACTCCCCGATGATCCCTGACGTGAAGGTCTTCGCGAAGGTCATCACGCCGAGCCACTCCGCATCCAGTCCGGCTACTTGCCGCCGCTCGAAGCTGTCAACCTGAAAACGAGCGATCAACGACACAATTCCTCCCACGTAACGCCAGCCGGGCCAGCTCCTGCCGTTACTGAATGAGTCCCCCATGAACGTTACCGTCCGGATCGCGCCGCGGGTCTTCCACCGGCAGGATCCGCTCTGCCGAGGCCATGGCCCAGACGTAGTACCCGGCTCGGCGCGGTCTTGCTGGGGCCTGGTGAGTGCGATGGGCTTAGATGGCGTGCCAGTCGGGGTCGCGGCGGTCGAGCAGTCGATGAGGGCGCGCCAGGGATCGGTGACAATCAGAGGGCCTTCATACCTGGCCTGACGCTTGCGGCCACGCTGCATGCGACCAGCCGGCCACGATGACGGCCGCGCGTCCCCGACACTGACGAACACATCTCCCGTAACTGGTTCCGCCGCAGCATCTGGACACCAGCCTGCGAAGCAGCCGATCTTGGATTCAAGCCACGCGTGCATGACCTGCGACATGCCCACGCGTCGTGGCTGCTGGCTGGTGGCGCTGACCTCCAAGTGGCCAAGGAGCGGCTGGGCCATGCATCGATCGTGACCACTCAGAAGTACCTGCACACCCTCCCCGACGCGGACGACACCGCCCTGGACGCTTTCACCAGGATCCGCACCCGCACCCGCGGGCAATCAGCCTGAGCGCGGCGGCAGGAATCTCGTCAGGCAACGCCCATGCGCAGGGCCAGCTCGACGAGATCGTTCTTGCGGCGGGCCCGGAGCAGATGGCTCACGACTTCCCGGGCCGCCGGGTTGATCCTGGTCTTATGCGGCGCGATCCGCTCCGCCTCCAGGATGGAACTGAGAGCACGGTCGTGGTCCGCGCGGTAATGGTAGGCACGCCCGACATCGATCCAGTGCCGCGACAGTCGCTCCCGCGAATAACGGCCGTTCGCGATCGTCGCGGCTGGCATAAGCGTACTGAGCACCGGGTTGACCTGCCGGGCGCGGGCGACAGCCTCGGCGCCGTCGAGCATCTCCACGGGCAGCGCGACCGACCAGATAGCAACGTTGCTCGGGCCGAACGCCAGCGGCTCATTCAGGTCCTGGCCGATCTCCTCCCCCACCGCGTAGGCGCGCTCCCAGCGCTGCCACATCGCCGTCACGTCTCTGGCACGCGCAGCAACAAGCGCGGCCTTGAGCTCGTAGGCGCCAGTTAATGCCGCCGCAGTCACGTCCTCCCGCGCCAGCGGCCGCAGCTCGCGCAGTCCGCCCTCGATGATTTCGGCCGCGTCGTCGAGTTCGCCGACCCGGATGAACTCGCCTGAGTAATGCCATTCGACGGTCAGTGCGCGCATCGGGTCACCCGAACGCTGAGCGGCCCAGCGGGCCCGCTGGATGGCTGCAGTGGCGTCAGCGACGTAGCCGGTTTGCTTCAACATGTCCATCGCCGCCTCATAGGCCTGCGCCAGCAAACCGTAGATGACGGCGCGCTCCGCAGCCAGGACCGCGTGGCGGGCGATTCGCAGATCGCGCAGCAGACCCGGCAGCTCGTGGCCCATGCTCGCCAGCGCCGCTGACCGGTGACGGCCAGCCATATCCTCCACTCGCCGGCGCAGCACGGGAATCGACACGAACGCTGCCTGCGCGTCGCTGATCCTCGGCTCCCGCTCGGCGAGCAGCAGCTCGCGCCGGATTCCTGCTACTGCGCCCTGCCCGGCATCCTGTTCCGGGCTGCTCGCCGCATACGGCTGACCGGTCAGGTCCGTGACCGGGACTTCCAGGGCGCGGGCGAAGGTCAGGAGCTGGCCCATGTTGTCCAGGCTGCGGCGGCCCTGCTCGATGGCCCGGACCGTAGCCAGGCTGAAACCCGACTCCCGGGCCAGCCGCTCCTGGGTCCACCGGCGCCGCAGCCGGGCCCTCGCCAGCCGCTGGCCGTTATGGTCACCGCCCTTACCCACCAGGCCCCGACCTCCCGGCGCTCAATATCACCGTTGTCCGGTCACTGCAAGCAGTAGCTCTCCTACAGATTGTCGCACTCCGTGGGTCGGCCGCTGCCTAGTCTCCCCCGCGTGGCACGATCCGGCGCCGGGGCGGCGTTCCAGGCTGAAGGGAAAACAGCCAGCACGCGGGACTGGCCCCTGCACAGCTACCTCGAACTCGCGGCACTGCCCACCGCCGTCCCGTGCGCCCGGCTGCACGCCAAAAACATCCTCCATGAATGGCGGCTGGCGCAGCTGACCGACACCGTCGAACTGCTCGTCTCCGAGATCATCACCAACGCAGTGCGCGCCTCAGCCGACCATGCCGACAGGCAGCAGACTCCTGGGCAGGGGATCAGCGTGCCGACGGTGAGATTCTGGCTCACGTCAGACGGCCAGCGCGTCCTGATTCAGGTCTGGGACAGCGATCACAGTGCCCCTGTGCCGCAAAGCGCCGGATTAGACGCCGAGACCGGGCGCGGGCTGCTGCTCGTCGATACTCTCAGCGCCCAGTGGGGCTGCTACATCCCCGCCACACAGGACGGCAAGATCGTCTGGGCGATGTGCTCAAGCGGCTCCCAAGACCCATAGTGGCGGCCGGGTAAGCCCACTGGCCGGAAGTCGACCGGATCTGCCGAAAGTAGTGCGTCTCCCGCGGCGCATAAGGATGCCGATAAGCGCATAGGCTTGCATGGCCGCCTTGATCATCCGCCGAATCTGGGTCAGGACACTTCGCTCCAAACTCAGCTGGGAAGTTATCAGCGCTACCAGATCGATGCTCCTATGTCTGTCAATGGCTCGGATGATGTTTTGGTTCTTTATT
>OBLT010000819.1_pt1 | contig 20018 bp, 10 predicted proteins | sample 1518721 | NCBI WGS metagenome assembly OBLT01 (sample SAMEA3539307, study PRJEB22396) | soil metagenome | biome: tundra; feature: field; material: soil | place: USA | collected 2010-05 | depth 0.15 m | reverse complement strand
CTGATCGTTGAGAGCCGATGCTCTTGCGCCAGTGATATTCATCGGCGAAGCAGCCGCCGGGCCAGCGAACGTTCGGCACCTTGATCGCTTTCAAGGCTCCCACAACATCGTTGCGAATTCCGCGTGTGTTCGGGATTTTGGAATCCGGCCCGACCCAAATGCCTTCATAAACGCCATGGCCAAGATGTTCAGCGAACTGCCCGAAAATGTTGCGGTCGATCTTCGCTCCGGTCTTGGAGACTTCAACGGACAACTTGACTTTCTGTGCCACCATCATCGGCGCAGTAATCGCCAAAAAGATGAGAGTGAACCCGACAAGAAGTGAACGCACAAGAAGCGAAGCCCTTCTAGGCGGACATATGGATTTCAGGGAGGAAGGACGAATGAACGAAGAAGATTGTGTGAAAAATACTCTCCTCGGCGGGAGAGCGTGCAGTTGGGGTTTCGAGTGCTGGACTTGGGATTGTGATTTGTGATCGAGTTCAAAGACCATCTAATGTTCACCCGCAGACTCAGTGCACATTGAAATTGCGTGGACACGGACATAATACGCTCAAGGATCCTGCTCTGAGCGTTCCCGCTCTTACCCGGTGCCACAAGATTAGTAGTGCGAAGTCGGCTTAGCTCCTCAATTGCTGTTTGCCCGCTTCCAGGCAGGATGCTAGTCGTGCGACCGTCACATCTTCGACGCTGCAAGCTCCACAAGTCCACACGATACGCAGAAGAGACTAACAACGGCCTCATGTTTCCTGTGGAGAAAGGTCCGCCAACTTTGCGAGCCATAGAAATTCCTCCTCAGCTCGCAAAAGAGGCGCACCTCTCGCACATTGTTAGGATCACGGGCTGGGATTCATGAATTGATTAAACGAAAGACGAATGATCGGCCGTCAGTCACCGTGTTGGCGAATTTCTCTCCTACCCTTTGTAATGTGCTATCCGTGTGGGGACGCTATGGGCTCAATGCGAACGAGGATTACCTCCGCGACCAATTTGTCTCGATGACGTCCGCCTTCGACACGATGGCGACCTACCCCCAGCCTCGAGCGCCCGGATCTACGTCGCGACTGATACCAGTGATACCGTTTTACGCGGAAACAGAGGAAGTAGCGGAAACTCTAGAAACTGTACCCGAAGTTCGGATTCGCTTGTAACCCTCTCAAACACAGGGTATTATCGCGGAAGTGTAGTGTTCATCGGTACTTGCAGGTAACGGCGGTAATAGAATCCCTCCCTCTCCGCCACTGTTTCAAACACTTACGAACCGCACCGGCTGTTTCACCTGCCGTTCAATGCTAACGCGGTGCCTTTCCCACTCGCTACGGCCATATCAGCCATAACCGCAGTTCCGTAAACGTTCATCGTGGTTCCGATGTCCGCATGGCGCATGAGTTTCTGCTGCACGCCGATTGGAGTACCAACCGCATCCAACCATGATCTGTGCGTGAGGCGGAACGTATGGGAGGCAGCAACAGGTTTGTCCGCAACCGACCGGCCTTCTCATGAAAGGCAATTTCACCAACTGAGAATAACTGGCGTAAATTTGCGCTGTGGTTCTTTGGCGATCACCGCCCTCAGGATGTGATTCAAGTCACTGACGTTACGCGCTCATTCGTGTGACGCTAGATTACGTCCCGTCTCCCCCGAGTGACCCGAATCCGGCGAGGTGGGTTGTGAACTTGAGATCTCGGATCTGCTACCTACTGGCCGTTCTGAGAATCCACCGCCCAGACTGTGAACATTGTACGGTTCGCGGAACGTGCGGAGATGAGATGCTAAAGCGGCTGGAAGAGTTGAACAGGCGGACACAGCCGTCTTCGCTCAAGGATCGGGACCATGGAGAGGTGGTGGCGGACCCCGATTCTAAGCTTGTCGAGGTTGTAGCAACTCCGCCGGGGGGACACCGACGGACGCCCCTTTAGGAGTAGGTTGTGAGCGCAAGCATCATGAAATGTTAGCGTGTGATGGTCCATCAGGCGGAAAGAAGCAAGATCAAATCCGAGATGGCGCAATCATGCTGTATGCACATATTATCCCGCATTATTCCTCGCCATGAATAGCTGCCCCACGTGCGGTTTAGCTTACCCCGTTGACTTCACGCTTTGCCCGCGCGATGGCGTGAAGCTAGTCGAGGTAGGCGTGTGGTCGGAAGGAACGGTTGTCCGCGGTAAGTACCGAATTCTTAGTAAAGTTGGTCAGGGCGGCATGGGCACCGTCTATAAGGCTCTTCATCTGCGTTTTGGCGAGATTCGCGCCCTGAAGGTGATCAGCCAGGAGTTGGCCACCGACGCGACGTTCATCAAGCGCTTCGAGCACGAAGCGGTCATCACCCGGAAACTCCAACACCCGAATGCGGTGCGCGTGGACGATATTGACGAAGCTGAGGACGGCCGCCCGTTTATCGTCATGGAGTTCATCGACGGCGCTAGCCTGAAGAAACTGATTCAGAGCCAGAGCCCTCTACCCGTCTCGCGCGTCTGCTCTATTATCAAGCAAGCCGCCTTAGCTCTCGATGCTGCTCACCGTCTGGGCATGGTTCACCGTGATATTAAACCGGATAACATCGTGTTGGTCGAGACGCCCGAAGGCGAGCAAGCCAAGATACTCGACTTCGGGATCGCCAAGATCAAAGAGGCTCGACTTTGCGGCGAGACTTCCGGAATGACCTTAACGGGCACGGGCGTGGTAGTGGGAACACCACAATATATGTCGCCCGAGCAGGCAGCAGGAAAGCGCGGCGACGAGCTCGACGGTCGTTCGGACATCTATTCGCTGGGGATCGTCATGTACCAGATGCTTACCCGCGAGCTGCCCTACAGGGCCGACACGACCATGGGGATGCTGCTGGCGCATATGCAAACCCCCCCAACACCCATTCAGACGCTTTGCCCGGACCTGCAAATTCCCGAGCCCATTGCCAACGTGGTGATGCGCTGCCTCGAAAAGGATCGTGATCTTCGGCCCGCAAGCGCCAAGGCGCTGATCGAAGAACTTGAGCTGGCGGCGACCGGCCCGGCGCGGCCCGGTGAAGCACTCTTCGACCAATCACCGTGGATTTCCGCGCGGCGACCCGCCCCTACAGAGCCAAGCCAACCTCGGCACGAGGCTAGTCCAGCCCACCCCCGAGAGCCTCTTCCGGCTAGTTCGCCACGCTGGGGCTTGTGGGCCGCAACATCAATTGCCGTGGTTGTACTGGCCATTGGTGGGTGGTATTTCGGTAGAGGCAATTCGGGGATCCCAACAGCGCAGCCAGAGACCGCGCCACCCCAGTCGTTGGGCGCTCCCGCCAGCCAGACTGTGACGGCAGCACGCCCTCGGCCCGAAGAGAACACGGGCGAATCACGAATCGGTCCCGCTGCAACTGCAGCCTCAGCCTCAGTGGCCCCGAGAAGCAACTCACTCGAAATCGAGAAGCAAGTCAAGGGTGCGGTGACGGAAGGCGACTTTCATTACGAGAACGGAGAATACGGCGAAGCGATCAAATCTTATCAGGAAGGTTTGAAGCACGATCGCGCAAATGTGGAGCTTCGCCGGAGAATCCAGCGCGCGCAAAAAGCCAAGTCGACAGAGGGCGCGGTGAAGCGATAATCGTTGCTTGGTGGAAGGACATGACTTCCTGGAGGAGGTTCGAAAAGCTATGAAAAAACTAGGCGCAGTCGGTGTAGCGCTGATCCTTTGCGGGATATTCTCGCTCCTGCAGGCCCCCGCGCAGGTTTCAAAAAAGCCGCTGTCCAAAGAGGCCGTCATTCGCCTGCTCAAGGGCGAGGTCTCCCCCAATCGAGTAGCTGTCATCGCGCGGGAGCAGGGGATTGATTTTCAAATGAGTCCAGAGACGGAAAAGGAGCTGCGTGCGGCCGGTGCCACAGAAGAGCTCTTGGCGAAACTTCGGAACCTAGAGCCACAGCGTCCTGCGCCGACGGCGGAGCCGTCCAGCACGACCACTCTTCTCATTGGGTCCACTCCCGGAGGTGCGCAGGTTTACGTGGATGACGAGTTCGCGGGAAAGACGAATACGGAAGGCCGCCTAAAGGTCTCCAACCTCGCCGTGGGCGAGCATCGCGTTCGGCTGTCGGCCGACGGGTACCGCGATCGCGAGGAGAAGATGAACTTGGCGGCGGGCACAATGACGTACAGAACAGACCTAGAAGCATTGAAGCCTCACGCTCCCGCCCATCCCGGTGAGCCGGCTCCCGTCGCTGCAACGAAGGTGGTAGAAGAACCTATGAAAGGGATGGAGCCGGAGTCGACGGGAGTTGTGTACCTCCTGGACTCCACCGATCAGCCTTTGAAGCCGCTCCCGAAGGAAACAGCGCAAGTAGTTTCCGGAAGGAAAGGGCTCACTGGCGGAAAAGGGTCTGTTCAGATACCAGGGTCTGCATCATCGTTCCGCTTTAAGAGCGGGAAGGATCTGGAGTTCGTCGTCAAGTGCACAAACCCCGAGAGTTTCGAGTTGTATGCATTCACAACAAAAGGAGACAATCGCGAGGCCGTGGTCTCGACCGCGAAAGCTCACCCTTTTGGAAAAGTGACGGTACAGCGCGTGGGTGCGATCAAGTTTGACGTAACCAAGTACGGGGAATCATCATACCGGTTTGTCGTCACGGCGCCAGAGCCCGGTGAATACGCCTTCCTGACGGGTTGGAGTGCTTTTGACTTCGCCGTTGACCCGAAATAGCCGCAGGGCTGGTGTCGTTTTTCCTTAATTGGGTTCTTCCTCACATTTGGTGCAAGCTCACGGTTCGAGGGCTTTGGAAATCTCGGTGCAGGAGTGCATTCATGTATTCCAGTGGGCGTGGTGTCACTGCGTGGTTTCGTGGAGCGTTACTGATCGCGATCTCTGTCACGTGTCTTGCGCAGGCGGCTCAGGCAGAGCGGAAGAGTGTGTCTCTCAACAACGGCTGGGAATTTCGGCAGTGGATTGGGAGAGTCGATGCTGTCCAAGGGCAATGGCATCCAGTCGCAGTGCCAGGCGTGGTCCACACCGACCTGTTGCGCAACAAGCTCATACCCGATCCGTTTTTCCGCTCCAACGAATCCGCGTTGCAGTGGATCGAGAATGCCGATTGGGAATATCGCAGTACATTTCAAGCGACGCCCGAGGCGCTGAAACACAGCCATGTCGACCTGGTATTCGAAGGCCTGGATGGTCCTGCCGAGGTTTATCTCAACGACAAGTTGATCCTCACCGCCGACAACATGTTTCGGGAGTGGCGGGTTGAGGTTAAGTCGCAATTGAAAGCCGGGGCGAATCAGTTGCTCGTTGTCTTCCCGTCGCCAATCATTGAGGCCAGAAAAATTGCCGCCGGGGATTTCTGGCGCCAACAGACCCAGACGCCAGAGAAATCCTATCTGCGCAAGGCGGCCTACGAGTACGGATGGGATTGGGGACCGCGGTTCGTCCTCAGTGGAATATGGCGTCCAGTGAAGCTTGACGTGTGGGATGACGCCAAGATCTCGAATTTACATATCCGTCAACTCGACATCAACTCCGAGATTGCTCACACCGTGGCGGAAACCGAGATCACCTCCGCCCAGAAGAGCGCGGCGACGGTTACTGTCGACTATGAGTATGGTGGCAAGAAGGCCAGCACCTCGCGCGACGTCGAACTGAATCCCGGCGTCAACCACATTGACCTACCCATCGACATCGCACATCCCGACCTGTGGTATCCGAACGGGTACGGCCGCCAGGCCGTGTACGCGTTTCATACGCAACTGAAAACCGGCGGCCGCGTGCAGGATGATCAGACGGTCCGCACTGGACTCCGCTCGATTGTTTTGCGTCGCGATCTTGACCAGTGGGGGCGCTCCTTCGAGTTCGTCGTGAACGGCATTCCGGTCTTCGCCAAAGGGGCAGACGTCATTCCGTTCGACAGTTTTCCAACCCGCGTCACGACCGTGCAGTATCGCCGGGTCCTGGAGTCGGCAAAGGCTGCCAACATGAACATGATCCGGCACTGGGGCGGCGGTTACTACGAGACCGACGAGTTCTATGCCCTCTGCGACGAACTGGGCATCATGATCTGGCAGGACTTCATGTTCGGCAACGAATGGCAACCCGGCACCTACGACTTCAAGCAGAATGTCGCGAAGGAGGCCGAATACCAGATCAAACGGCTGCGTGATCACCCGAGCATCGTGGTCTGGTGCGGCAACAACGAAACCGAAGCCTCGTGGGATTGGCACCTCGATATCACCAGCAGGCTGAGCGCCGACATCGCGCGGCGGATGTGGCAGGACTACCTGACGCTGTTCAGCGGCGTTTTGGCTAGTGCCGTGGAACGATTCGCCCCGGAGACTCCGTACTGGCCCAGTTCACCGAGCGCCGATTACGAAGACATTTCCGAGAACCACCAGTCGGGCGACATGCACAACTGGAGCGTTTGGCACGGCATGCTTCCGTTCCGCGATTACGAAAAATCGATTCCGCGGTTCATGACTGAATACGGCTTCCAGTCGTTCCCCGAAATGCGAACGGTGGAATCGTTCACCCTGCCGGAAGATCGCACCGGCATTCTCACGCCGGTGATGCTGGCGCACCAGAAGAACACTTCGGGCAACGCCAAGATTCACGACTACATGTTGCGCGACTACCCGGATCCGAAGGATTTCACTTCATTCCTCTATGCGAGTCAGGTGCTCCAGGCAGAAGGAATCAAAATCGGAACGGAGCATCTACGCCGCAATCGCCCGCGCACCATGGGGGCGATCTACTGGCAGTTAAACGACTGCTGGCCGGTGGCGTCGTGGTCGAGCATCGATTACTACGGTCGATGGAAAGCGCTGCAGTATTACGCGCGCCGTTTCTACAATGATGTTCTCGTTTCACCGCATCAGGAAAACGGCGGATTGGCAGTGTACGTCGTTTCCGACAAAACCACGCCGATCACAGGCGAACTGCGGCTGCGGGTGATGACATTCGACGGCAACGTGCTGATCGAGAAAAAGGAGACGGTGCAGGTCGCGGCGCTCTCCAGCAAAATTTATTTGCAGCTACCGATCGAGGAGTCGCTGATCGCCAAAGGAATTGATCCGACGAAAGTGGCAGTGGCGGCGGACATCACGGTGGCGGGCAGCGTCCTTTCGTCCAATCTCATCTACCTGGCACCGACGGGCGAGATCCATCTGCCTCCCGCACCACTCAAGACTGAGCTGACGAAGAGCGGTGACTCCTATCGTCTCAGAGTGTCATCGCCGGTACTGGCCCGGAGCGTGTACATCAGCTTCGGCGAGGTTGATGCTGAGGCATCCGACAACTACTTCGACCTGCTGCCCGGTCAGAGCATGGAGATCTCGATCAACACACCGGCGAGCGAAGACGCGTTACGCTCGGGGTTGAAGGTGATTTCGCTGGTCGATGCATTCGACCAAAATGCAGCCGCGAAGGCCGCGGCCACGTCGAAATAAAACGGTTTAAGATGCCAGAATTCTGGTGTTTCGCTGGAGAAGATTTTCGCGTAGCTCCTGAAATACGGGCAAGCCGGAAGCTATGAACGCGGCGCAGCACACCAGATCCGTCTGACCTCATCCGACAGCAAGGCGCGCAAAGGCGGGTTGGGACAGCAACCTCGATAACCTACGTCCTGTAGCTTCAGCAAGCGCACAATTTCCTTTTGATGGCTTTTGAGACTTCATAGCAGCCTCCTTCGGATGTCGCAGTGAAGGAGCACGGCTCGGCCATTATGTTGCGACTGGCCGAGGCTAGGGCGAGCCATTAAGAGCGCCAACGAACTGCCTGTAACGCAGTTGCACAACAAATCCAGACACGTCACACTCCGCTCGAAGCGTCTCTCTGTTGCTTCCGAACGGGTACTGTCCGAACGATCCATCGCAACTTCGCCGACACGGCAAGTATCAAGATAGCCAAGACTGCCAAGACGAAGCTTGCGACAAGCGAAAACAGTCTGGTGACATTCGGCTGCAGGTGACCTTGGCGTCTCCGCAGTTGAAGATGAGTGCGAACACTTAGTGGTTTTGCCCCACCAAAGCAACCTCGTTGAGCCTGTCCTCTGGACGGGCTTCCAAGTCTCGTCCGCCCGGCCGCTTCCGGAACTTTGCCTGTAGCTGGTCGAGGTATACGTAGTACACCGGGGTGATGTACAGGGTTACGACCTGCGAAAAGAGCAGACCGCCTACTACCGCCAAGCCCAAACCCCGCCGCGAGTCGGCGCCCGCGCCAAAGCCAATGGCGATGGGCAGCGTTCCCATCAGGGCCGCCATGGTGGTCATCATGATCGGACGGAAGCGGACGAGCGCACCCTGATAGATGGATTCTTCCGGACTCTTTCCTTCCGTGCGCTCCGCTTCCAGGGCGAAGTCAATCATCATGATGGCATTCTTTTTGACGATGCCGATCAGCATGATGATCCCCACGAACGAGTACAGATTCAACTCCTGGTGGAAGAGGTTGAGAGTCAGGAGCGCGCCGACGCCGGCGGAAGGCAAACCGGAGAGAATGGTTAGAGGATGAATGAAGCTTTCATACAGGATTCCAAGAATGATGTAGATGACCAGAATTGCCGCCAGCAGCAAAAGGCCCATGCCGGTGAAAGAGTTTTGGAAGGCTTGCGCCGTTCCCTGGAACGTGCCTTGAATGTCTCCGGGGAGCACTCGATTGGCCTCGCGCTCCACTAGCTTGGTCGCGTCGCCCAGGGCTGTGCCGGGCTTAAGGTTGAAGCTGATGGTGGCAGCCGGCAACTGGCCGAGGTGATTCACGGTCAGCGGACCTACCGAAGGCACCAGCTTCGCGACGGTGTCGAGAGGAATCAATTTCCCTCCGCCGGAGCGAACGTAGAGAAGGGAAAGCTTGTCAGGATTGTTCTGAAATTCCGGCAACAATTCCACGATTACGTAATACTCATTGTTGGGCGTGTAGATGGTGCTGATCTGGCGGGTGCCGTAGGCGGAATAGAGAGCATCGGAGACCTGAACCGGCGTCAATCCGAGGGCGTACGCTTTATCGTGGTCGACTTCCACGGTGAGCTGCGGGTTCTTCACCTGTAGATCGCTGGTCACATCCTGCAATTGCGGAAGGGCGCGGAGCGCACTCTCAAGCTTCGGCGCATCCTGGTAGAGTTCCGCCGTGTCGGGCGATTGCAGCGTGTACTGATATTGCGACTTGGTCAGAGATCCGCCGATGCGGATGGTCGGTGGAATCTGCATGAATACATTCAGACCAGGGATCTGCGACATCTTGGGGCGAAGCGCCTGAAGAACTTCCGTCGCACTCATCTGCTTGACGCGGTCCTTCTTGTCCTTCAGACGGAAGAAGATGCGGCCCTGATTGATCGGATTGCCGATCGACGACATCGTGTTCATGACGCTGGGATCATGTCGCACTACGTCGGCCGCTTTTTGCTGCAGCTGCATCATGTCCTGAAATGCGATTCCCTGCTGCGCTTCCGTGAACGCGAAGGCCAAACCTTGATCTTCGTCGGGAATGAATCCGGTTTTGGAGATGGTGTACAGATAAAATGTCAGGCCGATCACAACGAAAGACACCATTAAGGTTGCGAACTTGTGCCGCAGCACCGCCTTCAGGCTGCGGTCGTAACCGCGCAGCCAGCCAGCGAACACCCGCTCGCTGAAATTGAAGAGCCGCCCGTGACCCGACCGCTCCTGGTGACGGAGAAACCGGCTGCACAGCATCGGAGTCAGGGTGAGCGATACAAATCCCGAAACCAGAATCGCGGCGCCGATCGTGACCGCGAATTCATGCAGCAAACGTCCGATGATTCCGCCCATGAACAACAGAGGAATAAAGACGGCTGCCAGCGACAGCGTCATCGAGAGAATGGTGAAGCCAATCTGGCTGGCACCGTCCCTGGCGGCTTGCGCCCGCGTTTTGCCCATCTCCATGTGGCGCACGATGTTCTCCAGCATGACAATGGCATCGTCGACCACGAATCCGACTGACAATGTGAGCGCCATCAACGAAAGATTGTCGAGGCTATAGCCGAGCAGGTACATCACCGAAAAGGTCCCGACGATGGACATGGGCAAAGCGAGAGAGGGGATGATGGTGGCGGAAATGTTTCGCAGGAAGACGAAGATCACCATGATGACCAGAGCAATGGTCAACAACAAGGTGAACTTCACGTCGTCCACCGACGCACGAATGGAAACCGAGCGGTCATAGAGCGTGTCGATCTGCACCGCTGCAGGAATATGCTGTTCCAGTCTGGGCAGCAGCTTCTTGATGTTGTCCACGACCGCGACGGTGTTGGTCCCAGGTTGCTTTTGAATCGCCAGCACGATGGCGCGGACTCCGTTGAACCAACTCGCGGTCTTGTCGTTCTGCACGCTGTCAAGCACGCGGCCGAGTTCGTTCAGGCGAACGGGCGAGCCATTTCGATAGGCAACCGCCATCGGTGCGAACTGCAAAGCGTTCATGCGCTGCCCGTTGGAGAGAATCGTGAAGGTACGGTTCTGTCCGTAGAGCGTGCCCGTGGGAAGGTTGGTGTTTCCCGACTGCAGCGCTGCCGTGACTTCGTCGATCCCTATCTGACGCGAAGCCAGAGCACTCGGATCGAGTTGCGCTCGCATGGCGTATTTCTGCGCGCCATACACTTGTACCTGCGCCACGCCGGCCACCATGGAGATGTTCTGGGCGATAGTGGTCTCGGCCGCCTCGTCAACGTCGGACAGCCTCATCGTCGGCGAGCTCAGCGCCAAATAAATGATGGGCGAATCGGCGGGATTCACTTTCTGGAAAGTCGGCGGCGTCGGCATCTGCGGAGGCAATTGGCCACCGGCCGCGGTGATAGCTGCCTGAACATCCAATGCCGCGCCATCGAGGCTCCGGCTGAGGTTGAACTGAATGGTGATACCCGTCAGCCCGAGAGAATTCGTGGACGTCATCGAGTCAATGCCGGCGATGGTCGAGAATTGCTTTTCCAACGGGGTGGCCACCGAAGAAGCCATCGTGTCAGGACTCGCACCCGGAAGAGAAGCGCTCACAAGGATCGTCGGAAAATCCACATTCGGCAGGTCGCTGACGGGCAGCAGCTGATAGGCGAAAACACCAAAGACCAGAATCGCTGCCATGACCAGCGTGGTCATAATGGGCCGGTGAATGAAGAGCTCGGAGAGACTCACAGTCCACCTCCGGCAGGACCGCCGGCCGGGGCCGCGCCCGTCTGAGGTCCGGGCACGGTGCTTTGTACAACTACCTTTGCGTTCGGCGCGACGCGCAACTGGCCGTTCACAATCACTTGCTCACCTGTCTTCAGGCCTTCCGAAATGAGCGTCAGATCCTGATACGCCCCCGCCGTCTTCACAGGGCGCGATTCAGCTGTGCTATCCGGTCTGACGACATATACATACTCGCCCTGCTGCCCGGTTTGAATCGCCTTGGTCGGGACGACGACGGCATTTTTCTGGGTTGAGAGCACCAACGCGACATCGACATACTCTCCCGGCCACAGACGCCGGTCCTTGTTCTGAAACGTGCCTTTCAGCTTGAACATACCGGTCGTAGTGTCGACCCCATTGTCAATGAACGTCAACCGGCCCTCTGCCGGACTGTCCGATTGTCCCTTGGGATAAGCCAAAATCTTGAGTTGTCCCGAGGAGAAGCGCAGCCGCAGCCGATCTAAGTTCGCTTCCGGCACAGAAAAAGTGACATAGATCGGAGTGACTTGGTTCAACTGCAGCAGATAGGGCGTATCGTTTGCCTTCACCAAATTGCCCAAATTGATCATTAACGATCCAGCGCGTGCGCTGATGGGAGCCACGATATCTGTGTACTGCAGTTGCACGCGAGCGGCGTCGACGGCGGCATTGTCTGCGTCCACCGCGGACAATTCGGCCTGGGCCTGAGCGCGCAACAGGTCGGCCTGTTCATGGGAGACAATACCTTCTTTTTCCAGGCCAGAGTAGCGCTCCGCCTGAATCCGGGAATTTTCCGCCTGCGCTTGATCGTGTTTCATCTGGCCAATGGCTTTTGCGAGGTCCGCCTGGAAAGGCCGTTTGTCCAGCTGAAACAGTTGCTGGCCCTGGCGCACATCCTCTCCTTCTTTGAAGAAGATTCTCTGGATTTGGCCGCTGACTTGGGACCTGATCTGGACCGTCTGGTACGCTTCCACGTTGCCGATGGCTTGGATTTGAACCGGAATGTCCCGCTGCTCAACACTGGCCACGACTACGGGCGCAGGTGGACGCCCTCCTGCACCGCCTGCAACTTGTTCTTTGTTCCCGCACCCGGACGTGAGGAGAACAGCAGTCAGCGGAAAGAGCAGAATTGACGACCGCAGCCGCTGGACGGCCTGTTTCATAACGGTAGACTCCCGCAGGCGTGATAACCACATCATTGTATATTGACGGACAGGATTGGTTTTGGTCAGTGACGGCAGTCACCGTGAGGCACGGAGCAGAGTTCTGCTAATGCCTCAGGCCTTTCTGCCGCTTATGGCTTCACCGTCACCATCACAACCGCGTGTGGCGCCACGGTGGCGGAGAATTTCCCTTTGCGTTCTCCCAGATCTTTGGCCTGCCAGAGGTCGCGAACCCTGGCGCTCAGGTGCGCGGGATATCCCAGATCTTCCCAAGTCACACCGATCTCTCCATCCGCCGTTCCCCGGTTGAGCAGAACCACGGCACGGCTTCCATCCTGCAATACCTTGGACCACACTTCCAGATTTCCATCTTTGCGCACGCGGCGGCCCTGGTTGCCCGCTGGATCTTGATCGACCGCGATCACTTCCTTGTGGGTGAGAATTTCGCGAATCTCCGGTCTCATGTCGCGGAGATCATTGCCAGCGATCAGAGGAGCCGCCAGAATCGCCCACAAACTGAAGTGGGAGCGGTATTCGGCCGTCGTCATGCCGCCGTTCCCTACTTCGAGCATGTCGGGATCATTCCAGTGACCCGGCCCGGCATAAGACTCAAGACCCGCTTCCTGATCCAATATGTCGAGCATCCCGTAGGAGCAGCAATCGCCGGGCTTCCATTCTAGTTTGCCCTGCCAGCGGTCCTGAATGTCGCCAGTGGTGCGCCAGAGATTTCCCACACCCTTGCCCCAAAGCCACGGCCTTGCTGTGCCCCATTCGCAAATGCTGAAGACGATTGGCCTGCCGGAGGCGTCCAGCGCGGCTCGCATGATTTCATAGGAAGAGCGCGCCTCCTGCGTCGAGGTGCTGCACCAGTCATACTTCAGATAGTCCACACCCCAGGCCGCATACTGCCGCGCATCCTGAAACTCATATCCGCGGCTGCCGGGACGGCCCTGACAAGTCTTGGTCCCCGCGTCGGAGTAGAGGCCGAACTTCAGTCCCTTCGCATGGACATAATCGGCGAGCGCCTTCATGCCAGATGGAAAACGTTTGGCATCGGCGACGATGTCGCCATTGCTGCCGCGCTCCACCTGCCAGCAGTCATCGATAACCACGTATTGATAGCCGGCATCCTTCATGCCTGACGTAACCATGGCGTCGGCAACCTGACGGATGAGATCCTCGCTGACGTCACAGCCGAACTTGTTCCAACTGTTCCATCCCATCGGCGGCGTGCTGGCCAACGGCTCATGATCCAGCGCTGGCGCCAGCGAGCCGAGTGTGAAGATAACGGCCAAGAACATCGCTGCTCTGTGCTTCACGGGGAGCGCTCCTTAGTTGAAGTCTTGATGGTCGCGCAAACAACAGTGCGCCACGCCATAATACCGCGCTCGTTAAAAGGGCATGGATGTCGGCGAATCGAGCACTCCCAAGTGACACCGCAGGGGGTGTGTTGTTCCCCCAGCCAAATGCGAAACGATGTCCGGAAAGTAGCTTGTTGCCTCCCGTTACTCGCAGGACATGCCCGTGCGCACAAAAAACTTGAAGCCTCTAGCCCCGGTGGCTTTGCCACGCTTCTGATAATTTGCGGCACTCTGGCCTTCGGCAGTAATCAACAGAAAGCTGAAAAGCACCTCCGCCGTATTTTCGGCGATGGCCGTGCAGAGCATGCCGCACGCAATTGTGGATGAGACGATGGTCGAAGCGGTACAAGCGATTTTCGCGCATCTAGCACCAGCAATCATCGGCGCGCCCACACGCGACTATTCCGATGCAGCTATGCCTTGGCGTATCGCTCGCTGTTCGGTTTTGATCCGCTCACTGCAAAAAACAAAATATAGAGATAGCAAATTGTGGCCGCGACAAGTGCGTAGTGAATGCCTTGGCCCCAACTCGTTTCGCCTTGCGTCATTGCCGGGTAGTAAGTCCGGTTTATGACGTCCCCGGCTTTCCCGACCAGCCATGGAATGATGGCGCCGCCCACAATTGCCATGTTCAAGATGCCGGAGCCGTCTCCCGTGAGCGGTCCGAGTTCCGCGATCCCCAGAGTGAAAATACAAGGGAACATAATCGAGTTGAATAAGCCCACGACCAGAATCGACCACATTGCCACATGCCCGCTGGTCAGAACTGAGATGCCAACCAACAGAGCGGCCATAACTGCGCACAGCGCCAGCAGTTTGCCTGCCTTGACCTTCTGCAGGATTGCAGACCCGACAAACCGGCCAATCATGGCGCCTAGCCAATAAACCGATATGTACCGGGCCGCCTCTCCCAAGGCTGCGTGGTACCGTGTAGCCGGGTCGGCGACGCTCGACGCGAATCCACCGATATTGGGCAGGGCCAGGTAGTTGGCAATGGAACTCCCAATCGCGACTTCCCCGCCGACGTACATGAAGATCCCAATCGCTCCGAAGACGAGATTCGGATGTTTCCAGACAGAGTCGTTCACCTTTTCGCTGATGCGGTGTTCGGCGGACTCGATTTCGGGGAGTTTCGACAAGCCAATACCGATCGCTAGAATGAGTAACGCCGCCGCGAAAAAATACACGTAGAGCTTGATGATGGCGTTTGCTTCTTGTGATGCGCTCTGGGCAATGGCGGCGGATGCCGTTCCAAGAATGATGGTCGCTCCGACCCAGGGGAACACCGTAGTGCCCAGCGAATTGAACGCCTGAGTAAGAACCAAGCGACTCGAAGCAGTTTGCGGTCTTCCCAGTACTGCCACGTAGGGATTGGCCGCTACCTGAAGAATCGTGATTCCGGTCGCGAGCACGATGAGGGCCGCAAGGAAGAACGGAAACGAAGGAATCTTTGCGGCTGGATAGAATCCAAGACAAGCCACGACCATCGTTAACAGTCCCACGACGATTGCCCTCTTGTATCCGAGCCAGTCGATTATCTTGGCCGATGGAATCGAAAACACAAAATAGGCAGAAAAAAAGGCTGTCTGAATCAGCATGCTCGCGGCTAGTTTGATCTTGAAGGCGTGCTGAACGTATGGAATCAGCACGTCGTTCAGGGAGGTGAGCGAGCCCCACATGAAGAACAGGGTGGTTAAGATGGCTAGCGGCCCCAGATAAGATGTGGGTGCCGTGTTGGTAGGCGTTTCCGGCCGAGTTCCGGTACTGGCGATTGTCTGCATTGGCCTCCTTGCTTCTCTGCGCCACAACGACTGCGCTGCCTCAGAGGACTGACGTTGGCCCATCATCATATCATCGCGGCGCCGAGGCGGCCGATTCAATTCTCCCGCACCGTGGCGAAGCGAGCGCCCCGGCAATGGCGAGACGAATTAATGTGCGACGCAATCTGCCGGCGGCAGATTGAAGACACTCTGGGAGCGAATCACAAGAAGGGGCGGGAATCGCGGATGCAGTAAATTACAATACATCCATTGAACCGTCACTTGAGTCTTAGAGACAGGAGGTCAATACGGACGACGGAACTCGGCATTGGGCTCGGCAGGTTCGAGCCTGCCGCGTGGGGTCCGCCGGCCACCGTGAGTGCACTTTGATTTCAGCCCTTATGCGGTCCATGTACTCTCGGATGTTGTGTCGAATGGTTGCCCCGGCAGCGGTGTTTTTCGTGCTGGCGGGGGCAGGCATGGGACAGAATACAACCCGGATTAGCCTTGACCAGGCCATTGATCTGGCGCTGGCACACAACCATTCGCTGAAAGCTACGCGAACCCTCATCCTTCAGAATCAGGCCCAGGAGATCACCGCGAACCTGCGGCCGAATCCGACATTGGCCGTGGATACGCAGTTCGTCCCCATTTTCAGTCCGCAGGACTTTACCTGGGACCATCTGAACATAACCCAGCAGTTCGATGTTGGGATTGGATATCTTTTCGAACGCGGCCACAAACGGCAGCGGCGACTGCAGGCCGCGCGGGATGTGACAGCCGTGACACGCGCCCAGATTGCCGACGCCGAGCGTACGCTGGCGTTTAACGTAGGGCAGCAGTTCGTCAGCGTTTTGCTGGCCGAATCGACTCTCCAGTTTGCACTCGATAATCTGAAGAGTTTTCAGCAGACGGTCGATATCGGCGAGGCGCAACTCAAAGCGGGATACATCGGCGAAGGCGACTATCTGAAGATCAAACTCCAGTTGCTGCAGTTTGAGACCGATGTCTCTTCTGCTCGACTGGCAAGAAAGCAGGCACTCGTTGGCCTGCGCGGGTTCGTGGGCTACAACGCGGTGCCGGCCGACTATGACGTGGTGGGCGATTTGGAGTTTCAGCCGCTCAAGGGGAATCTCGAAGACTTGCAGGCACGGGCGCTGCGAGAGCGGCCCGACTTCCGCGCTGCTGAACTTGGAATCACCGCGGCCGAGAGTCAGATCCTGCTGGCGAAAGCGAACGCCAAGGTCGACGTGAACGGAAGTTATGATTTCAGCCACGTCAACTCGGAGAACACCGCTTCAGTCTTCGCCAATTTTGCGTTGCCGATCTTCAACCGGAATCAAGGAGAGATTGCGCGCACCGGTTACGCGTACACGCAAGCGCAAGAGCAGCGGGAAGCGGCCAGCGATACAGTGATTTCCGACGTTGCCAATGCCTATGAGGCGGTCCGGAGCAATGAAGAAGTGGTGCAGCTTTACACTTCCGGCTACCTTAAACAGGCGCAAGACTCGCGCGACATCAGTGAGTATGCTTACAAGCGCGGCGCTGCCAGCCTGCTGGATTATCTGGACGCCGAGCGTAGCTACCGGTTGGTACAACTGGCCTATCGCCAGGCGCTGGCTTCGTATATGACCGCGCGCGAGCAATTGAAGCAAGCCGAAGGAACGAGGAACTTGCCATGAGGATGCGCTCTGATCGCTGTCGATGGCTGGCTGCACAGGCCGCCGCGTCGGCGATCATGCTGATGCTTGTCGGCTGCGGAGAATCGGGGTCGAAAGCCTCCGCGGATTCGAATAGCGTCAAGAGCTCCGACAATGCGGAACTGTTCACCGTTCCGCAAGAGCAGATGGCGCACGTGCAGGTGCTGACGGTTCAGCCCACGACGCTGCCTCGAACCCTGCGCCTGACGGGGGCCGTGGCTTATAACAGTTTTCGGACAACGCCCGTCATTACCCAGGTGAGCGGACCGGTCAGCCGGGTGGTGGTCGTCCCTGGGCAAAAGGTAAAAAAGGGCGAGCCGATGCTGTACGTGGCGAGTCCGGACTATTCGCAACTCCGCACAAATTATCTGAAGGCCAAGGAAGGCTACGCACTGACACAAAAGGCCTACGCTCGCGCCCGCGACTTGTATGAACACAAAGCCATTGCCGAGCAAAACCTGGAGCAGGCGCAATCGGCCGAGATCCAGTCGAGCGGCGATTTGGCATCGGCGCAAGCCGCATTGAAAGTGATGGGAATCACCGATCCTGATGAACTCGTGAAAGGTCCTCCGTCTTTTGAAGTTCCCGTGAAAGCGCCGATCAGTGGACAGGTTGTCGAGCAAAATGTATCCGCGGGGCAGCTCATTCAACCCGGCACCACGCAATGTTTCATGATTTCGGATACGGGCAGCGTCTGGGTGCTGGTTAATGTCTACCAGAAGGATTTGCCGCACGTGCGCGTTGGAGACACGGTTGCAATTCAGACGGATGCTTATCCTGAAGTTTTCCACGGCCGCATTTCCTACGTCGCTCCGGCGCTCGATCCGAACACGCGTACGCTGCAAGCGCGCATCGAGACGAGCAATCCCGGCGAGAAGCTGAAGAAAGATATGTATGTGGTTGCGACCGTAAACGCGGGCACGATTCCCAATGCCATTGCGCTCCCGGATGCTGCCGTGCTGCGCGACAGCGAGAACCAGCCATTTGTGTATGCGGCGGCAGCTTCGAACCAGTTTGGCAGGCGCGCAGTTACGCTCGGAGAGAGCTTGAACGGACAGACACAGATTACTAGTGGGCTGAAGGCTGGCGACCAAGTGATCGGAAACGGCAGCTTGTTCCTGCAGTTTGCGAACTCGTTGCAGCGTTAGCGGGATCGCGCGAGCTTTGAAAAAAGTTACAACGACTCTGGCAAGAATAATAAGGATAGTGTCCACCACAACCGCATGATCCACCGAATAGTCCAAGCGGCGCTGCGTCAAAAGTTTCTGGTGCTGATGCTGACCGCTTTCATCACGGTCGGGGGAATAATATCTTTTGAGCGGATGCCCGTGGATGCCTATCCCGACCTCTCGCCGCCACAGGTCGAAATCATCACCCAGTGGCCGGATCATGCCGCGGAAGAGGTCGAACGGCTAGTCACGCTTCCTCTTGAACTCCAGATGAACGGCGTTCCGCGCTTGGTGGTGATGCGTTCCAAATCGCTCTACGGCTTGTCCGATTTGATCCTCACCTTCGAAGAAAGTACGGACAGCTATTTTGCGCGGCAAATTGTCTTTCAGCGGCTCGCGCAAGCCACCCTGCCCACGGGAGTGATCCCGACCATGGCGCCTTTGTTCAGCCCCAGCGGCCTGGTGTATCGCTACGTGCTGGAAAGTCCCGACCGCTCACCGCAGGAGTTAAAGACGATTGAGGACTGGGTAGTGCAACGGGCCTATCGATCCGTGCCAGGCGTCGCTGACGACTCAGGCTTTGGTGGCACGGTGATGCAATACCAGGTGCTGCTCGACCCAGCGCGCATCTACGGATATCACCTGACCATTCCGCAAGTGATCACGGCGCTGGCGGCCAATAACGCGAATGCCGGCGGCGGATTTTATTCTCAGGGCGGACAGTTCTACTACGTGCGCGGCATCGGACTGGTGCGCAACACGGATGACATTGGAAACATCGTGGTTGGCGCCAATAAAGGAGTGCCGATCCGAGTGCGCGATATTGGAGATGTAACCATCGGGCACGCACCGCGCCTCGGCGAATTCGGTTACAAGAAGAATGACGATGCAGTCGAGGGCGTCATTCTGATGCTGCGCGGCGAGCAGACACAGAATGTCCTGAAAGCAGTTGAGTCAAAAACCGAGGAACTCAACCGCCATATATTGCCGCCGGACGTGAAGATTCATCCCTTTTACGACCGCAGTGAACTCGTGAGCCTCACCACGGAAACGGTGGAAGCGAACCTGCTTCGCGGCATGGTGCTGGTGTTGATCGTGCTGATTTTCTTCCTGGTCAGTTTCCGCGCCGCGATCATTGTCGCCATCACCATTCCACTCTCGCTTCTGTTTGCCTTCATCGTACTTCATGCGCACGATGTGGCTGCAAATTTGCTTTCCATCGGCGCGATTGACTTCGGAATTGTCATCGACGGCACCGTGGTCATGATTGAAAACATCTACCGCGAGCTGGCGCTGCGGGAGGGGCAGCAGTACAACCTGAACGAAGTGATTCTTGCGGCTGCGAAAGATGTGGATCGCCCCATTTTCTATTCGGTGGCCGTCATCCTCGCCGGGTATCTGCCGATTTACGGGTTGAGCGGGCCCTCTGGAAAACTGTTTCACCCCATGGCTGAGACCATGTCGTTTGCGCTGGTCGGCGCGCTCATCCTGACGCTCACGCTGATACCAGTGCTCGCCTCCTACTGGTTCAAGAAGGGCGTGCATGAAAAGCCGAATCGCGCCTTTGAATGGATGAAGCGCAAATACGCGGTTCAGCTGGATTGGGCGCTCGAGCGGCCCAAGACCACAATCGTGATCGCGGTCCTGCTCTTCGGTGGGAGCCTGCTGCTGGTGCCCTTCATCGGCGGCGAGTTCATGCCCCACCTCGATGAAGGCGCGCTCTGGGTCCGGGCGACCATGCCTTACACCATATCGT
>OBLT010000817.1_pt1 | contig 20084 bp, 23 predicted proteins | sample 1518721 | NCBI WGS metagenome assembly OBLT01 (sample SAMEA3539307, study PRJEB22396) | soil metagenome | biome: tundra; feature: field; material: soil | place: USA | collected 2010-05 | depth 0.15 m | reverse complement strand
TCGAATTCGCCTGACCACCATTGCGCCGATCTAGTGGCGTGGAAATCCGCGTTAGACAACGGCCACAACACCGTCATATCCCAGATCAGTTTGATCGCGACAGGGACCCATAGGCCAGGCCGACTTACACCAGGATAGAGACGACTAGGGCAGCCGACCCGCAGCACGGAAGCACAACATGCACCAAGGTGGCCCGCCCCGGCCTGCGGCCGGTACCGGCCCCCGGGACCGTGACCGCACACCCAACGGCGCCGCCATGCCGCTAAGGCTGGCTGGCCTCAATCCTGAACCGTGCGGCGATCCTGGCATACAGCGCCAGTACCTCCGTAGGTGGTTCATGGAGCCTGTCGGCGAAGCGACCGCCGATCCTGGGCTTGTTTCTCCTACCGACCTCAGCCTCTACCTCAGCAAACAGGTCCGGATCCACCCGCTGCAGGTACGCCTCAAACTCCCCGCCCTTGCTGCCGTCATCGCCAAACTGGTCTGCCAGCGTGAACACGCCGAGGCCCTCCCAGAACTCACGCCACTGGACGAAGTCGTCCTGATCATCAGGCTGCTTCTCAGGCCAGTGACCCAGTCGGCGCAACTGCTCTGCGAGCCGACTGGTAGGCCGCAGCGCCGGCCCATCAGCAACGATCGCCCAGTCCACCCCGAAAGCATCGAGGTACCTGACGTACGCGCCAAAGCTGGAATCCCCATCGACGCTGATCACAGGGACATTGGCAGCCTGAGGATCAGGCAACCCGATGCTGCTCGCCCTGCGCCACCAGCGCGGCAACGCCCCGACTTCCGTCGGGCCCTCGCACAAGATCACAGCCGGAGCAAAAAGCAGGCCACGCACATGCGCGGGCTCCAGCAAGCTCAACTGCCGGAACACCTCACCAGTGCCAAGGTCACCGAAACTCGGCCGACGCACCTCCGATCCAGACGGCCCCGGCGCGATCCGCACGATGCGCTCCAAATCAGCAGGCTCCTCAACGGGAACCAAGTCAGCGCTATGCGTGATGACCACGTACTGGCCCGGCCCGCGCACCCTACCAATCAGCCGCCGCTGCACCGTCGGCTCCAGATTCACCGCCGGCTCGTCCAGCACCGCGACATGCCCCGACTCGCCCTGCAGGAGCACGCTCAGTACCAAGGCTTCTTGCATTCCCGCCCCCGACAACTCCACAAGCCGCTCACCATGAATACCAGCCACCGTGGGTTCAATGATCATCCCTGGCTCGCCGTCATCTTGGGGCACGGGCCGCGACCGCACATCCAGGTCGCGGCGGGTCAACTCCTTGAATGTGGCCCTGATCTGCTGGAAACGCTCCCGCTCACCGGGGTAACCATTCTTCAGCCGGTACAGCTCGACACCGACAGCGGCCCCGTCCCGCAAATCCGCCGGTTGGCGCAACTCCTCAAGAGTGAAGCGCCGCTTCAGCGGCAGCCTCCGGTTATCAGTCAGCACTATCCCGCGCTGCAGCACCGCCGACAGCACCTGATCAAACCCGAAACCCCTGTTGCTCGGGTCAACCCCGAGCGCCGTCCCCAGTTCTCGCAGGCTCTCCGGGAGATCGCCGGTCCCCCCGCCGACGGAGAACGTGATGGGCTGGCTAGTCCCTTGCAGCGCCACCCGGAAATCCATCGACGCGTCATCTTGCTTGCTGGCCTCCAGCCAGTCATTCAGACTGAAGGAACCACCCACCTGCAGCGGGAACTCGGCAGCCCCGGGCCGGAGTTGGTGATTCCCGTCACCAGCCAGTACCGCATGCCACCTGTTCCCCACGTGCGCGAACTCCCATGCCGCGAACCACGGCCGGGAGCTGCTCGCGTGGTGATGGACCACAAGTGACCCCGACCACAACGGCGCCAGCGACTCCCTCGCCAGCCACGCCCGCACCGCCGCGTCAAGCTCCTCTGCCGATGGTCCGCCCGGTACTCCTCTCGGCACGGCGGATGCCGCGAAGCAAGCACACACAAACGTCCAGACCAGGTCCTGCTCCCACTCCTGGTCCAGCTCTATGCCCAGCCGAACAGTGAACGAACCAGCACCCTCATAGCCAGCGTCCTCATACAGATCCAGCCGCTCCGCCGCAGGATCGCCCCCCGCACGCCCGATCACGGCACGCACACAGTCCAGGCTCCGCCCCAGATTCGACTTACCAGCTCCATTCGGCCCAGTAACCACAGTCAGCCCAGGACTAACCTCCACCCTCACCCGCCCACCAAACGACAAAAACCCCTCAACCTCAATCCACCGAAGCAGCACTCCTGCCCACCTCCCCGTCTCCCGCACTCATCCGAGTGCATCAAGCCTAGGGTTTGGTGGGGCCTGGCGCGGCTCCAGCGCATCCCGGCCAGTCGCACCCCGCGTACTGCCCGCGCCATCCACCGACGGGCACGGGCAAATGCAGCGCCTGTCCGCGCTCTGGAGCGCCCCGAACGTGCCTGCGGATCGTGTTGCCACTCATGAGGGCATGTCGCTTCTCCTGCCGTACCCCACTGCCACACAGGTTCTGTGGAGGCTCATAAGGGTTCCGACCTGCGGAATCAGGCGCTTTCCCCAGTGTCCATCGACCCTATGACGACTACTTATCGTTATCTCACTGAATACCAACTACCCAGTAGGCCGGGCGCCGCTCGTCCAGCCATCCAACACCGGTCTAGAAGAGGGTTCTAGTGTGACGGTGACACCCGGCAGAGTGCCTGCCCACCTGCTCTCCCAGGCATCGGTGGAGAAGTGGCGGACTGTCCGCTCCGCGCTCGGAAGCTGGAGCCGGACCATCCGCTTCTGCTTGATCCTGCTGATCATGAGTATCCCGGCGACCTGCTGCGCCTTGGTAGCTCTGGCCTGGACGACCAGGAGATGACTCGTCCGCTCATCGAGTGCCATCGGCTCGCTGCCCTGCACTGGAAGCGAAGCCTTGCGGTAGCGTCGCCGTCATGCCGTTGCCCATGTCGAAGACCGCCCTGGACAAGCTGGGGAAACGGATGGCTGCGAGCAGTCAGATCGCAGATGCCGACCTTGACCAATTCGCGCTAGTTGCGGGCGCATGCCACACGAGTTGCCCCACCAAAGGCGGACGCGAGCCCCGGTGGCAGGTCGCCCTGCATCACGGGGACAGACTCACGGGACTTCATGGGCGTACGCCATCTGGCGAAGTCGGCACGTCCGCAGCATCCCACAAAGCTAGATCAACGGTATGGACCTGCCCGGTACTGGAGATCAAAGACCTCCCGAGAAGCGGAGGTCCTGCTGTACGTCAACACGAGTCGTCCCGGCGGACTGGCTCGTACAGCGCGCTTGATCCGGCACAGACTACGACGGATCAGTCCCCCTCCTCAGCACGCTCATGATGGCTTGAGCAGCCGGTATGCCTTAGCGACAGTGGCCACGTTTACGCCGGAATCGAGCTGGTTGATCCGCCGGGGGCGTCGGAAGCGGAGATTTATCTGCCCCGTAGAACACGCTCGACATCTTCCCGGCGGCACCCGCTGCGCGTTGTCGTAGAGGCCTCGTTGCGAAAGATCACTCCTGCGCTTGGGACGCCATGGGCGCGGCAATCAGCCGACACAAGGTCGGCGGTCAAGCCCTCCCATCGTTCAGGGAATCGCGTCGAGAGCATCCCCGCGAGTTCCTGCCAGGTATGAAGCTCGGCATCGCCAAACACGGTCAAGACATCGTGAAGTAGAATGTGATCACGATCCCCTCTGAAATCTTCCCTTGACCTGCGCTGATGGTCGTACTGTGCGCGCAGTAGTTTGAGCACTTCCGGCCACAGCTCCGGCTCGCGCAGAAGCTTGAGCGCTATCGCCTGATCCAGGCGCTGTCCTGTGCCGGCGTGCACGTGCCACGAACTCGCGCCGCGCGAGTACCGGCTGACCTTGGCCCCAGCCTTGAATTGCTCCCTGCGTTCCGGGTCACGGGCCACTGTGCTGATGCCTGCCGTGACAACTCTTCCGTACGCGCGAATCCGCGCTGCGGTGCCGGACGGCTCATTCACATACGCAGCTGTGACTTCTTTCCGGGAGCGCCGCTGGCCTTCGGTGGTGGCCTGGCCGCGGCCGGTGATGTCCGCCAGCCGGATCTGCTTCGCGTGCATGCCTTCCAAGCGCCCTGACGCGGCGTCGTAGGCGTGCTTGATCAGCTCCGGGTCCAGGCCCATGGCGGCGAGGAAGTAGTCAAATTCGTGGCTACGGAACTGGAACCGGTCTCCGCCTTCCGTGGTGTAGTCCTGCCACAGGTCGCTGTCGATCAGCTCCTCAAGTTGGCGGACCATATCGTCGTATTTGGCGTTGCGGATGCCGGAGACCAGCTTCTCGACCCGCCTGTAGGCTTCCCCGTTCACGTGCCATCCCTCCCCTCGTCGTCTCTCCGCAGGAACGCGAAGAAAGTCATCGGGTCCTGCTCCATCTTCTTCTGCAGCGAGCTGGCGAACTGCTCGGCGTGGACCTCGTCGAGGCCATCCGCCTTGGCCTGGTCGCGAACCGCGGCGGCGAGCCCCAGGTCCACATCGTGGCCGTCCACGTTGATGTGGGACAACTCCGGGCCGGTGAGCAGTTCAATGTCTGGCAGGACGCCGGGTTCCGAGATGCACACGCAGGGCTTCCGGTTGCAGCGCCCGCACATGCTGGCCCACTTCGGGCGGCAAGCGCACCCCGTCGCCGGAGTGAGCCTGCAGTTGTTACAGGGGCATACGCAATACCGCCACGGCAGTTTGCATTGGCTGCAGATCTTGTCCGGCCGCAGCCGGGGAAGAGGCTGGCATGTGCACAAGTAAAGTTCCCCCCCGCACCTAGCACACGGCTCGGGAGGCACCTCAAGAACTCGCAGCGATCCGACCAGGATGTCAGCGAACGCGGCTTTCAGTTCTTTGATGTTTGGGATGATGACCGTTGCCGGGATCGGGGCACCAAGTTCCCGTTCGCGCTGAGTGACCCGCATCGCCCGGGCGGCCATCTGGGAAATGAACAGCGGCGCCCGCCACAGGCCCAGGTAGGTGAGGACGCAGACGTCCGGGCAGTCGAAGCCCTCGGTGATTTTGCGCACGGCGACGAGGATGCCCTGGTCTTCGGAGGTACGGAACCGTTCGATCTCGTCGTCGGCTCTAGGGACGTCGGCGTGTGCGAGGAACACGTGCCGGACACCGAGTATCTCCGCCGCGCGGGTATACGCCAGGTCGGCATGATCCTTGTTATCGACGACAAGGAGGCCTTTGACGGGTGCGCCGCCCAGTGCTGCGGACGCGTGCCCCAGCCGGGCAGCTTTCTCCTCGATGACGCCGTCGATGAACTTCGGGTCACGGATCATCGCGGCGCCGACGCTGGACTGAAGCTGGCGGTCCCCGTCCAGGTCCACCGCCCGGATCGGGCCCCCCGGAGTGGCTTCCTTTCTGAGGTCGACGGCTTGCACCTGCATCTCCGCGTCATAAGCAAGGACCTTGATGTGACGGAGATGGCCCTCCCGGATCAGCCGTCCGGCGTCAACCGTGAAGTCAGGGTCGACATCGATCCGGCCGTCAGCTGTCTGCATGTAGCGGATGGTCTGGATTCGCTCGGACTCGTCTGACCGGAACGGGGTGCCGGACATGTTCAGCACCGCGTGAAGGGGCCTGTCGCGCGTGCCGACGATCCGAGATATGCCCCACGCCCACATACCCGCCTTGCCCTCTTTGTCGATAGCAAGGTGGTGTACCTCGTCGAGGACGAACAAGGTCGGAGTTTCCGCTGCGTCGCGGACGATCTGCTGCAGTTTCGCCGGATCGGAAAGGACGTGGTACGTGAGGATGACCCCGTCCCGGTCCCGTCGCTGGGTCACGGTGTCAGCGTCGAGGTGCACGCCGATGGCGGCGAGTTCCTTCCGGACCTGGCGACGGAGGTTACGGTTTGGTACGAACCACACGACTCGGCCGACGTCGCCGGTGCTCGCGAGCTGCAGGAAGACCGACCCGGCGAAGAGGGTTTTCCCAGCACCAGGCGCAGCCGCCAGGGTAGCGAACCCAGAGCGGCGCAAAATCGCCAGAATGCGCGGCACGCCTTCGCCCTGCCATTCCCGAGGGACAAAGCCAGGGAGAGTCAGGATGGGGGCTTTGTGATGACAGTCGGGGCATACCGCCATTCCGTTGTCTATGTGTGTGGGGCCGCCGCTGATCCACGGGATGACATGGTGGACGTGGAACACGTCGGGAAGGTCACACTCGCAGACGCCGCAGATGTGATGCTGCCGGGCGGCGACAGTGGCTCGCTCGGCCGGGGTGAACAGCCGACGTGGGTCCCGGCCGCCGCTGCTCAACGGGACTCCAGGCGGATGGCGCGCTTGATGAGTTCACTCCGTTGCTTCGCCAGCGCGCCCGGGGTATCCATCAGCGGCGGATGGAGCACACCGCCTGCGTCTTCGTGATCTTTCACAAGATCCTCCGCAACTACTTGCTGGGGGGCCTAGAAGGCCCATAACAACGAGTAGTGTGACGGACACAGATGCCGCGCAATTTGCGCGTACGAGGCACGGCGTGTCCAAGGCGCTGTGGACCTGCCCGACACGCCAGAGCTAAGCTGCCAAATGGGCAGTCGATAGGTATGATCAGCTTCAGTTACGCGCATATTACGCGTGGAGGCACCATGGAAGCTGCGACGCCCAGGGCGCGCGCCAGCAAGCACTCGGGGCGCGGGCTCGAAGCCGAAGATCTCATCGACTACTGCTCACGGCCCAACTGTCGGAAAGAGTTCCGACGGGCGGCTAGACCGGGACGTCGGCAGGAGTACTGCTCCGAGATTTGTCGAAGGGCAGCTGAGAAGGAACTCCGTCAAGCCCGGTCCCGCTTGGCTCACTTCGAAGAGCTAGTCCAAAAGCTTCGTATTGACGTCGCCGCCTACGGAAAGCCTGACATCGATGAGGTCGGCGACGAGAAGCTGCCACTGTCCCTCGACGCTCGTCAGACGGCCGAGAATGCAGCGCGCCGGGCTGCTGGCGCCCTAGCGTTCGCAAATCCTGATGATCCAGCCGTACGGGAACTCCAGATGCTCTACGAAGCTGTTGCCCCAATCGTCCTGTCCGACAGGATGGCAGGCTGACCTCATCGAGTAGCACCGAATAACGCAACGCGGCGCTGCCGGAACCGGGTCCGGAGACGAATGCTCCGGCGGTGGGCGGATCGCCCGGGGCTCCGTTCCTCGCCGGGTGGCTGGCTCCGCATGCGCGACCGGATGCGCGGTCAAGGCTGGCGTACGATCACGCAGGCCGCGGTGACGCACCGCCAGAGGCGCAGCTGGTACGGAATGCACAGCCAACGGCGGTCGACCTTGGACATTGAGTCACCGACACCGACCCGCGAGATTCTTGTGGGAACTTCGCGCCTTGAAAGCCGCTTAATTCCGCGGAACCGGGCTGAACGCCGTCAGATTCCGCGCAACCGTGGCAGATACTGTCCCGCCTACATAAGATTCGTCTGCATCGAATTCGCGGCCGAAACTGCGCACAGAAGCAAGATGTGCATAAACCCGCAATATGGCTGGACCGGGCGCGGTCCAGCCAATTACTATGACTGCAATCAGCACCTCCGCAAACGCGCGTGACGGGCTCAGGAATCCAAGAGCAGCACGGCCCGGAACCACGCGTGCAGCGACAGGGGAACCCGGGAAATGGCAGCGGCGAACGACAGCAGGGGACACGCAGGCAGGGCTCCTGCCGGCCGCAGATCACGCCAGTCCGGCAGGCGGTCCCACAGGGTGGAGTTTTCCCTGAGTGACGAGGAGTTCGGCGAACTTGGCGCTGCCGCAGCTCGGGCCGGGCTGGCCAGGGGCGCATACGCGGCCGAGGCGGCGCTGTCGGTCGCCCGGGGGGTGCGGTCCCCGGCGGATTCACCGTTCCGCGAGGCGCTCGGGGAGTTCGTCCGCGCGGTCGGCCTGGTCCGGCGGATCGGGGTGAACCTCAATCAGGCCGTGGCAAAGCTGAACGCCACCGGCCATCGTCCCGGCGAACTTCTTGCGTACGCGGAGGAGAGCATCCGCCGGGCGGAACGACTCGATGCAGCAGCGGAACAAATCCGGAAACGACTCCGGTGATCGCCAAGATAAGCGATCCTCGCGGCGAGCGGGTCGTCGGCCTGATCTACTACCTCTTCGGCCCGGGACGGCGCGAGGAGCACACCGATCCGCACCTCATCGCTGGATGGCGCCACCCAGCCGAACTGGAGCCATCGCTCCGCCCCGATGGCAGCCGCGACTTCCGCCGGCTCAACGGCCTCCTCCAGCAACCGCACGCAGCCCTCGGGCCGCGCGGGTTCGAGCGCCCTGTGTGGCATTGCGCGGTCCGCGCCGCCCCCGAGGACAAGATGCTGTCCGATGATGAGTGGGCGCAAATCGCCGGCGACATCATGCACCGCACCGGCCTCGCCCCATACGGCCAGGAAGACGACGCCGTCCGCTGGGTCGCCGTCCGCCACGGCGACGACCACATCCACATTGTTGCGATGCTGGCCCGCCAGGACGGCGGGAAGCCCAGGCTGTCGAACGAGCGGTACCGCGTCCGCGAGGCCTGCCGCGCCGCCGAGGAATGCTACGGGCTGCGGCGCACCGCCCCAGGGGATCGGACCGCCGCCCGCCGCCCCACCCGCGCGGAGAACGAGAAGACCCAGCGCCATAGCCGGCAGGAGCCGCCCCGGGTCACGCTGAAGCGGGCGGTCAGCACGGCCGCCGCGGGCGCGTCCAGCGAGCAGGAGTTCTTCACCCGCCTCGCGGACGCCGAGGTGCTGGTCCGCAAGCGGCTCAGCACCCGAAACCCCGGCGAGGTCACCGGGTACTCCGTCGCCATGCCCTCCGACACCACCCGCGAGGGCGGTCCGGTGTGGTTCGGCGGCGGAAAGCTCGCCGCCGACTTGACCCTGCCCAGACTCCGCCGCCGCTGGAATACGGCCCACACCGCGCCGAACGAGCGGTTCACCGCTCAGGAGCGGAACGCGATCTGGGAGCATGCCGCCCGCACCGCCGCCGACGCCTCCAGCCAGATCCGCTATCTCGCCGCCACCAACCCGGCCGCCGCCGCCGATGCCGCCTGGGCGGCCGCCGACACGCTGCACACCGCCGCTGCCGCCCTTCGCAACCCGGTGCTCCGCCGGGCAGCCGACAGCTACGACCGCGCCGCCCGCCCTGCATACGGCCGGATCCCCAGTCCCACGCCGACCGGGAACAACCTGCGCCGGACAGCCCGGCTGCTGGCAAACGCCGCGTCCGTGAGCGGTGACCCGACCCTCGCCCAGGCCGCGCTCATCATTCAACTCATCGCGCTTGCCGAGGCCGTCGCCGAGCTGCGCCAGGCTCAGCAGCACGCCGCCCAGGCCGCGAGTGCCCGCCGGGCAGCCGAGCACCTGCACACTGCCGCGCACACCCACCCAGCAGTGCGACCTGAGCGCCCCCGGACCCGGCCACGCACGGCGGCCGAACGCAGACAGCTGGAGTTCCCCCTGTCACCGGCCCAGTTCCTGCGCCAACCTCCGATGCCTGGCGCACACCCTCAAGCGGAGCCCGGCTATCGGCCGTCACGCTCGCCCAGGCCACGCGGCCCCACCCGGTGACCACGAACGCACTCGCCGCCGAGCAGCGCAATGAGGGGCGTCAGGGGTATCCGGTATTGCCCGTCGGTGTCACCTCGCCGGAGGCATGGGCAACGTGGTTAGCGTCTAGTCGTGCGAGCAGGCAGGACTGAAGCGTGACACGAGAACGAGTACTAGGCAGCAACGTCCGCCGCTGGCGGCTACGCCGGGGGTACAGCCAGGCAGAGCTGGCCGAGCTGGCCGGCGTGAGCATCAATGTCGTGCGGAAACTGGAGCAGAGCAACGGCTTGGGCGACAGGCCGCAGGGAGTGCGCCTGGAGACGCTCTACCAGCTCGCGCGAGCCTTGGGAGTCGAGACGGCCCAGCTGTTCTCACCGAGCGAGCCTGAGCCAGCCGACCAGGACCCTGCACAGCGGACGCTGCTCCCAATCCGGGTAGCGCTCACGCCGCCCCTGCGGCTGGAGCCAGCCGGTCCCGGCGATAAGCCGACCAAGCCGGATATGGCTGAGCTGCGCAGTCAGCTAGATGAAACTGTGCAGCTCTATCACCAGGATCGGTACGACGCGACCGCCCGGGCGCTTCCCCAGATGATCGCGTCTGCGCGCAGCGCAGTCATCTGCTACGACAACAGCCCCGAGCGCGCCGCTGCGTTACGGCTGCGCTCAGGAATCATGCAACTGACTGGGTGGTTCCTCACCCAGATCGGAGCCCATGATCTGGCATACCAGGCGATCAGGGAAGCGATTGCCGATGCTCATGCCGCTGGCGACCGGTTGACCGCAGCCGTCGGGGTGATCGGTGAATGCTGGCTGTTCATCCGTCAGGGGCGCCTGCTCGACGCGAAGCGCACTGCGGCTGAAGCCGCTGACCGCATGGAACCGCGCCTTTCAACAGCGACAGCCGGCGAGCTATCCGCCTGGGGGTGGCTGCTCTTACAGGCGGCGGCAGCCGCCGTCCGCAACAACCAAGAAGCTGAGGCCCGGGAATTCCTGCGGCTAGCCAAGACGGCAGCGGCCGGGCTGGGCAAGGAAGAGTTCCGGCGCAGGCCGCACTGGACGATGCTCGCACCTGCCACCGTCGCTATGAAGGAAGTCGAGCATCAGGTCGTCGTCGGGAACTGGCGGCAGGCGCTGATGCTGGCGGAAAACATCCGCTCGGCCCAGCGCACCAGACCCGACGATCGCCACCGGCATGAGCTCGACCTTGCCAAGGCGCACGCCGAACTCGCTGACTTCACCGATGCCCTCGAAATACTCGCCGGCCTGCACAGGAGCGCGCCACACTGGCTGCGTCATCAGCGCCTTGGGCGAGAGGTGACAAGGAAGATCCTCAGCTCACAGACTCGCGCCCTGTCTGGGGAGATGCGCGCTCTCGCCGATTTCTACGACCTCGGCGCATAGCAGCGAGCCGCGAACTACCACGCTGCGTGGCAGTACCAGGTGATCTTGGCCGGCAATGCCACGGCACGCGTATCGCCTGGCCTGACGCTCCTGGCTAGCCTGACGGCAAGAACCTAACGTACTTCCTGCCTAACAAAGAGTGGCCACGATCGGTGGCGAACAGAATCGCGGTCATAGTTCGAAAGGAGGCATCCATGCACCGGATTGGCAAGCAATTCACCTTCGATGCCGCCCACCATCTGCCTGGCCTCCCTCCGGAACACAAGTGCGCCCGCGTCCACGGCCACCGATACACCGCCGAGTTCATCCTGACAGCTGACCACCTGACTCCTCCCGGGTTCGTCACCGACTTCGGTGACCTTGCACCCGCGGGGCATTACATCGACACCATGCTGGATCATCACGACCTTAACGAGGTCCTCGGATTCGAGCCGACATGCGAGGCGATCGCCCAGCACCTTGCCTGCTGGTTCGATGAACATGTCGCCGCTGGTATCGCTGGGCGACTCGAAGCGGTACGCGTATGGGAGACCCCGGGCAGTTGGGCTGAATACACCACCCCGGGGAAGCGATGACCACCACGCCGCCCCGCCCGTCCTCGGCCCGTTCCCGTAGCCTGCTCGTGGCTGAGACCTTCATCTCCTTCCAGGGCGAGGGTCCTTCAACCGGCCAGCCTGCCGCGTTCATACGACTGTCCCGCTGCAACCTGACCTGTAGATTCTGTGACACTCCGTACACATGGGACTGGTCACAGTTCCGCCCCGATACCGAAGCTGAACGCCGGACGACCGACGAACTGGCTGACTGGGCGCTGACCCAGCGGGCGGACCTCATCGTGATCACCGGGGGCGAGCCGCTGATCCAGCAGGCAGCCCTGGTCCCCCTGGCCACTCGGCTCGCGGGATCGGGACGCCGGGTTGAAATCGAGACCAACGGCACCATCCCGCCCTCAGCCGAACTGACCGGTGCAGCGACACGATTCAATGTCTCGCCTAAGCTGTCCGGTTCCGGCGTGCCCGATGACCGGCGCCTGGTCCCAGCCGCGCTGGCGGCTTTCGCGGCGACTGGCAAGGCAATCTTCAAGTTCGTCATTTGCCATCAGCGCGAGCTTGATGAGGTCGCCGCCCTGGAAGCCGCGCACGGCCTGTCGCCGGTCTGGGTCATGCCCGAGGGAGTCAGCGAGCACACGGTGCTCGAAGGCATGCGCGCGGTGGCCAGGGAGGCGCTCGCCCGTGGCTGGTGCCTGTCGGGCCGGCTGCATGTGCTGCTGTGGGGTGACGCCCGTGGCTGCTGACCTTCCCGCGGCGGTTCTGGACTGGAACGAGATCACCGCGATCACCGATCGGCTAGCACAACTGATCCGCGCCGATACCTGTCCCGACGCCGTCGTGGGCATCCTTCGCGGCGGCATGGTCCCAACCATCCGGCTGGCACACGTGCTGGGCTTGCGTGACGTCCGGGCGCTTGATGTCACCCACACCACCGGCGACGGCGTGAACGCCGTCAAGACACCGCGCCCCCTATTACGGAATCCTCGCTCGCTCGGCGACATGACCGGGCTCGACGTCGTGCTTGTTGACGATGTGGCCGGGACCGGCGAGACGATCACGGCGGCCCGCAGCCTGCTCCAGGCCGCTGGGGCGGCCAGCATCCGCACTGCAGCGTGTGTGCTCAACGAGACCAACTGGCGGCTTTCCGGCGGCCACAACCCCGCCATTGCGCTCACCTACATCGGCGCCAGGTATCACGGATGGGTGGTGTTCCCGTGGGAGACCCGCTGAGCATGGCCGCTCAGCCCGGCGCCGAGTACGGCACCCGGCCGGGTACACCGATGATCGGCCCGTATTCCGTCAATCAGATGGACGACTTCTACGCCGCGCTCGCCGTGGGACAGGTCAAGCCGACCGGAATCATGAACTACATCCAGCACCTCTACGTCGCGGAGCGCTGCGCGCCGGGCGAGCACCTGGTCGATGTGTGTTGCGGCCGGGGCCTGCAACTCCCCGTGCTGTACCGGTATGCACCCCACATCGGCGCCTACACAGGACTGGACATCGCGGCGCCCCACTTGGACGAAGCCCGCCGACGAATCCGCCAACTGAACGATCATTACGGCGGATGCCCCTTCAGCCTGGAGCTATTCGAATGCGACGTCGCCGGGCAGTGGCCGGAACAGGCCGCTACCTTCGACGTGGCCGTCTACACCTCCGCCTTCGAGCACCTTCCTCGGGAGCAGGGAATCGCCAGCCTGCGCAACACCGCAGCCGCGCTCGCCCGCGGCGGCAGGCTGTACCTATCAACGCCGAACACGCCCGGCCGTCCGCCGCGCAGACTCCAGCACCGCGTCCACGTGTATGAGTGGCACCATGACGAACTAGCTGGCGTCCTCGCCGAGACGGGCCTGGTCATCCAGGAGGTCATCGGGCTGCTGCCACCTCCCGCCGAAGATCTGGCCGCCGCTCTGGCCAGCGGTTTCGGGGATGGCGCGGCACGCTGGTATGAACGGCTCCGCCAGATCATCCCCGCGCCATTCCTGGACGCGGTCGCTGCGGCTGCCGTCCCCGGCATCGCGGCGGAGTTGCTGTATGTGTGCACCCGGAGGGCGTGATGCGACCGTACTGGGTGACGCTTGAAGGAATCGAGGGAGTCGGCAAGACCTTCCTTGCTCGCCTCTTGGCCACACGGCTCGGCGGCCGGGGACTGATGCTCAGCGAGGTCACCGACCAGGAAGCAGACGCCCTGCCTGGCCAAGTGATCACGGCCCTGTCGCGGGCGGGGGATCTCTGGCTGCGCACCGGCCACCCTGCGACCGAGACACTCGCGCTCCTCGCTCTGAAGGTCAGGGAGTACGAGAGCGTGCTGGCCTCCCCCGCCATGCGCACCGAGGTTGTTATCGAGGACCGGGGCGTGGACTCAGTCGCCCTCTATCAGGCCGCAATCCTCGCCGGGCAGCACGCATCCGCGGAGCAGGCGCACGCCCTGGCGCAGCGGATCTATGCCACCGCCGCACACTGGCGCCCGCTCCCTGACCGCACCCTGCTGATCATCGATGACTTCGACGTGTGCGTGGCCCGGCTCGAACAGCGCACCGGACGCGCCGTCTCCGCAGCCGACCGCGCCCTGGTCAGGCTGGCCGCGGAGCTTTACGCCATCCAGGCCGCCCGCGAGCCCAAGCGGTTCCGCACAGTGAACCGCGCCGACCGCAGCTGGCAGGAAACCCTCGAAGAAATCCTCCAGGCATGCAGCAGCCCGCCGACGACCGAGGAGCAGCGATGCGCGACATGACCCTGCTGTGGGCGCTCCGCTCGCCATGCAACTTTGGCTGCCGCTACTGCTATTTCGGCACGATCGAGGAAGATCGCGCCGCGCCACCCGCCCAGCCCGGTCAGCTATCCCACCTTTCCCGTGATGACGTGAGCCTCGCCGATATCACCACGTTCCTCAGCACACTCGCCGATTCTGCGATCCGGCGGGTATTCATCGCCGGAGGGGAGCCGCTCATCTGGCCGCCGATCTTCGCCGTAGCCGAAATGATCAAGGCAGCCGGGGCAGAAGTCGTGCTGTGCACCAACGGCGTCCCGCTGGGCCGACCGGAGATCACCGGGCAGATCCTGGCGCTGGGCGTAGACGGGGTGTCCGTGTCGCTGGACTCGCCCGATCCTGCCTACAACGATCACTACCGGCCGTCGCGCAACGGCCGCCACGGCTGGGCCGACGTCATCGCCGGAATCCGCGCGCTGCTGGCCGCCCGCACCCAACACCAGGCCCCGAAGGTCGGCCTGTACACGGTGATCACCCACCGCAACATCACGGCTCTTGGCGAGGTGGCTCACCTGGCCGCCGATCTCGGTGCCGACTACTACGTACCCCAGCCGATCTCATTGGCCCCTGGTCACAGCCTTCACGCCGAACTGGCTCTCCGAGGCGCCGACGTACCCGCCCTCAGCGCCGCGCTGGATGGCTTGTATGAGGCCAGGCTGGCGATCGGCCTGCCGGAGGCGTCCTACGCTCACCGGCTCCTTTCCACGATCACTTCCAGCACGCAACTGGCGCCAGGCTGTTTCGGTGGGCACCACCTGGCCTTTATCGAGCCTGACGGCAGCGTATGGCCCTGTCCGTCCCGCTACAAGATCGCGGCGACCAGGCCCGCGCAGCGCCGCACTATCCGTGGCCACCACGCGGCCGAGCTGTTCAGCCTGCAGCGCCGCACCTGCCTCGCCGACTGCGCCTTGATGTCGGCCGACTGCGTGAACATGTGGCCGCTGATGGGCTTCGACCACTTCCTGCACCCGGCGGAGGCACCATGACGACCCCTCGTGCCGCCCTCACCTCCGCGCTCGCGGCAATGCCCGATCCGGCTGCCACCTGCCAGGTCAGCCACTACGAGAACGAACTCGCCCGCCACTTCGGTATCGACCATGCAGTGGCAGTGGCCAGCGGCACAGCCGCATTGCACTGTGCACTAGCCGCGTGCGGGGTCGGGCCCGGGGATGAGGTGCTGGTGCCTGCGCTGTCGGTCGTGATGTCCGCCGCCCCTGTCCTCTACGCGGGGGCCCGGCCTGTCTTCGCTGACTGCGACCTCTCGGGCGCTGACTTCAGCTACGACGACCTCGCCGAGAAGATCACCAGGCGCACCAAGGCGATAATCCCGGTCCATATGTGGGGCCGCGCCGGTGACCCGGCCCGGCTAGCCGACTTTGCCGCTGCCCACGGGCTGTGGGTTATCGAGGACGCCTGCCAGGCTCACGGCACCCGCATCGGCAAGCGCCCCGCCGGCACCGGCGGTGACCTCGGCTGCTTTTCCACCAAAGACGGCAAGCTGCTGTGGTCGGGCGAAGGCGGTTTCATCCTCACCCGGGACCCGGGCCTGGCCGGCCGCTGCCGGGCCTTACGCACCCACTGGCAAACGCCCCCGGCCGGTGAGGCGCCGTTGACCCGGCTCGGCTTCAACTACCGGCTAGCCGAGCCGCTGGCTGCCATCGCTCGCGCTAACCTCGCCCGCTTCGGCCAGCTGCTTGCGCGCCGCCAGCATCAGACCAGCCTGCTGACCGCATTGCTGGCCGGCACTCCCGGGATAAGCGTCTTGGCATGTGGAGCGGGCTGGAACGCTTATGCGCCCCTCGCGCGGATCAGCCTTCCCCGCCCGCGTGGATTCTGCGAGCGCCTGGCTGCGCTCGGTGTAGCCAACAGCGTGGGCACTTACCGCCTCGCCCCTTGCGATCAGCGTCCGATGTTCGCCGAGTTCTCCCGCGCACCATGCCGAGCTGCGGCCAGTTTCATCGAATCGCTTCTGGCTGTCGTCATGACCGAGCACGATGACGATGAGCGCATCCATCGCTACGCGGACATCGTCACCCAGGAGGCAGCCCGGTGGGCCGACCGCTGCTAGACGACGAGGGCTTCCGGGCAACCACGTTCCATGTCATCGACTTCGAAACGACCACCCCGCGCGGCCGCCGTCCCGAGCCGATCGAGGTCGCTGTCATCTCCCTCAGCGCGCACGGGGCAGAGCTGACCGAGGTAGCCCGGTTCACCGAGTTGATGCGGCCGCCCGGCCACGCCCCGATCAACCCGATGGATACGTCCCAAACCGGCATCACCCCGCAGATGGTTGCCACCATGCGACCCGCCGGCGAGGTGCTTGCGAAGCTGGACGCCTGGCTCAGTTCGCCGCAACCCTGGCTGCTGGTGGCTCACCACGCCCCGACCGAAGCCGGGATCTTGTATGACTACCGGCAGCACTGCCCGCGGCTAGCCGCGACTGACCTCCTGGATACTGTGCGGCTGTCCCGCGCCCTCTATCCTGGCCTGCACTCCCACGGGCTGGACGTGCTCAGGGACCACCTCAAGATCCCGCCACCACCCAATCGCCACCGCGCCATGCCAGACACCCAGCTCACCGTGCAGCTATTCGTGCGCCTCATCACCGAGGGAGCCCAGGCCGGTCTGTGGAGCACCCTTCGGCAGGTCCGCGAGACCGGCGGATATCAAGCCAAGGCGACCCGGCCCCGCCAGGAAGCCCTGTTCGACTAGCAGGCCTGGGAGGAACCGTGCCTTCGGTGATTCCATGCCAGCGAGGCATGCTGGTATCGACCGAAGGCATCAGCGGCGTCGGGAAAACCTACCTCACCGCCCAGCTACGTACCGGGAGCCCAGGTCCCGCAGCCGGTGCCATCGTTGTCGAAGAGTTCTCCCGCAGGCCCGCGCACGGCGAGTTGGGCCACGACCTACTGCATGCGCTCACCAGCTCGGCTCGGGGGGACCGTTTTCTGCGCAGCGGCCACCCCGCCGGTGAGACCCTCCTGCTGCTGGCGATCAAGGCTCACGATTACGAAGCTCATTGCGCGCAGGCTCTGCAGCGTGGGCACCTGGTGCTCGAAGGCCGCAGCCTGCACTGCGTCGCGGTCTACCAGTCACTGATCCTGCACCCCGATGACGATCAGCGGGCCTATGACGAAATACGAGCGATACTCGACATCGCGGTGCAATGGCGCCCGTTGCCGGATCTGACGTTCCTCATCACCGACGACGTCGACGCCGCGATCGAACGCGCAGAGCGGCGGGACAGGATCACTTTTAGCTCCGAGGAACGGCAATTCCATCACCGAGCAGCGGTCCTCTTCGAGCGGCTTGCCGCCGACGTCTCCGGCACGGTCACGGTCGTTGACCGCCGTCGTCTAACCAGTGGCGACGCGACCGCTCTCATGCGGGCGCAGATCGATGAGCAGCAGCGAAAGCTGACATGCATGGGCCGCGCGTGGCTGCCCGGATCTCCGGAATGCCCTCCCTGTGTGAGCGGATGCCGTTTGGCCGACGAGATCCAGGTCGATTCAGCCGACCCGGGCTCCGGAGACTGCCGATCGCGATGATCTCAGGGCGCGGCTGCGGCCGTGAACGGCCGCAAGGCAGACGCGCCATCTAGCCGCCCCTCGGCGAGGTCGTTTATGCAGGAGAACAACACTTTCGCAAGCAGCTTGGTGTCCTCCCAGAGCTCCAGTTCGGGTAGCCGCGCAGACGAATACCAGCCAAAGGGATGGGCGGCCGGGCGAGCCGGCTCCGCGAAGTCGGCGACAGCCACATACTGGTGGTCCAGATGCACGTGGGGCTCGCTGAGATGATTGTCCGCAGGAACCTGCTGCTCAGTGATCCACCACGGCGGCGTCACCCGCTCGTGCGGGAAACCCGCTGGGAGGGCGGGAGCAGGCACCTCCAGCAGCCGCACACCCATCAGGCCGGTTTCCTCGGTGACTTCACGCAGCGCGGCCTGTGCTTGTGACTCATCATCCTCTACGTGCCCGCCCGGGATCATCAGCCTGCCCAGACGGGGATGTTCGATCAGCCCGAGCTGCCACCCGGTGATAACTCGGCTGAACAAGAAGACGCTGGCGGTTGCATGCTTCACGCTCATCTCATCGCCCCACACCCACCTCGGCGAGCCATCCAGGCAATCACGTGACCCAGCACCTCAGCATGTTTCCAGACCACGTTGGCGTCGGCGAGGAGGCTCGCCGACTGAGTTTCTTACGCGCGATGACGATCCAGGACAGATCCCCCGGTCGTTTGATTGCCGTCGTCGCCGTGATAGTCCACCGACGACCGGAGCCGCAGGGCGCCCGTACCGCAGGTACCGCGCTCCGGCTGTCAGCGCTTCGAGCGCGTGCGCAACCCCGTGGCCACACGTACGGGCGCAGCCGAGCCACTATTTCTTGCTCAGTGCAGAACTCGCTCAGTGCGGAACTCGCAGGCCCGCACCGCGCCGTCGAAGAGCTTGAGGCCGACGATCTGCTCGTCCGTCAAGATCCCACCAACGAAGATGAACAGCAGCGAGTCGTAACAGGGGCCTTGGGGAGATACCCAGTCGCAGCTGCGTCATCACGCGGTACCAGGGTTCACAGGTCCAGCCTCCAGCGCACGCACGTTGATGGCTTCGACTGCCTGCGCCCATGGGAACAGGTCCAGGTAACTGCTGCCGGTCCCCGGATCGTGCAGCGGATACACCTCCGGGCCGAACAAGACTGTCACGCCCCATGACCGCAGCTTCGCGATGTTCTCCGGGAAAGCGGGGTGGGCCGCGTGCGCATGGTTGGTGAACGGCATGGCGACGATGGGCAGGCGCTTGCCGATCGCCTCGACCAAGATGCCCAGCGGCAGGGTGTCGCAGATCCCCGCCGCCCACTTGTTGATCGTGTTCACCGTCGCCGGGGCGACGACTATCGCGTCCGGGGGTGGTAGCACATCCGGCTCGCCGGGATTCTTGTACTCAGTGCGGACTGGGTAGCCAGTCGCCTCTTCTAGGCCGGGGATGTCCGCGAACCGCCTGCCGGAAGGAGAGGCCAGGACGCAGACTTGCCAGCCGCCGTCTTGCGCGAGGCGCACCAGCTGGCCGACCTCACGAGTAGGGGGTGCGCCGCACGCGATCACATACAGCACGCCCTTGCTCATGGACGGGCTCCTGCCCGCTCGGCCAGGCCTGCCAGCGCGAGCGGCGGCGTGCCCGTGCAACGGTGCAGCAGATCCGCGATGGTGGCCTGTGCCACGGGCCGGCAGCGCACTTCTGGGGCGGCGACCTCCTCCGCGACCAGCAGCCGGCGCAGCGCCTCATCCCGATTCCCCGCCTGGCTGCAGGCGCGGGCGGTATCAACCAGCAGCGCCGCCCGCCGCTCCTTGCGGAGCATCCGCAAGCCGTCTCCGGTGATCGCGTCCGCTACCTCAACCGCGCGGCCGTTCTCGCCGAGGACGACCAGCGCTCCCACCTGATGGAGGGTCACGTTCACTGGCTCGAAGGCGAGGCGGTAGTGGTTGCTGCCCGGCGTCACGAACCTGGCCACCTCCCTGGCCTCGCTGATCAGCTCATCAGCCCTGCCCTGATCGCCCAATGCGGCGGCGGCCATCGCGGCCTGCAACACCACATGGCCATAGAGAGCGCGTAGCTCCTCAGTCTGGCCCTCGGGCTGCAACCGGTCAGCCAGGGACATGTTCAGGTCAAGCGCCTGTCCCGGGCGGCCACTGGACAACAGCGCGTTCGCGACCCTGAAGCCTGCCGCCGCGACTGACGCCAGGTCCCCGGCCTGCTGCGCGACGCTGATGCCCCGGTCTCCCGCCAGCCAGGCCAGCGCATACTCCCCGAGCTTGCGCAGAGTTGAGGCGATGA
>OBLT010000815.1_pt1 | contig 20100 bp, 19 predicted proteins | sample 1518721 | NCBI WGS metagenome assembly OBLT01 (sample SAMEA3539307, study PRJEB22396) | soil metagenome | biome: tundra; feature: field; material: soil | place: USA | collected 2010-05 | depth 0.15 m | reverse complement strand
GGTTCGCCCGCTCCTACGGCCCGGGCCGGTACGAGCCTTCCTACGAGGCCTGGGGAGTGGACTACCCAGCTGGGCAGGTCCGCTGGACCGAGGGCCGTAACTTCGAGGCGGTGCTCGACCTGCTGGCCGCCGACCGGCTGAAGGTCTCCGAGCTGGTAACCCACAGCTACGACATCGCGGACGCGGCCGAGGCCTACCAGCTCATCGGGCAGCGCACCGATCCTTACCTGGCCATCCGGCTTACCTACCCGGTGGGAGCCGCCGCCGGTGACTGCGTCCGGCTGACGTCCGCGCCGGCGCTGGGTGGCTCGACAGGCGGCCAGTCACCGGGGGTGGGCTGGGCCGGGGCCGGGGCCTTCACCACCAGGACGCTGCTCCCGGCGTTCCGTGCCGCCGGCTTCGACCATCTCGTGGCGATCGGCTCAGCCAGCGGGCTGTCCGCCGTCCGGGCCGCAGCCAGCTACGGCTTCGAGAAGGCGGTGCCCGGTGCCGAGGCCGTCATCGCCGACCCGGACGTCGAGGTCGTCGTCGTCGCGACGCCGCACGACACGCACTCCGGCCTGGCCGCGCGGGCGCTTCGCGCGGGCCGGCACGTCTGGTGCGAGAAACCGCTCGCGCTGACCACCGGCGAGCTCGACGCGGTGGAAACCGCCTGGCGGGAATCCGGCCGGCAGCTCACGATCGGCTTCAACCGGCGCTGGTCCCCCGCCATCCTGGCCGCACAGCGCTTCCTGGCCGGGATTCCCGCACCGAAACTCGTCGTCTACCGGATCGCCGCCGGCCCGGTACCGGACGGCCACTGGTATCACGACCGGCGCCAAGGCGGCCGCATCGTGGGCGAGGTATGCCACTTCACCGACACCGCGCAAGCGCTCGTCGGCGCCCCCATCGAGGACATCGCCGCGCTCCCCGGAGGGGGCGGCCTGCCGGGAGGCGGCGGGCGGCCGGGAGGCGGCGGGCCGGAAGCCCGGCCGGGCGACGACATCGTGATATCCCTGCGCTTCGCCGACGGCTCACTCGCCGCCATCGCCTACGCGAGCACACCCGCGGTTGCCGGGAAAGAATGGATTGAAGTCCACACCGGCTCGCACCGCCTGATCATCAACGACTTCCGCTCCGTCGATGCCGACGGCAAGACACTGTGGAAAGGCCGCCAGGACAAGGGCCACCGCGCATCCGCCACCGCGTTCCAGCACGCGGTAACCCGCGGAGCCCCGATCCCGACCGAAGCCATGCTCGCCACCATGCGGGCCACGCTCCAGGCCGCAGGGCGGGGCGGGTATGGCTGACCCGGCGGCCGGCCCGGCCGGCGATGGCGGCTCTGTCGCCGCGGCCGGCCCTGTCGGCCCGGTCGGCGCGGCCGGCGATGCTGGCCTGGCCGATCAGGTCCGGCTGCTGTTTGACGCGAAGGCCGCGACCTGGCCCGCGAAGTACGCACCTGAGGGGAGCCTCACCGGGCGGCTCGCGCAGTTCGCCGAAGGTCTCGCCGATCAAGTCGCGGCCGGAGGGCGAGTGCTTGACCTCGGCTGCGGCACCGGGAACCTGGCCCGCGCCGCGGACGCGGCCGGCCTGCGGGTGACGGCGTGCGACATCTCGCCGGAGATGCTGCGCCGGGCGACGGCAGGCGACCGCGGTGGAGCGGTTGACTGGGTCTCCCTCGAGCCGCGGTGGGCCAGGCTGCCGTTCGAGTCGGCCGCCTTCGACGCGGTCGTGGCCGCGAGCGTCCTGGAGTACGTCGAGCGGCCGATCGTCGTGCTGCGTGAGTGCGCCCGCGTACTCCGGCCGGCCGGAATCATGCTGTGCACGGTCCCGGATCCCACCCACCCGGTCCGCTGGCTGGAATGGCTGGCCGACGCCGCGGCGCGGGCGCCGTCGGTCGCCGCGGCCGGCCGCCGCTGGCCCCGGCTGGACAGCTACCTGACCTACCTCCAGATCTCACGGCAGCGCCGCCGCGGCGGATGGTGGTGCGCTGTCGCCGCGCAGGCCGGCCTGCTCACGGTGCCCAACCGGGTGGCCACCGCGGGGTATTCACCGCTGCGCATGTTCACCTTCCAGCGGCCTGGCGTCCCGGAGCGGAGCTCGTGACCGTGACCGTGGATATCGCTGGCGCGCAGATGGGTGGCGCCGCGCGGTACGCGGCCGAGCTACGCGGTTACCTGACCCGCACCGGACGCACGGACGTGCAGGTCATTGGCGCGGCCCGGCGCGTCGATCCCGGCTGGCTGCTGCGGCGCGAGGCATCCACGCGCACCGCGGCCCGGCGGGTGGCCGTCAACAACGTCAGCTTTGTCACCCCAGGTGGGCAGCGATGGACCCTGCTGCGCAACGCCCTGCACTTCCTGACCGCCGCCGAGGCATCGCAGCTGGACCCGGCGCTGGGCGCCTCGGTGCGGCGTGAGGCGGCCGTGGTGCGGCTCAGCGCCCGGCGGGCACATGTGCTCGTGGTTCCCAGCACGGCCATGGCGCAGCGGGTCACCCGGATCCTGCCCGCGGCGGCGCGGCGGATCGTGGTGCGCCCGCATCCGGTTTCAGCCGACTCGGTCCCGCGAGGGCCACGAGATCCGGCCATTCTGTGCCCGGTGCTGTTCGCGCCCTACAAGCGGATGGATGAACGGCTCACCGAACTGCTCACCGCCATCGAGTGCTGCGGGGACCCAGCAGTCCGGGTGCGGGTGACCGCCAGCCCGGCCGAACTGCCGGCGCCCCTGGCGTCCGATGCCCGCATCGAGTTCGTGGGGCGGGTCGATCAGCAGGACCTGCGCCAGGCATGGGCCAGCAGCCGCGCGATCTACTTCCCGACCGGCTTGGAGTCGTTCGGGTACCCGCTCGCCGAAGCCAGGGTCAGCGGCCGGCCGGTGATCGCCCGCGACACACCGCAGAACCGGGAGATCGCCGGGCCCGCATTGTGCGGCTTCACCCCGGGTGACGCGGACTCGCTACGGCACGCGACCATGCTTGCCCTCACCAGGCAGGTGCCACCCGACCCGGCGCCGTTCGAGCCCGACGCCTACTTCACCTGGCTGCTGGGACCGGCCCGATGACCAGGCTGGGCCTGCGCCCTTACTCTTCCGGGGACGATCCCGCCCCGGGAAGTGTCCCGGTCAGCGTCATCGTCCTCACGCTCGATGAGGAAGTGAACATCCGCCGGTGCCTGGACTCGGTGGCGTGGGCGGACCAGGTGGTGGTGATCGACTCAGGCTCGGCCGACGACACCGTGCCGGCCGCCCGCGGGCTGGGGGCTGAGGTCGTGCAGCAGCCATGGCTCGGCTTTTCCGCCCAGCGTGAGTGCGCGCTCCGGCTGCCGCTGCTGCGCCATGACTGGGTCTACTTCGTCGATGCCGACGAGTGGATCTGCCCCCAGCTCGCCAGCGAGATCGCCGGGCAGCTGCGGGCACCCTCGTGCGCGGCGTTCTCGCAGCGCTTCCGGCTCATCTTCGAGGGCACCTGGATCCGCCACTGTGGCTGGTACAGCGGCTCGTGGATCGTCCGGCTCGTCGATCGCCGGTACGCGAAGTTCGATGGGAGCCTGGTCGGCGAGCGGGTGCGCGTTGACGGGCCAGTCCGGCGGCTGCACTACGACATTGTCGATGAGGACCGCAAGGGCCTGGCCGCCTGGCTGCACAAACACGTCCGCTACGCCCAGCTCGAGGCAGCGCGCCGGGGCCAGCCGGCCTCGCTGGCGGCGCGGCTGCGCGCGCTGCGGCGCCGCCATGACAGCCGGCCCCTGATCCGCGGCGTCCTCAAGGATGTCGTATTCCCCTCCGTGCCGGCCAAGCCCGCGGCGCTCTTCGCCTACATGTACGTCGTCCGGCTCGGCATCCTCGACGGGCTGGCTGGGCTGCATTTCTGCTTCTTCCATGCCTGGCACGAGGTCTGCGTGAACGCGCTGCACGCGAGCGCCAGCGGAGCCGAGAGGGAGGTCACCTGATGGATGTCCAGCTGGCCCGCCGGGCCGCCGGCGATGTCCGGTCTGTCTGCCGGAGTGCCTCCCCCGGTGCCGCGACCCGGTGGGTCGCGGCGCTCGCGGCACATCTGCCCGAGTGCACGAGGTCGCGTTCGCTGAGCCCGGCGGACCGGACCTGGGCGCGCTCCGGAGCGCGCTTCCGGACACCGAGCGGCGCGGTTGTCTCGCTGCCGGCCGGCTACACCGCCGGTGCGCGCGAGATGTACTGCCGGAACGTTTACCTCCGTACCGGGCTGAGGATGCCGGCCGGGGGCTGGGTCGTCGATCTCGGCGCCAACAGCGGCCTGTTCACGGTCTGGGCCGCGGTCAACGGGGCGCAGGTCGTCGCGGTCGAGGCGCAACAGGGTTTCGCCGGCGAGATCCGGGGCCTGGCCGAGCACAACGGCGTCGCGGACCGCGTGCATGTCGAGATCGCGCTGGCGGGCGGCGTCGCATCGCCGGGTGGCACGGTCGGTGTCGTGGCCGATGATGTCCGGTGGGCGGCGACCTCGCACGGCGCACCGGCGCGGCCCGCCGATGTGTCCGTCCCACAGCTGATGTCGGCATACCGGATCGAACGGGTGGGCTTGCTCAAAGTGGACATCGAGGGAGGAGAGTTCGCGGTACTCGCCGACGGCGATCTGGGCTGGCTGCAGGGGGTAGACCAGCTCGCGCTCGAGGTACATCCAGGGTTCGGTGACCGGGCCGCCCTGGTCGCGCGGCTCCGGGGGCAGGGATTCACCGTCGACCTGCGCGACAACGGCGGCGGCCGGGTGGCTGCCGCCTCGGATCATCTGGACTACGTCTACGGCCGGCGATGACCGGCCGCCGCCGTCAGCCCGGATGCCGTGGCGACCTGGCCACCGCGTCCGCAGTGAAACTCCAGGTATCGAAGATCGTGGCCAGCACCACGGCGGGGCGCTTGATCGGCGCGCTGACCGGGAACCGGGTGCGCCACCAAGGGCTCCGATTCGACGTGCGGAGCGACGACTTTTCACCGCGCGTGCGGGCCCAGATGTTCTGGGGTGCATACGAGGGCGCCGAGACCCGGATGATCCGCAGCTTCCTGCCGGACGCCGCCACCGTGGTCGAGCTCGGCAGCAGCCTCGGCGTCACCACAGCCCACATCGCGGCGATGATGGTCCCTGGCGGGCACCTGATCTGTGTCGAGGCCAACCCGTGGCTGATACCGGGGCTCCGCGCCAGGACTCTCCGCGGCGCCCCCTCGTTGCATGTCGACCTGATCCATGCCGCGGTGACCAGCCACGGCGGCACGACCATGCTCACTGTCGCGGCGGAGACTGTTGGCTCGCGCCTTGGCCGTCCGCGGCCGCACGAAGCCACCGTGCAGGTGCCCGCTGTGACGCTGCGCGACATCCTGCGGAGAACCGGTGTCGCTGACTATGACCTGGTCTCCGATATCGAGGGTGCGGAGGCGGCGTTTCTGCTCCAGGACGCTGCCGTGCTCGAAGGGTGCAGGCGCGGAGTCATCGAGCTGCACGACACGACTCTGGACGGCGCGAAGGTGTCGGTGGCCGACCTCCTGGACGCGGTGGCCGCCGCAGGCTTCCAGATCGTCAGCCGTCACGGCCCAGTCGTCGCCTTTGCCCGTTCATGAAGCGTCCGGATCGCCGACGCCATCGTGCGCGCGAACGCATCCGGGCCGAACTCCGCGACACGCGCCGCGGCGGCGGCGCGGAGCGTGGCCAGGAGGCCGGGATCTTCGAGGAGGCGGGACAGCTGGCGGCCGAGCGCGGCCGGGTCGCCGGAGCGGTAGACCAGCCCCGATACGCCGTCCTCGACCAGGTCGCCCGGACCCCAGACCGCCGTGGCGTCACTGACGATAACCGCCGCGCCCGCGGCCATAGCCTCGATCGTGACGAGAGCACGCATGTCCCACCGGGACGGCACGACCATGACATCGAAGGCAGCCAGCAGCGCGGGCATTTCGGTGGTGTTGGCGAACCCACGGAAGGTGACCCGCTCAGCGAGGCCGAGCTCGGCGGCCAGTGCCTGCAGTTCGGGCATGAGCGGCCCGTCTCCGACCACCGTGACCGACCAGTCCCGCGTGCTGGGCAGCAGGGCGGCCGCGCGAAGCAGCTCGTCGACGCCTTTACGGGCAATCAGCTTGCCCGCAAAACCGATCCGGAGCGGCGTCCGCCCCGCTCCTGGCGGCGTGCGACTGCCGGCGCGGGCCATCCCGAATAGCTCGGTGTCCGCCGGGCAGACTCCCGGCCAGATGCGCCGCGGATCCATCCCGCAGGAGATGTAGAACTCACGGTTGAACGCCCCCGTCGAAATGGCGCCAGCGCTCGCCCGCATCAGCACGCGGAGCACCAGCGCCCTGAGCACGCGGTGCCGCCCCTGGGCAGCGGAATGTTGCCATGTGGTGTCTCCGTAGAGCACCACCGGAATCCGGGTCAGCATGCAGTAGAGGAGAGCAAGCCGCGCGATCGGCGATGCCCACCCGTAGCAGATCAGCACTTGAGGCCGGCGTGCGCCTAGCTGGCGAACAAGCCAGCGAATCCGGCCGGACATCGATCGACCTGGTTCGGGGGCTCGCCACGGGTATCCCCTTAGGAGGTCGACGTCCCAGGAGACTGACCGGGCAAAGCCCGCATCGCGGACGCGCTCTGCCGCCGACCAGTAGTAGACGTGGACCTGCACGCCGGGCTCCGCCGACAGGAGCTGCAGCGCCCGGGTGAAGTGCTGCGCCGGGTGGTCTATGACCACCGCGACGCGGACTGGCGGCCCGTTCACAGCAGCCGTGACGCCGCGAGGGCCGGGTAGCGCTCCGGGGCGAAGCGCTCACGCGCCCAGCCGGCCGCCTGCTTGCCCATCTGCTCCAGTCGAGCCGGATCCTGCAGCAGATCGTTGAGGACCCTGGCCAGTGACCCGGCGGTCTCGTCGATGGGGGCGACACCCGTGAGGTGCTCGGCATACGCGTCGTGTGACCCGCCAAATGCGGGTGCGACCACCGGGGTCCCGGCGACCTGCGCCTCGAGCAGGACCAGGCCGAAGCCTTCACCGGAAGGATGACGGCCGCGGCGTGTTCTCGTGGCGAGCACGAAGAGGTCGGCCGCGGCGAGCTGGCGGGCAAAGTCGCGGTCGGTGAGCCCGGGCAGCAGGGTGCATTGGGGATGTCCGCGTACCAAGCTGTGCAACTCGGGTGGCGGCTCGCCACTGCCACACACCGTAACCCGCAAGTCGCGCCGGCCCGTGGCTGCAACAGCGTTCAGCAACTGGGGCAGGCCCTTATCACGCCATTGCGCGAGCCGGAATGCAGTGACCAAATGAATTCCCATGCCGGGTGACTGAGTGCGGGTCGACGCGGCGACCAGTTCTTGGAACCAGTCTCCAGAGAGACCTGGCGGAAGGACGGTTGCCCCGCATACATCGGATAGCACCCCCGCGGTGAAGCTGCTTACCGCGACAACACGGACGCTAGACGTGCGCATCAGGCACTTCTCGGCGTACCGCCGGACCCGGGGTCGCGTGCCCCATACATCACTGCCATGACATACGAGCGAGATACCGCAAACATGACGTTCCCGTGCCAGCAGTGATGCCAGTGGCAAGAGAGTTCTGTGCGCAACCACGATCCGGGTTCGCTCCGCGCTCTCCCGAATGTGTCCACGGGACCTGGCTAGGAGCCGCGCCCAGGCGAACACCCCAGAAGAACTGCCAGCCCCGTAGAGATCAACGCGTCGATATTCAACGCCTTCTGAAGCGAATGCCCACTCCAGCGTGGTGGCGTAGCGTTCGATACCACCGCCAAGCCCCCGGGACGGGGTCATGAGAAGCACTCTCTCGGCCACGCGCAAGCAGCCCTCCGGGGGTGTCACGGCTCCACCATTACGCGATTTCCTGCATTAATGTGGACACGTCGGTCAAATCGGACTTGAATCGTCCAGGTAAGCCATACGGCGGCTGCCAGCACAACTGCTGTTCGCAATGCAACCAGCATCCCAGGAAGGCCTTTCTCATATGACATTGAAGCCTGTACGGCGGCGGCTAGAACAACCAGCCGTACTGATGAGATAGATCGAAATAGCCATCGTTCTCCCCATCCGCATAGCGCGCCAATAGCCGCCAGCAAAACTACTGCCCAGTAAGGCCCGACAAGGCCAACGTCTAGACCTAGAAAGGTTGGCAGGTAGTTGATCTCTCGAAGATGGAAATCCTCTATCTCGGCCGCTCCCGGATTAAGGTCAGCCGAATGGGATAGCTTTGATGGCCATATAATGCTTGGTACGACGATAAATGCCGACCCTGCGAGAGGCGCGGCGCCGAGAGTTGGGTCTCCTTCCCGCATTCCTTGAATGACACCGCCCGCGAACGCGTTCCCATCGAAACGAATTGCCGCCTGCGCGATCAGGCCCGGGTTTGCGTGGGTGGGATCGGACGTATGCACCAACGCATAGAGTCCGCTTCCGGCGGCCGCGATTCTGGCATTGATGCCTGAATTCTGATAATACAATGTGCGGCCGTGACCGGCCCGATAGCCAGTAATTCCTAGAACCGCCAGCACCGTTAGGGCTACGGTAACACTGACCTGCCTGCGTGATGGTCGCAACCCGACATTCGCAAGCAATATGAGTAGTGCCACTGCGCCCGCGATGAGCGGCAGTCGCTCCCCCGCTCCTGCGAGGACGATCGACTGCACCGCCAACGCAAGAACAAACCATCGCATGCCGTGTCGCAACAAGAATCCGAATGTGGCAAGAGAGACCAGGACGATCAAGAATGTCGCCGCTAGGGCGGTCGCGGTGGTGGACGTTCCCGGAGCGAAGGAGTTATTATAGCCGCGCCCCTCATAGGTAAGCACGGCGAGTGGAGCGCACGCGATCGCCAAGAGGCGCCAGTCCAGGATTCTTGCAGCGGTCCAGACATCGTTGCTACGAGCGATGGCTACGGCGCGTCTCGGCCCGGTCGCCAAGTAGCAAGCCACCATCACGAGCAATCCAATGGACATGTAAAGAACTGCGTCGTCGATGTAATGTTGCTCTGTGCCTTGGCGATAGATATCCCATACGCGAATCGATGGAATCGCCAGAAGTACCTCTGATATGCCGTTGTAGGTGACGGCCGCGAGCACGAGCAGGGAAAAGGGCCGTCGCAACCAATTTTGGCCAATGCCGCTTCGGGTCAAGATGACGGCAAAGGCCTGCACGGAGAGAGCTGTCCACAGCGTCAGGCTCACCGCGATTGCCAATGGAGAACAGGGTTCGGGCGGCCGAGTAGTGCGGATGAAGTAGTCACGATACCTTCTCCAGGATGGCGGCCACGCGCAGTTCGTAGGTGTGATCGCGATCGACGCGGCGGGCCGCGGTGGCGCCGAGGCGCGCGGTCAGGCTGGTCTCGTTGAGCAGCCGGGTGGCCTGGCCGACAAGCTCGTCGAAATCGCGGAAGGCAAGCACCTCGTCGCCGACGGCGAACAGTTCGGGCACGGCCGGACGGAACTCCGTCAAGACGGCCGCGCCACATCCGGTGACTTGGAAGAGCCGGCCATTCACCCCGGCGATCTCTGCGGGGGGCATCGTGCTCAGCACCCCGGCGTCGAACCGGCAGACCCCGGCCTTCTTCCGGAAGACGCAGCCCGCACCATGCGCGTTCTCCGCGATCCGGCGCTGAAAGCGCTCGTCGAGTGGGGGCAATGCCTGCCGGGCGAGTATGCCCAGGTGAGTGCGGTGCCGTGAGCGGCGGTGCGGGCGGGCCAGCCCGAGCCGGGTGACCAGATGCCCCATGTCATGCAGTGCTTCGCTGACGTTCTCCGCGAAGCTGTCCGAGTCCACTTGCCCGATGACGCCAACCCGCATCGCACCGTCCCCGATTCGACTACGTAAAGTTATCTAGTAGATGCTATAAGTAACACCACGCAGCTCACGGGCACGCCGGACCTGGCAGCCGCCACAGGCAACGGATCATCACGGCGAGCGCGACACCATAGGCCACCGTCGAGGCAATCGCGGCGGCATAGACGCCCACGAACGGCAGCAGGGCAAAGAGCAGCGCAACCGTGAATACGGCCGCCAGGCCCTCCGCCCACGCCACGACGATGGGACGATTCCGGCCACGCAGCAGGTCGCCCACCACCTGCCCGCACGCCAGGAACACGGCCCCAGGGGTGAGGATCCAGAGCAGTGGTACGGTCCCGCTGTAGCTCGCCCCAAAGACCAGCGGCACCAGCCAGTGCGCGACCAGGGCGAGCGGGATGAGCATGCCCGTGGCCAGCCCAGCGCTGCCGAGCACAGCGATCCGCTGCAGCTTGCGGGTGGCGCCGGTCACCGTCCGCTGCGCAGCAAGCCGCGGAAATGCGACGTGGCCGATGGCTGAGACCAGTGGGATCGGCAGCAGAGTGAGCGAGACGGCGACCGCATAGCGACCCAGATCCGCTGGCGGGACAGTCTGGGACAGCACCAGCTGATCCAGCTGCGCGTTGAGGGCGGCGGGTGCTATCGCGGCGATCTGGGCCAGGCCATAGGCGCCGAGCGGGCGGGCCAGCCTGGCGTGGGCCCGCCCAGGCGCTAGGCCGGTCCGCCTGCAGCAGCGGTAAGCCCAGCCGAGCTGCAGGAACATCGCCACGACGACTGCGGCCAGCGCGGTGTGCAGAGAGAGCTGCCGAAGCCGCCACAGGGCGATAATCGCGATCAGCCCGAGCACCGGCTGGGTCAGCCGCACCACGTTCCACCGATGCAGGTCCCACGCCTGCAGTGAGAACGTATAACTAGCTGCCACGAACGAGATAATGCAGGCGCCGAAGGCAATCCGGTAACCCGTGGCCACGCCTGCGCGCCCGTCAGCGAGCAGGGGGGCGAACAGCATCCCCGCGGTGAGCGCGAGCACGCCCGTCATCAGCATCATCGCTCGCGAGGTGGCCACGTAGTCAGGGGCCTGCCCCGGATCCCGGGCCACATAGAAGCACAGTGCGGCCGGCTGACCCATCCCGCCGACCATCAGGGCGACGCCGAACCACGCCGTGATCGCGGCGTACTCGCCGCGTATGGTCGGCCCCAGAGCATGGGCCAATATGATTCCGCCCAGCCCGGCTGCGGCCGTCGAGGCGATGTTGAATCCGGCGGTCCGCGCGACTGTATGGGCGAACCCGGGTCGGCGCAGCGTCGTGGTGAACCCGTGCAGCCGAGTCCGCGCGGCGTGACTCACCGGCGCTCAGGGTGCCTTGTGGGCCACGAAGACCATGTTCTGGGTGACAATGTGCCCCCGGACGACGCCCGTCTCGGCACCGAGCGCGATCTTGTAGAAGGTGCTGATCACCTTCCATATCAGCACCCGGGTGGCGCTCACCAGGCCGTGCGCGATGGGCGGGCAGGGCGCCACGGCGACCGAGTCGAAGCCCGCGGCCGCAGCGAGCTGCCGCACGCTGCGCGCCGTATACGACGACTCGTGCGTGAAGTCCCCGTAACGGATTCGGCCGCCGAACGGACTGCCGGCGTTCGGTACCCGCGCCACGAACGTGCCTCCTGGCACCAGCGCCGCCGCGACCCGGTCGAAGGTTTCGAGCACCTCGGGCTTGGTCAGGTGTTCCAGCAGGTCGTTGGCCGTGACCGCGGCGAACTGGCCGGCGCATGCGTCGAGCAGGTCGCGGTAGTCGCCATGGCGCACCTGGCCCAGGCCGGCCGCATGGGCCAGGGCGACCTGCTCCGGGCTGACATCGATGCCGCGGGCCACATAGCCGTCCTCGAGTAGCAGCCGGACCAGATCTCCCTGCCCGCAGCCGATGTCCACGACGGCTCCAGCCGAGGGGGCGGGCAGCACGGGACGGATGTCACGACGGTAGATGAGGGCGGCGGTCCCGCCGCTCCCGCGGCTCGCGTGCTGCGAGGCGTACGCCTCGTACAGCCGGGCCCGCAGCGAGGCGAGATTCGCCGCAGTAGTCACGCAGAGATCATCCTTACATACGCTCCGTAATATTTCGCTTTCGCGAGTGTACCCTAGGACTCCGGTCGCAGGGCGCGCCGCTTGGCCGCGTTTGGCCAGGTAGAGGTCTCATTGACAGCCATGGGGAGGCGGCGTGCCGCTGCGGCCCGCGCTTGAGCGGACAACCCACCGGATGGTCATCCGGCGGCGGCTGCCGCCGCCGTTCGGTGCCGCCCGGATCTACGTCTCGTCCGAAGGCGGGCTCCGTTATCTCCGGCCCCGGATGGCGGGCGTGGACCCGGCCCTGCTGAGGCTCGCCGCCGAGGTGGTCAGGCCCGGGGACACGGTCTGGGACATCGGTGCCAACCTGGGCTTGTTCAGTTTTGCCGCCGCGGTAGCGGCGGGCCCGGCCGGGCAGGTGCTCGGGGTGGAGCCTGACGCGGTACTGGTGAGGCTGCTCCGCCGGTCGGCGGCGGCCAACCAGGGCCACGCGCCAGTGGACGTGCTGCCCGCGGCCGTGGCGGACGGCCTCGCGGTCGCCCATTTCCACATCGCCCGGCGGAACCGGTCCACGAGCCATCTGGACGGCTTCGGGACCAGCCAGACCGGCGGTGTCCGGGCTACTGAACTGGTGCCCACGGTGACGCTCGACTGGCTGGCCACCCAGTTCCCCGCTCCCGACGTGATCAAGATTGACGTCGAGCAGGCGGAGCTGGCCGTCCTGCGTGGCGCGTCCGCCGTGCTGCGAGCGGCGCTCCCCACGATCGTCTGCGAGGTGGCTGGCCGCAACGCAGCCGCCGTGCGCGATCTCCTGATCGCGCACGGCTACACGCTCTACGACGGCGATCAGCCCCCCGCTGACCGGGTCCCAGCGGCGCAAGCACCCCCGACCACGCTGGCGGTCAGCGGCTCGCGCCGGTGAGCCGTTCGTACACGAAGAAATCCGCCCGGCCCGGCCCGGGGTTGGGGCCGGGCGTCACTCCGGTCAGCATCCACTGCGGGCACTGGGCGTTCACCCACCGGGTGAAGCGCCGGTGCCGCACATGAGGGGCGGTACCCGGCATCTCCGTGTTGGTGGCGTACACCACCACGAACCGGTCACTCGCCCCGAACAGGTGCCCAAGGTAGGCGTTGAATACTTGATCTTCGGTCAGGTGGTAGATGACGTCGAGGGAAATCGCCAGATCAGAGGTGAACAGGCCAGCGCGGTCAGCGAAGCACGCGCCGTCGTACAGGAAAAAGCTCTTGGCCGGGTCGCCGGCGAACCGGCGCTGGCACATCTGGATCGCGGCCTTGGACACATCCAGGCCGACGTAGCGGGGATAGTCGGCCAGCGACAGCTGGTGACCGTCACCACAGCCAAACTCAACGACTGATCGCACGCTGTGCACGCGGACGAATGCGTTGAGGAAGGCGGCCTTAGCCTCGGCGAGAGCACCGTACGAGCCCGTGCCACTGGTCCCGCCGCGCACATAGTTCTGCTCCCAGAACGCCGCGGATCCGCGGAAACCGACCCGCTGGCGCAGCAGGGACAGCTGCCGCACGCCCGGGAGCGGGCGGACCAGATCCTTGACCGTCACCCCGGGCCTCCCTTCCGCAGTTTCCGCGGGCCGACGCAGACGCTGGCGCGGGCCGCTACAGCCCGACCAGCACCGGCACCGCGCTCGGGGAATAACTGTCGTCACCGAGTTCGCCGGATGCGTTGCGGCCCCAGCAGTAGGGAGCGCCGGCGGCATCCAGCGCGCACGTGTGCCATATGCCCGCGCTGACCTGGGTGAGCGTCTTTCCGGCCAGCGCGCCGCCAGTATCCACGGCCACCGGAACGCTGGAGTCGGTGGTGCTTCCGTCCCCGAGTTCGCCAAAGTGGTTGGCGCCCCAGCAGTAAGCGGCACCGGACGCATCCATCGCGCACACGTCATAGCCGCCGATCGTGATCTGGGTGAGAGGCTTGCCAGCCAGCAGGCCGCCAGTGTCCACGGCCACCGGAACGCTGGAGTCGGTGGTGCTTCCGTCGCCGAGCTGGCCATAGGAGTTGCGGCCCCAGCAGTAGACGGTGCCGACGGTGGCATCCAGCGCGCACGTGTCGTACCAGCCAGCCGTGATCTGGGTCATGGCCTGGCCGGCCAGCACGCCGCTGGTGTCCACGGCCACCGGGACGCTGGTGCTGCTGGTGTTTCCGTCGCCGAGCTGGCCATAGGAGTTGAGGCCCCAGCAGTACGCGGCGCCGGCGGCATCCAGCGCGCACGTGTGGTCGTGGGCGGGCGTGATCTGGGTCAGAGTCTTGCCGGCCAGCACGCCGCTGGTGTTCACCGCCACCGGAACGCTGGAGTTAGTGGTGCTTGCATCGCCGAGCTGGCCGAAGGCGTTCCAGCCCCAACAGTAGGCAGCGCCGGCGGCATCCACCGCACAGGTGTCCGCGATGCCTGCCGTGATCTGGATCAAGGTCTTCCCGGCCAGCACGCCGCTGACGTCCACCGCCACCGGAGCACTGGTGCTGCTGGTGCTTCCGTCGCCGAGCTGGCCATAGGAGTTGAGGCCCCAGCAGTACGCGGCGCCGGCGGCATCCAGCCCGCACGTGTGCTCGTAGCCCGCCGAGATCTGGGTGAGGGTCTTGCCGGCCAGCACGCCGCTGGTGTCCACAGCCGCCGGGAGGCCGGAATTGATGTTCGTGCCGTCACCGAGTTCGCCGTTATAGTTCTCCCCCCAGCAGTAGCCATTACCGCTGATGACGGCGCACGTGTGGTCACCCCCGGCCGAGATCGACGCCACCCTCTGTGAGGCCGCGAGCGCCGCCTGCGATGCAGGCGCCAGCGAGCCCAGCCCGGCCGCGAGCGAGACCAGCACCGCAGGCACAACCAACCGCCGCACAAGTCCCCGCCCGACCGCCGTCCTGGCTGACATCGTTGCCGTCCTCTCAGCTGACGCCTACAGAGCCTGGCACGATGCTAATACTCTTAGTAATCCTTTAGATACAGAGGGTAAGAAAATCATCAGTCGATCGGCGGAACACGTAGGGCGCCGGCATTCAGGGAGCGCGGGCGGCCTACGGCTGGGCGGCCTGCAGCGGCAGCAGTTCGGGACGCTTGGGCAGCACGTCATCTCCGGAGGAGGCGCCGCGCAGCCGCCTGCTCACCCAGGGCGCGGCGTGTACCCGCGCCCACCGCGCGTCCATCCGGCGCGCCGCCAGCCAGCCCAGGTAACGGGAGGCGGTGACCCCCTGGGCCGGCCACGGCTCGCGCCAGTCCTCATCCACCGGCACGCCCATGACCTCACACGTCCGCAATGCCACCCGGCGGTGGCCTTCCGGCGCCAGGTGCAGCCGGTCCGCGCTCCAGGCCCGCGGGTCGCGCAGCACGTTCATCGACCACAGGTCCACCACGTAGCACTGGTGCCGGTCGGCGATCGCCTGCAGGTGCATGTTGAAGGCGGCCACCTTGCCGCGGATCAGCCGCAACACCGGGAAGCGAGGGTCGAACCCGGTGAACATGAGCACCGGGCAGCCCGCCATGAGCAGTGTCCGGACGGCTTCGTCGAAGGTTTCCGCGAGCGTGTCAGGATCGGTCCGCGGCCGGAGCATGTCGTTGCCACCCGCCGCGATGCTGACCAGGTCCGGAGCCATCGCGATGGCTTGCGGTATCTGCTCCGCCGCGACCTCGCTCAGCAGTTTCCCGCGCACCGCCAGGTTCGCATAGCGCAGGCCAGGCCGCTGCGCCCCAAGCCGCTGCGCGAACCGGTCGGCCCAGCCGAGGTATCCGCTGCGATCTGCGGCAAGATCGTCAAGCCCCTCGGTGAAGCTGTCCCCGAGTGCGACGAAGGAGCCGATCTCCATAGTCACGTCGCGTGCCTCCTTGTCCCCCGCCGTATCTCCCTATTCTGCGTGATCCTCCTCGGGCATCTTCCCCGAGGTGGATTGCGCTGAACGCGCTACCCAGGAGGCTGCTGAGCAGCAGGAACAGGCGGTTGAGCGGCCTGGATGCTGGGCTGCCCCGTGCCCGCCTGGCCCGTGGCCGCATGCCCCGTGGTCGCCTGCTCCGCGGCGGTCAGGAACCGGTGCCCGCTAGCCAGTATGGCGATCCCCACCAGCACGGCGCCCGCACCTACGTAGAACGGCACATGCACGCCGAAACTGGCTGCCATCCGCCCGGCCGCGTAAGGGGCCAGGCCCGCGCCGATGAACCGGATGAAACCGTAGGCCGCCGAGGCCACCGGGCGTTCCACCGGCGCGACCGTCATGACCGCCTGCGTGGTGACCGTGTTGTTGACGCCGATGAACACGCCGGAGACGATGACCGCGATGATCAGGGTGGGCTTCGACGAGATCCCGACCGCGATGACCAGGACGTCGATGGCAAACAGCGAGAGGTTGATATACAGCGTCCTGGCGACGCCGAGGCTGCGTTCCAGCCGTGGCGCGATGAAGATCGCGCCGGCCGCGACCAGGGCACCCCAGCCGGTGAATACGTACCCGAGCTGATGGGTGTTCAGGTTCATCGGGAACGGGGCGTAGCCGAGGACGGTGAAGAAGGCCCAGTTGTAACAGAGCGCGGTGAGCCCCATGGTCAGCAGCCCGCGGTGGCGCAGCGCCCGGAGCGGCTCCAGCAGCGACTCGCGGCGGGCCGGCAGCGGCGTCTTGCCCACCAGCACCAGCGTCGCGATCAGCGAGATCGACATGAGCGCGGTGACGCCGAAGAACGGACCGCGCCAGCTGATGGCGCCCAGTTCGCCGCCGAGCAACGGTCCCAGCGCGATGCCGACGCCCAGCGCCGTCTCGTACAGGATGATCGCGCCAGCGAAGCCACCGCTGGCCGAGGCCACGATGACCGCCAGGGAGGTGGCGATGAACAGCGCGTTGCCCAGGCCCCAGCCCGCCCGGAACCAGACAATCTGGCTTATCCCGCCCGAGTGGCCGGCCAGCGCGCTGAACGCGACGATCAGCAGCAGGCCGCAGACCAGGGTGCGCTTCGCGCCAATCCGGGAAGAGACCCAGCCGGTTACCAGCATCGCCACGGCCGTCACCACCAGGTAGCTGGTGAACAGCAACTCGACCTGGCTCGGCGTTGCGTGCAGCTTGACGCGCAGCGCGGGCAGGATCGGGTCCACGAGCCCGATGCCCATAAACGAGATCACGCAGGCGAACGCGACCGCCCAGACCGCCTTGGGCTGACGGAACGGGCTCTGCGCGGGAAGGACCGGGCTGCTCATGACTGGCTCCACTGACTGGCTCCACGAATGTTGCGGCGGACGCTGTGCTTGGGTTGTTACTGCGCTTACTGGCGACTGCCAGAGTCGGCACCGGCCTCAGCCAGAAGCTGTAGCGCGGGCAGAGCGCTGGTCAGCGCCGCCTGATGATGTTCGGGCAGCATGGCGAAGAACTCCGCGAGCCGGGCCGCCCGCGCGGCCCGCCTGCGGGCGATCAGCTCTTCGCCCGATGCGGTCACGGCGACATTGACCACCCGGGCGTCGCTGGGCTCGCTGCAGCGCTCGGCGAGTCCCTGGCCTTCCAGCCGCGAGACGAGCTGGGTCATGGCCGGCTGCGACACCTTCTCGTGGGCGGCCAGCTCCGTCAGCCTGCACGGCCCGTCACGGGACAACCTGGCCAGGGTGAATGCCGCCGTCGAGCTGAGTTCGCCGGGCACCGCCAGCCGCCGCCACATGGATACGAGCTGCTCCAGCGCGCCTGCCAGTTCCTCGCACTCGGCCCCGGCAGCAGCGCTGGCGACTGGGCCAGTTACTGCGCCGGTGACCGGGGTGGTAATCATTGAAAAACTATATCATGTACTTATATATATTACCTATGCTTCTTCAGCCGGCCCAGGCCACGGCACCGGTTTAGAAAAAACTAGCGAGGAAATGATCACCCCAGCCACAGGATCAGGCGTCGGGCCGGGAGCGGCGCCCGGCTTACCAGGGGGGTGGCTGAAGATCAGACGTCGCCGACGCGCGAGGCGGGTCCTACGCGCGGGTCCGGTGATTGTCGCGGCGAGCATCCTCTGCATGGCCGCCGGGGTGGTGATCGCGGCACAGATCGGCTGGTTCCTGCACGGCTCGTGGGTCCACGGCGCCGCCCTCATCCATCAGGAACGCCGGGCGATCGCGGCCGCCCCGGTCAACCCGATGGCCTGCCAAGCCTCCGCAGGCCGCGCGGGCCCGGCCCATCCGGCTCACGGAACGCCAGCCCCCAGCGCCACAACGAAAAGCCGCGCCACAACGAAAAGCCGCTCCGCGTCGGACAGCGGCCCTGGGCCGCGCGGATTGCTCGAAGCCCCGGCCCTGGGCCTGGTTGCCCCCGTAGAGGAAGGCACCGGCGATGCCCTGCTGAGCGACGCCGTGGGCCACATCCCGGCGAGCGCGTGGCCGGGGCGGCCAGGTACCAGCGTCTTCGCCGCTCACGACGTGACCTGGTTCTCCGGCATCGACCGCCTCAAGGCCGGAGACGAGATCCGCTACGTCACCCCGTGCCGCACCTACACCTACCGGGTCACAATGCACCGGGTGGTGCCGGCTGGTTATCCCCTCTACAACACGGCCACCCCGAGCATCGTCCTCGACACCTGCTATCCGCTCAATGCCCTGTATCTCACCAGTACCAGGTATCTCGTGTACGGGACGCTCACCACGATCTCGCCGACCTCCGTATCACGCACCCGCCGGCCCAGCTCTCCCCAGTTCACCGTGCCGGTACCGGCGGCGCTCGCCGCGCAGGGGCTCGCCACCGGCCAGAACAGCGGGTGGCTCGGAGTCCTCCGCATCGTCGGCTCACCTTCGTGGGGGTGGCGTCAGACCAGCGCGCCGCTCGAGGCCGAGTCCGCGGCGCTGACGGCGTATTTCGGCGTGATCCACAGCGCCGAGCAAGGCCAGCGGACGTGGTGGGCGGACCTCGCCCCGTCGGTGCCGGTGAAAGCAGCGGCCGGCCTCTGGGGCACCGGCATCAAACACTATGACGCCCCCATCGACGTGACCCTGCGCGTGCAGGGCCCCCGGACCCTCGGCGCCGTGCTCACCACCGTTCTCACCACCACCGGCTCCGCGCACGCAGGGACCTACAACCTCACGGTGGCCGAGACCGTCACCGGGAGGAACCTGGTGGTCAGCAAGTTCACAATGGAGCCCACCAGTCCCTGATGGCCATATAGCCAAATACGGGAGCACCGGCGCTCGCGTGCGTGTTCCCATGTCTCCGTTTAAGAATCGTAGGCTCGCTCAATGAATCAAGGCCGCTGCCCATGCCAATGCGGGACCACGGCACAGCACTTGTTGAGTGCGAGTGATTCGGTCACCGGGGACTGGTTCGGAATTGTGAGGTGCACAGTATGCGGCTTGGCCCGGACCGACCCTCAGCCTGCCGCGAATGAGCTCGACCGGTACTATCCCGCCGGTTACCACGCTTCGTCGAAGCGGTACCGGCTCGGCTTGGAGAAAACCCTGTCGGTAATTCACTGGGCCCGCATCCGGCGCATCGAGCGGCTGACCGGTGGGCCAGGCCGGGTCGTCGATGTGGGGTGCGGCCCGGGCTGGTTTCTCGACCAGATGCGGCGCAGAGGATGGGAGACGCGTGGGACCGAGCGCTGTGCAACTGCGACCGAGCAAGCCCGCGACGTGCTGAATCTCGATGTTCGGGCCCAAGATCTCGATGAGCTGGGCGCCGAAGGCACCAGCTATGACGCGGTCATTCTCTGGCACGTGGCCGAGCATGTGCACAATCCGGCGACAACATTGCTGAAGATAGCGCGCCTGTTGCGTCCCGGTGGGGTGTTGATGATCGCGGTACCAAACTTCGGCTCTCCCGAAGCCAGGATAGGCAAAGCCGGATGGTTTCACCTCGATGTTCCACGCCATCTCTTTCACTTCACATCTGGCACGCTGATGAACCTTCTCCGTGCAGCCGGGCTTGAGCCCAGGGAGGTCGTGCACGCCGCTCCAGAATACGACCTCTTCAGCTTTGTGCAGACGGCGCAAAACCGCCTCGGCTTGCCCGCCAACCTTTTGTATGACGTACTGCGGCGGCCGCATGCGCGTCTCGCGCATCTCGAACCGAGATCATCGCTGTCGGTTGTCGCAGTGGCTTCCGCAGTTCCGTTGATGCTGGTTGGTCTTCTTTGGACGCCGCTGGCGGCGGCCTGGGGACGCAGCGCCACCCTCACCATCTATGCGCAGCGCCCCCAGGAGACTGCCCGCGACTGAGGATGCGTGCACAGATCGGCGATAGGCGCACGGCGCGCTGCCTGACCTGGGGTACGTCGCAGCGCTGGGCGCGGTCTGTCGGCAGACTGGTGTCATGA
>OBLT010000813.1_pt1 | contig 20125 bp, 27 predicted proteins | sample 1518721 | NCBI WGS metagenome assembly OBLT01 (sample SAMEA3539307, study PRJEB22396) | soil metagenome | biome: tundra; feature: field; material: soil | place: USA | collected 2010-05 | depth 0.15 m | reverse complement strand
GTAACCCCGGATATTGCGGCGGGTAGAAGGCAGGTGCCCTGCCTCGCCGGCCGGCTAAAGCCGTTGAAGCGGATGGTCGGCCGCAGACGGCCGCCCACCGCTTAACGGCGGAGCGTTCGACGGACGTGACGCCTACGGCATCCGGCAGCGATCGTGGCAGTTCTGGTGCTGAGCACGCTAAAACCAGCGCCCGAAGGCGACTCGCCCCTGCGGAAACACCTCCTTGGGCACGGGCACACTCCATCCTTTGGTGTCGCCGTCGCAATCGATGAGGCACTGGCCGCGCGTCTCGCCAGCCAGTCCGCGAAAGATGCCGGCCGCGATCAGGAACGAGAACCCTCCGACCGAGCGGTATTCGTAGCCGACCTCGGCATTGAGAAAGAGTGCGACGTAGGTGTGTGGCGGATTGTTGTTGGGGTCCACCGCCAGGGATGGACCCACGCCCAGCACGAGGCGATGGCGCTCCTCGCCGACGCTTAGCTTAGGCATGATCGAGAATTGAAAACCAGTCCACCCAATACCCGAGCCCAGCTCCAATTGGAAAGGTGGCACGGGAGCGTAGGTGTAGGTGCCGCCGATGAAGCCGACCACGGATCCGATACCCAAGTTGCCCATGAGTCGGCTCTTTGCTGTGAAGTTGTCGGCGGATCTGTCATCGTCTTCCTGTGCGGTTGCGTTCGCGGCGACCGCCGCACAGCTGAACAGCAAAGCAATCAAGATTTTGTTGGGTGCGAGCGGGTGGGCCATGCCTGGTCTCTCAGCAAGGTCCATGCCAGCTGAGCGCGCGCGACGGATGTCGTGGAGAGGACGGCTTTCGCTTCACTCGCACTCAATTCTAACGTACGCAATGAAAGCAGGTGTCAGCAGTTCACCACTTTCACCAGGGGTCGTGCAAGCGCCGTCGAACAAGCCGTTGCAGTAGACAAGGGCCGGTCAACTCTCGGTCGACGGTCAACGAGCCGGGGCCGCGCGGCCTTTGAGATGAACGAAGGACGCCGCGCGGCCCCGCCAGTGCTACTATCAACCATCACGTGACGGCCCTTGCAGCTGAACGGCAAGGCGTTCGGCGTACGTGTTTGGGAGCAGATGCGCACCAAGAAAGGGATCCTGTCCAGTCAGCGGCCGGCCCTCAGCGGCGGTGGCCCAGGCCAGTAGTTCAGGGTAGGAAGCTGACTTGGTAGATACAGTAGTCGAACGGAATGGCAGCACCACCTTGAACCGTCTGCGAGATTACGAAGTTCACCATCACCAGAGTTCGCGGATCGACCATCCGCTCGTTTGCGCCTCCCCACCAAGGATTGGGAAGGAAGCTGCTCCATGGTGCGCGAACATGCTGCCAGCCCGCGGACAGGGAAGGCAATTGGCTGCCGTCATCAGCGAGGAGCGCGCCCGAACCTCCACCACTCGTGGCAACAACACTGCCGGAGATGGCGGCGCTGGTGCTGGCGCAGGCTGTTGGCCCAGTGCTGTTGGCATCGCACACACCGCCTTCGGGAATCCCATTCTTGTCGTACAGTCCGACGGAAAAGCTGGAGCTGACCGACGCGGCGGTATCTGGAGAAACCCACAGCCAGAACTGCATGCCGCCGTACCCACTGGCGTCGATCAATGCCGGGGCGTTCGTATCACCGTTGGCAAAGAACAAGTCGGCTGCGGCATACGCATGTTGCCGCGCTCCGGTGTGCCCTGCCGTGCACATTGCTCGCAAACCCGATGATCCGCCATCAACGGTGCTGCCATCGAGTCCGGGAAAGGCTGCCGGAAGGGGACTATAGAGACTCTGGCACACACTGCCGCAGCTGGAAGCCGCCGGAGCCGCGGGAACGGTGAGGCTCCCGGGCGCGCTCGGATCATCGCCTCCGGTGAACGCAAACCAGGCTCCGTTGGACGCACAGGAAGGCGGGGCCAAGCTGATGCTCGACCCGCTCATGTCGTCTATGAGGGCGCCGGCCGCAGGGCCGCTACACAGGGTTGTGATGGGCCCATCGTGGCTGGCGTCCGTCGAGATCTGCGTCTTGGGGGACGACGCGCACCCCACGAGTCCTGCCGGCGACATTGCTGCTACCACCGTGCCAATCGCTACGGCCACGGCACGTTCTCCGTACGTTCGGTTCATGAGTGGCTCCTTCCCATCGTCGAGCAAACCAACCACGTCGTCGAGGCGTCCGCGTCCGGCGCCACGCTTCCAGTCAAAAACGACGCCAACTTGAGACACTACACGAATCGCCATCTCCGACCAAGGTTTTGGTGTGCACATTTGGGGAGAGTAGTGGCCCACCTTCACGCGTGCTGGTGCCAGAGGGGGCGTTGGTCCGCCGCCTATGGCAGTAGAAGGCGCGACGACGCCGAACCCATAAAGCCGTTGAAGCTCTCGATCGGCCGCGGACGGCCGCTCGCAGCTTAACGGCAAACCGTTCGACGGACGAAACAACCATGTTCTCCGTGGGCTCCCGCTGCTCGTTCTCTGGACCAGTGTGACCCGGGTCGCGGGCCGCGTTCTCAAACCACACGAGGGACTGCACGCTTTCGACCAATCGACGTATACTGGGCGCATGCGCCAGGCCAACTGGGTGTTTGCATTCCTTCTCGCCGCCGTCGTCGCTTTGGCCGGATGCAAATCCTCGGGCAACAGTTGTGGTTGTGGTGACGACTACGTAGTCAACGCCGATATCTGGGGGGCACCCGAGGGCGACTTGTTCATCGCCGGCTACCGAGGAATGACGACGGGGTTCGTGAAGCGCTTCGAGAACGGGACCTGGACAACGATCTACGAAGGAGGACACTCGCTCACGTCGCTCTGGGGCACCAGCTCGGAAGACTTCTTCGTGCTCGATGTCGCATACCCCGTCGTCCAGCACTATAGCCACGGTGCCTGGCAGAGTTGGTACTTGGGCAGAAGCCTCGATGGCGGTCCGGGGATCAGGGAAGCCTGGGCGTTGTGGGGCACGGCGGACGACGATCTCTTCGTGGCGGGCTCCGACGGTGTCATCTTGCACTTCGATGGTGTCTCGTGGCAGTCCATGAGCACGCCGACCACCGCGCGCCTCTCAGGCCTATGGGGTAGCGCGCACGACAACATCATCGCCGTCGGACAGCAAGGTACGATCCTCCACTTCGACGGAACCGCTTGGTCCATCGTGCCATCGCCCACCACCGCGAGCCTGAATGCTGTCTGGGGGGCTTCCGCCGACAATGTGTTCATCGTCGGCGAAATCGAGCTTGAGATATCGCATGTGATTTTGCATTTCGATGGCGTCACTGCGAGCATCATGCATCAAGGCGAGAAGGGCCTTCTCGGCATCAATGGCACCGGCCCGGATCGGGTCTACGCGGTGGGTGCCAAACGCAACGGCGATGGCGTCAGCGGAGGCGTTTTCCGCTTCGACGGCATTCGTTGGACCGAGGTATCCGTCGGTGTCTCGCAGTTCTTGTGGGACGTATGGGTCAATCCCGACGGTAGCTACATTGCCGTAGGCCCCGATGACACCATCATCAATCGGTCGGGGAAGTAGCACCATCTAGGGTGAATTGCTGGAGGCAGACCGCCGCCATAAAGCCGTTGAACCTGCCGATCCCGACGCAGGGGCATCGTAGTATCATCGAAGGGCCGACTCGGCGGCCGGCTCGCAGCTTATCGGCTCGCCGTTCGGCGGCTCGGAGGAACAATGAAACGAAGCGCATGGCTCGGAATCGCCGTGTTGGCGTTGTCCGTCCTGGCGGATGGATGTGCGAAGTCGCGAGAAACTGCCGAAATGGGAACTCAGGCGTTCCGGAGACGTGCCGCTAGAGGCGAATTAACCCGCATCTACAGCGAGGCAGCACCGGAGTTCCAGGAGTCCACGACCGAGGCCGACTTCGCAAAGCTGATGGAGGGAATCGGCCGAAAGCTCGGCGCGTGGCAGTCGTCGAAACCGCCCGCATGGAAAGTATTTTCGGGAATGGGAGGACGCACGGTGACCTTTGGATACGCTTCTCAGTTTGAGAAAGGACCCGCGAACGAAGAGTTCATCTGGCGAATCCAAGGAGACCGCGCGATTCTCGTCGGGTATCACATCAACTCTCCACTCTTTATGGCAGATGACCTTCTCGGCACGCGACCGCCGAACCCATAAAGCCGTCGCAGCAGTCAGGGTCTCCCCCGACGGCACCCCGCTGAAGCAGCCCATGGCGCCGAACGCGAAGACCCAAATTTCTGCCTTCCGGGCTATCCTGGCGTCGTCGACCGCGTCCGACAATCTGAAATCCTACGATCTCGTTTGGCTCATGCACCTCGTGGGCGACGTCCACCAGCCCCTCCACTGCACGTCGCGGTTTGACCACGACCAGCCCAACGGCGACCGAGGCGGCAACCTCGTCGCACTCTGCGCCCGCCCGTGCAGGAGCGAGCTGCATGCCCTCTGGAACGACATCCTCGGGACGCGGACAGACCCCGAATCGGCCATCAAGAAGGCCGCCAAACTCGAAGCACCAGATCCTCGCCTCGCGGCTGTGAAAAACGAGCAGACCTGGATCAACGAGAGCTTTCGGGCGGCCAAAACGTCCGTCTACACCGACGCGATCGGCGTCGGTGCCGGACCATTTATAGTCGACGCCGAGTATCGGAAGCAGGCCCGCGCGGTCGCGGCGGAGCGGGTGGCGCTGGCGGGGGCGCGGTTGGCGAATCTGCTGAACGCGGCCCTCAAGTGATCAGAAACCGCATCCCCAGAACCTCGCGCAAGTACCGCTCCGTCACCAAACAGGGCTCAAGGTCAGGTTCCGTCGTTGTGCCATTCGCCTGGCGCGGTTCGGCTCAGAAGATTTCTAAACTGCCTCGGCCAAGACGCAGGCGGTGTGAGACACATTCCGTCCGATCGCGAGAAGGCACACACACCTTCCATCGAGTGCCTGGCACAGCTCGTGGGCCGGGTACTACGACAACCAACGGTCGTGGCTTCAGTGTCACCATGCCGGAGAGGCTGGTGAAAATTGGTCTCCTTCGAATCGAAACTCATCTGCTGGTGGCTGAAAGAGAACGGTCACGGCCGCGTCCTGATAGACGAGGACGGGCTGTAGCCGCCCCAGCCCTGAGAGCGGCCAGGTAGTTCGGCACTTGTTTCTTCGGCTTGCGCATCAGTGTGCAGAGCAAGCTGACTGGAGGTGTGACCATGCCAGTGTGCTCGGTGAATCGCGCGTGCAGGCTCTGCCAGATGGCGACTGTGTGGTTCACGTCGGCCACCGAACGATGAAACTGTCGCGCGTTCGGCGCGCACACCTGCAGGGCGTCCACCAGTGCGTCCAGCCGGTAGCTGTGAAGCCCAGGTGCCAGTCGGCGTGCAAGGCGCATGGTACACAGGAATTCGCTCTCCTGTCTCAGTCCTGCGCGCGCCAGCTCCGCGTGCAGAAACCCGCGATCAAAGGCGGCGTTGTGCGCGATGATTGGCAGGCCCCGCACGAACTGTTGCAACCGCGACATCACCTGTTCCGGCCGCGGCTGCCCGCGCAGCATCGCATCGGTGATGCCAGTCAGCGATGTGATGAAGGACGGCAACATCATCCCCGGATGCATAAGCTGGTGAAACGTCTCCATTGGTTGGTGATCCACAAGCAGCGTTGCCGCCACCTCGATGGTGCGGTCGAACGCTGGCATCAGCCCGGTGGTCTCGAAGTCGAGAACCACCAGTTCGCGCGTGGTAGCCACACTCTGCGGAAACGTCATGGACGCACGGTACAGAGGCGCGGGCGCGCTGTCCATCCTTCGTGAGCCAGTGCCATAGCATTATGGCGACGCGGTAGACCTCAAGAGTTTTCCCTTTGGCCACCGTTTCGTCACAACGGTTGGTCAGAATGAAGACGAGGAGGTCCCATACACGTCATGACCGACGACAATGTGAATCCCGACCAAATACCGAGCGAGCCCGTACCTGCCGGCCGGCAAGCAAATGGGGCACCTCCACCCATGGCCGAGGAAGTTCGGTGGGACCATGAACCCACCTGGCCAGGCGGAGAATACGGTAACGACAACGATCTCGTGGCAGATGGAACCTGCGATGACGAGGACAATGGTCGATCCACACCGCAGCTGGCCGCGCCTCTTAGCCGTCGGCAATTATCCCTGTGGAACGAGGCCATCGCAAGTATCCGCGCCTCGAAATCCGGTGGCAAATCTCCCTAGTATGGAAAACGCACGATCGCGGTTGTCCCCCGCGCTCGTTGTCGCGATCTTGCCCCCGAAGCGGTAGTCCCGTCGGCTACGAAATTGGACTTGTGGACGGGCAGCGAACGGCCCGAAATGGTAGAGACCTACGCAGCCAACAAACATCTTCGCAACCATAGACCACCCTGCCGGCGAAATTCGTCGACGCACACAAGAATGAGGACGATCACCGCCCTCGCCTCTGGCTCTGCGAGCGAACGTGGGACGGCGAGCGCGTGAAGGCGCGGCTCACCCGCACCGCCGCATGGCTCGACCATATGCTCGGGGTTGCGGGGTAAGGTGCGAATGATCTGGGACCGCGCCACCCGCTGCTCGCCCCGACGACCTAAGGCGCACGTTTCTCGCGATGTCCCTCTGAATGCTGGATCTGGGTGAGGATACGTCCGGACTTGAACACCGTGACGGTCCTTGTGGACTGCGAAATTGCGAACGCGACGGCGCCCGTCGAGCCCGTGATGGCCGCGGCGGCTGCGTGGCGCGTGCCGAGCCCGGCGGGAAGGTCGAGTGGCTTACTCGGCTTCGCTTGCAATTGAACTCCTGCCGCGAGCACGACACCATCGCCGCGAACGATGAATGCTCCATCAATGGTCGCAAACTCCTTGATGGTCTCCTCTAGTTCCAAAGAAAGAATGTTTCGCCCGGGTTCTGGATGTCCCTGCAATGGGTTCAGTACCAGCTGGCGGGTCTGGGCGAGCACCTCAAGTGAGTCACCGAGGACGAAGATAGTGCCGATCGGACGGCCTTCACGGCCTTCGGCCGCGATGCGGGAAGCTATCCACAAGACGCGCTCGAAAACTTCCGCGGAAAAGTCGCCGCCGAGATCTAGGTCGCCCAGGGAGGGAAAAAGTTCAGACTCAGTGCCGAGATCGAGCACCATAGCGGTGTCGATCCGGTTCGATCCATCGGGTCCAGTTAGGCACACAACGCTGTCACCGCGACGAAGCACTCCGCGTGCGACACAAATGAGCAAGGCAAGACGTGCCTGTCCCGTACGCGTAGTGTGGACGCCTTCGACCCGAATCCATGTCGGCCCACCGGTTTGGGATGGCGCTGGTACCTCGCGGGCGCGCGAAAACAGGATAGTTGGGAATTTGACGGTCGAGAGCGCCTCCCGCAGTTCACTTTCCCCCTCCAGCGCGTCGGCATAGATCACAACCGCCTTCGCGTCGATCTCCTGGGCGAGCGCATTGGCATGTTCGAGGAGCCGAAGTGAAAGCGTCTTCACCGAAGGAGTCTACCACGCGCCGACGAGCGCTCGATGGCGGCTAGCTCCATCCGACCTTGGCGGGCCACGTCGCGAATCAGGTCGATGGTCTCTTTCGTTCGGGAGCATCAGAGCGTGTCCGTCCCAGCGTATTGCCACATGACGCCGCTTCCAGTTAGTCGATTGCCCGACCAGAGTTCCGATTCTCGGCTAAATGAAACCAACAAACACATGCAGCGCAGTCCCCCCAAGCTCACCCTCGCTTTCGTCCCTGGAGCCCACCCGGCGTATGTCCCGCTCGGGGTCGCGGTACTTGCCGGTCACGTTCGCCGCCACAGCCCGAACGCCGAGCTGCATGTCGTGGATCTCAACCAGCACGCCTGGCGCTCCTTCAGGCAGCAGACACCCAGGTGGTGAGATTCCATCACAGGTGGCTTTGCTAGCTCGAAAGAATGGGCACAAGAACCCTGGCCAAGCGCGGGTATGCAGATTGCAGCTCAGTCTGGTCATGTGCCTGCTGACATGTTCTGGAGTCCTTGCTGTGGTTGCGCTGGCCGCTGACCGCACCAGCGGATGCGAAGTGCAAGGCGGTCCTGAAGCGGTCGTCGTGGAGGGCGCCTTGGAGACTGGCACGGTCGCCTGTCCGCAGATTTCTCTCTTCAAACCAAGTGCTTGCGACGAATGCGCGTCTCCGGCAAGAAGTAAGGCCGCGAGCCGCTGAGCGGCGCATGTTCTATGTCATCTCGATTGGCTGCGCTCTCGACGTGCCAGCATTCATGCGGCGCTTGCGTCCGCTAACAACGCCGCCGCGTCCTCGGCCCCGAGCTGCTTGAGGTAGAGGCCGAGCGCTCCGCGAGATGCCCGCTTCCCCTCAGCCTACCAGCTTCCTCAACATCGCCATCCCGCGCTCCGCCTCGGCGGGCGTCCCGTCGGCCAACTCAAGGTACACCCGCCCCCGGCCGTCGTGGAGGCTCTCGGTCTGGACAATCCAGTTCTCGCGCACTGGAGTGGCCATTTCGACGTCGGCGGCGAGCTTGTGGAGAGTGGCACTCACCAGGCGGTAGTGCGCACCCTTTCCCAAGCAGATCTCAATTTGCGGTTCAGGCGTCCCGTATTGGTTCTCGCGCTGGCTGATCGTCGTGGTCGCTTGCGGGTTCTCGCTCATGGTCGGCATCGTCTACTTCTCCTTCTACGGGGCGGATTCTTGCTGCTCCCTTTTCGCGGCGACAATTCCCGCTTGGTATGCAGCATTGAGCGCTGCGCGCAGTTGCCAAACCGCGAGGTCGTGGAAGTCAAGGGAGTCCGACTTGCGCGTCTCAAGCGTCGGGACCCTGAGATGCTCTTTCGCGATGTCTTCGAGAACCCTGTCAGTTGGCTGTTGGCACTGGCTCTTCATGCATCACATACACGCTCTGGTTTGCGGCTCTATCAAGTCCAATGAGGTCGATTTTCGGCGTATTTCAAGGGGCAAAGGAGTGGCGACATTCCGCGGGCTGGCGTCGTCAAGCCCAGACCGTCCCCCCCGCCGCACCGATGCCTTCAGGCGCCCACGGTGGCGTCGTTGGCAAGCAGCGCCGCCGCGTCCTCGCGACCGCGATCGCCCTCTTGACGGCTCTCGGCATTTTCGCCGCTGTTTCTGTCGCGGGAGCGGGCGGCAGTACGGGTGCGGCCTACGGCGCCGGGCATCCTCCCATCGCGCTTCGTTGCATCCACGACGCCGCCTTGGGTGAGTAGCGGAGTTGTCGGGCACGTTGCGGTCCTAGGCGAACGGAGAGGAGCCGCTCGAGCTCGTCACCAAGATGCGACCATTGGACGAGAAGGCGTTCGCTGAGCGGAGAAGGAAGGACGGGCTGCGAGATCGCCTCGAGGCCAGCCGCCGCCCTCGCCATTTTCTGCCGAGCCTGTGCCATCTCATCGCCTGCCAGATTCTCGATCTCGCCAATCATCAGGCTTGCCGGAATGCGATCCGTTTGACCATTGCCGTGCGTGGCTTCCTCATAGAGGCTGTGCACAAAGCCATAGAACTGGGAATGCACCGTGCTGAGAGTTGCATTCAGCTCGATGCGCTCACTTGGTGACAACGAGAGAATCGATTCTTGCTCGCTATCTACGCTCGGAGCCTCCAGGCCGAATACGTTCGGTGCATCGATCCGGATCTCGCACCGCTGCGCCATCTCCACGAGCTCCGCTCTTGACGGCTTGGCCCATGCCTCAGCCACTGCCACGGCCTCTATCTCCTGCTGCGCAGCCGTCAAGGGTGCAGAGCCGTCTTGCTCCCCTGAAACATCACCTGAATCGGGAGCCGTCTCCAGGGTCAACGGGTCGAGACGTTCCCCCATTGCTAGCTGAGGACCACGCTGTTCGTCCTGGACATTCATTCGGATGGCGGACTTACGCTGGTGTCGGGAAACTCTCTCCCGAACCTCGTATCCCACAAAGACAATAAGCACCAACAGTCCGATGCCAAGGGTCGAGACAAGCACCTTGCCCATCACCTCCACCTCTTGTCTAACCAGCTGGCCGCCAATGCACAGCCTGATTCTTGCGCGGCAATCCGCCCGCGAACAGTTGGAGGAAGGCCGTATGGGCACTGGGTTTGCGCCACGATGTCCATCCTAGCGCGGTCGATGGCACGGAGCTGCTCTCAACCTGTAAACCACAACGCGGTGCAAATCGGCGATCCTGTTAACCAGAATGACGCGTCTCTCGCCCGTCTCGGCTCTCCGATCGACCATTTTCGCCCGCTGCCCAACCGTGATCGCCCTCTTGACGGCTCTCGGCATTTTCGCCGCTGTTTCTGTCTCTCCGAAGCGATCGCGCAAACCCCTGCGAAACAAGGGCATTTCTCGCGATGGCCCCACCGGCTGCCGCGCAGCCGCGCTGTCAACCAGCGGCGCCCGCACATGTTCCGCCTCGAAGTGTTCGGCCGGAACACCGGTCAATCGGACGATGTCGTCCTTGTCCCAGATTTCGCCGATGCAGCGGAGAAGCGACCGTCCGTGCGTCCTGTACCACTCGCGGAATTCGGCCTCCTTGGACATTCGCGAGTAACCAACACACAGGGACGCAGCAAAACTGCCGTCAATGGGCGTCGCGTCCATGGCACGAAGGATTTCAAGGTACTTCTTCTCATGGAAGACCCGTGGAAGTTTGCGGAATGCAAAGTCGGCGACATCTCCGTCCGGGCCGGATTCGGCCAACCGGAGGCGATCAAGCAAGCGGGCCAGAGAGGAATACCGCTCTTCCGACGTTTGCCTACCGAGGTTGAGAATGGAAGCGTGGCGAGGGAAATAGGCAATATTGCCGATCGGTCACCGATCGGCAATATCGGCGAACAGCCATGCTGCGAACCCTGGCCGCCGACGACTCCACATGGGCCTTGGTCTACGACTTTCGAAGGCAAGCCGGCTTGGATTTGGCCACACGGCCAGATTCCGCCCTCCAACCTCAAATCCTCCGCCGATGGCAGCTATCGCGGTGTCGGTGTCAGTTTCGGATTCGACCTCACTGGTGCTGCGGCGACCAGCGCGCCTGCTCGCCTTGGACCAGAGAGTAGTTGTCGATGAGGAGGAGGCTGGCCGGATCGGACGGGCCCCGCGTACACGACGTGCGACGGACAGCCTCGGCTGCGGATGCCTCGGGACGGCTTGTGTCGGCGGCTGCCGTCGCCCCATCGGCGCGAAGACCGCCGAGAGGAGTTCGCCCACACCCCGATGCCGCGACCACAGTCAGCGCCAGCACGACGACGGCGACGCGTAGCGCTTTCTTGCGGCTCACGTTGGTGCGCGCAGGCAGGACGTATCGAGCCGAGACAGGCCCATCGCGGCGTCGCGCGTCTGCCTGCGATTGATGTTCCTCGGCCATGAGCCCCAGGCATGTTATCCGCAGGCGGTGGCCGTCGCTACTCGGGGCGCGTCATCCGGTGCTTCTTCAGTGCGGCGCCGGGCGGGCACGGGCCATCGATTGGGTGGGCCCTTTGGCGACGATCGCGCACCGCGACCTACTCGTTGATCGTGCCTGCGACCCCGTAGACGTCGCTTGATTCTTGTACAAGCCAAGTCGCGCCTACGGAGGGCACCAATCCGACGGAATCAAGCCGCAGGTCTGCACGATGTCGCCGCGGCAGCGCTGAGCAACGCAGGGGGGTGCCGAGGCGGCACGGCAGTCATCATCGCTGCCGCAGCCGACAAACTCGTACAATCCGCAGGGCGTTGGCGGTGACCCACCCGGTGGTGAAGCGATACAAAAGCTGTCGAGCGTTGCGGGCAAGCCCTGGACAAAAAGACAACATAGCTCGCCGGGGTTGCAGTCAGCAGTTTCATCGCACCCGCGCCAGTCCGAGTGGCCAAGGCAGGAAGTCCTCGACCGCGCGGCGCATCCGACGGAAGCGGGGCTACCTTCGTCGCGCAAGCAGCACTGCTCGTCACGTGCGCATGTGGTCGAGCCGCAGCGGACGCCCCCCGGGGTCGAGGACAATTGCCCGCCCGACGAGGATCCGTCTGGAAGCGTCGAAGTGGGCGGCCCACCCGACGAGGACGCATCCGGGCTTCCCGAAGACGGTACCGTGTGGTCAGGACTCGTCGCCCGAAGGGTCGTGCGCTCGCCTTCGCACGCGAGGGCATAGGGCAGTAGTAGCCATACCAGCAACGCCACACAGTGCCGCTTCCGCACCGGCGATTTCGCGCGAACGATCACGGAGGACACCAGCCCGACGGCAGCAAGCCGCAGGTTTGCAAGATGTCGCCACGACAACGCTGGGCCACGCATGGCAGGGCCGAGACCGCGCGGCAGTCGTCGTCGCTGCTGCATCCGATGTATTCGTCCGCGTCGCACGCGGTTCTGGGCGGGTCGCCGGCAAAATTCAGAGAACAGCGACTGCCGAGGGTTGCGGGCGGGCTCGACCAGAGCCCGAAGCAACACAGCTCGCCGGGGTTGCAGTCGGCGGTCTCGTCGCATGTGCGAACGTCCTGGGTACCATGGCAGACATTTTTCGACCGCGAGTCGCACCCATTGCTCGCGGGACTGCCTTGTTCGAGCAAGCAGCATTGATCGCCGTGGGCGCAGGTAATCGAGCCGCAGCGGACGGCTCCCGGGGTCGAAGTCAACAGGCCACCAGACGCCGATGCATCCGTTATGTCAGAAGTCGTCGGCGGTTGGTCAGGGCTCGTCGAGAGAAGGGGAGTGCGCCCGCCTCCGCACGCAACGGCAGACAAAAGCCACGGCCATATTAGATAAGCTACATGGTGGCGCGACAGCATGGCGGGCTGGCTCGCTCGACTTGATACTAAGCGCTTGTCCGCCAACATCATCGTCTGCATCGTACAATGCCACCGCAGTGCAAGGCTCGAGCCGGCGGCGAAGGCCCAGCATTCGCGACATGATCAGCCCCAAGCGTGCGACAGGACCAGGACAATTCGATCATGATGCGATGGGATCACCTCCAGTCGGTACCGCGGAGCCCGGGTAGCCCTGGCACCAATCGCCACGCAGCCAATCGATTTGGTGTCGATTCTTGGCATACTCTCCTGGAGAAATTCGCCCTCGCCCATCAGTGCAGCACGGTCACCGAGATCATCACCATGGTGCTGGCGGCCGGGCTCGACCTGGCCGAGCTGCACGTGATGGAACGCGTGCGGCGAATGGCCAGCGCGCGAGAGATGATCGACTTCATGGAGGCTAGCTCGTTCGACAACTTCCTGTCCGCCATCCCCGAGGATCTGCACGACACCTTCCGCGCCGATTTCGAACGCGCAGCCCTGGCACACACGGAGAGCACGAAGACGACGTCCTTGGCGGATTCGGGCGCGTAGTACCGGCACAGCTCGGCCCCCAGATAGGCAAACATTCCGGTCACCGCTACCCGTGCGCCGAATTTGGTCAGGCGGAATGGCTGCCATTTTGCGCCGGCGGGGTCAGGCACGATCGGAAGAGATATCACGACCGAGCGCTCGGATCTCGGACTGCCGACGACCATGGGTGGGGCAGGCCTACCCCATCGTCCAACACCGAGGGCCACCCATGACCTATGCAGTGGCATGGGCCCTTGCCGGTCGACAAGGACCTTGCCTGCCGGTTGTCTCTAAGCTTGGCGCCCATCGTGGACACGCTCCACCACTCCACCCGAAGGTGTCTTTCTGCGACATCACAGACCGAAACACGGCCAATGGACGACTTGTGGAAGTCATCGCCTTCAATGCCTGCCCTTCTTGCTACCTGGCCGACTCGCGGCGGCCCTCCTGGCTTTCTCTGCCTTGTTGTGGCGCGCCTTCTGTTGACCTCGAAGACGGACCAATTCATCGCGTTCCTTCTGGGAAAGCTTTGCGACGCCACGGGCTTCATCACGGGCTTCCATTTCTTTCCGCCGGGCCTCGGCCACTCGATCCTCCATTCTCGCCAACGCCTCCTTGTCCATGTCTCGCGCGATGTCCGGTAGGTCCAGAGGGTCCACGTCCGAGAAGGCTGCCGCGGGATCAGGCCCATACCGGTCCACTAGAAATTCTCGGCGTTCCCTCACCGCCGCATCAACGCCCTCGCGGCCGACTTGCACAACTCCACCAAACTTCCGAAGCAAGGCGCTCCGGTTGACGAATTCAAGACCTTCTTGTGTCAGTTCCCAGAGCAACTGCTCGAACACCAGTTCGGAGTACCTCTCCGATGAGGCATGGCGGCTCCACACCCACTGGGCGAGCCCCTCGGGAAGTAGCGATATTCGTCGATCAAGGCCTGGCAACTTGTCGACAACTCTCGTGCTGCTGAGGAAGAACGCGTCGGTTGACCTTCGCCCTGGTGGCTGCAAGCGGCCTCGCCTGATACTGTCTACGATGATAGCTACCTCAGCTTCGGCCCGGGTCTGCCGGTCGTGCTTGTATGTCTTCCTTTCGCGCCGCCGTTCCCCAATTTCCTCCTGCAGGCGTGCTCGTTCAGGGTACTGGTCGGATTCAAAGTTCTCCCATTTCGAAAACTCAACCACATCAATCCCTAGCTTTGTGAGGGTGCGCACAACATCCTCGGGCAATAGCTTCCCAGCAGTGGGGCGTCCAATTAAACGTGTGATATAGGCGCCGAAGGATACGTCCGTCGTCGATCCTAGGAAATACCCCTTCAGAAACTGGTTCGCGCGATAGCCCGATCTCCCCCGGAGCGCGTCGAGCACGTCAACCGAGTCCTCTCCGTGCTTGCCGACCAGCCTCAACGCCCAGTTGGAGTGCTCCATGACCTCGTCGACCAGTAGATCGCTTGTGGTCAGGATCGCACCCAGCTTCTTGAGATCACCTACCAACCTCGACGCAAATTCCTGAACCTCAGTGCCCTCCGCAAGGAGGCAGATTAGGAAGGAAGCATCGAGCACGTAGCACGTTCCGGCAATCAGGTCGAGATCCACTTTGGACAGATTCACCGTCGCCCCAACTAGGTGTTGCCCGAAGTACCCTTGGCAAAGCATTCCCAAGAATGCGGACTCGGCCGGAGTCGGCGCTGTCAGGACATCGCTGGTGAGGTTGATTGCCATCAGTGCATCCCCGTAGCTAGCGCAACCCTTGAGCCGCTCGGGTAATTGCTGAAGCAACGCCACGGTCCTCCTCGCTGCTACCGTCTTGTCGGACGAAGCCAAATTCTGAGCGACACCAAGTCCCCGCTCGCGACAAAGTTCCTCCAAGAACCTCGCGACCATGTCGATAACCCCAGCAGTTCCACCTGCGGGTGGCGATGAATCATCGAGTCGCCCCTTCATTGACGCGAGAAAGCGATCGCGCACAAGCTCCAGTCGGGCTCTTGACGCGTCTGTCTTGCTGTCGTACTCGATTGTGAGACCAACGAATTCACCGACCGTAACGAGGCCACGACTGCGAAGCACCTCCAGGCATGCCTGCGCATCCATTTCCGACATACCCATTCCTGTTGCGAGCTTGATCAAGTCCGCCTCGGCCAAGGATGGTTTCTCGCGGATTTTGGCAAGCATGCTGGCACCAACCAAGGTTTTCCGAAGGCTCGGCTCCACAACCGAGAGTTCAGCCAGATCCAGGCTACTCTGAACTCGTAGGCTCGACGCAATGGGCTCGTAGTCAGGACTGCCCGACGCTACCGGTCCGGGGGACACAGACCTGCGGAGGACGAACGCGCCGTGCCCGTCCAGTCGTCGATGCAGCTCCGAATGGTTGACGCCGTGAATTCGGTAGGGGATCACCTCCACGTTGAACTCAGCACGAATATGTTTCTGCTGCTCGACGAATGCGGTTGGATCACCATCGCAGGCCAGAAACGCGAAGTTCGGGCGTCCAGCGTGCGCGAGGCGGCCAACGGCTCTTAAGATATGAAGCAAATCCTTGTCGTTGAAGCCAAATCCAACATAGACGCAGCGGTATATTCTTGCGATTGCCCTCAGCGTTTGGACCTGGTTCGAGTCGGGATAGAGATTGTCGTAGTCTCCCTTCGTAACGATCAACTGGCTCACGTCAGTTGGCAGGTCGCAACCCCCATGCATGTGCCAAACCACGTCCCGGGGTCCTCCGTCTAACTTGCGAAGTTCCGCTCCCGTATTTCCGACCGGGACGAGGCGGTGTTTTGCCGTCCTTGCCTTCTCAAGCAAGTGGTCGTAGTTGGTCGTAACATATAGCCGAAACGGCCAATCGGCCAGACGCTCATGGTGGCGCCCCGCTTTTGAAGTCGTAGCCACGATCTTCCTGACAGCCTCGTGCACGTGCTGCAGAGAGCGGTCACCTGCCAACTTCTCGAATGCTGCAGGTAGATCACCGCTGGCGGCAATGGCGCGTGCGGCATTTGTGTCGACGCCTTCGTCCCCGAAGGTGTCGGCGACGCGAGCGAACAGCTCACCCCATGACGGTATCCCTGCTTCAATAGACACGCCACAGCCGACGATAGCCACGGCGTCCCCGGAGTTCACCAAGTCAATGAGTTCTTTGGAAACCATCACGCCATCCCCAATCTCATAAGGGCCACCCAGGGTAAGGGAGTCGTCCGATTGCCACGGGACGTCGCAATCCACTCAATAAACAGCCAGTAATTATCCATTGGTCGCATCCTCGACTTGGCCGTTCCCGTCCTCACGGAACACGACACCGCATGATCAACACACAACGGCATCGGCGTCAACCTGCTCTGTTGCGATCCAAAGAGCGCCGCTAGCCGGCCTTCGTCTCATTCGTGAACGGCACCACCTGAGCGGTGTTTCCCGCGGTGACCGGCTTGGCCGGCGCGGGTAGCGAAGCCATCGCCGCCCGCAAGTCCGCAGAGCCGAATAGCGCGTAGGTGGCACCGAACGCTGCGCGGGCTGCTCGCCGGCAGGAGCATTCGTCGCCGCAGCCCCACTGAGATCGAATCCGAAACTGACACTGACACCGCGATGGTTGCCATCGGCGCTGGTGGTGAGGTTGGAGGGCGGGATCTGGCCGTGTGGCCAGAGCCACGCCGGCTTGCCCTCGAAGTCATAGACCAAGGTAGAATGTGCGTCGAGTCCTGCCGCTGGCGGCCGGTGCGCAGCCCGGCCGCTTCCACCAGCCGCGCCGTCGTGAATGTCCTTGCGTAAGTCGGCTTGACGATGTCATGCGCCTCGACAGAACCGCATGCGACTCGATTGGACTGGAATGCGATTATGCAGTTCCCGCCTGCGGAGCGTTGTGCACGTGTGGACGCGGCGATGGAGACAACCCAGCGTGGTCGTGTCTGGTTCCTCTTTGCCCTTAACGACCACGCGGAGCCTATCAGCGATTGCCATGGTGGTAGACCAGGACAATGCTCGACGTGGCCGCGTTACGAGGCGATCCCTGACAAATCCGAGCGACGATGACCGCTGTTTCGACTCGGTGCCGAGCTTTTGCGGCGGACAACCGTGCCCACTGCGGCCCCTGCCGATCCCCGTCAGTCGCTCCACCCTATCCTGCCGGTCGGATGAAGTTTCTGCGGCGGACAGCCTTGGGCGTGGCCTTCTTTGCCCTCTTGGCCACTGGGGGCTTGGTGCTGGTCGCGGTGGTGGCCTTGCGCCCTCCCCGGTACTTCTTGATCTTGGGCTTGGCGACGTTTTGGGCGATGCGACGTACGTTTCCCCTGCAAGTTCCCTAGTGCATCCTTCAAATCCACCGGAAGTACTTCGCTTTTCTAAGATCTTGTTTTGGACTGGACCGGTAACTTGTGGCGAGGATCGAAAGGCGTAGGCTTACGATATGGTCTTGGGCACGGAGTACGGTTTGGCTTGGGAGCGCGCTCAGAAATTCGCTCCGGCCCTCATTCTTTTTGATGAGATCGACTCGATTGCCCCCTCGCGCTCCGCCGAGAGCGCCCAGCACCAGGTCTCCACCGTCGCCCAACTCCTCGTCCTCCTCGACGGCATCGAACAACGTGGTCAGATCTTCGTCCTCGCCACCACCAATCGCCCCGAGCAAGTCGACCCGGCCCTACGTCGCCCTGGCCGCTTCGACCAGGTCGTTTGGATGGGGCTCCCCGATGAGCGCGGCCCGCCGGAATATTGCCTTCCGCTCTGGCTAACAACGTCGGCACCCTGGACATCCCTACTTTCACGCCTTCGATACCAGCCTCGGCTGCTTCGTCGAGCTCCGATCCCGATATGGATATCGGTGTTCAAACGGTTCCGCTAGGAGACCTGAATTCACGCGCCCCAGGATGGTTCGGAAGGCGTCTCTATACGTCGCGTCCCCGGCGATCCCTTGGACAAAGAACCACTCGAACTCCGAAGCGCTGTGCGGGTAGACCACGATGGAGTCCTTGGGAGCCCGCTCCAGGCCTGGCAGTACGCTTTGCAGATCGTCGAATGCTTTGCGAGCTGAGGCGTATCCGTCTACGTCGGGTGGCGGCAGAACGAAGACCAGCCGCCCAAGCAGGCTGACCTCGATCGCCCGGAGGACTTCCCAACGGAGCGCCTCCCTCGCGCGCTGTCCGGGTGGCAGGATCACGACGGCGAGCATCGCTCGGCGCAGCAGGGTGTCGATGACATCCTGCCAAGCCATGTTGTCGGCGGCTATGTAACGTGGCGAAAGGGGCACGGTCTTCAGAGACGGGTCCACCAGGGCAACCGAGCAGCATCCCAGCGCAGCGAGAACCTCCTGTTCGAGGACTGCTTCGATCGTTCTGGATAGCGCCACTGGCTTCAGCAGAGTCTACCTCATCGATCCGGCAGGCTGGACGATTCGTAGTGGAACGAAACCATCAGCTCCAAATGGTCGAAGAATCAGGCAGTACTCAACGGAGCCCGACTTCACCGTGTCAACAAACGCCGACGCCGACGACAGCGTTCCCGCGGGCCGAAAGGAGAACAATAGATACACCGAATAGCCGACGACGAAGAGAGTCCACAGAATGAAGTATTTCTGCAGTTGGCCGCCGAACGCGCCCGGGTCCTGATACAGCAGGCCCATGAAAGGTGCGAGCGTGAAAAGGAATGTTGCCCACAGCAGCCCGAGTCTTCTTCGAATGCTCCCCATGGTAGATCTCCCGTGGATGAAGTCGCCCAAGGAATGGCGCGACGGGGGCACACCACTACCCCAAACTCAACGCCAGGACAGAATAATCGCTCCAATGCCGGCGACAAGTCCAGTTCCTGAACCGGTCCACCGAATTTCGCCACGTCCTTTCCTGCAGTTTCCCGCCAGGGTGGCACGTCGATTCTGCCATGAGGTCACGGTGTTGCAGCGGCTGACTGGGACGCGTGCTTCCACTCCCTCGCCCCGCTATCCTTCGACGAGATCCGCCCTATGCTCTGCCCTCCCACCATGCCTCGCTCCCCATTCTCCGTCCCGTTGCCCCCGTCTTGGCCCAAGCACGCCAAGGCTGCCACGCTTCACATCATTTCCCTCGCCCACTTCGTGCTCACCCATGTGCGCGGTTTTGCCGTCAATAGCCCCATCCACCGCGTGCGCCTTGCGGCTCAGCGCGATAGCCTCGACTCCGAGGTCGCCTTGCTCCAGCAGGCCGGACTGAACCGAGCTGCACATGGCCGATGTCAGCGTGACCGACGAGTCGGCCATGCCGCTCATGCACGCTTGCGAGTACACCGCATGGCCTCTCATCGTGAGGGTAATGTTGTCGGTCTCTACGTTGCTCGCGAAGTTCGCAGTGCCGCTCGCATCAAGGGTGAAGCCCTGGAACATATTGTTGCACTCCGACGGGAAGGACGGATCGTCGCTCTTCGCCTGGGCCAGCAGAGCCGCGTCCAGGTCGCCCTCGACGCAGGTCGCACCGGTGAGCCGCCAGGTGCCGTCCAGCGCGCCGCCGCAGGTGGGGATGGCGCCGCACGAGTCTCCTCCTCCTCCTCCTCCGCAGCCGCACAGGACCAGGGGGAACGCGACCAGAGCCAACACGAGCGAGTAAATGTGCCTCATGACCGTCGATACAAGCACGACCTCGCACGATAGGGAAGTCCTGCGCCACTCCACGCCACAAATTTCGTGGCACCACGCTCGCCAAATCGGCTACCGTCTGCCACTAGTTCCACCCCCAAGGAGAAGCCATGGCAAAAGGTCCTCTTTCCAAGTCCGCCCTGATCCAAACCCTCGTCGACAAGCACGCCACCAACCTCACCCGCAAGGACGTGAAGGGCATCCTCGAGGCCGTGGCCACCATCGGTCATGCCGAGCTGAAGAAGAACGGCGTCTTCGTCGTTCCCGGCCTCGTGCGCATGATCGTCGTCAAGAAGCCCGCTACCAAGGAGCGCAAGGGCATCAACCCCTTCACCAAGGAGCCGACGGTCTTCAAGGCCAAGC
>OBLT010000812.1_pt1 | contig 20140 bp, 17 predicted proteins | sample 1518721 | NCBI WGS metagenome assembly OBLT01 (sample SAMEA3539307, study PRJEB22396) | soil metagenome | biome: tundra; feature: field; material: soil | place: USA | collected 2010-05 | depth 0.15 m | reverse complement strand
CGTCGGGGGCACCGAAGTGATGCGCGCCCAGCTCGCCCGCCTCGCCGAGCTAAGCGGCACCCGCCCGCAGATCACCCTCCAGGTCCTGCCGTTCGCCGCCGGCGCACACCCGGCCGCCGCCACCGGACCGCTCTCGATCCTGCGGTTCGCCGACGCGCCGAGCCTGAGCGTGGTCCACCTGCCCGGCCCCTGCGGCGGTATCTTCCTGGACAGCCCCCCGGACGTCGCCAGCCACGCCCGCGCCTTCACCCTGCTCAGAGCCTCCGCCCTCACCCCGGCCGCGACCGCCCACCTGCTCCGGGATATGGCCGCACGCTAACAGGGCACGACTCAAGACGTCGCCCCTCGTCCAGACAGCGGTGGCTGTCCTCGTGTCTGAGGATGCCCATTGCGCGTCTGGGTGCGCAGGATCATCTCCCTGTTGAAGCGGCCACTCTCGCTTACCCTGCAGTCTTACGCTGGCGTGCCAATGTTGCCAAACGCAACATGTTGCCAAACGCAACGATTACGATCTGGGCATGCCAGACGCCGCACGCAGGAACCCTGACTGGGAGTGGGATGAGACCGTCCTTGCCTGCGATCTAGTCGCTCAGAACGACTGGCAGCCGCTACCTCAGAATGATCAGCGCGTCGTCGAGTTGTCAGACCTCCTCCAGCGCATGTCCTTGCACCCGGTCGATGCGCGGTTGGAAAATTTCCGCAACGAAAATGGCGTGTCTCGCAAGACGCACAATCTCGCCTCGTCCGCTCGGGATTGGATAAAATGGCGCTCCAACAGCAGCCAGCGAGATGAAGAGGTTATTGCCCAGTTCCGCCGGGATCCCGATGTGATGCATTCTATCGCGCAAGACTTGCGCCGCAAGGCGATAGACGACACGCCAGAAAATTTCTCGGAATTTGCCTTTTATGAAGACGGTAGCGTGTTGGAGGGCCGGTACTTGCTGCGCTTCCATATAGTACGTGAGCGCAATCCGGGGCTAAGACGACGGAAGATACGCAGCGTGTTGGCACGTGACAAGTCGCTTGCATGTGAGGCATGCCAATTTGACTTCGGACAGACCTACGGGGACAGGGGGCTCGGTTACATTGAATGCCATCATGTGGAGCCTCTTCATGAGACAGGGGAGCGCTCCACAAACATCAACGACCTGGCGCTACTGTGCAGCAACTGCCACCGCATGATTCACAGAAAGCCGCCATGGCCGACCCCGGCCCAACTCCGTGACATCATCATCAAGGCGCAGCCGTCCTACCATTCCGAGAGACGGCTATAGGCGGCTCAGGCAACAACGTATTAGAGTTTAACGCTTTCTCCGCTCCTACATATGGACGTTGCCAATGGCCGCTCCCGCTGTTCAGAACCCTCCACTGTTCGAGCTGCTGTCAATAAATTTACTTCTCGCTTGCGTATCTGGGCGCCATGGCTTCCATTTGTTCGATAACCAGTTTGATCGCTCCGGGCTGCTTGTCAGGTGGGTACTTGTACTTCACAAGGAGCCGCTTGATCGAGGACCGTAGTTTTGCGCGTACGTCGTCGCGTACAGTCCAGTCGGTCTTCATGTCGCGACGCATGACTATGAGCAGTTCACGGGCGATCTGGGCCAGAACGTCCTCGCCTTGGAGCTTAACCGCGGACTCGTTAGTGCTGACTGCATCGTAGAACGCCAACTCGTCCCCCGATAGTGGCGGCGTGAAGCGCTTACCTCGATTTCCCTCGGCGGCGATCTCTTTGGCCATCTCGATGAGTTCGGCGATAACCTCTGCTGAAGTGAGTTGCTGGTTGGTGTACTTGCGCATCAACTCGGTGATGCGCTGCGAGAACGCCCGCTGGCGCACGAGGTTGTGGTGGGTCACCTTGCCTGACTCTTCAGTGAGCAGGGCACGCAATGCCTCGATCGCCAGGTGCGGATTGGAGGCGGACTGGGCCTTGACCTTGAAGTCAGGTCCGAGGTCGGACAGCGTTGGCTTTGGCAAACCGGCGGCCTCGTAGATGTCGACGATCTCACCGGACCCTGTAGAGGATGCCACGAGCGCGGAGAGCATACGCTGGATCTCCTCGGGCACGGGTTTGCCCTCTGCTTGCCGGGCTTGAGCATCGAACTTACCCATCCACACCCTCACTTCTTCGTAGAACTTCGCCGTGATGCGCAGGTGTTCGAGCGACTGGCTACCTGAGCACAGTGCCCATGCCCGTGCGAGCTGATTTGCGAGCTTGCGGAACCGATCGCCGAGCGTCTCCTCGCCGTCAGATACCTGGTTGCCGGGCGTCGCCGGAGAACGCAGGTAGTCGGTGAGCCCGACTGCGGCCTTGATCCAGCTTTTGGGACCGCCATCGAGCCTCGACTTCCAGGCGTAGCCCGCACAGAGTTCGTCGAGTGCGTTAATCAGTGAGACAGTAAGGGCAACCGCCGCGGCGATGTCTTTCCCGACTGGCTTCGCGGCCCTATCGGTCGCCGTGTACTCGGCCAGCGCCTTGTTGAGGTTATCCGCCAGGGGCGCGTAGGCGACTAGCAAGCCGTCCGGCTTGCCCCGGAAGGTGCGGTTCACCCGGGCCAGCGTCTGCATGAGCAGCGCTCCCTTGAGCGGGCGATCGAGGTAGAGGGTGTGGAGCGGCGGCGCATCGAAGCCGGTGAGCATCATGTCCTTGACGATCACCACCTGGAGTTCGTCATCAGCATCGCGGAGCCGCTTCTGGATCACCTTGTTCTGTCCGTCGCGCCGAACGTGCCTGGCTACGATCCCCTTGTCCTGGGCAGATCCCGAGTAGACGACCTTGATCACGCCCTTGTCGATGGCGTCGTCGTGCCAGTCCGGCCGAATCTTGACGATCTGCTCGTAGAGGTCGGCGCAGATCTCTCGGGTAGCCCCTACGATAAATGCCTTGCCAGGCGAGGAGATGAATTTCCGCATCTCATTCGACCGGGTTTCCCAGTGCTCGACGATGCCAGTTGCCAGAGCCTCCAGCCGCGCCGGGGCACCATACACAGCGTTTATAACGGCAACCGATTTCTCGATCTGATCGCGTTCGACCTCATCGAGGCCGATAGTGGCCTCGTCAGCGGCCTTGTCGAGATCTTCTTCACTGACGCCCTTGGTCAAGCCGACCTTAATCAGCCTGGGCTCGAAGAACACCGGTACGGTGGCGCCGTCGTCGACCGCGCGGGTCAGGTCGTAGATGTCGATGTAGTCGCCGAAGACCTCGCGGGTGTTCCGGTCCTCGAACGAGATCGGCGTACCGGTGAAGGCAATCAGCGCTGCGTTGGGCAGAGCATCCTTCAGATGGCGGGCATAGCCGTCGAGGTCGTCGTAATGACTTCGGTGGGCCTCGTCGACAATGACAATGATGTTGCGCCGATCGGACAGCAAAGGATGATCCAGCCCGGCCTGCCTCTCGGGCTCCGTGAGCCCGAACTTCTGAAGTGTCGTGAAGTAGATGCCGCCTGTCGTGCGGTTAGCCAGCTCATCGCGCAGTTGAGAGCGAGTCGCCACCTTGACCGGCGTCTCGCTTAGGAGGCGGGAACGGTTGAAGGTCTCGTAGAGCTGCCCGTCAAGCTCCTTGCGGTCGGTGACCACGACGATGGTCGGGTTCTTGAGCTTAGGCTGCATGCTCACCAGATGGGCGTAAAGCTCCATCTCCATCGACTTGCCCGATCCCTGAGTGTGCCAGACGACGCCAGCTTTACCGTTGCTCTCGACCGCATCGACTGTCGTGCCGACCGCCTTGGTGACGGCGAAGTACTGGTGCGGCTTGGCAATCCGCTTGGAGTAGCCATCAGAGCCGCCGTCGAACGCCGTGAAGTTGCGCTGCAGCTGGAGGAACCGCTCAGGATTGAAGACACCCTCAATGAGGAACTCGATCTCGGTGCCTAGGTGAATATCGTCGTGCACCTCCCCGAACTTTACCGGCCTTCCGTCGTCATCGACGTTCCATGGCGAAAAATGGTTGAGTGGGGTGAAGGGTGTGCCGTAGCGGGCCGTAATGCCGTCGCTGATCACCGCGATGACGACGAACCGGAAGGCCATTGGGAATTCGCGCAGGTACGTCGCCAGTTGAGCGTGCGCTGCAGCCAGATCAGCCTTAGAAGCGCCGGCCTTCTTGAGCTCGATGATCGAGACCGGCATGCCGTTGAGGTAAAGCACGATATCGAAGCGTCGCACTGCTTCGGCGGAGCGGACGGTGACCTGGTTGACGGCCAGCAGCTCGTTATCCCCGACCTGGTGGCTGACCAGGCGGATCGTGGGGTTTTGCTCTACGCCTTCGGAGTCGATGTAGCTGATTCCGCGGTAGCCATGAACGCAGATCTGATGCAGGCGATAGTTCTCCGCGACCGGATCCTGCGAAGTGGGCTGGATGATCTCAGCAAGCGCCTGCTCCACGTACTCCGCCGGAACCTGCGGGTTGAGCTCCCGTAGCTTTTTGAGCGTCCGTCCAGGCAGAACGATGTCCTCCCACGACTCCCGGCCATTCTCGGTACCGGGCGCAATAGCGGTCCCCGCTATGGGCATCCACTCCTGCTCGGCGAGGGTTTCGAGAGCAATCCCCTCCCACTGGGCCTCACCTACACCCGGCTGTGACATCATTAGACAACCTCCTCCACAATTTTCTCCACATCCCTCACACAAACCTTTCCCGACATCAGCAAAGGCAGCAATTCATCTCGCGTTATAGCCAAGGAGCGCGTTTCCCGGGCGGCAGCATACGCACGCTTGCGCAATGGCAGGGCCATCGATTCGAATCGATCCCATTTATCGTTGCACAGAGCCGGGACAGGCGCATCGTTGAAGCGATCCCCTCGCACTGCGGGATACGCGCTACCCTCGGCAACACTCTCAAGATACCGCACGAACTCGGCAGTTCGCGTGCTTTCGTATACGCACGCGACCCGGCCCTTGTTCGGCGAGAGCACGGCTAGTCCTGTAGACGCGATAAGGCTTGCGTCGTCATCCAGAATCAGGGCATGCGACCTCCGGTTTGGCCTTACAGTCGACCAGACCGTGTCTCCGGCCTTCAGGACTCGACGCGCCCGGCTTGGCGCTTCGTCCCAACTTATAACTGGTGGCAACTCATAGTTGCCGACTGATACCGATGAGATGTCCACATAACGTAGGCTCCCATCGGTGACTGGCCTAGTTACGACTGCATTAACTATTGCAATGTCGTTAAGCGTTCCCCAGGTGGCGCCGATGCAGAGGCGAGAAAAAAGGGCTGCCAAGAGTTTGTCTGTGGTGCGACCGATACCGTCATTGACGGCGATCTTGTCGTCGAGCGCCCCTAGCACCTCTACAATAGCTCTCTGTTTCCCCAAATGAAACCAAGGAATAGTAAGCCGCGAAAGAATTCCCAAGTTTATGTGAGGAACTCCAGTGGAGATCGCATTTTCTCTGATCTGTTCCATAAATGCGGGCGCTGTGCACGCGAAGTACACGAACCGCGGGTTGGCGACCTTCTCGTTGACCCGTAGCCTCATCTGGCTCTGCGAGATGATGTATTCGCTGAATTCCCCGGCTGGAACCATCGCGACCTGCCCCAACGTTCCGCGCTGCGTAAAGACGAGGTCGCCCGGTAGTGCCATATTTCGCGAGAGGTCTGCGGCGACCTTCGCGGCCGTCACAAAGGCGAAATCGCCGCTCACCGCGGGTCCCCCCATGTTTGAACCTCGAACGACGGGCACCCCAAATTCAACGTAATCCGTGCCGACAAGACTCGAACCGAACGGACCACCGATCAGGCCTCGTTCGGTGGCTACGTCGGCAATGGCAAGGTTATCCATCGATGCGCTCCAGTTGCTCACGCACAACAAGCTCCAGACGTGCTGACTCGTCGAATGCTGCCAACAGTTCCTTGGACAGACGCTGGATCTTCTCGTGGACGGGTTCACCGTCGTCCGTGATCTTCGCGGAGCCGACGTACGGACCGGGGGCAAGCGTATATTCGGCTGCCTTGACATCGGCAAGGTTTACTGACCTGCAGAAGCCGGGAATGTCCTCGTAGGTCAGCCGTTTCTTTGCCGCTGAGCGAGTTCCGCGCCAGGCGTGGAAGGTGTCAGCGATCTTCGCAATGTCCTCGTTTGCGAGGACGCGCTCAGCGCGGTCGACCATGTGGCCGAGCTCGCGAGCGTCGATAAACAGGACCTCGCCCGACCGGTCGACCGCACCGTGCTTACTTGCCCTTTTGTCCTTGGCGAAGAACCAGACGCAGACCGGGATGCCGGTGCTGCGGAACAGCTGGGTTGGCAGCGCGACCATGCACGACACCAGATCGGCCTCGACGATCTGGGCGCGGATGGCGCCTTCGCCATTGGAAACGGACGACATAGAGCCGTTGGCCATCACCACGCCTGCGCTGCCGCCGGGGGCGAGCTTGGACAGGATGTGCTGGATCCAGGCGTAGTTGGCGTTGTTCGCGGGCGGGACACCGTACTTCCAGCGCGGGTCTTCGGTGTTGCGGGCCCAGTCCTTGATGTTGAACGGCGGGTTCGCCATCACGAAATCCATCTGGACATCGGCGTGCTGGTCACGGGCGAAAGTATCGCCCCAGCGGGCGCCGAGTCCCTTGTTGGCGATGCCGTGGATGGCGAGGTTCATCTTCGCCATCCGCCAGGTTTCCTCGACGTTCTCCTGGCCGTAGATGGCGACGTCCTTTGGGTCACCGTCATGTTCGTAGATGAACTTCTCCGTCTGCACGAACATGCCCCCCGAGCCGCAGCAGGGGTCGTAAATCCGGCCCCGCGACGGCTCGAGCACCTCGACGATCACCCGGACGACGCTCGGCGGGGTGAAGAACTCGCCGCCCCGCTTGCCTTCGGCGCGAGCGAAGTTGCCGAGGAAGTATTCGTAGACCTCGCCCATCAGGTCGCGGGCACGGTGTTCGCCCTGGCGGCTAAAGCGGGCGCTGTTGAAGAGGTCCAGCAGCTCGCCGAGCCGGCGCTGGTCGATGTTGTCCTTGTTGTACAGACGCGGCAGCGTGCCCATCAGCGGTGGGTTGGCCTTCATCACAACGTCCATCGCCTCGTCGATCAGCTGGCCGACTGTCTTCTCGGCCTCGCTGCCGACTGCCGGCTTGCCTTTGGCGTTATCGGCGAGATAGGACCAACGGGCGGTGTGCGGCACGACGAATACCCCGTACCCCTGGTACTCCTCTGGATCGTCGATCAGATCCTCTATCTGGCTGTCGTCCATCCCGTCGGCCGCGAGCTCCGCCCGGATCGCCTGGCGGCGCTCGTCGAAGGCGTCGGAGACGTACTTGAGAAACACCAAGCCGAGGATGACGTCTTTGTACTGGCTCGCCGACAGCGAACCGCGGAGTTTGTCGGCGGCCTTCCAGAGGGTGTCCTTGAGCTCCTTCATCGTCGACGGCGCCGACGTTTCCTGCGTCTTCCGAGGTGGCATCCTCGCTGTCCTTCCTAGCGCTCTGTTTGGGGCTTGAGGGTCACCGCGCCCGCGGCGACTCCGTCGATCATTGCTGTGATCAGGTCGTGTACGGCGTCCAGCCGCGAGCGCACCGATGCCTCATAGTCGGCCGCCGCAATGAGCGCATCCTCGAGTTGGTTGGCGGCGGCGGCGTCGAGTAGCGGAACACTCCAGGCTTGCCACTCGTTGGCATCGTCTGGCAACTGGTTGATGATCGCCGCCGCCGCGTGAGGCCCGATGCCGGCCGTCGGGCTCAGCCGGAGGATCCTAGACGGCGATGCAACCAGCGAGCCGCCGCGGTCGTCGACGCGTGCTATCGGACGCGGTTTCTCGACGAACACCACGTCTCCAGGCTCGGTGCGAGCTGCTCGCGGATAGAGCTTGGGCGCATCGAATGGGTCCAGCCTGATTTCCTCCGTATCGCCGACTGCGGAGAGTACGGCGACGGAGCCGACCGGGTTGGTGTGGCCTGGATCTATGCGGCTGCCGCGCCTGATTTGCACCTGCTGCAGGTCCTTCATCTCGCCCATTGACCGTCTACGCAGGACCATCGATCCGGGGGCGGCTGCCGCCAAGATATCGAAGCTAGGGACCGCCTCGGCTGTAACCAAGGTTGCCGCGTGGATTCGGTCCAGATGCGGTGCAACATCCGTCGTGCCCAGCTGGAGTGCCCGGACTCCGCGGGGCACGACCGCGCGGGCGCTCAAGATTAGTTGGAGGTCGCGAGGACGCGCATAGCGGAAGGCGCGCGCTGAGTCATGTGCCAATGCCCCGGCCACGTCTGCAGCGAGGTCACTCGCATCCAGTTCCTGCGGAGTGAAGGCGGCGAGGTCGGCCACGAGCGGCCGAGAAGTCGACGTACGGCCAACGCAGATCCAGAGCCCTAGCGCTTGGCGATGGGCTTCGCGCCACATACCCCGCGGCAGCCGCAAGGCCAATACGAGACTGCCGGGCCGGAGGGTCTGAGCGCGTTTCCGCTCCTGGTCACCTCGGAGTTCATCACACATGATGCTGGCCGGACCGAGTACCACGGCAATATCGCCCTCGCCGAGATCGACCACGATGTCGTCGATAGCCTCGAGCGCACCGTCCGGCTCGCGACCTACGACCGAGACGATTAGGACATGCGGGCTGATCGCGTCGAGAGATGTCTCGATGCCGCATATCGCGGCCCGGCGTCGTAGCGCCCGTTGCTCCGCGTCGTCGCCAGGCATCACTAGGTGTGCGAAGTCACCAGCGAGGGCGAGGGTCAACGTCGTCGAACCGTCGGCATGAACGAGGGCGACACCTTCAGGGTCGATATATGTACCACATGCCTTGGCGACCGTGCGTACTAGGTCGACGGCGTCGGAGGTGAGATCGCGGGTACCAATAGCTCTGCCTAGCCGGCCTTTCTCCAGGCGCTCGAGAGCTTCGCCAGCACCATACGACGCCTCGACCAGATCATCGATGAACCGAAGCGCGTCCTTCGTGGTCTTGGCTGCAGTGACCTCGCGCAGCATAAATGTGTCGCGCGGGTCAGATTCTCGTGCTGCGGATTCTCGTTCGGTGGCGGTGGTCTCGGTGAGTTCCTGACCGGTGTGAACCTGCAGGCACAGCAGGATGACCAGGTCTTCTAGGGACATCTCGGAAGGTGAGCTCAAGGCCGGCGCGTCGAGACGATGCTCGCGATTATTACCCCGGCCGCTGCGCTCCAACCAGTTGACGATCTCCGCCCGGCTGAACTGCTCGACACCGTTGGTGGTGCCGACAGGTGCAGGGAACGGGAGGAGCTGTCCACCTGCTATCGGCCGCCTCCGCCACATGCTGACCGTCGAGCGCTGCACACGTGCAAGATCAGCGACATCCTTCATGTTCAGTGTTGGTGGAGTGCTGTTCACGGAGCGCCCTCCTTCGGCTTCTCGGCGTACTCTGACGATAGCCGATGTTCTCTCGTTAACAACATGTTCGCTGATAAGCCCCCTTATCGGCGATCTGTATTTACAACAGTTCGACGACGCGTAAAGCTCATGGCTCGAGAGCTGCCGTACCGAACCGCAGCACGAACATGGAGAAGATCACAGTGACCGAAGGTCCTATCACGAACCCGGCCAAGCACTCAGCGCATTTCGACCTGGCCGCCTCGACGGTCGTAGTCGAGCACATGCTGATCCGCGACGGGGACGTCGTACGCGAGGCGCAGCGGTGGACCACAGGCGAGCGGGGCCCGGTTGTCGAGGATGTTGGCCGGCTCATCGGCGCAGACCTTACGAACTACGTCGCCGAGGCGCTGCGGATCGGAGCACACGCGCTGTCTGTGACTGGCCAGGCGCAGGAGTCCCGGGCCCTCGAAAGGATGCTGAAGGACGTGGGTGACAAGACGGCGGACTCGACGACCAAGGCTGCGGAAGTCACCGGGCGGGCCGTCAAGGAGGCCTCGGAAGCCGTCATCAGGGCTGCCAATGAGGCCAAGAAGGCGATTACCGAGGTTGACGCCCGGAGCCGTGAGGAATTCACGACGGCCGTGACGGTAGCCAAGCGCGACCTGAACACCGAAGTGCGCCGTATCTTCGGCGGCGAGAGTCCTGAGCTGCTCGAACGCCTACAGCCGCTGCTAAACAAGTTCAGCACAGACCTGGACACCAAGGTCAGTGCAGGCACCAGCGAGCTTCTGGCGAAGGCCGCCAAGCAGTTCGACCCGACCGACCCCACGTCACCGATGGCCAAACACATGGCAGCATTGGGTGCCCGTCAGGAGCTGCTCACTCAGCAACTGAACAAGAACCATTCCGAGCTCGCGAGCAAGGTCGACCAGCTTTCGACGGCGCTGAAGGTCCAGGAGGCGAAGACCACGTTGGCGACGGTGACGCCCATCAAGGGGGACTCCTACGCACGACAAATCCACCCGCTGATGCTCCACATCGCGGCAGGCCTCGGCGACGAGTACGACGACACCAGCGCGATAGCCGGTCGGCTCCCCCGCTGCAAGAAGGGCGACGGCGTGCTCGCCATCGACTCTGGCTCAGCTCGGGTCGTGATCGAGGTGACCGACTCCGCGCGAGTCGGATGGAGCGACTACCTCGACGAAGCTGAGCGCAACCGCGACGCCGGCACTTCACTCGGTCTCGTTCGGACGTCGACCCAGAACGGGGGCCAGACCATCCGCGTCATCGGTCCTCGCCGAGTCGTGATGGCCTTCGATCCGGAGAACGACGACCCTGATCTGCTGCGGACTGTCGTAATGCTCCTGCGCACCACGGCCGTCGCCGCCTCATCTCGGAGGGGAGCACACCAGATCGCCACCGCCGAGGAGAAGATCAGCGAAGCCCTGGCGCAACTCGCCAAGATCGACTCAGTCAAGAAGCTGGCTGACGCCATCCAGAAGAACGCGACAAAAATCGACGGCGAATGCACCAACCTCAACTCAGGCATCCGCCGACTGCTCGACCAGGCTCTGGCCGCCCTTACCGGTACTGGAGCGGCAACCGCGACGGAGATTCCGGCCGACGGTGTGCACCACGGTGCTGCTTGATCGAAGGATGAGGCGACTGATGTGGTCGCCTCATCTCTAGAGTCGGCCCGCTCAAGTGCGGAAAACAGCACTCACGGACTGCTGCGGAGCATCGTGCAGCCAGTCGCGCGGCGAGTACCGCCACTCAGCCTCATCGGACGAGGCAAGGTCACGGTCCAGCAACCGAACTTCGTCCGCGGACGTGATAGCCAGTCCCGATTTCAGGCCAACGCAGTCACTGAGCCCATCGGTCAGCCTGCTACGGTCGAGTTGATGTTCAAGGCGCCAGTCCTCCTCGAGGCCGGTGGCCTCGCCAAGCTACGCACGGCATCGCTGTTCATCGCTCCGACCTGCGTCTGCCGCAGACCTTCCTATAGTGGTGAGCCACATGCAAACGGAATGCGTGCCTTTCGCCACGCAGATCCTGACACGCCGCGGCTGCCCTCTCTGCCACGATCGGGTTCAGGTCGGTGACGAGACACTCGGCTTCAACACGATTACCGGGTGGTCCGAGTGGACGAAGATCACCCGGGTGCTTCACTGCAAGGGCGCTGAGATCTGGCGGATCGGGAACGGTCAGCGGCACGCAGACGTGACGCCGAATCACTACTGGTGGTCAGAACGAACCTCAACGCGTGCCCTTGACAGGGGCAACACCTGCCCAGAATGCGGCTCACAATGGCCGACGCCTCGCGGCATGGAAACCCATCTTGGGAGGAAGCACCACAAGCGGCTGCCCGAAATCGCTGTCAGCAACGGCCAGATGGTCCAGACAGCCTCTCTGATGGGCGCAGATCGTCTGCGGGTCGCTGCACCTGCGCTCACCCAGGGCATCCCTGCCCTGAGCACTAACGATGCTGCCATTCTCGGCTGGATCATGGGCGAGGCTGCGTGACACCCGCACGCGGCAAGCCCAGCATCTGCCCTGAATGCGGCTGGCTGCCCGGCACAGGCCGGAAGAAAAGCCGGGGGTCTCTTCACCAGCCGCAGACCAGCGTCGCCGTCCATCGTGCCCACGCCCACGGCGTGCGGAAATGGCAAACGGCTGCCACCGAGGACGCAGGCTGGGATGTCTCGATCTATCAAGCGAAGCCACCCCAGGTGGCCTGCCTGCACGCCATACTGGAGCCCGTCCCGCACACCGAGCACATCCGCCAGCGCGGTGCCCGCCTAGCAGAGCATCACTTTAAGCTCCGCCGCGCATGGGCCACGGAGTTGCTGAAGCGAGCCGGCTGGGGCGTGTGGAGTCCGGAGCAGCTGGTCCTCGCCATGTCTGCCGATCAGCGGGCTGCCTGGCTGGAAGCGATGGTCAGCGGCGAGGGTCACACACGGGACGGATTCACGCGGATCGCCCAGAATGACGGTCCGGTTGCTGAGGCGATTCAGCTGGCCGTCTACCTGGAAGGCTGGCGGCCGACCTTCAGCCGTTTCAAGCGCGCCGCGTCTCACCACAAGCCCGGCGGCCAGATCGGTATGGCCCGGCCGCATGTCGCAGCGAGCATGCTCCACTCTCACGAGGTCCTCGAAACCCAGCAGGTTTGGTGGGTGAGTACTGAACTGGCACCTGGACGGCCAGAGGAGGAGATCACAACCTTTTCTTGACCGGAGCGGAGAGGCGAGAGCCATAAATCGTGAGCAACTGAGGGTATTAACTGGCTGCGCATCACCCCCACCAGGTCAGAGTGGACTAGGCATTCTGCCCCGGGGAAAGTGGGTCTGGGGTAATCCAGGGACGACGCGTCCAGCGGGCGGGTGACACAGCGCTGCCATAAGCCTGCCCTGGAAGGGATGAGCCTCTCCGAAACGTGGGCCGATTCACACCTATGCCAACATCGGTGAGCCTTCTGAGGCTAAGCGCTACGCCGTGAGAGGGTAGGTGGGACAGCGACGGGAAGGCGACTATGCGCACGGTGAGGATCGGATCGCTTACGGCGACAGCTTCCGACGTGCTTCGCAGCTACTGGGTATTCGCCTCGGAACGCCAGCGGGTGTACTATAGTCGGCTAAATGGTCGGTTGGCGCCCTGGACAGATGATCCGGTCATTTCGCGCTATCGATTTACCAATGCGTACCGGGCAGCAGACCGTGTATCTCAGGATCTGATCCGCGTCGTCTACGAAGGCTCGCAGCAGCCAGAAGACGTGCTGTTGCGGGTCCTTCTCTTCCGTTTCTTTAACAAGCCTTCGACATGGGCCGCACTTGAGCAAGCACGCGGAGTGATCTCCTGGCAGGACTTCGCTGTGGAGGACTACAGCAGGATCCTAGACGGGATGCTCGCCCGAGGCGAGCGGGTGTACTCGGCGGCCTACATCGTTCCGCCACCTCCGTTTGGTGCAGTCCGCAAGCATCGAAACCACCTGCTGCTGGTGCAGCACATGATGAATAGCGGGTTGTGCGGGCAGCTTGCACGTGCCCGGTCACTGCAAGCGGTGTTCGATGCTATCAGTTCATTCCCGTCCCTAGGCCCATTCTTGGCCTATCAGCTGACCATTGATCTGAATTACTCGATCCTTGTAGATTTCGATGAGGATGACTTTGTGGCCCCTGGCCCGGGTGCGCGTAGTGGCATCACGAAGTGCTTCCCGGATACGGGAGGAGTGAAAGCGGAGGAGATCATCCGGTGGATGACCGATACTCAAGAGGAGCAACTAGATTACTTCGGGCAGGAGTTCCAGGATCTGTTCGGTAGACGTTTGAAATTGATCGATTGTCAGAATCTATTTTGCGAGACTGATAAGTATGCGCGAGTGGTCCATCCGAGTAGCCGTGGTGTTGGCAACAGGTCGCGCATTAAGCAGCAGTTCGTCCCGAGTGCCAAGGCTGCCCGCCCGTTCTTCCCGCCGAAGTGGGGAATCAACGGGAACGTCGGAAAGGACTGCGAGCCATATCCGCAGTCGCCTGCGATTCCAGTGATACGTCACTAAGCCTCAGCGATACCTGCCCGCCTTAGCTCTGAGACGATGTATTCGTGTGTGGCGGTCGTTGACATCTTAGGGATCACGATAGCGATGCCGGGTTGCTGAGCAGCCAGTTCTCGGTATCCCTGAGCGACGCCGTCGACGTTGTTGGGATCCTCTTCGTGCGGGGTCAGAAACAGGAACACCTTCGAGGCGGTGACCGGTGCCCAGATCCGTCCAATCAGTTCGCGGAAGGCAGCTTCCGAGATCCCTGTCTGCTTCATGTCTCCGCCGTACCAGCCGTAAGCCATGGTCGACCACCACCATCGATCTAGCACGAGCGTGCGTGACTCGGCGGCCTGCACCAGCTTGGGCATGTTCTCGCAGTGGCAGGCGAGGTGAGCAAGTTGCCGCGCTAGCCCTGACGATGGTGGTTCGTGCTCGAGTACGTGGTAAAGGCCCTGGGTGAACGGAGTGCAGCCCGATGGCATGTGCGCGAAGGAGGCGCACTCTTTCTCGACCCTGGCCTTGAGTAGCTCGAGTTGGGTGGACTTGCCGGCCTTGTCAAGACCTTCGAAGACCACGACCTTGCGTGGTGAGAGTCGCAGCGATCTTGTCGCCATGGTGCGTCAACCTTCCTGCATCCTCCGCTGAATCATGCAGCTGCGGAGAGTGCTATGCCGCGGGTGGTACGAACGTGAGCGATCGTGCGTGCAGGTCCACGTGGAGCATGCCACCCCGGTGTTCTTTCAACTGTCTAAAGGTCCGGTACCCGGCCAGGATGGCGTACTCCCAATCTGCGGCAGAGCGACGGGAGACCTCAAGGTGGGCCGTCATCTTCTGGCATGCCTTAACGACGTCGACTGGGACTCGGTCGCTGCTGGCGAATAGGCTATGGGAAACCGCGACTGAGAATACGTAGGCAGTCAAGCCCTCTTCCACGACTATCGCTCGCCCGCCATCTTGGACACGATCCACGTCCGGATCGCTTGTTCTCTTCACTTTTAGAAGTGCGCGTATGGTTGGTGACCATCCCAGGACTGCCATGTGCCCCAGATGGAGCGTGTCGTGGAAGCGATAGTCGTCGCTGTCATCGCTGTTGTCGTCGAGAGGATCTCCCACTGCTTCAGTCCCGCGATAGATGCGGACGACCGGGACGGGCATACTGCCACGTTCGTGATTGATCTCTTCGACGAATGTGATGTCGAGGTTGCGGGGGAGCTGCTCGGTTGGAGCCAGTCCTTCGTCAAAGAGTGGATGCGGCGGCGGGATCTTGGGTCTTAGGAAACGTTCCTGGGTCTTGCGCAGGTTATCGCTTAGTACTTGTTCGAGGTCAAGATTGCAGCGGCGCGCCAGCGCCGCTGCGTACCACATCAGGTCGCCGAGTTCTTCTCGGACCTCGTCGCTGAAGGCACGGTAGCCGGCGGAGTCTCGCCGACGTTTCTTGTACTCCGCTGCGAGGTTGCCCACCTCGCCTGTCAGTCCGAGCAGGGGGAGTCCGACGTCGTCCGGGTCCAGAACGTCGGTCTGGGCTGCAAGGCGTTGGTACTCGCCGATGTTCATGCGCGTTCGTCCTTTCGTAATCTTCGGGTCGTGACGACTGCCGCCTGGACGGCGTAGGCGATGAGATAGTCCATTGGAAGCCAGCCATAGCCGCCGGCGCCCCAGAACTCGCCCCAGCTATTGCGCACAAGCAGGCATCGCCCTCGGACCGGGTCTGTGGCAGCCCCGACGACAAGCACGGCGTGGTAGTCACCGGCCGGACTGCGGATATCAGGAACCTCGATTGCTCCGTTGGCGTCGGCGTTCTCAAACTCGGCGGCGACTTCGACCACGAGGACGACGGGGATCCCTGCGGCGAGCACGTCCTCGATCCCGTTCTCGGTACCGTCATGAATCAGAAGCAGTGGCATCATCGTCGCGGTATGCCACGGTGGTTGTCCGACTGCCGGGGGAGGATCTTCAGTTCCCACGCCTAGGCGGGGATTCCACGGCCAATCGGTCAGGGAGGGTTGACCTGTCCGAACGATTGCTTGGCCTCCGTGTTCGAGCAGCATCCCGCTCGCCTCCACCTGCCGTAGTTTGGTGCAGTGCCACCACACGGCCTCCGGAGCCATTGGAGCGTCATTGCCCGTGATATCGATAGCTGCTTCGTGAGCGTGGCTCAGCGTGAATGGGACGCAGACGGGTCGAGAACCCTGGTTCATCAGCGGGCTGGAAATCAGACCACGCAGATCCACATCCGGCCGCCCGCTGTCCGGAGAGGGGGCGGGTGTAGTGGCGACGGCAGGCGTGTCAGGCGATGTCAAGGCAGCTCCTCGGGATCGAGAGCGTCGTCATCGAGGTCGACTTGGAGAAGCTGTCGGCGGCGCTGCACCTGAGGTGTGAGTGACACGACTACATCAAGGTGGTAGCTCTCCACGGCCGGTGCCCGCGGATCGACCGCAGAAGTGTAGGACAAGTGGAAAGTGTGCATTCCTTCCCCGACAGACCGAAGAGCGATGAGGCGGTAGCCGGTTGCGGCCACAGGTAGAGCGTTGGCCCTCAAGCCTGTGTCGCTGGACTCGCCCGGTGCCTGTTGCGAGCGATATGCATGGACTTCCTCCGGCAGAACAAGGTCCTGGCGGCCAGCGATAGTCTGGCGCACGCTCCGCATCGCCGAAAGCGGCACGGCAGCCCAGCCGGCCTGGAAGCGGTCTTCGATCACTTGCAGATCGGCTGGCTTCACTGTTGCTGCAGAAATGTCCCATCGTGAGTCACGATCCGTCGGCTCGATCGTTTCAGTCCCGGCCTCGTCGCCCGCAGTGAGCTGGACGGGCAGTATCCGGCGGGGATCGGCGCTACCGGGTATCCGTGCCAATGCACGCTTGATGTCTGCTCCTGAGCGGCTGCGCACAACGATGTCCTCCGACTGCCTAGCCGGGTGCGGCCGCTTGCGGCCGTCTGCGAACGGAGCGGGCGGTGGCGCGACCTCCCGTTCACCCCGAGCGCGGACCTCGTCGTCGGTGAGCCATCGATATCCGGTCGTACGGTTCTCCGGCAGCGCAACGAACAGTTCGTCGCCTTCAGTAACGTGGACCTGGCTCCCAGCGAAGCTAAAGTCGACCGGCCATACGTCGACCGAGTCGGCGGGACGGTGACCGCGGCACAACCCTGTCTTGATCTTGGCTGGTGTCAGCGAGAGTAGATAGCGGAGTTCCGTCCGGCCGATGAGGTCCAGATTGGCCATCTGATGTGCCGCTGCCTCGTAGCTGGTACCCATGTCACGGGCGACCAGGTATACGGCCCCACCTGTCGCGCCGGCGGCGTCAGATATTCCGTAGCGCGCGCAGGTCGCGAAGACCAGTGGGGGCGGCATCAGGAGTTGGCCGGCGAAGAGCTGGGCAAGACGTTCACGGTCAACCGAGGGGTAGTAGATATCGTCCTCGGTGTCGAAGGCCGGTTCGTCGATATCGAGGATCCAGTGACCGATTTCGTGCGCGGCGGTGTATCGCTGCACCGCGGGACGTCGCTGCGTGGTCAGCATGATTCCGCCGTCACCCTTTGGCAGGACCGCTCCGAGCAGGCTGTTGAGCGGGTTGAACACGAGGCGGAGTCCTAGCTGGCCGACGACGTCGAAGATGTTGATCGGCGACTCTTGGTCCACGCCGAGGTCGTTGAGCAACTCGTCCGCAGCCTGAAGTGCCCTTCGCCGCTGTGCAATGCTGGCCATATTTCAGTCCTGGCCGATCGTAGGTGAACCGTCGCGGTTGGCGCCCGCTCGACGGTGGCCGCGTCCGCGCACAGAGGATGACTGGGCCGTTGCGAGGAATTGAGCGAAGCGCAACACCTGTTCCCTGTCATCGGCGGACAGCTCCGAGGTGGCCCGGTACAGTGCTTCGTCTTCAGCGCTGGCCTGCTCGGCTTCTTCTGGTTCCTCTCCGAGGATCCAAGTGACTCTCCGCTGGTATAGTCGCGCAAGCCGACGCACCTCCAGGGCGGTCACGTTACGTTTGCCAGCTTCCATGGAGATCACGCTGGTGCGTGGTATCCCCAAGGCCGAGGCAACGTCCTCCTGGGTCAATCCCAGCGTTTCACGGGCTGACCGTAGTCGCTGTCCGACCTCTACCTGTTCACGCTTGGCGTCCATTGTTAGCCTTTTCCCTTGCTACAGTCGTTGTTCCGGGTTGGTTTGTGCGACCACGAACGCGACGGCGAGGTCTGATTCGTGGCTCAGCGATAGAGCTAGATCGTGCACACCGATCTCGTGGGCCCTTTGTTGCGCGGTTCCGTGCAGGCGCAGACGAGGTGTCTGCCCTTCCTCTGCCACGACCTCGATGTCGATTGGTTCGATATCGCCGATGCCTTGTCCCAGCGCCTTCATCGTCGCTTCCTTGGCGGCCCATCGAGCCGCCAAGCGTGACACTGAACCGTTGCAGTACTCCTGCTCAGCTGTGGTCCAGCATGAGTCGAGGAAGATGGGACCCGATGTCTGGAGCATTTTAGTGAGCTCCGGAATGTTGACTAGGTCTACGCCTACCCGAAGCTTAGGGTCGCTCACGGCGCGTAACCTTCGCGTGCAGCCGAGATGAGCTCAGCGGCCCCCGCTTTGGTGTAAGTGTCCTGCTCGGAGTCTGCCATTGTTGCGTGGACCACGAGTTCGCCAACCTCGTAGCCGCTCTGTTGTGCGAGGAATTTCAGCAGACGGCTCAGTCCCAGCAGGTTGCCGTACGCCTTTGTGATCAGGTATTGGTGACGGTAGACGGCCGCCATGCTGAGTTGGCCGCCGAACAGGGTCAGGTCGATATGGACCAAGCACGGAAAGCCTCGTAGACGTCGATCGCCCGCCGCGTAGAGTTGTAGTCCTTTGCCCGCATCGTCCATGAGCCCTTCGGCTTCGCCGCCTACCGCGATGTCATTGATGTTCCGCTTCTGATGGTCGGCGTCGCGTGCCTTGCGCAAGCTTGTGATACGGTCCGCGATCTGGTTGCGTCCGCCGCCCGTCTTGCCGGGCCAGCTCACCATGCGACCGAAGTAAGTTCCCCGGTTGTTCGCCGTATCTGTTGTCAGGATCGGCAGCATCTCGATGTAGCTCTGGTATAGGTCCGAGGCCGACGTGTCGAGCGCAACCTTGGCAGTTGACTCCAAGGTCGGGTGGTAGCTGTATTCGGGGTCGCTGTAAAGGTCGAACGGGAATATCGTGCCTGCTACGGTGTTCACGCTTTGAATGCGGGTCCCTGACTGGTACCCTTCGACGAGGACGGCATCGATGGCGCTGCGAATGGTTGGATTCTCCGAAGCGAGCGGGTCAATTACTGTGCTCATTACATTGATCGCGTACCCGCCGTCGGCTTGAACAGCCTCCAGCGTACGTACCCATGCCTCACCGATGTTCGGTGCGGGTTCGATGTACCTACTCATGATGCCTTCGCTCCCGGTTTTTCTTGATCGCCTTTGTAAGCAACTCCGCGAGGCCGCCGATGCTGCACAAGCTTTCATGGCTGGGGACTGTGGACAACCTGACCAGCTTGCCGCCATAGGCTTCGGTGACCTTTCCGATCAACCACACCGCGATGTGGCTGGCGATCCTCAAACTGCCGTCTCCGTGCCGTTCCCCAGCTTCAAGGTCGGCCTTTGACCTGTTTTTCAAAGCCCCCAGCAGTTCCTGCAGCGTTTGCTCCAGCTGGTCACGTGTTGCTATCTCAAGATGGGCACGGTCGAGGCCAGCAACCGCCTTGACTCGCTCAGTCAGACTGACAGTCGGTGCGTGAACCGCTGGAGAAGCAGGCGGCGACGGGAAGGCGGGCGCGGGCGGCGGGAAGAAGGTAGGCCCCTGTCCGTCCGGGTCGCCACTGACGTTCGAAGTCACGACATCAATGTCGCATTTTCCGACATCAGATGTCAAGCGTTACGGTCCTGCCGAGATACTTAGGCCGTGGCGCCGGGCGGCCACGTGCATTCCCTAGTCGTGGCCAGCGGCTCTCCGGTACCGGCGTTGCGCGCGTAACGCGGATGGGCGCTGTTGGAGATCTGCGGGCGGATCCGGTGCCCGGGACCGAACCTGTGCACGGTCGGCCACAGGTCGATGCGTATCGGCCCGGTCCCGCTAGCCGTCAGCCGGAGCAGCCCATCGGAGATGTTCACCGACTGGCCCCGCGGAGCGACCTCACAGAGGCGGGCGAAAAAGTCAGTGTGCGCGCTGCTGGCGCTGGCGCGGAGCTCGTACGCCGGGCAGCACTGTGCGCAAGTGCAGCCTCGCGTGCGGAAAGTGGAAATCCGTTCAGCCGGGTGGAGGTGCCGTGTCCGAAGTGAAGACGACCTCGCTGGCCGCGTTCGCCTCCCAGCTGCGGGCGTGGCGGCAGCA
>OBLT010000811.1_pt1 | contig 20150 bp, 12 predicted proteins | sample 1518721 | NCBI WGS metagenome assembly OBLT01 (sample SAMEA3539307, study PRJEB22396) | soil metagenome | biome: tundra; feature: field; material: soil | place: USA | collected 2010-05 | depth 0.15 m | reverse complement strand
GCTGCCAACGGCACTACGACCGAAATCCATGCTGGTAATGGGTGTCTCTTCCACATTGTGGTTCGATCCTTTCGAGAGGATGCAGCTTCTCTCGTCATCGCGCTATTCTAACCTCAGTGCCCGATCAGCGTAAGACAACTCACCTCATCAGATGGCGTGAGCCACTTCGCATTTCTTGGGATTACTTCGGCCGACACCTTGAAACGGCCAGCGTCAATCATGCATGACTCAAGCATGACGATGCTCCGTCCGATGCAGAGAGAGTGCCATCGAGCCGGCTTCATTTCTGTTGCCGCTATCCTCGCGTGCGCCGTGCTTCCAAGCACCACGCTGGACATGGAGAGCGCCGAGCTTCCGTGATTCGACGCGCTTTTGGCTCGAAGACCTTCCCACCTGGGCGTTACGATTTGTTAAGTAGTTGCGGGTTGGGCGAGCCGGTCGAAACGTATGCGCAACTGAGTGTGTGTGATTCCAGGAGACCGGGCTTACGGGTATCTGTCCGATCAAGCAAAACCACCTGCCGCGAGGACTCTCCTGATGAGAAGGTTTTTGTTCGCTCCTGCCCTTACTGTTGCCGCGCTCCTGCTTGGAGCCTGCGGCGACACCACGCCAACCACGGACGCGGGGGGAGGGCACCCAGGGGCCGGCGGCGCACTCGGAACCGGCGGCAGAGTCGGCGTGGGCGGTGGCCTCGGGGTGGGCGGTAGCTTCGCCGCGGGTGGCACCGTGGCCTCGGGGGGACAATCGGCAACCGGTGGTACGCACGCATCCGGCGGAGTCGTCGCTTCCGGAGATGCCGGTGGCTTTGCTGCCGGTGGCACGACGGCCATGGGCGGCAACGGTGGCGCAGTGCCTTCGGGCGGCTCCGGCGGCAGCACCGGCGGCACGGCAGGAATCGGCGGCGCCACCGGGCAGCTCGCTCCTCAAGACGCGGTCAAGCTCATGGCCCCAGGCTGGAATCTGGGCAACTCGTTCGACGCTACTCCCAACGAAACGAGCTGGGGGAATCCAACGCCGACACAGACCTTGATCAACGCCGTTCACGCCGCAGGCTTCAAGACGCTGCGGCTGCCGGTGACCTGGACCAACCACATCGGCCCAGCGCCCTCGTACACGATCGATTCGGCGTGGATGAGCAAGGTCAAGCAGACATCCCAGTGGGCGATCGATGCCGGCATGTACGTTTTTCTCAATACCCATCACGAGGCGGATGGGAACGGCGGCTGGGTTACGTTTCCGTCGACGACCTCTGCCGCACAGAGTGTAGCTACCGAGGTCACCGCCGTGTGGAGTCAGATCGCCACGACCTTCAAGTCGTTCGACGCGCGTCTGATGTTCGAGTGCTTCAACGAGCCCAACTATGCCGGCAGCAATAATTCGCAGGCGCAAGCGGATCTCAATCTCTACCTCGAGGCGTGCTTCAAGGCGATTCGCGACAGCGGCGGTGCCAACGCCACCCGCATCGTCATGATCCAACCCATCGGTGCGAGCCCCATCCAGGCCGGCATTCAGTCGATCCAGAAGGTGAGCTTTATCAACGATCCCAACCTCGTGATCTCGCTTCACACGTATTACCCGACAAATTTCGGGCTCAGCACTACGCCTTACGCCTGGGGAAGCTCTTCCGACTACACCAGCATGCAGAACTCGATTTCGCAACAGATCCGAGTCTGGCTGCCTACGCAGGTCATTTTCATCGGCGAGTGGGGCTCGATGGAGGCGCAGCCGATCAGCAACCGTGCCGCGCATGCGTTGGCCTACGCGCAAGACACCACGACAGGTGCCATCGTCCCCATCTGGTGGGACAACGGCGGCTCTGGCAGCCAGTCGTTCGCGCTCTTCAACCGCAACACCGGCGCTGTGACTCAACCGAGCATCGTCAGCGGTCTCATGACGGGCGTCAAAAACGGTCTTGCCGCGCCGAACTCGTGGGCGAAGCCTGGCAGTCCGTGACAAACGGCGAAGACTTTGACCCAAAGTTAAGCGGCCAAGACTCTCCCGCAGTGCCCCTCATTTCTACAATGGAGAACTCACGGTAGCTCGGATCGTCCAATCCACTACGCGTGCCAACGCTCTTGATCCAATTCTCTGTCCGCATAGGGTGGGCTTCATGCATTTTTCCACGTCTCCGAGCTCCCGCCTTCCTGGGCTCCTCGCGATTCTTGCGGCCTTGGGTTGCGCGTCGTCACCAGCACCTAGCCCGGATGCCGCAGCCGACGACGCGAGCTCGCCCGACCAGCTGACGGATCTGCCGCCTCCGATCTCGGGGGTGGTCGAGATCTCGGCGGCTGCCGCTTCCCGTACACCGCGTGCAACTTCCGGCATTGGAGTCAGCTATTGGCAGTGGTCGCCCACGTGGGGAAATTTGATCGCCGGCACCGAAACGCAAGTCGCCGCACTCAAACCGATGGTCATCCGCATTGGCGGCTATAACAATGATGCCAATACCCCAGACAATTTCGACAACGCGCAAATCGACAAGGCCGTTGCCTACGCGCGCGCGATCGGCGCCGAGCCGATTGTGCAGGTTCCGTTGCTCGCTGCCGACAGTAAGGGCACGGCCCCGACGCCCGAAAATGCCGCGGCCATGGTAACGTACGCCAACGTGACGGCAAAATACGGAATCAAATACTTTTCCATCGGCAACGAGCCGGACCTTTATCCGGATGCGACGGGCTCGACCATAGGCATCGCCGGCTATACGGCTAGCGCCTTCTGCACGTCGCTCTCGGCGTACGCTGCCGCGATGAAGGCCGTGGACCCGACCATCAAAATCTTGGGTCCCGAGCTCTCCTGGAAATATCAGTCCGGCGCAAACGATTGGCTGACGACCATTCTTCAGACGTGCGGATCGAGCATCGACATCGTTACCGTACACCGCTATCCCATTGACCCGACGAAGACGACTGTGGCGGCAGCCGCTGGGGATGCGACGAACCTGAACGGCACGATTGCACACCTGCGCTCGATCATGCAGCAGGCGGGCGTCGGCGATAAGCCACTCGCCATCACCGAGGCGAACATCACCTGGGATGGCGATCCGGCGAAGAGCACGATGCCGGCGTCGCCCGGGACTGTGCCGGCAGGTCTGTGGGCTGCCGACACGTTCGGCATGGGAATACAGAACGGGCTTTGGACGATGCTTTATTGGAGCACCCGTGAAGGCTGGACGCTGGGTCTTTTCCCGTCATCGGGCATGACTCCTCGGCCATCGTACTGGGCGCTGGATCTTTACGCGAACCACTTTGGATCAACGCTGCTTTCCGTGACGTCCACGCCAGACGGCGTTCGGGTCTACGCCAGTCGCAACCAGGCGGACGATGCCACGCAGCTGGTCGTCGTGAACTGGAACCAGGCCTCGGCGATTCTCACGTTCCAGATTGATGGTTTGGCGACCGGACCCGCCGCCGCAACATTTGCGCAGCCCGCGGTTTCGTTTGCCGCCGTCGAAATTCCCGACGTGGGCGTGGCATCTGCCCTCAGCTACAGCGAAACCCAGCGCCAAGCCGGACAAGCGCCACAGCCGCTTGCAAGCCCGTAGCCGGTTCGGCTGGCAGCAGTCGGCGGGACAGCCGTATCTCTATTTGCCGTACCCCGCAGCAACGATGTTGGCCTGGACGGCGTCATCGGTCGCATCCGGCGGATTGCCGCTGGTAATGGCGCCTTCGAAGAAGGTTCCCTTGGCGTTGTTGCTGCCGTCGCCACCCGTTCCCAGGATGATCGCACCCTGCTTCTTCATGGGGCTGTAGCCTGGCGGACGCTTTCCGTTCCACTTGGTCTCGAGAGTGCCGGATTGAGCGTTTCCGGCCTTGATGCCCATCGCGTTCCCAGAGGGTCCCTTGAGCATACCGACGACGTAGGCCAAACCAGTGACCGAGGTGTTGCTTGGCGCATTGCTCGAATCGCCTTCGAACATGCCGTTCTCGAGATCAGCGGCCATCCACGGGCCGTTGCCGCCTCCCTTGGTCCACTGGGTGGAGTTTCCCCAGTAGAGGGCCTCCATGGTGGCACTGCCGCTGTCGGTGCCGGTCGTCTCTGCATTCCCGTAGTCGAAGCAGCACCACGGGTTGTAGCGCTTTCCATCGGCCACCATGTACATGGCCTCTGGCTCGTCGTTCTTTGCAAGCCCCTTGGTGGCGTTGTTCCGATAGCCGACGCCGGTCGAGCCACCGCTGTTGTCGACGTAGATGCCGTAGGCGGTGTGACCATTGATGGTGATCTTTCCCTGCGTGGCGTTCGCTTCGTCGCCGCCATTGGGCAGCCACAACGCCTTCGGCGACTTCACGAGATCGTTCTTGTTCGGAGATTGGTCGTAGATGACCGAAATCGTGCATCCACCGCCCGAGCAGAGCGAGTCTTGCACGGAGGTGTCGACGTAGCCATCCGTGCCGACAGGGATGTCTTTGGTAGTGCCCCCTTTCCTGACTTGGTAGAGGGGACCACTGTATGCTCCGTAGAGTGCCCGAACCGTGCTGTGCGCGGAAACGCAGGGGGTGCTGGCGGCCTGATAGATGTCGCAAGGTCCCGTGCGTCCGCTTGTTGAGCCACCCGTACCCGCGGATCCGCCCGAGCCAGCGCTGGTTCCGCCCGCCGTGCCGCCGACGCCTGGAGCGCCGCCGGTCGCGCTGCCGCCAGAACCGCCGTTCGTCTGGCCACCCGAGCCGCTGCCAGTCGCGCCGCCGCTCGCCTGCCCACCCGAGCCACCAACGGTCGTGCCGCCGCTCGCCTGCCCACCCGAGCCACCAACGGTCGTGCCGCCGCTCGCCTTGCCCGCCGCGCCGCCACTTGAACCGAACGATGCACCGCCGGCGCCCGATCCTCCGGAGCCCGTGGTACCGCCCAGGCTTCCGATGCCGCCACTCCCAGCTCCGCCCGCACTTTGACCGCTGCCCCCCGAGGCTAGCGAGCCGCCTGTGCTGGTACTTCCTCCCGTGGGCGAGGTTCCGTTGTTCCGGCTGGGCGCACCGCAACCCAAAATGGCCGACACCGCGATGATCGACAATGCGAGCTTCGATTTCATACCAACTGCTCCTGTGGGTTGAGAGCCTGATGATTCCGCAACGATAAGAGAAAGGCTTGAACGAGACTCCAACTGCTCTGCACCCGCCTGAGGCTCGTTGGCGGGCTTCTGGGCGGCCGCAGCGAAGACAGCATCTAACTTCAATCCCGTCCAGTATGTCCTGCCTCGATAGATGGTCATGCTATCTTTTGGCAAAGAATGCGAACTGACGTAGCGGCTCGCTCGAAGCACGCGCCGTGAGTAACGCGGCTGCCAAAGTCGGTCAACTCCCCGCGTTACACCCTCCCGGGTCGTCACGAGTTCGCATTTCTTGCCAAAAGAATTCACGGGCATGGCGGTCGGCGAATGGCCAGTGCGTTTTCGGGACCCGCAGAGCCGTAGCTCAGACTCTCTAGTGCTACAATTGGACAAAGCTGACATGACATCCGTCGGGCGAGCGATCCATCAAGCCTTTCTTCCTCCCAGGGGACAAACGCGCGCCTTCGTCTGGAAGTATTCGCCAGTCAACTGGGGGCGGCGTCCTCGTCACTTCCACATCGAGCCCGAGTTCAATCTCATTGCATCGGGACGCGCCACCTTCGGTATCGGTGAGAGCGTGGTCACTGTTTCCGAAGGCGATCTTCTCGGCCTCCCGCCTGCCCAGGACCACGTCCTGCTGCAGGCCTCGCCGGACCTGTACCTATTTGCCGTCGGTATGGAGCCGGCGTTCTCGTCGGACGTCCTGCGCGCGGAGCCCGACGACGTCATGCTCCCGATTTGCTTTCGCCTGGCGCTCGACGATTTCCGCTCGCTCGTCAGGCGCGCTTCAGCCATCGTGGATCGGGATGGGGTCGAGCAGCCGTGCGCGGAGTTGTGGAAGCAAGCCCACTGGCTGGCGTCGCGCAACACCAGTCGTCCCATCACCCCTATGCACGTCCTCACACGGCGGGCGATATCGGCCGTGAATCGCGCGCCGGATCTCGAGTTGCAATCGCTCGCAGCGCGGCTCAGGACCGCCGATTCCGAAATCAGCCGCTATTTCCACCGCGACCTCGGCATGACGTTCGCCCACTACCGCACGCGGTTGCGCATATTGCGCTTGATTCGTCTCATGGACGCTGGTGGCACCACGCTCAGGTCGGCCGCGAAAACGTCAGGATTCGGATCGTACTCGCAGTGTCACCGCATCTTCCAGGCTCGGCTCGGCTGCTCCCCAAGGCGGTTCTTCCATGCGGGCCTGCGGGAGCAAATGCAGCAGGCCTACGATCCTTGACGCGGTCACGGCTTCGCCCGCTCGAAAAGGCCGCCTACGCCTTCGGCGGAACCGTCGACATCTTTGGCCACTGGCTCTACTTCGGCCTCATGCAACCGGTGTTCGTCGGTTTTCTTCATCTGTCGCCGTCCCTGCTCGGTTTCACGCAAGCGACTGCCCGCCTGACCGACGCGTTCGCCGATTCGTACTTTGGGTGGCGTTCGGACAACACCCGCACCCGTTGGGGAAGGCGACGACCCTATGTTCTCGTCGGCTCGCTCCTCGCGGGCGCGGCGCTGCCTTGCTTGTTCGCTGCCTCACGAACCTGGAGCGTATCCACGCTGTTCTGGTTCGTATTGCTCACCGCGTGCGGCTACGCCCCCATCCTCAGCTGCTACAACATGCCGTATCAGAGCTTGGGGACCGAGCTGACGCCGGACACCGACGAGCGCACGGCCGTGATGTCGTGGCGAGGCGTCGTGCAGACGCTGGCTGGCGTCGCGAACGCCTGGGCCTGGTGGTTAGCTGCCCGGCCCTGGTTCGCAGACACCGATGGAGTGCCCAACCTGGCCCGTGGCGCGATGTGGGCGGGCGTGCTCGCCGGGGGAGTGATGATCCTGGGCGGGATCGGCTGCGTTCTCTTCGTTGGCGAGCGCTACTACCCGCTTGCGCGTCAACAAGAGCGGATTGGCTTCTGGCCGATGACCCGACAGGCGCTACAGTGCCAACCGTTCCGCATCCTCTTGCTAACGCTCGTCCTTTTCGCCGTGCCGACCTCCATGCTGGGCGCCTTGAGCTGGTACGTTCTTTACTACCACGTGCTCGCCGGGAGCCCGGGCACTGCCGCGCTCTATGGCGGCCTTGCGGGCACTGCCTACAGTATTCTGGGGGCCGCCTGCATTCCTTTCGCGGGCTGGTTGTCGCGCAGAATTGGAAAACGCCGCGCTCTGCAATGGGCGCTCTACGGCGGCAGCGTTTCCTTGGCTTCGAGCTTCGTGCTGTACACCCCTACGGCGCCCATTCTCTCGGTGCTCTGTCATGGCCTATTCGGCATTGCAGGCTCGGGCTTCTTCTGGGTGTTGCTGCCTTCGATGTTGGCCGACGTCGTTGACTTCGACGAGCTTGAGGGCGGGAGGCGTCGCGAGGGCGCCTTCGCCTCGATCCTTTCCTACATGCTGAAATTCGGCACCACCATGACGTTGCTCATCACCGGTCTCCTGATCGAGCTGACAGGATTCGACGCGCACAAGCTCTTGCAGGGCCCAGCGACCATCCTGGGCCTGCGCGTCCTTTTCGCGGTGGTGCCGGCGACGGCTGCACTCCTCGCAGCTGTCGCTTTGCGACGATATCCGCTCACGCGCGCCCGCATGAACACGATCCGAGCGCGCCTGGAAGCCAGGCGCGGCGCCGTGTAGGGGCTTGGATCCAACCCTCGCATTTCTTGGGATTCCTACGCCGACCTTCTTGGAAAGCTCAGCCCAGACGTTCATGGTGTGAGCATGAATTCAAGATCGGCGATGCTCGCATTTGTAGTTGCGACAGTCCTCGTCCCTGCCTCGGCCATGGGCATGGCCAGCGCCGAGCTGTACCGTACGCAGGCTTACCTCTATGGACGCTTCGATGCGCGCATCCAGTTCGCTCCAGGTGACGGTGTGGTCAGCGCGTTCTTCCTGTGGAAGGATGGCTCCGACGCGGCCAACGCCTATTGGAACGAGCTGGACTACGAGAAGATCGCGGCCGACTGCCACATGCAGATCAACAACATCTACGGGAACCCGAAGACCCAGCACCAGCAGACACCTTCCCTGAGCAGCATTTGCACGGGATACCACGACTACCGGTTCGAATGGACCCCGACGTACATCGCCTGGGTCGTAGATGGCAAGGAGATCCGCCGGGATACTGGCGCCGCCGCAACCGCCTATGCCCAAAATGCTGCCGCTGGCATGACCATCCACTTCAACATCTGGCCGGGCAATTCCAGTTTCGGAGGAAACATCAACAACACCACCTTGCCAGTGCACCAGTACATAAGCTGGGTGCAATACTCGTCGTACGACAACGGCAACTTCACTGTGCAGTGGCGCGAGGACTTCCAAACTTCCGGGCTGCCCTCCGGCTGGGACGTGGGCAACTGGTCGTCACCCTTCAATCTGTCGACCCACAATCCGCAGAACGTCGCCTTCGTGAACGACATCGCAATACTGTCGCTGACCGCCGACAATGCGACGGGCGCGCCCGGCACACCACCTGTGGACAATGCTACCGGCGGCACCGGCTCGGGCGGAAACCCGTCAGCGGGCGGAGCCACCGGCGGTGGTGGCATGAGCGGAGTGGGTGGCACCGGTGGAGTTGGCGGGAGCACGAGCAGCGGCGGCGCCGTGAGTTCGGGTGGCACGACCGGGTCCGGAGGCGCGACGGGTTCAGGCGGCCTGCGCACCTCCGATGCGGGTATCGGCACGGGCGGGACAACGGCCATCGGTGGGGCGGTTGGCCAAGGTGGTGCGGGGAATTCCGGCGGAGCTACTACCGGTCATGGAGGTACCTCGACCTCGGGCGGCGGATCATCTGGCGGCGCAACCGGCGGCGGCGGTAGCCATGACGACACCGGCGGAAACAGTGGAACGGGCGGAAGCAGCCAGCCCGGGAGTGGCGGCGCTTTGGCGGCGTCTGGCGGTAACGGCGCCACAACGAGCGTCGGCCCAATCGCCGGGAGCACAGGAACGAATGGTAGCAGCAACGGCGGCTGCAGTTGCAGCACGACACGAGCACCGGGAGGAATGACGATGTCGGTCGGTATGCTGCTGGGCGCGCTCGCGCTCCGTAGGCGCGGCCGCGTTCGGCGCTGTAGGCGATAGGGTTGCAGGCGCGACGGACGCGCGCGCGGCCAGGCCCCCTGGTTCCTCGGGCCAACTGCGAGCAGCTTGAGCAAGCGAGTCCGTAACGGTTGAAGCAGCGTCGATCGTGCATCCCGCTACGTTATTCGCGTTTCTTGGGATTCCGCGGGATGCGCATTCGAAGATGGTTTGCAAGACCTTCATCTTTCGTATGTTCTGCCCACCCAAGACCTAGGAGGCAAACGCATGATCCGCAGATTAACCATCCTCGCGCTGTTGGGCCTGCCCACGATAGTTCCCGCGCAGGCAATGGGCATGGCTAGCGCCGAGCTATACACAACGCAGGCCTATCGGTACGGGCGCTTCGAGGCACGCGTCCAACAGGCGCCAGGCGACGGCGTCGTCAGTTCCTTCTTCCTGTGGAAAGACGGATCCGAGGTTTCGGGTGCCTACTGGAACGAGCTCGATATCGAGAAGTTCGGAGCCGACTGCCGCATGCAGACCAACTCCCGGTACGGCACGGCCGCCGCGAACCACTCGCAGATAGCCACGATGGAAGGCAACAACTGCGCCCAATATCACGACTACCGAATCGAGTGGACGCCAGACTACATCGCGTGGGCCGTCGACGGCTCCGAATTCCGTCGCGACACGGGCGACGCCGCTACCGCCTACAGTCAGAATGCACCCGCTGGCATGGCCATTCACTTCAATATTTGGCCTGGCAACTCCAGCTTCGGCGGAAACATCAACAACACGACCCTGCCGGTACGCGAGTACATCAGTTGGGTGCAGTACTCCTCGTACGACAGCGGGAATTTCCAAGTGCAGTGGCGCGAGGAGTTCCAGGATTCCGCGATACCTGCTGGATGGGCAGTCGGGAACTGGGCCTCGGCCTACAATCTCTCGACCCACAGTCCGCAGAACGTGAGCTTCGTCGACGGCATCGCCGTGTTGTCCCTGACCGCCGACAATGCGACGGGTAATCCGGGAACGCCACCCGCCGACGACGGCACAAGCGGAACATCGAACTATGACGGTGGCGCAGGAAATGCTGCAAGCTCGACGGGAGGCTCTTCGGGCACTGGCAGTGGTAGCTCCGGCGGCTGCGCGCTGATGTCCTTTTCGAAGAAAGACTGCCCAGGACTCGTTTGCATTCTGATGGTGGCGGCCTGTCTGAGCGTTCTTGGTCGTACGAGATGGCGCCAGCTCCTGACAACCTCGAGGCGACGCTCTTGTTGAGCGCGGCACCCCGTTTGGATCCGGACACACGGCACGAAAGACGTGCCGTCTTGCGCACATCGGTTTTTCAGGTCACGGCGCTCCTCGTTCCCATCACGTTGATGGCGTGCTCGGGTTCGCCTTCGCCCAACGGAAGCGCCGGCGAGGGTGGCAACCTGGGCGGGCAGAGCGGCAGCTTGGCGTACGGGTACGATGCGGGCGGCCTCGGCGGATGGGCCGCGGCGGGCATCGACGGCGGGGCTTGGGAACCGTCCAGCGCTTGCGTCGCTCGGGCCTCGGCCCTGGTTGCCGCGATGACCCCGGCACAGCGCTATGGCCAAATGACCACCGTCGACAGCAGCGGTCTCACGGTCAGCGAAGCCACCACGCAGCTCCTCGGCTCGGTGTTCAGCGGCGGCAATTCGGATCCCCCGTTGGGCAACCAGATCACCGACTGGACGCGCCTGGTTTCGTCATACCTGAACATCACGACCGGCTACAATCCCCACACCGGGCTGCTTTACGGCACCGACGCCATCCACGGGAACAACAACGTGCAAGACGCGGTAATTTTTCCCCACCACATAGGGCTCGGGGCCTCGCAGAATGCCGCCTTGGTGGAACAAGTCGGACGCATCACCGCGCTGGAGATGCTGGGCGTGGGCATCAACTGGGCATTCGCGCCCACCGTGGCAGCGGCACGCGACATCCGCTGGGGACGCACCTATGAATCTTTCGGCGAGAGCCCCGTCCTCGCCGGCGAGCTCGGGGCAGCCGAAGTCCGTGGCCTGCAAAACGGCAAGTTGGGCAACGCGCAGAGCGTGCTGGCCGGCGCCAAGCACTACGCTGGCGACGGCGACACCGATGGTGGCAAGAATGCCGGGAACGTGACCTCGCTCGACGACAAGGGCTTCCGCGAGATTGCCATCCAGCCCTACTTGCCGTCCATCGCGGCGGGCGTGGGCTCGATCATGATCAGCTACAGCAGCTACCAGGGGACCAAGATGACGGCTTCGAAGGAGTGGCTCACCGACGTGCTCAAGGGCGAGCTCGGCTTCCAGGGGTTCCTGGTTTCCGATTGGGATGCCGTCAGCCAACTGCCCGGCAGTTGGAACGAACACGTGAAGGCGGCCATCAATGCCGGGCTCGACATGGTGATGCTGTCCCATTCGAAGGGCGCGCACACCGCCGCGGACTTGGCGAAGGCCTTGACCTCATTGGTCGCCTCCGGCGACATTTCCGAGGGCCGGATCGACGACGCCGTTGGCCGCATCTTGACCATCAAGTGTGAGATGGGATTGCTCGACGGCGACACCACCCTAGATACCAGCCTGACTGCAGCCATCGGGTCGGCCGAGCACCGGGCGGTGGCGCGGGACGCGGTTCGCCAGTCGCTGGTGCTGCTCAAGAACGACGGCACCTTGCCCTTGCCCAAGACCCTCTCCCGTATCCACGTCACCGGCAGCGGTGCCGATTCTCTTGCCAAGCAGTGTGGCGGCTGGACCCTCGGATGGCAGGGACTGGGCACGGACGGAGCGGCGACCGCTACCACGGCAGGCACGACGGTCTTGGCTGCGGTCAGGGGCGTGTTTGCCGGCAGTAACACCACCGTGACCACGTCTACAGACGGCAGCGGCGCCGCTGGCGCCGACCGCGTTATCGTCGCGGTCGGAGACGCGCCCTATGCCGAGGGGCAGGGCGACAACGCGAACCCCACCCTGTCGAGCGCGGACTTCGCGACCATCGCCAAGGTGAAGGCGGCCAATATCCCGTTCGTGGTGGTGCAGTTCTCGGGCCGCCCGCTCATCCTTACCGACGGCAGTGGCCAATCGGCGCTCGATCAGTCGAATGCCTTCGTCGCGGCCTGGCTGCCGGGGAGCGAGGGCGAGGGCATCACCGACGTGCTCTTCGGTGACTACCGCCCGACCGGTCAGCTCAGCTTCACCTGGCCCGCCAGTGTCTCGCAGATCCCAATCCACGACGGCGACGGCCAGACGCCGCTGTTCCCGCTCGGCTTCGGGCTCGTCTATCCGTAGCACAAGCTAGCCTGCCGGAAGGTGCGGCGGAACGGCGCGGTTCGAGCCGTAGCTAGCGCACGTCCCAATCCCAAAAAATGCGAACTATCGCTGAGCCGTTTTTCGGCGAAGCGCGCTCTACCTACCGTGACCAAGATCTTGTTCGCCGCTTCGGGCCTCATCGCGGGCGTCGTGTGGCCGGGGTACGCCTCGGCCAAGACGTTCACCGACTACTTCAAACCGACGCCGATCGTCTGCACCCCCACGACGAACACCTGGGGCGACAAGGCCGTGCTCCCGCGCGACACCTGCAACGGGCTCGAGGATACGACCGGTACGCCTACCGTGAAGCCCCAATGGATGTACTGGGACGGCAAGATCCTCCGCGCCACCGATGGCAAGTACCACATGTTCGCCGACCGCTGGCCCCACGCCAATGGCATGGGCGCCTGGGTGAGCTCCGACACCATCCATGCCGTCGGTACGGCGCTCCTCGGGCCCTACGTGGACCAAGGGTATGCATTCAACAACGGACCCGACAGCACAGACGCGCACAAGGGTCACAACGTCACGGCGAGCGAGCTTCCCGATGGGACCTATTGCCTGATTGTCAACGAGATCGTTCCTTTCACGATCTTCACAGCCACCTCGCTCGACGGGCCTTGGACGAATCGCGGGCACGCGCAGATCGACACCAACGGGGTTTCCATCAATATTCCGCAGCCGGGCGACCAGCACTTGGAATCGAACGTCAGCTTCGTGGTTTGCCCGGATGGCAACTACGAGATCATCCAGCGCCACGGCATCATTGCCGTCAGCACGGCGGGCTTGCTCGGTCCCTACAAAGTACAGCAGCCCACGACCACGTATGCGTCCGGGCAAACCCCGCCCTCGAACTTGGCCACGGTTTACCCGAATCGGCCGAAGCACTTGAGCCCGCTCGCGCCACAGACGCCCGAGAGCGTCTACGTGTACGCCGAGGATCCAATCATCTGGTACAGCGGCGGGCAGTTCCACGTCATCTACGATTACCCTGACGACCGCGTCGCGTATCACCTTACCTCGCCCGACGGCATTCACGGGTGGACCGACCAGGGTCTGGCCTTCGATCCCAGGGATTCAGCGAAGCTTTTCACCAACAGCGACGGCAGTGTTGGCCACTGGTATAACGTCGAGCGACCGAACGTGATCATGGAAAACGGTCACGTTTCCTATTTCACCTTCGCGGTGAGCGACGTCTACAAGATGGGCATTTCCGGCAGCTCCAACAACGACACGAAGGTGGTGGTCGTCCCTTTCGACGGCGTCACCTTCGACCAGGAGACCGGGATCGGCGGAACCGACGGAGGAGCAGGCGGAACCGGCGGCGCCGGAGGGCGCGGGGGAGCCGACGGGAGCGCCGGTGGCAATGGCGGCAGGGATGGGTCTTCGACCGGCTCGGGTGGGAGCTCGGGGGGGACAGGCAGCGCTGGCGGAGCCACCACATCTCTGCCGGGCACCGGCGGCGCCAGCACAAACGGAGGCACATCCGGTAGCGTCGCGACGGGCGGTCGGAGCGGCTCCGGTGGGGCCACGGCAAGTGGCGGCGCTTCGGCCACTGCTCCCACGGGCGGGCGCAGTGGCGTTGGCGGCGCAGGGGGTACCGCCGCGTCCGCAGGGGCCGGTGGCGTACAAAGCACCGGCGGCTCGAATGCCGGCACCGGCGGCCAATCGGCGAGATCGAGTGGCACGACGTCAGGCAGCGCTGGCGTCGGCGGGGCCAGCGGCGGGAGCGGCGGCTCGCACGGCGGTGCCGGCGGCGGCGCACCTGGCAAGAGCGGCTGTGCCTGCACGCTCGCTGATTCTCATGCCGGAGCCCGAGGGTTAGCAGAAATCGGCGTCGTTGCCCTGTGTGCTCTCGCTTGGGTACGACGACGACGGTTGCGACGCGACCCAGGCGTCGGTGGGGCTGGCGCGACCTTCCCGATCTATGACCCAACTGTCGCAATGGAGACAATTCACCGATGACGCATTCGCAACTGGTTTCTCGCAGCGGCTTTCTGGCTGGCATGGGCGTCCTCACGCTCCTGGCGTGTAGCACCTCGGGGGGGGAAACGGCACGAAGTCCGACAGCTCGGTCGGCAGCGGAGGGCAAGCCGTCATCAGCAGTGGTGGCAGTCTTGGCTCGGGCGGTGCGACTGGAACCGGCGGAGCAACTGGCAGTGGTGGCAAGGTGGGGGCAGGCGGCTCGCTCGGAAGCGGCGGGACCTTGACGACAGGCACCGGTGGCACCACCACGACAACGAATGCCGGGGGCGGGCCGGGCACGGGTGGCGCGACGGGAATCGGCGGCGGTGGGGGCGGCGGCAGCACGGCGGCTGGTGGGGCGAGCGGGGGCGGCAGCGGCGGAACGACGAATACTGGCGGTACCGGCGGCGGTGGAACGACGAGTACGGGCGGCACCGGTGGCGGAAGCGCGGCCTGCCAGCCGGACTGCGCGGGCAAGACATGCGGCAGTGACGGGTGCGACGGAACCTGCGGAGGGTGTCCGCCGAGCCAGCTCTGCGGGACGGACAACACCTGCAAGGCGCAAACGACCGGTGTGGTTGTCGATCTCAAATCACAACTGACACCGATATCGCCAGGCGTCTACGGCGTCACCCTGGCGTCTGACGACAGCGGCCCAGCGCTAGGCAGTGACGACTCCATCAAGCTAGCTACCCTCAACCGTTGGGGCGGCGACGAAACCGAATCCTACAACTGGAAGGCCGATATCTTCAATCCCGCGCGGTGGTGGGCGTGTGCAAACGTCTCTGGCACCCAGATGTTCGACGTCTCCGCATCCACACCCGCGACGCCGGCAAACCTCACCAACTCGGCCGATCGGTTCGTCAACTGGAACAAGACCCAGAACGTCGATACGTTGATGACCATCCCAATCACCGGATGGGTTGGGAACAAGATCACCTCGCAGGATTCGGCCAACAGCTCCTGCGCATCGTCAGGCGACGTGAATTGTTGTACGTCCATCGGAACGAGCGAGTCCGTGCTGGTCGACAAGGGGTCGAAGAATCTCGACACCTCGTACATGCAGGACTGGGTTACCCACCTCACCGGCCTTTTCGGAAGTGCCGCCAGCGGCGGCATACGATACTACCAGCTGGACAACGAGCCCGACTACTGGTTGGATCTCCGTCCGGACGTGATGCCTGCCCTGTATCCGCCGGGGAAGTCATGCCAGGATTTCTACACTGCAATCGCCAGCGGCGACGAAGCGGGCGTGAGCATCACGGACGATTTCATCAATCGCACCATGACCTATGCGACCGCGATCAAGAAGGTCGATCCGTCGTCCCAGGTGCTCTTCCTCTCGGCCATGAAACCTAAGGGGCTCATTTCGCTCAGTAGCGAGATGTGTGGCGTGTCTGGGCCCTACTCGATGGATAGTTCTCTTGCGAGCGCGCTCCTGAAGAAGGGCGCGCAGTATGAGGCATCAAACCATCAGCGCATTCTCGATTGCCTCGATTCGCACTATCCAAACCAGGAATCCGGAACCAGTGGTATTTGGGACACCAACAACCCGTTCTCACACCAACAGGCATGGATCAATAGCTCGTACCCCGGGACCGGCATCTGTGTTAGCGAGTACACTGTGGCGAACGACGGTTCCGATACTGCGACGGCGAGCCAGGAGGCCGATCTGCTCGGCGGTTTCGGTGCGATGGGGGTCCGCGTAACGTCGTACTTCCGCACGCTGAACAACAAGGATGGTAGCCACAAGCCGGTCTACAACGGCTGGGCGATGTTCAGAAACTACGACGGTGCCGGCGGCAAGTTCGGCAACATTTCCGTAGGGGCGGCTAGCTCCTACTCGAGCCTACACGCGTATGCTTCCACGGACTCTGCCTCCGCGCCGACGAAACTGTGGATCATGTTGATAAACGTCGGTAGCTCGGCGCAGTCGAGTCTGTCCGTGGCGGTCAACAACTTCACCACCTCATCCGTGAAGGTGTTCCAGAGCATCGGCGGCGCCGCTCCTGCTGCAGCCGGAAATGCTGCGGTAACCAACGGGGCGATTGGTGGACTTTCCATAACAGCGAACAGCGTTACGCTATTGGTGGCTCAGAAGTAAGAGTGCTGCGCTTGGGCGGGTGGCTGGTACCGGTCCCTTACCACCTGCACCCGAATAGTTTCACCCCTCCTGGCTCACCAGACCAGCAAAGAGACCAATGATATTGAGGGTGCGGATGTTGCGAACACAAGTGCGAAATGTCCGCGCACACAGCCCGGATGATCCCGGACAGAGAGCGGCGCCAACAGCTCCTGGAGCTCTTCAAGACCCGCTCCGGCGGACCTTCGCCCTAGCAGGCCGTCGAGGCTGCCTTGCTTTCTCAGGGGTTCGTCTTCAGATCGGCGTACGCGGTTTCTAGACCTGCGGCATTAGCGACCGTCTGAGCGTCGGCGGGGAAGCCCGATATCTGCGATCCGCTGATGCTGATGTTGCCCGACACGGTGTTGCCGGGTCCAGCGAGGCCGGGGTTGGGACTGCTGCTGCTGACCCAGTTGTTGGTGAACGTGATATGGCCGGTGTTGTTGTTGGTGTTCGCGTTTGCGGTTGCCAGAGCGCCGAAGGAAGCAAAGACGTTCTTCGTGATGGTGAGGTAGGCCGAGCCTTCGTCGGCGTACATGCCAAAGTAGGTGCCGGACAGTCCCGAGCCCTGGCCATTGCAGTAGTTCTGCGTGACGGTCGTCGCGGACGCACTCAGATTGTAGTAGCACCCGCCGTCGTTCATTTGCAGCATCCCTTGATGGATGGAGTTCGCAACAATCTGGTTGTTCTTGGCGATGGTCGGGTTCGCGTACAGAGGCTGGTACTTGTAGAGATTGCCCTGCGCTCGCGTCTTGTAATCGTTGCTGCCACCGGCGTCGTTCGTGCCCCAGCCGTATCCGCTGTTGATTCCTGAATACGGGAGATTGTAGACCTCGTTGTGCGATACCACGACGTTCTGCGTGTAGGTGAACATCAAGCCGGCGAAGTCCCGATAGTCGATCCCGACATCGTGGACGAGGTTGTCCTTGACCGTGATGTTCTGGTCGATCATCCGCTGCTGGCTCGCGGTCAAGGCCGACAAAGCTACGTCGCCTCCCGGATGATGCGCCTTGGCCTGGATTCCACCGATCACTATCGCGCCACCAGCGATCTGGGTGAACACACAGCCCACGACATTGATGGTGTCCGCGCCGAGTCCGACCTTCGAGAGATGCGCGTTGTCATCGTTGCCGATGCCCAGGCCCACTTCCCCGAGGCCGACGAAGCGGTCACGTACGAACGAGATATTCTTCGCCGCTGACACCTGAACCGCGCCCGGCATCTGATGCCAAGCCGGTCGCGTTGCTTCGAATTCCGGGTACTGGGACTTTGGTCCGGAAATGAAAGCGCCGGTCTGCTGATTGGCGTATCCGTCGGACGAGCTCGGTCCGAGCCAGCTCGTGTATGAGAAAGCAAGGCCCTGGAACGCCAGGTCGTGCGCCGGCTGGTCGGCGCTGCTGCCGCTTATCGAGACGAGTACCTCGAGCTGCGGCAGCTCGACGTCGGCCTTGCTCATATCCTGGCCAGACAGCGGCTTGTAGTAGAGGGCCCCGGCGGTCGTGTCCTGATACCACTCGCCCGCCTGATCGATGAGCTCGTAGGCGTTCTCCATATAGGCAGGCCCCTGACGGAAAGGGCTCTTGATGTAGTCGTAGCCCCAGGTGTTCTCCTCCCAGGCAGGCTGCACCATCGTCACGGTGCCGTTGGCGATACTCTTCACCGGGGAGTATCGGTCGGTAAAGGAGCAGATGGAGTGCAGATCCACGCGTTCCGGATGTGCGAGGTTGTTGAGCAAGCTCAGGCCACTGCTCGAAAACGTCAGGCCGTTGGCGCTGTTGGAAAAGTCGCTGAGGGTGATCTGGTAGCGTGCACGGACCGCGATCTTACCGTCCACGTACAGCTGCCGGGTGGCGAAGGTGCTGGGCGCCGTGGCTTTCCAGATGTTCTTGGCAGTATCGCTGACCGCCCATCCAGTGATCTGCTTGCCGCCGGACAGCACCGGGTGAGCCCCTGCCGCTGCCTGCCAGGTAATGGTGTGGCCACTCGCGCCCGAGTCCGCCGTCGTGAAGGTCAGGGGCGCCGCCATGGGATAGACACCGTCCGCCAGCTCGACGACGATGTCGGTCTGCATTGCGCTGGCCGCAGCTCGCACAACCGTTTGCGCTTGCGCGATCGAGCAGGGTGCGGCGCTCGTGCAGTCGGTCCCGCTGCCGTTCGGCGAGACATAGTAATGCGAACCTGATGCGCCACCGACGGCGGTCGTTCCGCCGGTAGCGCCACCGCCTGCTGGTACGCCACCAGTCCCGGGCGCTCCCCCGCCGGTCGTTCCACCGGCTGTCGTCCCGGGTGCACCCCCTCCCGGCGTGCCGCCTGCGCCGGTGCGTCCCCCGGCTCCTGCCGCTCCTCCGCCTGTTCCAGAGGAAGCGCTCGCGCCGCCGGTGCCGGGCATGCCACCCGCGCCGGTGGCGCCACCAGCCGCCGTCGCGCCGCCGCCCCCAAGTGCGCCACTGGTTCCGCCGGACGCCGTGCTGCCTCCGGTACGCCCCCCGGTCTGCTCCCCTGTCCCGCCAGCACCCGAGCCCTTCCCGGCGGTTCCGCCTGAGCCCTGAGTCGACTGGCCGCCGCTGTTGCAGGCCGCAGCGATAGATACCAGAGCGACGGTCGTGATTTGGAGAGCTCGTACGGTCATCGCGATTCTGGCGAGCTGGTGTGTGGCCATCGCGGCCAAGCTCCCTTGCCTCGCCGCCGAATTGTCGATTTTTGAGATCATGAGGAGCTCCTGTCTAGGGTGAGAAGTCGCTTGTACCGATGAAGGGTGATTTCTGGAAGAGATCAAACGAGCTATTGGGTACGCTCGTATCGAGGTAGGCTCCTATTATCGCATAGTCTTGAAACACAAATCGTGCTGGTTTCGAACCACCTGTTCTCCGCTCGCCTTCATAGCGCGACTGGCGGCTCTGGTCCTCGGTCCGCGACCCGACCGCACCAGCATCGAGCGCTTCCTCCGGCACAAGGGGCTGTGGCACAGCGCAGTGTGCTTGGCGCGGTCTTGAGGATTTCGACCCTGGGCAACCCTGGGCTCGGTTGAGCTTGGCACCGAGCATTCCTTGACGAACAGCGAGTTGCACTAGACTTTCGCGCACTGATCTTGACTGCGAACCCCTGTGATAGGCCACACAGCAGAACCAGGTTTGCGCGTGCGCTCTGCCATCTCGCTGTGAAATAATCCACGAATCATGAAACGCAATGCCATTGGTTACCTGGCAGTTCTGGCGGTGACGGTTGCCGGTTGCGGATCCGACTCGACGCCGGAGCAACCGCAATACAAGGATGCAGGGATCGACACCAAGGATGCGTCGGCCTTGGGCAACGACGTTCCTGCTATGGCCGACGCCCACGATGCAGCAGTACCCAATACCGACGTGATTGTCCCGGCCGACACCAAGGACGCCCCCGCATTCACCGACGGCAGGACCAATCCGCAAACAGACACGATGGAAGCACCTATCTTGGTGGATGCGCGCGATGCAGTTGCCGACGCGCCCGCGTCTGGGGATGCCGGCCACGATGCATGGATGGTGGATCTGGGAACCGCATTCGACAGCCTCGGCGAACGCCCGATCCTCGACACCGGCGCGCCAGAAGCAGGGATTGATTCATCGGCCGCGGTTGGCTTCCCCTGTCGAAACGATTCCGACTGTTGCATCGAAATCGACAGTTGCATGAACATCGCCTACCTCTACAGCAGAGCGCCTGG
>OBLT010000810.1_pt1 | contig 20156 bp, 19 predicted proteins | sample 1518721 | NCBI WGS metagenome assembly OBLT01 (sample SAMEA3539307, study PRJEB22396) | soil metagenome | biome: tundra; feature: field; material: soil | place: USA | collected 2010-05 | depth 0.15 m | reverse complement strand
AGGTGGCGGACGATCACCGTGGCGGCCGCCGCCGCCGTCATCGCGGTGGCCACCGGGATGGCCGGCGGCGCGGCGATCTCGCACGCCCTCAGGTCAGGCCCGGCAGCAGCCCCCCAGGCCGCCGCCCCGTCAGCAGTACGACCATCGGGCCCGTCATCGCCGCGATACGAGACTGGCCGCAGCACCAATCCGCAGACGCATGTCACCGCCGTCGTGGCGTACTACCCGGCACCGTGGGGCACCTCGGTACGAGTGTGGGTCAGCGGCATCCGCCCGGGCACGACCTGCGAGTTCTGGGTGGTGAACACCCAGGGACACCGGTCGGTCGCCGGTGGCTGGACAGTGCAGCGCGGTCAGCAAGACCTGTGGTACACGGTGTCTTCGTCAGTCAAGGGCGGCAAGATCCGCGGATTCCAGGTCACCGCGGCCGGGCACGTCCTCGTGACGGTACCGGCAACCTGAGGCCGCGCGGCCGGCGGCGGCGGCGGACGCCGCGCGGAACCGCGCGCTGCGACCGGGAATGCGGTGGCTGAGCCCGGTGCTGAGTAGGTCGTGACCGTAGGCGTGATCGTGCTTGTCGCTGTCCTGTGCGGGTCGGGTCTGGCCGGCCTGGCCTGGCGCAGCCGCAACGGCACGATGCGCGCGCCGCGACGGCCCGGATCTGGTCCCGAGGCCGCGCCCGCGAGCGAGCCGGCCGTGACAGCGAACGAGCTTGGCGCGCCGCTGGGCTCGACCGCGACGCTGGTGCAGTTCTCTACCGCGTTCTGCGCGCCGTGCCGCGCCACCAGGCGGATACTGACTGAAGTGGCCGGCATGGTCGACGGAGTCACCCATGTGGAGATTGACGCGGAGTCCCGGATGGACCTCGTGCGGACCTTTGATGTGCGGCGCACTCCCACCGTCTTCGTGCTCGGCCCGGACGGCCGTATCGCGAAGCGGGCAAGCGGCCAGCCCAGGAAGGCCGACGTGATCGCAGCACTCGGCGAAGTGTGGTAGCGCGATGTTTCCCTATTCTCCGGATCGGGAAAGATGGTAGTGACAGCGACCGGGCCCGCACGTAGCATCGGCTACGTGCCTGACAGCACCGCGGGCGGCCGGACGACCGGCCTGCCGCCGCGGGAGACGCTCACCAAGCGGCGCGCCGTGGACTTCTGCCGCGTCGCTACCGCGCTGTGTCCGGCACCCACGGGCGTGGGCCAGCCCGTCGCGCGCCCGCGCGGCAGTCTCGGCTGACCCTCCGCCGGCAATTTCCTCGTGCAGGCGCGGTAAGGCCGGCGGTCCCCGATCACCGGTCCTGCCCGCTGCAGGGAAGTAACGCCGCCCGATGAGCCAGGGCGCTCAGGCAGCACCGCAAATCCCCGGAGGTACCGCCGATGGACATTGATCCGAGAGGCCCGCGCTTCGGCGCGCTCATCACCCTGGTGGTCTTCGCCGTCGTCCTGATCACCGGGAGCGTGTGGCTGCTCGCCGCGCAGGCGCTGGTGTTCGCCGCCGGCACCGCGTTCGGCCTGCGCAACTCGCCCTACGGGCTGATCTACCGCTGGCTGGTCAGGCCGCGTCTTGGACCGCCGAAGGAGCTTGAGCCCGAGGCGCCGCCACGGTTCGCCCAGGGCGTCGGCCTGGTCATCAGCGTGATCGGGGTGATCGGCTATGGCGCGGGCATGACGCCGCTCGGGATGGCTGCGGCGTCGGCAGGAATCGTCGCCGCCTTCCTCAACGGGATCTTCGGCTTCTGCCTGGGCTGCGAGATGTATCTGCTTATCCGACGAATCTGGCCGGGCCGCCGCGCGCTGGTGCCGGCCGAAGCTGACAAGGAGGTTCCCATATGAGCCGTTCCGACGTCCTCGTGGACGCCGACTGGGTGCAGGCCCGCGGCAGCGACCCTGGTGTGGTGCTCGTCGAGGTAGACGAGGACACCAGCGCCTACGACAAGGGCCACATTCGTGGCGCCGTCAAGATCGACTGGAAGACCGACCTGCAGGACCCGGTGCGCCGTGACTTCGTGGACAAGGCGGGCTTCGAGTCCCTGCTCTCCAAGCGGGGCATCAGCAACGACGACACTGTCGTGCTCTACGGCGGCAACAACAACTGGTTCGCGGCGTACGCGTACTGGTACTTCAAGCTGTACGGGCACAACAACGTCCAGCTGCTCGACGGCGGCCGCAAGAAGTGGGAACTGGACGGCCGCGAGCTCGTGACCGATATTCCCGAGCGCGCCGCTACCAGCTACACGGCCACCGAGCAGGACCAGACGATCCGTGCCTTCCGCGACGAGGTGCTCGCGGCGATCGGCAAGCGCAACCTTGTCGATGTCCGCTCGCCGGATGAGTTCGCGGGCCGGCTGCTTGCCCCCGCGCATCTGCCGCAGGAGCAGGCGCAGCGGGGCGGCCACATCCCGACCGCGAAGAACGTTCCCTGGTCCAAGGCGGCGCAGGAGGACGGCACGTTCAAGTCAGACGACGCGCTGACGGCGCTCTACGGCGACGAGGCCGGCCTGGACTTCGGCCGCGACACGATCGCCTACTGCCGGATCGGCGAGCGCTCCGCGCACACCTGGTTCGTCCTGCACGAGCTACTCGGCCAGCCCAACGTGAAAAACTACGACGGGTCGTGGACCGAGTACGGGTCGCTGGTCGGCGTCCCGATTGAGCTAGGGGACGCCAGGTGAGCGATGACGGGTGCGGCGCGCCGGCCGGCGGGGCGGCCCTTCCGCAGGACGTGGGCAGCCAGGCCGTAGTGCAAGGCAGGGTGACGCAGAACGGTACCGCCGTGCCCGTCGGCTATGCCCGGCTGCTCAACTCCGGCGGCGAATTCGTCGCTGAGGTGCCGCTTGGCGAGGACGGCGGTTTCAGGTTCTTCGCCGCGCCGGGGACCTGGACGCTCCGCGTACTCGCCCCTGGCGGCGTCCGGGCCGAGCGCAGCGTCACTGCGGACACTGGCAAGGTAGCCGAACTGGAGGTCGCTGTCTGACCGCGGCTCCGGGACATTCCATGATCGTGACGGCTTTTCCGTCGTATATGCGGAGAAGTCGTCACGATCACGCTGGGGGACGGCCAGTTTTCTTTCTTGCCATCTGTTCGTTGCTTTTTTCCTTACCTGTCGTTCAACTCCCCGTTACCTGAGTCCCCTAGAACGGACTCAGTTGGACCAGACGCAGGCTGCGACAGCGCGGCCCGTACCTTGGCGCGAGTCGCCAGAGGCGAGGCGGAGTAATGTCAATCGAGGCTGATCCGGCCAGGTCAGGACCGGGTGCAGGCGGTCAGTCCAGCGCCGGTGGACATGGCCCGTCTGCCAACGGCAGCACGGCGATGAGCGCGGTGGATCTCACGCTCAGCTTCGGCCAGCGGGCGATCCTGTCCGACGTATCGGTTGACGTGCGCCGGGGCGCCGTGACCGCGCTGATCGGGCCCACCGGCTCGGGCAAGACGACGCTGCTGCGCACCTTCAACCGGATGAACGACAAGGTGACCGGATACCGGCACGCCGGTGACGTGCTCCTCGAGGGCAAGAGCATCTGGCATTCGGGTGTCGAGGTGATGTCGCTGCGGCGCAAGGTCGGCATGCTCTTCCAGCGGCCGAATCCGTTCCCGATGTCGATCATCGACAACGTCGTAGCCGGGGCGCGCGCGCACCGCCTGGCCAGCCGGGCCGGGCTGAAGACCCTCGCCAAGCAGCGGCTGCAGGAAGTCGGGCTCTGGGACGCCGTCCATGACCGGCTCAAGGACTCCCCGTTCCGCCTGTCCGGCGGCCAGCAGCAGCTGCTCTGCCTGGCCAGAGCCCTCGCGATCGGTCCCGACGTGTTGCTCCTCGACGAGCCCACCTCGTCGCTTGACCCGGTCGCGACCGAGTCCATCGAGGGGCTGATCCGCAGACTGCTGCCGGAACTGACGGTGGTGATCGTCACGCACAACCTGGCGCAGGCCCGCCGCATCGCCGACCGGACCATCTTCCTCAACCGCGGGCACATGGTCGAGCACGGCGACACCGTCCAGGTGTTCGAGCACCCAGTGCATGACGAGACAGCCAGTTACGTCAGCGGCCGATTCGGCTAACCATTGACCCACCCGGGCGGCGGGACAGCACTCCTGCCGCCCGGGGGCAAGAACCGCGCGAGAGCGCGGACCTCATCGCACGCAGCCGCGTGCGAGTCGTGTAGCGCACGTTTCAACGTGCAGAAACAAAGGAGTATTCCTCCGTGGCCAAACGAATCCGCACGGTGTGCGCGGCGGCCGCTGTGGTGCCGCTCGCCCTGCTTGCGGCATGCGGTAGCTCAGGTTCATCAGGCTCGTCATCGTCGCCATCGGCGACCTCTTCTGCGTCAACTTCCTCGCACGGCGTCGCGCTCACAGAGACCGGGAGCACCTTGATGTTCCCGCTGTTCGGCGCCTGGCAGACGGCCTACAACACCAGCGATCCGAACGTGACGATCACGACGGCTGGCACTGGCTCGGGGACCGGCATCGCGGACGCGTCCACCGGGACGGTGACGATCGGCGCTTCGGACGCCTACCTGTCCAGCGCCAACATGGCGCAGTACCCGGGGCTGCTCAACATCCCGCTGACTGTCGCCGCGCTCATGGTCAACTACAACGTCAGCGGCGTCAAGAAGTCGCTCGACCTGAATGGCACCGTCCTTGCCCAGATCTACGCCGGCAAGATCAGTAAGTGGAATGACCCAGCCATCGCCAAGCTCAACCCCGGCGTGACCCTGCCGGCCGAGACGATCGTTCCGCTGCACCGCGCCGACAGCTCGGGCAGCACCTTCCTGTTCACCTCCTACCTGGCCGCCCAGGACCCGAGCGGCTGGAGTGCCTCCGCCGTCGGTACCACCGTCAGCTGGCCGTCTGTTTCGGGCGCACTGGCCGAGACCGGCAGCGGCGGCATGGTGACCGGCTGCGGCGCCACCAAGGGCTGCATCGCCTACATCGGCATCAGCTATCTGGCCAAGACCACCGCGGCTGGCCTGGGCGAGGCATCGCTAGCCAACAAGGCGGGCAAGTTCACCCAGCCCTCCTCGAGCGCCATCGATGCCGCGCTGGCCAGCTTCTCGCCGACCACCCCATCCAGCGGGGCTCAGGCGCTGATCAACACCTCGGCTGCCACCGGCTACCCGGTCATCAACTACGAGTACGCGATCGTAAAGAAGACGCAGCCGGACGCGGCGACCGCCACTGCGCTGAAGGCGTTCCTGAACTGGACGCTCACGACAGGCGCGGGCTCCAAGTACCTGTCGGCTGTCGGCTTCGAGCCGCTTGCTTCGAATGTGCAGACGATCGCTACGAGCCTGGTCAACTCGATCACCGGCTGACTCTTCATGGCAACTTCTGCAACGAGCGGGCCGGCGCAGCGCTGCGCGCCTGGGCTCGCAACGGCGGCCTGATCCGCTGGCTCGGCCGCGGTGGCGCGGTGGTCCCGGTACTGATGCTGGGATTCGTGTTCATCACTTTGCTGGTGGAGGCGCTGCCGGCGGTCAAGTTCAACGGCTGGAGCTTCTTCAGCGCAAGCGCGTGGAGCTTCGGTTCCCAATACGGCGCGCCCATCACCACCGGCGGCATCTCTCATCAGCCAGGTGAGACGTTCGGTGCCTTCCCGCAGGTCATCGGGACGCTGGAGACTTCAGCGATCGCCCTGATCATCGCCGTGCCAGCGTCGGTCGGATCCGCCCTGGTGATTGTGGAACGGCTGCCTAGGAAGGTCGCTAGCGTTGTGGGCGGATTTCTCGAGCTGCTCGCAGGCATTCCTAGCGTGATCATCGGGCTCTGGGGCGCACTGACGTTCGGGCCCTTCATCGCCCACTACATTTCCCCGTGGATCGCCAGCCACGCGCCCAACGTGCCGGTGCTCAGCTTCTTCCGCGGCAATCCAGGCAATGGCCAGGGCCTGCTGACCTCCGGCCTGGTACTCGCGGTCATGGTGATCCCGATCATCGCCGCGACCTCCAGGGACCTGATCCGCCAGGTGCCGCTGCTGCCGCGCGAGGGCGCCGTTGCGCTTGGCATGTCCGACTTTGAGTGCGCGCGGCGGGTGACACTGCCGTGGGTCGGCGCTGGCATCGTCGGCGCTGCTGTGCTTGGCCTCGGCCGCGCGCTCGGCGAGACCATCGCCGTCGCGATGGTCTGCGGAGTCGCGCTCGGCCAGGTTCCGAGCAACATATACCAGTCGATGATCACCATTGCCGCCAACATCGTGCAGAACCTCGATTCCGCGATCGTCAGTCCGCTTGGCATCCGCACCTATGCCGAACTTGGGCTGGTGCTGCTTGTCATCACGCTGGCGGCTAACGTACTCGCCCGGCTGCTGGTCCGGCGGGTGTCCGGGACCGCCCTTCCGGTCGGTAGGGGGCTGTAGCGATGAGCGGGACTCCGAGTGCGTCAGCCTCGCCATCGCCGGGCGCCGCCGCGGCTGGCAGCGGCAGCACGTTCGAGTGGCCAGAGGTACCGCTCCGCAGGAAGATCGCCAATTCGGGATTCTGGATTATCGGCTTCGTCTGCCTGGCCCTGGTGATCGCCCCGACGGTGTGGCTCGCGGGCGGCGTCATCGTGCGCGCGGTGCCGCATTTCCAGTGGAGCGTGCTCACCACCGACACGACCGGCACTGGCGGCGGCCTGGAGAATGCCATCCTCGGCACCCTCGCGATTACCGTCGGAGTGCTGATCATCGGCGGCACCATCAGCATCCTCACCGGCATGTACCTGTCCGAGTTCGCCGTCGGCAGGCACCGCAGCATCCTGCGCGGCGGATATGAGGTGCTGGCCGGGATACCGTCCATCGTGATGGGTTACGTGGGATACGTCACCCTCGTGGTCGGCCTGCACTGGCACTTCGGCCTGCTGCCTGCCGTGCTGGTGCTGTCGGTGATCGTGGTCCCGTATATCACCAAGGCCACGGAGGCCTCGCTGGGCCAGGTGCCGGTGTCCTATCGCGAGGGCGCCGAGGCCCTGGGCATTCCGCCGTCCTGGACGCTGCGGAAGATCGTGCTGAAGTCCGCGGTGCCGGGGATCGTGACCGGGCTGCTGGTCGCGATCGCGATCTCGGTGGGAGAGACAGCGCCGCTGCTGTTCACGGCGGGCTGGAACGATACGAATCCGTCCGCTCAGCTCACCAATCATCCGATCGGATTCCTCACCTATCCGATCTACAGCTTCTTCAATTCGACCATTCCTGCGCAGGTGGTCCTGTCCTACGATGCGGCGCTGCTGCTGTTCGTGTTCGTGCTGCTGATCATCATCGCAGGACGAGTGATCATCGCGTACTCCCGGCGCAATGCGGAGTGAGCAACGTGCCGGGATCCAGCAGCTGGCCAGCCTCTGCCGATGACCTGCCAGCGCTTCCACCTGGCCGGCGGCGCCAGGCCGGGCGGCCGCAGGCAGGATCGGCCAGCGGGGTGCTCGCCGATCGGATCGCCGCGGCGCTGGTCCATCACGAGCCAGGCTGGCGGCTGCCTCGGCACAGTGCCCTCGCCCGCCGCTACAACGTCAGCACCGCGGAGATCGACGCGGCGATCGGCGAGCTCGCCGCCCGCCGCCTGATCCGCCGCCTGCCCGACGGCCAGGCCTACCGGGCTAGCCCGGCCGAGTATCTCATCTCGCTGGACGGCGTCCCCGGACTCGCCGCCCGGCTGGATCCGATGGGCGGCGAGATTGCCTGCCGGAGCCGCCAGGTTTCGCTGCGCCGGGTTCCTGAGGACATCGGCTGGGCACTCAAGGTGTCGCCGTCGGACTCGGTCTGTGTCCTGAGGTTCCTGTGGACAGCGGATGGGCAGCCAGCGGCCTTCGCCACCACGTACCTGGCCACGGACGCTGCCGGCCCGTACCTCGCGGAGGCCGGAGCGGCGTTCAGCCCGCTGCCGCTGGCCCCGCTGCCCGCGGCCGCCGCCGGCCAGCATCCGGACTGCAGGCCAGCCGGCCAGCCGGCCGCGCTGTACGTCGAGATGCAGCCGCCACCGCCATCGGTGGCGCGGAGCCTGCGGCTGACGCCCGGTCAGATCGCGGCGATGGTGACCGTCCGGTTCGATGATCCGGATAGCCAGGAGCCGGTGGCGCTGACCGTTGCCGTGTGCCGCCCCGACGTGTTCCGGATTGTGGTCTCCTCTGATGAGCAGCCGCTCAGCGCCGGCGATGAGGGGAGTTTCGCAGGGGCCTGGACACATGCGGTGGAGGGCTGGGAGCCTTGACCCGAAATGCCTGCCTCCGCCGTTACCCCGCAGCGCGCGCCCCGGCGCCCCCGGTACCTGATTCCGGTCCAGATACCCCACCGCGGTGAGTTAGTCGCGACCCTCGGTACCGCCGCAGTGCTGGTGCATGTGATCTTCGCCCAGGTCACGCTCGTGCTCGTGGTCGCGTTTCAGCTGACAAGCAGGCTCAGCAGATGGCGCCCGGAGTGGCTCGCGGCGCCGGCCGGCGCCGGGCTGGTCTGGACGCTCGCGATCGGCCCAGCGGCGGCCGCCGCCGACCTGGCGGCAGGCCCGCGGCGCGTTCTCGGCTACTTCGGCGGGGCCGGCGGAGCGCCCGGGCGGATCCTGCACCCGGCAGCGGCGTTCGGCGGGCTGACACGCTGGCTGCCTGGTCAGCTGCCGCTCGCGCTGGTGCTGGCCGCCGCGGAGGCTGCCGTCTTGTGGTGGCTGGACTGGCTGCATGGTGCTGAAACGACGACGTCTGGCGCGATGCGTTCCGGGCTGATCGTGGCGCTGCGGCGGCGCTGGACAGCCGCCACGATCCGGTCCGGTGGTGTCGTCACCAGGGACGGCGGATGCGTTGGCGTCGACCTGGCGACCGGCCGCCCGGCTGCGATCTCCTGGGCGGAAGCCGAGGGCGGCGTGCTGTGCGCCGGCCCGCCCGACGGGATCCGGCTGGCCGAGACGTGCTTCCTGCTCGCCAATGCTGGGATCAGGCGCCGCAAGCCAGTTGTCGTCATCGACCTGACCGGGTCCCGGTGGCTCGGCGAGTCGCTGGCTGCCGCATGCGCGGCGGCGGCCGCGCCGCTGCGCTGCTTCGGCGCAGCCGGGCCTGGCTACTACGAGCCGGTCCGCGGCGGTGACCCGGCGCAGGCGGCGTCCCTGGTCATGGGCATGATCGACTGGACTGGAATCCCCGACCAGCACAGGCGGGCCTGCGCCGCTTATCTGGCCGACGCGTTCGCCGTGCTCGCCGCCGCGCCAGCTGACCCGCGAATGCCGGTCCTGGATGATCTGGCCGGCCTGCTCAGCCCGGCTGCGCTGCGGGCCAGGCTCGGCAGGGTACCGGCCTACCGCCCCCGCCGCGAAGCACTCGCGGACCGGGTCGGCGTCTCGATCAGCCAGGCTGAGGCCGACCCCGCCATGCTGCATGCCGCCGCCGACCAGCTGCCCGGGGTACGCTCCTCGGCGCTCGGCCACTGGCTTGCGCCCGGGCCTGACCGGATCAGCCCGGGCGACGCGGTGGCCGGACCTGGCCGGATCACTACAGGCGAGACGCCCGGTCGGGACCGGATCACTGCAGGCGGGACGGCCGGGCCGTACCGGATCAGCCTGGGCCAGGCGATCCGGGATCGGGCGGTCGTGACGTTCTCGCTGGACCGGGCCGTTCACGGCCTGTCCGCCGCTATGATCGCGAGGCTGGCCGTCGCTGACCTGATGGCTGTCTGTGCCGAGCTTGGCCGGATTCCGGTATCCGGCGACGGGCTGGCCTGGATTCACGGTTGCGAGGGCGTAGCGCAGCCTGTCCTCGCGGAGCTGATTGCCAGTGGCGCCGGGGCCGGGATCGCCGTGATGCTCAGCACGGCGTCCGCTGCTGCCGCCGACCGGCTGGCCGGAGCGGCCAACGTCCTGGTGGCCAGCGGTCCGGCCGACCCGGCGCTCGCCGCACGATTCGCTGACCTCGCGGACGCCTTGGCGGGATCAGGCCCGGCCGGGAAACCCGCGGACCGCAGCGGAACGACACCGGATTCTCCGTTGAGTCTCGGCGGTGACCTCGCCACCAGCGTGCCAGTTCTGCTCCCTGCCGCCAGCGCGGAGTTCACCATGCTGGTCAAGGGCCCGCGGCCGCGCGTCCTGCCGCGGTGCCGCAGCATATCTGGCGTCTCGCCGGCGGGGCGGCGATGACTGGCCAGCCCGTCAGCGTCCGGCCGGACCGCGTCTATCTCGGCTGGCAGTACGCGCTACGAAACCCCGACCCTGGCCCGGCGCCGCGCCGGCCGGTGCCGCCCGCCGCGGTGCAGCTCGACCAGGCGTGGGTGGCCGCGCAGCACCGCGAGGACAACCGGCTGAGCCGGCCGGCCAAGTTCACCTGCGCTGGCTCGGCACTCCTGGCAGTCGCGCTGCTCGCGCTCGGCGTGACCGGCGTGCTGAACGGATGGCTGACCGGCGCGGGACTAGCGGCAGCCCTCGCCGTCGCCGCAGCGGGCGGGCGGTCCGCCTGGCGCGGGAGCCAGGAGCTGGCGGAACGGATCGCGGCGGAACAGCGGCGGCTAGCAAAGATCCGCGCTGTTCAGCAGAGCCGGCTGGCAGCCAGGCAGGAACTGCACGCCCGGCAGTTCCGCGCCTGGCAGTCGCGCCGCGCTGCCTTCGAGCGGCAGCCGCAGTGGTACGCCGTCTCGCTCCCGGCCGAGATTGACCGGGTAGACGTGGCTGGCGGCACCCTGGCCGGCTGGTCGGCGATGCTCACCATGCTCGCGGTGCCCCGGCTGGCCGCGGGCGGCGAGGTTACCGTCCTTGACCTGACCGAGGGCGCGGTCGCCACCGACCTGCTCGCCGTGGCCCGCCGCTCGGGGGTGCAGCCGCTGGTCTGGGTCATGCCGGGTGATCTGCCCAGGCTGGACCTGGGGACAGGCCTCGGCCGGGAAGCCGTCGGCGATCTGCTGTCGGCGACCGTCACCGCCAGCAGCGACCCCTCGGCCGCGGGGGATCCAGCGAAAGACGGGGCGATCCTTGACCGGATCCTCGACGTGCTGGGCGGCGAGCCGAAGATCGCCCAGGTGACGGCGGCGCTGCGGGCGCTCGGCCAGGTCGGTGACCCGCGCCGGGACCTGCGCTCCGGCCTGCTGAGCCCCGTGCAGCTGGAGCAGATCACGGCCCTGTTCGGCCGCGGTGCTGCCGACCGGGTAGTGATCGACCGCGCCTGGGCGCTTGAGTCCAGGCTTCGCAAACTCGACCAGCTCGGATCCGCGGCGGCGGCGGTGCCGCCAAGCCGGCTCCGGGTGGCGTCGCTGGACCGGCGGTCCGGGGCGGTCGCTAACAAGGTCGTTGGCACCTACATGACCGTCGCGCTGGCCCACATGCTGCGCCAGGCGCCCGCCGCCACGGCCGGGCAGCGATGGCAGCGGACCCTGTGCGTTCTGGGTGCGGAACGGCTAGCGGGCGACGTCATCGACCGGCTCAGCGACGCTTGCGAGGTATCCGGGACCGGGCTCGTCGTGGCCTACCGGTCGCTGCCAGAGCATGCGGCCCAGCGGCTCGGCCGCGGTAACGCGGCAGCCGTCTTCATGAGACTGGGGAATGCTCATGACGCCAAGGTCGCGAGTGAGCAGATCGGCACCGAGCACCGTTTCGTCCTCAGCCAGCTCACCGAGACAGTCGGAACATCCGTCACTGATACTGGCGGCGATTCTTACACCTCCACGATCGGGACGGCTGATTCGCTCGCCGATTCGGTGTCGGTGACCGAGAGTTCCGGCCGGAGCCAGAGTCATGGCCGGAGCCGGGCTGGCGGGTCGGCGCCGTTTGGCAACTTCACCGGTTCGGCGAGCAGGGACACCAGCCGGTCAAGCGGGACATCTGACTCGCGGTCGATCACCGCTGGCATCAATTCCAGCACGTCGTGGGGACTGAGCACCTCGAAGGCGATCGGCGACAATGCCTCGCTTGCTCGCACTGGCCAGCGGTCCAGGGAATTCCTGGTGGAGCAGCATGAGCTGCAGCAGCTGCCGCCGAGTTCCGTGATCGTCACCTACGCATCGCGCGCGGGGCGCCAGGTCGTCCTCGCCGATGCCAATCCAGGTATCTTCGCGCTCCGGTCGTCGACCCTGCTGGGCCTGGACGAGGCCGGCACGCGGGACGCTCCTGGATCCCGGTCGCCCGGTGCGGGCCGGTCCGGTGGCCGGAAGCGGCCGGGCTCGGGGCAGCCCGGATCGGGGGAGACCGGCACCCCGGCGGGGCCGTTCGACCCGCTGGCGCCCAACCTTGGCCCGCCGCCTGAGCGCCTGGACTGGCGCACGCCGCGGCGCTGAGGACTGACTGACCGCCCGAGCGTTTGGACTGGCGCGCGCCGCGGCGCTGCCGGTGCGCTGACTGGCCTCGGTCACCGCTGGGCACTCGGGGAGCCCGTTAAGCGAAGATCTTGAAGGAATTGGGGCCCAATAATAAGACCCTCAATCTTTCAAGATCTTCGAGGAGCGGGGCCCAAGTACACCGCGAATCCGAACCAATCGGGTGGCAGTGACCGCCGCCAGCCTGATATGCACGCTGTGTGAGCGCGACAGCTGGCATCGGCGGTGGTGCCGGTCCCTGGTACCGGGTTGAGGTCATTACGGCGGGCAGCGGCGGTGGCACCGCGGAGCGGGATTACGCGTCAGTCCTGCCAGCCGCCCTGAATGCGGCGCTACACCATCGGCCGTTTGTCGCGGGATGGCTGTCCAGGGGCGCTGGGACGCCACTTGAGCTGATCAGTAACGCCGGGCCGTTACCGGCTGCCCGTGCGGAAGGCCGTCACGGCAGTCCGGAGCCTGATAGGGACCGGGCGGCAGCGTCGCGGCCGGGAGCGTGGCGACCGGTGGCGTCGCGACCGGAAGCGCCGCGGGCAGCGTCGCGGCCGGGAGCGTGGCAACCGGTGGCGTCGCTCCCGGAAGCGCCGCGGGGGCCGAGCGGGTTAGACGAGCTGGCGGAATTGCTATTCCCGTGGGGCGCGCGCGGGATGCGGCTACCTGATGGGCTGCTCGCCGATCTCGATCGCCTGGTGTGGGTAGCGTGCCTGGGCCGCCAGGCGCCGTCCGGCAGCGACTCAGGCGCCCAGGACAGCATGCGGCAGCCGGGACAGCAAGCGCGCACCTGGCAGCGCGATAACGGCAGCCAGCGTGGCCACGACCGGGACGCCGGGCAGCAGCCGAGTCTGTTCGAGTCGGCGCTGACCACACTCATGAGCCGGCCGTTCGGCTGGCTGGTCGTGGCGGAGCCGACCGGGGGACTGGACGCCGAGACCATGGAGCTGCGGACCCAGCTGAACGTGCTGCTGCGGTACGACGAAGAACGCGCGAGATTCGATGCCGACCGCGCCCAGCGCCGCCTGGCCGAGCTGGACTCCTTCCGCGAGGCGGGATTGTGGAACGTGCGGGTGCTGGCCGGCGCGGCTAGCGCCGAAGACCTGCGCCTGATCGCACCGGTGCTGGTCGGCTCCATTGACCTGCACGCTCACCCGTACCGGCTGCGCAGTGCGGACGGGGCGCACGACCTGGCCGACGCGCTCGCGGCCAAGCAGGCTGATCCGGCTGACGGTGCCCAGGTACCGTTTGCCGCGACGGCCGGCGCGCTCGTCGCCCTGACCGGCCTCCCGCGCCAGGAAGTGCCCGGCGTCCGGGTGCTCCAGCCCGGCTACTTCGACCTGACCAGCGAGACCAGCGCCAAGGACGCGATCGAGCTGGGCTCGATCCTGGATGCGGCCGACCGGCCGGTCGGCACGTTCCGGGTGCCGCTGGACACCCTCAACAGGCATGTCTTCGTCACTGGCGCCACCGGGGCGGGCAAGTCGCAGACGGTCCGGCACATGCTGGAGCAGCTGACCAAGGCCGGCATTCCGTGGCTGGCCATCGAGCCGGTCAAGTCTGAGTACTCGGCGATGGCGGGCCGGATCGCCGGGGCAGGCCGGGTCACGGTCATTAACCCCGCTGACCCGGCGGCGGTACCGCTGTCGGTGAACCCGCTGGCCCCCGAGCCCGGTTACCCGGTGCAAGCGCACATCGACATGGTGCGCGCGCTGTTCCTGGCCGCCTTCGACGCCCGCGAGCCATTCCCGCAGATTATCTCCCAGGCCTTGCAGCGGGCCTATGAGGCGTGCGGCTGGGATCCGGTGACGGGCGGCGGTCATCCGGGGGCGCCCGCGGCTCCCGGCGTCCCCACCCTGGCCAGGCTGCAGCGGGCCGCTCTGGAGGTGATCGATGACGTCGGTTACGGCCGGGAGCTGCAGGCTGACGTCCGCGGATTCGTAGACGTGCGATTGCGGGCACTGCGCGTCGGTTCGGCGGGCCGGTTCTTCGAGGGCGGCCATCCGGCTGACATCAGCGAACTGCTGCGCCGCAACGTGGTGCTGGCGATCGAGGATGTAGCCAACGACGAGGACAAGGCTTTCCTGATCGGCACGCTGATCATCAGGATTGTCGAGCACCTGAGACTGCAGGCCCGCGCCGGGCCCCCCGGTGGCCTGCGGCATGTCATCGTCATCGAGGAGGCACACCGGTTGCTGCGCGCCAGCCGGGAGGGCGCCAGCGCACATGCCGTGGAGCTGTTCGCAGGCTTGCTCGCGGAGATCCGCGCCTACGGGGCGGGGATCATCGTCGCCGAGCAGATCCCGGCCAAGCTCGTCCCTGACGTGGTAAAGAACACCGCGCTCAAGGTCCTGCACCGGCTGCCCGCTCACGATGACCGCGAGGTCGTGGGGGCCGCGATGAACCTCGACGACGACCAGTCCAGGCAGGTGGTCTCCCTCCGGCCCGGGGAGGCCGCGGTGTTCGCCGACGGGATGGACCGGCCGTTGCGGATCAGGGTCCCGTTCGGCGGGGACAGGGAGCGAATCCCGGCCCTCCAGGATCGCTGCCCTGACGCGCCGGTCCGTGGCAGGCGCTCGGCGGCCTGCGGCCCGACGTGCGTTTCCGGGCCCGGTTGCACGCTGCTCGAGTTGCGCGCGGCCGACCTGCTCGCCGGGGCGGCGGACGACGCGTGGCTGCGCGTCTGGACCGAGGCGCTGGTGCTGGCCTTCCTCACCAACCGGCCAGTGCCGGTCGTGCCCGCGCCGCTGCGGCTGAGGTGGTCGCGCCTGGACCGGCGGCTGCGCGAGTGCCTGCTCGCCACCACGATTGAGCGAGCGCTGCACGGCCGCGCCCTGACGGTGCGGGATTGCTACGACCCCGGGCAGCTCGCGGCGGCCCTGGCCGGCACGGCGCTCGGGCTCCTGGACGGCGGGTCGGGGACCGGGACGCGGCCCGGGCCCGCCTGGGTCATCCCGCAGCTGCAATGGCTGCACGAGGCCGAGCGGGCGTGCCCGTATGGCGAAAGCCCGCCCGATCCGTTCGCGCCCGCGCTTCCGCTTGAGTTCCCGCTGGCCGGGCTGGCGGACCGGCCGGGTCTGCGAGTCGGGCAGCGAGTGAGCGGCCTGCGCCGCCATCCGCTGTCGATGGAACTCGCCAGGAACCGGTTGCCTGCCTGGACCGCGCTGCTCGGCGACGACGATCAGCGCGGGTTCACCGACGACCTGGCCGGCGTGGTCATCGGGGTGAGCCACCGCGGGCAGTTGCGCCGGGTCGCGGCGGAGATGGGGGTCGCGGGCTGGCTGGAGGCAGTCCTGTCCTGGCCGCGCAGGTTCATCGTTGAGCCTCTCTGACAGCAGCCCGCAACGGTCCTGGCCGGCGGGACCATTAGCAGCCTGCGAGAGCATGAATGCTCCTGGTTTCCCGGAGCACGGAGACGGCGTGCTGAGGGGCAGTTCAGCTGATGAGGCTCAGCAGCCTGGGCCGCGGGGTCAGCGTCCCGTGGCCGGGCATTTGGCAGGGCAGTGACCCGGCCGCCACTGCCTCCCCTGGCAGCCGTAGTTCACAGGGCTGTCCCGTGGTTACCCATGAACGTGAGTGACCTCATCTGGTGCCAGTGGCGGGGCTAGGCCGCCCGACGTATTGACGGATCTGCTCGCGGATGCCATCGGCGCTCTCCGCGTGCACCATGACCGGCGGGCTCGCGCCGACGATACGGGCATGCCAGAGCTGGTTCACCAGGCCCTGCCAAGCCTCCCAGCCCTTGAACTCCTCCGCGATTTCCGCGGCTTCGCGATTGTCCATGCCTTGCATTATACGAGCTTCGCAGTGCTCTGCCTAGCTAGGCGAAAGAACGCGCAGGTCAGCCATGGTTAGCCTGGTTAACATGAGTGAGCCGCCGGATATCAACACCAGCGGTCCGCTGCTTGTCTATGTCCAGGTCGCCGATCACATCGCGGCCCGGATTGCCAGCGGCGATCTGGCCCCGGGTTCGCGGCTACCCGCCGAGCGGGATCTCGCTACCGAGTATGGCGTCAGCTATGACACGATCCGGCGGGCAACTTCGATGCTGCGGGAACGCGGGCTGATCATCACCGTTCACGGGCGCGGGACATTCGTCGCCGAGAAGGCCTAGAATCACCGGTTCCGCAGATCCGGGAGTGTAGCCAGCCCGGCCGGTCAAGCCAGATAGTCCGGCAGCGCCCGTCATCGCCGCGGCCCGGCGCATCCGGCGGGCGCCTGTGTTCATGCCCGCGTCCGGGACCACGGGCCTGCGGACGCAGGCCGGGAGCAGCGACAGCCGATGTCTGCCAGGTAGCACTCGCGTTCATCGCTGGCACGGACCATGAGGCAACGGCGTCGGCGGCGTTCGAGCGCGAGCGCGTGGCCAGATAGCATCGGCGGCCATGGGGAAGCTTCCGCTGCGCGCGCGTCTTGCCACGACAATTGGCGGGGCGGCCGGGCGAGTTTCGCAGATCACCGGCCGTGGCGATGGGTCGGTAATCGGTGGCGTGCTCGGCCTGCGGGTCGAGCCAGACCTGTTGCGGCTGCTTTCCGTTGGCCGCCAGATTGTGCTGGTGTCGGCGACCAACGGCAAGACGACGACAACCAGGCTGATCACCGCCGCGCTTGGCGCGCTCGGCCAGGACGTTGCGTCCAACGCCTTCGGGGCCAACATGGCCGCCGGGCTCGCGTCCGCACTTGGCAGGGCGCCCAATGCGGCCTTCGCGGTGCTCGAGGTCGACGAGCGGCACCTGCCTGACGTCATCGCGGCGACCAGGCCCAAGGTGGTCGCGCTGATGAACCTGAGCCGCGACCAGATGGACCGGGCCGCCGAGATCTGGCTGGTGGCGAGGCGCTGGCGGGAAGCACTGGCCGCTGCTGACTGCCAGGTCGTCGCCAACGCCGATGACCCCCTGATTGCCTGGGCGGCGGGGGCGGCGAGCCGTGTGACGTGGGTGGCCGCAGGGCAGCGCTGGCACGAGGATTCCTGGTGCTGCCCGGTGTGCGGTTCGCACTTGCGCAGGGATGAGCTCGGCTGGCGGTGCGGTGAGTGTTCCTTTGCGAGGCCGCCCGCCAGGTGGGTGCTGGACGATACAGCGGTTATTGATGCTGGGGGACGGAGAACTGAGCTGGCACTTGAGCTGCCGGGCCGGGCCAACAGGTCAAACGCCGTGATCGCCCTTGCCGTGGCTGAGATTTTCGGCGCGAGCGTGGACGAGGTACTGCCGAGCATGCGCAGGGTCAAGTCGGTGGCCGGCCGGTACACCCGCCGTGAACGGCACGGTCGGCAGCTTCGCCTGCTGCTCGCTAAGAACCCGGCCGGCTGGCTGGAGGCGTTCGATGTGCTCGCCCCCGCTCCAGCGCCGGTCATGCTATCGGTTAACGCGCAGGGCCCCGACGGCAAAGACACCTCCTGGCTGTGGGATGTGGACTACCGGGTGCTGCGCGGCCGGCCGGTGTTCGTGGCCGGTGAGCGGCGGGTCGACCTCGCGGTCCGCCTTGAGGCGGACGAGGTCGCGTTCGAGCTGGTCAGCGACATCGATGATGCGGTACGAAGGGTCGAGGCCGGAGAACTGGATGTGATTGCCAACTACACGGCCTTCCAGCAGATCCGCGCCACTCTCGGCCGGGCCGAGTGAGGGAGGGCCAATGACGCTGGACCCGGAGCCGGTGCGGCCAGAGCCAGTGCGGCCCGAGCCAGTGCGGCCTGAGCCAGTGCGGCCTGAGCCAGTGCGGCCTGAGCCAGTGCGGCCTGAGCCGGGGTGGCGGGAGCCGGTAGCGCCGGAGCCGGCAGCACCTGATGCCGCGCGCAGGCGCGGAAGCCACCGCGGCGTCAGCAGGATCCGGCTGGTCTGGGTTTACCCGGACCTCCTCAGCACTTACGGGGACCGGGGCAACCTTCTAGTGCTTGTCCGCCGGGCGAAGTTGCGCGGATTCGCTGTCGACGCGGTCGAGGTACACGCCGACGAGCCAGTGCCCCGCCAGGGCGACATCTACCTGATGGGCGGCGGCGAGGACCTGCCGCAGGTGCTCGCGGCACGACGGCTGAAAGCTGACGGCGGGCTCGCCGCAGTGGCCAGTGCCGGTGCGGTCGTCTTCGCGGTATGCGCCGGCTATCAGGTGATTGGCGAGGAGTTCGGCGGCGTCGATGGGGAGCCGGTGGCTGGCCTGTCCATTCTGGACATGCGCAGCGGCCGAGGCGAGCGTCGCGGCGTTGGCGAGATCATCGCTGACGTGGACCCGGAACTTGGCGTGCCCCGCCTGACGGGTTTTGAGAACCATCAAGGCATCACCACCATCGGTCCTGGCGCCAGGCCGCTGGCGCGGGTGGCGGTAGGTGTCGGTAACGGGGACGGTACCGAGGGGGCCTACCGCGGCCGGGTGCTCGGCACCTACCTGCACGGCCCGGCGCTTGTGCGTAACCCCGGACTGGCTGATCTGCTGCTCGGCTGGGTGGCGGGGCCCCTGGCACCGCTCAGCCCGGCGGATGAGGACTGGGCTAGCCGGCTCCGTCAGCAACGGCTCGCCGCGGTGAATGGCTAGTGTCCAGCTGCCCGGCTCATCCGGCCTGGGCCCGCAGGTGGTGTGGTCAGTAGACCAGCGCCTGGGCGCCGTCGGCGATGATCTCCGCGACGAACGTGGTAGCCCCCGCGATGCGGGCACCCGGGACAAGGTCGCCGGCCGTGATATCCCGGCGGGCGGCGCACTGCGTGCATACCGTGACGGCGCCGTTGGCCAGAATCTTGGCGAGTAGTTCCGCGAGCGGGACCGCATGCGGAAGGGCAATGTCGTCAGCCCCGCCAGGCAGCGCAAACCACGCAGCCTCCCCGGTCAGCCACAGAGAGACCGCCAGGCCGCTGGCGATTGCCGCCGCCGCAACCGTCAGGGCCTGGTTGCAGCGTTCTGGATCGTCTTTGCCCGCAGTGACCTTCACGACGAGGGACCGGGATGCCATGCTCCGAACACTAACCTGGACTCCTGGCTGACCGAAGGCCAGGCCGCGACGAAGTCTCGCGACTCGCCTGGCGGCACGCGGCCGGCGCGACCTTTCGGACCTACACTTCCGATATGACTGGCGGGGTAAGCGGGATAGTGCTGGTTGCGGCGTTTGGCGTGGTCGCCGCTTTGAGCGCGGCCTTGATCCCAAGGCTGTACCGGGTCGGCGGGCCCGGTCAGGCACCGCCGACACCACGCGACATGCCGCCGCCGTCCTCCGACGCCTAGCTAGCCTTTCGGGTATGGAGAGCGAGCAGAACCCGAACGGCCGGCCGGGCGCGACGGGTCCAGGCGCCGAACGCGATGCTCGTCAGCAAACAGTGGCGGACGCGGGAGCTGAAGCCGGCGGGGGACCTGAAGTCGGCGCGGGACCTGAAGCGGGCGGGGGCACCGGTGCCGGCGCAGGGGCTAAGCTGCATCCGGGCCTGGGACCGCTGCTTCACCTGCTCGGCCGGTGGGAAGGGGCTGGCGTGGTGGGCTACCCGACGATCGAGAGCGCGCGGTTCGGGCAGGAGGTCTCTTTCAGCCAGAACGGCAAGCCATTCCTGATCTATGAAAGCCGCACCTGGCTGCTCGACGAGGAAGGTCATCTCGGGCGGCCGCTCGCGATGGAGTCCGGCTTCTGGCGCCCGCAGCCGGACGGCAGGCTCGAAGTCGTTCTCGCGCACCCTACTGGGATCACCGAGATCTACATCGGCAAGGTGACGGGTACGAAGATCGAGATGGCCACAGACGCGGTCGTCCGCACCTCATCTGCCAAGGAGGTCACAGCGGGCCGCAGGCTCTACGGGCTGATCGGGACGGACCTGGCGTATGCCTACGACATGGCGGCCATGGGGAAGCCGTTGCAGGCGCACGTGTCAGCGCAGCTCAAGCGCACCGGTTAGGCCGCACGCGCCCGACCTGGTCCGCCGCGGCCGCGGCGGACCAGGCCCGGGCCGCACGCGCCG
>OBLT010000806.1_pt1 | contig 20284 bp, 18 predicted proteins | sample 1518721 | NCBI WGS metagenome assembly OBLT01 (sample SAMEA3539307, study PRJEB22396) | soil metagenome | biome: tundra; feature: field; material: soil | place: USA | collected 2010-05 | depth 0.15 m | reverse complement strand
GCCATGATCCTCGTCATCATCAAGATCGTGCAGCTCGCCCTCGGGCACTGAGCCGAGCCTGCGGGCGGGTCAGCGCAGTGGGGCTGGGATATTGAAATGCCGTTCAACTGCTGGACGGGTTTCCTCGGCATCACCCTGGAGATCACGATGGTGCAGTGGACTGTGGCCATGGCCAGGAACATCCCCCGGGCCAAGCTGGCCAGGGTCTCCGCCTACGACGCGCTCGGCAGCGTGATCGCGATGCCGGTCGGCGCGGTGGTGGCGGGCCCGGTGGCCGCGGCGATAGGGGTCTCCGCCAGCGACTACGGCGCCGTCGCGGTGATCGTCGTGGTGTCGGCGCTCGCGCTGATACCCCGCGAGGTACGCAGCATGCGGGCGGGAGACGTCACATCGGGGCATGATGGACCGCAGCGCGCGGAGCCAGCACGCCCGGGAGTGAACCTGCCGGGCGGAGGCGAGCCCAACGCAGCGCCCGCGGGCCGGGCGAAATAGACTCGGCTGAGGCTCCCGCGCCGCACGGGCCGGAAAAAGATCCCTGGGCCGGGCCACGCAGGGGGCGGCCGCCCGCGCCAGCCCACGACGATGATCAGACGACGGTGAGGAGCAGACCAGGTGAGCTTGCTGGAGTCCATCGCCGGTCCGCGGGACCTCAAGGCACTCGATGCCGAGCAGATGCCCGTCCTGGCGGCCGAGATTCGTGACTACCTCATCCGTGCGGTATCCCAGTCGGGCGGCCATCTCGGGCCGAACCTCGGGGTGGTGGAACTCACCATCGCGGTGCACCGGGTGTTCGACTCGCCGAGGGACCGGATCGTCTTCGATACCGGGCACCAGTCGTACGTGCACAAGCTGCTCACCGGCCGCCTGGCTGCCTTCGGGTCGCTTCGCCAGCGTGGCGGCGTGTCCGGCTACCCGAGCCGGGCCGAGTCCGAGCACGACATCGTCGAGAATTCGCACGCCTCCACCAGCCTGTCCTACGCCGACGGGCTGGCCAAGGCCTACCGGCTGCGCGGCGAGTCGGACCGCACGGTGGTGGCGATCATCGGCGACGGCGCCCTGACCGGCGGCATGGCCTGGGAGGCGCTGAACAACATCGCCGCGTCCCGGGACTCACGGCTGGTCATCGTGGTCAACGACAACGGCCGCTCCTACCAGCCGACGATCGGCGGGCTGGCCAACCACCTCGCCTCGGTCCGCGTGACGCAGCGCTATGAGAACGTGCTGGACTACATCAAGACCACGCTGTCCCGGACCCCGCTGGTCGGCCCGCCGGTCTACGAGACGCTGCACGGCATCAAGAAGGGCATCAAGGATGTGCTGCAGCCCCAGGTGCTCTTCGAGGACCTGGGGCTGAAGTACCTCGGGCCCATCGACGGCCACAACGAGCAACTGGTCGAGAACGTGCTCCGCCGGGCCGGTGACTACGGCGGCCCGGTCCTCGTGCACGTGATCACCAGGAAAGGGTTCGGTTACGAACTGGCCGAGCAGAACGAGGAAGACTGCCTGCACCAGGTCCCGCCGGCCGTCCCGGTGACCGGGGCGCAGGCAGGCACCCACCCGGTTGCGTCGCCGCGGACCTGGTCCATGGTTTTCGGCGACGAGCTGGCCGCGATCGGCGCGCGCCGGCCGGACGTCGTCGCGATCACCGCGGCGATGCTCCACCCGACGGGTCTCGCCGCGTTCGCGCAGGCCTTCCCGGACCGGGTGTTCGACGTGGGCATCGCCGAGCAGCACGCCATGACCAGCGCCGCGGGCCTGGCCATGGGCGGCCTGCACCCCGTGGTCGCGATCTACGCGACGTTCCTCAACCGGGCGTTCGACCAGGTTCTGATGGACGTGGCGCTGCACAAGCTCCCGGTCACCATCGCGCTGGACCGGGCCGGCGTGACCGGCCCGGACGGAGCCAGTCACCATGGCATGTGGGACGGCTCGATCCTGCAGATGGTGCCTGGGCTGAGAATTGCCGCCCCCCGGGACGCGACCCGTATCGCTGAGCTGCTCAACGAGGCCGTGGGGGTGAACGATGGCCCGACCGTGCTGCGCTACCCCAAGGGCACGGTAGGAGCCGAGGTCGAGGCGGTCGGCCAGCTTGGCTCGATGGATGTGCTGTACCGCCCGGCCGGCGGCGGGCCCCCCGACGTGCTGCTGATCGGCGCCGGCCCGATGGCCGGGGCCTGCCTGGATGCCGCGGGCAGGCTGGCCGACCAGGGCATCGGCGTGACCGTGCTCGACCCGCGCTGGGTGAAGCCAGTGGACGTCGCCATCGCCGAGGCGGCCCGCCAGGCGAGGCTCGTGGTGACGGTCGAGGACAACGGCGTGGCAGGCGGGTTCGGTGACGCGGTCTGCCGTCTCCTGCGGGAGGCGGACGTGCACACACCGGTGAAGACGTTTGGTCTCCCGCAGCAGTTCCTCGCGCACGGCAAACGGGAGGAGATCATGGACGAGACGGGCCTCACCCCGCAGCACCTCGCCCGGCGGATCACTGAGGCGGTGGCCCGGATCACTCCCGAACTGGCGCACAACCCCCAGTCGTGAAACCAGCCATGGCCACACTGGAGGTCGCGGTCATCGGCTCTGGGCCGGCCGGGCTGTACACCGCGGAGGCACTGATCAAGCAGTCGGCCGCGCTGGACCCGCCCGTCAGCGTCCGGGTGGACGTGATCGACCGGCTGGTGACCCCGTACGGCCTGGTCCGCTACGGCGTCGCCCCGGATCACCCGTCGATCAAGTCGATCGCCGAATACCTGCGCACCGTCCTGGAGCACCCGGACGTGCGGTTCCTCGGCGGCGTGCACCTGGGCCAGGACGTGACCCGGGAGGACCTGCTGGCCGGCTACCATGCCGTGGTCTACGCGACCGGCGCGATGCGGGACCGCCGGATGGGTATCCCGGGCGAGGACCTGCCCGGCAGCTACGCGGCCACCGACTTCGTCAACTGGTACTGCGGCCACCCGGACATAAGCATGGACGCGTTCGCCCTCGATGCCGAGTCGGTGGCGGTCATCGGGGTCGGCAACGTGGCGGTCGACGTGGCCCGCATCCTGGTCCGGGACCCGGCCGAGCTGCGCCCCACCGACGTGCCGCAGCCAGTGCTTGAGACCCTGATGGCCAGCAAGGTCCGCGACGTCCACGTGATCGGCCGCCGCGGCCCCGCTCAGGCCAAGTTCACCACCAAGGAACTGCGCGAGCTCGGCGAGCTCAGCGGGGTGGACATCCTGGTTGACCCGGCCGAGGTCGACTCCGTCGTGTCCGACCCGGCCGGGCTGAGCGCCCTGGCCGCGGAGACTGACCGGCGGGTCCGCGGCAACCTGGCCGTGATCAGGGGCTGGGCGGACCGGGCGCCGGCCGGGGACGTGCGGAGGCTGACCGTCCGGTTCTGGCTGCGGCCCGAGCAGATCGAAGGCACTCAACGGGTGTCCGGGCTGACTGTCGAGCGCACCAGGCTGGACGAGACGGGGGTGCTCACCGGAACCGGTGAGCTGGAGACCATCCCCGTCCAGATGGTGCTGCGCAGCGTCGGGTACCAGAGTGTGCCGCTGCCGGGAGTCCCGTTCGACGAGATCACCGCCACCGTGCCCAACTCTGAGGGGCGCGTCCTCGGCCCGGACGGCGCGCCGCTGCCGGGGGAGTACGTGGCGGGCTGGCTCAAGCGTGGCCCCACTGGCGTCATAGGTACCAACAAGTCCGACGCAGCCGCGTCCGTTCGTTCGTTGCTTAGCGATTGCGCGGGGGACGGCGGAGCGGAGCCCGGGGACGCGGCGCAGCCCGGGGACAGCGGGCGGCAGGCTCTTGAGGACCTGCTCGCGGCCCGCGGGGTCACGCCGGTGAGCTACGCGGACTGGCTCAGGGTGGAGCGGGCCGAAGCGGCGCTGGGCGGCGAGCTTGGCCGTGGTGCCAGGGTCAAGCTGCCGGGGCGGGAGGCACTGGAAAGCATCTGCCGCCCGCCCGTCTCCTGATGGCGCCGTAGCCCTCGTTCCCCCGCCAGTTGGCCAAGGATTCAATTTCCAGGTGCCACGCGCAGGCCCCGGGACTCTTCGGAATGCGGTCCCCGGGGACAATGGGGGCATGAGCGTTGACCAGGCAGGTATCGAGCGGGGTGAGAACGGGGCGAGGCGGGCGCCGGGCGGTGCCAAGGGCCCGGAAGGCGATCCGCAGCGAAATGCCGCGTTGCGGCTCGCCGGAGATGTGCCTGGTGACCAGCCCGCCGGGGACCCGGCTGGCGAGGAACTGCCCCCGGACCGTTACTTCGACCGTGAGGAGAGCTGGCTCCGGTTCAACCAGCGGGTGCTGGAACTGGCCGAGGACGAGTCGATTCCGCTGCTTGAGCGGGTGCGCTTCCTGGCCATCTTCGCGAGCAACCTGGATGAGTTTTTCATGGTGCGAGTGGCGGGCCGGATGCGGCGGATGGCCACCGGCCTGCCGGTGGAGAACCTCAGGGGGCTGCCCACCGACCAGATACTTGAGCGCACCCTGGACACCGCCCGCGAGCTGAGCCTGCGGCACGCCGAGTACTTCATCAGCCGCGTCGTGCTCGCGCTGGCCGCGGAGGGTATCGAGATCCTGCGCTGGAAGGAGCTTTCCGCCGACGAGCAGGAGAACCTGCAGCAATTGTTCCGGGACCGGATCTACCCGGTGCTCACGCCGCTGGTCGTGGACCCGGCCCACCCGTTCCCCTACATTTCTGGCCTGTCACTCAGCCTGGCGGTCATGGTCGCCGATCCGCGCACCGGCGTGACCATGTTCGCCCGGGTGAAGGTGCCGCCGCTGCTGCCCCGGTTCCTCACCGTCAGCGAGTACCGGTTCGTGCCGCTGGAAGACGTGATCGCGGCGCACCTGAACGAACTGTTCGTCGGCCTTGATGTCCTTGAGCAGCACGTGTTCCGGGTCACCCGGACCCGGGACCTGGAGGTGGACGAGGACGTCACGGAAGATCTGATGCAGTCGCTGGAGCGTGAACTGCTCCGGCGGCGTTTCGAGCCTGCCGTCCGGCTCGAGGTCGAGGAGTCGATGTCCGCCGAGGTGCTGGAGAAGCTCGTCACCGAACTGGGCATCGAGCGCCGGGCCGTGTACCACCTGCCGGGGCCGCTGGACCTGTCCGGGCTGAACGCGATCGCCGACCTGGACCTGCGGAAGCTGAAGTACCCGCGGTTCGTCCCGTCGGACTCGGCGGTGCCGCAGGACGCGGGCATCTTCAGCACGCTGCGCAAGCGGGATGTCCTGGTGCACCACCCCTACGACTCGTTCGCCAGCACCGTTGAGCGGCTGACGGTGGAGGCGGCCGCCGATCCCCGGGTTCTCGCGATCAAGCAGACCCTCTACCGGACCAGCGACACCTCCTCCATCGTGGAGGCGCTGATCGACGCGGCCGAGGCGGGCAAGCAGGTCGTGGTGGTGGTGGAACTCAAGGCCCGCTTCGATGAGCGCGCTAACATCATCTGGGCGCGGAAGCTGGAGGAATCGGGCTGCCACGTCGTGTACGGCTTCATCGACCTGAAGACGCACTGCAAGATGGCGCTGGTGGTCAGGGAAGAGGCCGACGGGACGCTGCGCCGCTACTGCCATATCGGCACCGGCAACTACAACCCCGCTACCGCCCGCTTGTATGAGGACTTTGGCCTGCTCACGGCGGACCCGGTCGTGGGCGGGGACGCCACCGACCTGTTCAACCACCTGACCGGGTACAGCCTGAAGAGTTCCTACCGCCGGTTCCTGGTCGCCCCGGAGGGGCTGCGGACCGGCCTGCTGGAGCGGATCGATGAGCAGACCGCCCGGCACCGGGAGGGCCTGCCAGCCAGGATCCAGTTCAAGTGCAACGCCATCGTCGACGAGGCGGTGATCGACGCGCTGTACCGGGCGTCCCGTGCGGGCGTGCCGGTCGACCTGTGGGTCCGGGGGATCTGCGCGGTCCGCCCGGGGGTGCCCGGCATGTCGGAGACGATCCGGGTGCGCAGCATTCTGGGCCGGTTCCTGGAGCACTCGCGGATCTACGCGTTCGGCGATGACGGGGAGGTCTGGATCGGCAGCGCCGACCTGATGCACCGCAACCTGGACCGGCGGGTGGAGTTGCTGGTCCGGGTGACGGACGCCGACCAGCAGGCCGACTTGCGGTCGCTGATCGACCTGGCCATGAACGAGAACACCTCGTCGTGGTGGCTGGGCGCCGATGGGACGTGGGTCAGGCATCACCTCGATTCCGACGGGAAGCCGCTGCTCGACCTGCAGCAGTACCTGATTCAGACCCGGCGGGTGCGGTCTGTCCCTGGCCCTGACGCCGATGGATGACGCGGCCGCCGACAATGAGATCCGCGCGGCCGGCTGCGTGCTGTGGCGGCCAGGCGCCCGAGGCGCCGAAATAGCCCTGGTACACCGGTCGCGCTACGACGACTGGAGCCTGCCGAAGGGGAAACGTGAGCCTGGCGAGCATGTCCTGGAGACGGCCGTCCGGGAGGTGGCCGAGGAAACAGGGGTAGCGGTGGTTCTCGGCCGGCGCCTCCGCTCGACGCGTTACCAGCGGGGGGAGCGGCCCAAGGTGGTCGACTACTGGGCGGCGCGGCCGGCCGTCGCGGGCCCGCAGGCTGGGTTCGTCCCCAACAGCGAAGTGGATCTCCTGGAGTGGCTGCCCGTGCCTGAGGCGCGGGCCAGGCTGTCCTACGCCCGCGACGCTGACGTGCTCGACGACTTCGCTTCCGGCCCCGCCGACACGGTCCCGTGCATCCTGCTGCGGCACTCCGGGGCGGGGAGCAAGGGCGGCTGGCCCGCTGATGACCTGCTCCGGCCGCTGGATGCTCAAGGGCTCCGGGACGCGGAGGTACTGGCTCGCCTGCTGAGCTGCTATGCGCCGCGCCGGGTGCTCAGTTCCGCTGCGGAGCGTTGTGTGGCCACGGTCCAGCCCTACGCGGCGCGAGCAGGCGTGGCCATCGAGATCGAGCCTGCGCTGACGGACAGCCCGGGAGGCGGGGCGCCGCCAGACGCGATGCTGCTGGCCAGGCAGCTGATCGAGGAACTGGTCAGCGGTCCGGTGTCAGCGGTTGTCTGCGCGCATGGGGAGAACCTGCCGATGCTCCTCGACTGGGCGTGTGCCTGGCTGGGCACCAAGGTCCCGGACAGCCCGCAGCTAGCCAAAGGCGCCTTCTGGGTGCTGCACATTGACCGCGGCACGGCGGTTTCCGCGGAGCGCTACCAGCCCTCCCCGGCCTGACTCCGGCATGGCCGGGTGTGCCCGGTCGCCAGGGCGGGGCTGAGCACCCGGTCGGGCCGCGTCACCGCCCGGCGGCCGTGTCGTACAAAGTCCGCACGTTCTGCCCGAACGTGGCGGAATACGAGACGTCCGCTGAGACTCCGCCCTGCTGGTATCCGCCGATTACGCCGATGACCGTTCTGTCGCCGGTAGCCGCGTCGACACCAATCAGGAAAGGACTGCCACTCGTGCCTTCGGTGAAATTATCGCAGTCGAACTCCATCTGCCTGGGACTGAACGCACTGGTGCGGCCCCCGCAGCTGATCGGCCGATCTTGCGTATCCGGGTAGCCGGTCACGCGCACGACTTCCGTGGATGACTGGCCTATGCCCATGCGCTCGGCACCGGTGACATCCTCGATCCTGGTGTTCCCGCCGGGGCTCGACACGGTGAGGAACGCCACGTCGTCGTCGGGATCAGCGGTGGCCGCCCATGCCGAGTCGACGAATATGCGGGTGACCGTCCATATCCCGTAGGGAGCTGTGCCGTTATAGCCAGGCACGAACGCGAGACCGGCCGGGGCGATGTCCGAATAGCCCTGCACGCAGTGGGCGGCCGTGACGAGGAGGTCCCCGGCCGGGCTGTCAACCACGCTCGCAGTGCAAAAGTGCGCGCCGATCTGGCCGCCGCTGATCGAGAACAGCGCGCCGACGGCCCGGGTCCCGGCGGGCGAACCGGCGGTCACCAGCGCCGACTCGGATATGGCTGCGGGCGCTGCGGTTATCGTCGGCCCCAGTGCGGTGGCGACCGAGATGATGAGGGCGAGAGGGCCGGCGGCCCACGCCGTGCGCGTCAGCCGCGCACAGCACCTGGCTGTTCGCCTTCTGCGTCTCCGCACCTGATGCACCGGACCGCCCGTTCCGCGCGGCCGACGGCGATCTGCTCCGCGCTTATTAACGATTCTGCAACTCAGAGCTGAGAGCACGCTCGGCAGGCGATCCGGGGTTATTGAGAATTGCCGGTGATAATCCTGAATGCCACGGCTGCCTCCCTGAGTTCCGCTGTGGCGGATACTTGCCCCGGCACGCGCCTCACCCGCCGGTGGTGGCGGTTCGGTCCGCGGGTCCGGTGGCGGCGGTTCCGCCCGCGCGCCCTGTTGCGGCGAGCAACGTGGCACCGAGCACAGCGCCGGCGAAGCCGAGCCCGCGCGCGATGCCCGCAGGGCCCCCGGGCATGCGCTCGGCGAAGACGGTGAGGCCGGCGAGGATCGGCAGGACGTTGGTGAACAGGGTGGACACGCCGGCGGTGGCCAGGGCGGTCCCGCGCTGGAAGGCAAGCTGCAGGGACACGAAGGCCAGGCCGTGGCAGACCGGGAGCAGCACGGCGAACAAGATCACCGGGCTTACCCGGCCGACCGCCGCCTTGGTTGCGATGTCACCCGCTGAGTAGAGCAGTCCCGCCGCTATGGCGAGCCCGGCGCCTGGCCTGAGCATCGCTGCGGCCGGTGCCGCGGCGACACCGGCGAGAAGCATGGACGCCAGCACCCATCCGAGCGGCGCTGCCCAGCCGGCCGTTGCCTCATGGGGGGCACCTGCCGGGAGCGACAGGCCAAGGAGGATCAGCCCGCCGACGGAGGTGGCCACGGCCACCCGTTCCTGGCGTAGCAGGCGGCCGCCGCCGAGCCGGACGAGGAGTGCGAGCAGTCCCACGCCGCCCGCCGAGGTGGCCTGCACGAGGGACAGCGGCGCGAAGTCCAGCGCGACGATGTATAGCGCCCATCCGCTGAGGCCGGTGACGAAGCCGGCGAGCCACTGCCAGTTCGTGAAGAGGGCGGACAGCGAAGAGAGCGGGTGACGCAGCGTCAGGGTGGGCAATGTGCCTGACGCCGTGTGCTGGAGATAAAAGCCGTAACTTAGGGCGGCCGTTGACAGCAGGGCCAGGAGAAGGCCCGTCACCAGCGTCATCGCGGGTTCGGATGCGCGGGGTGGGGCTGCCGGTTCATCCCGGGTTCAGTCAAGGGCGCCTCGGCCAGGTCCGAGGCCGGTGACCAGCCGCGGCCTCGGATCAGCGTGGCATGGGGCAGGTAACCCTCAGCGGCCATGGCCGCCACAGCGACCCTGGGCAGATCCGCCCAGGCTTGCAGGATGAAGTAGCGGGGCAGCCAGGCAGGATCAAACTGCCCGTTGAACCGGAGCAGGTTGTCCAGTTGCAGGTCCAGGACCCCTTTCAGGCGCAGCAGTGCCCGGCGTTGCAGGCGTTGCGCGGGCGGCAACTCGCCCTGGGTGGCGAGCAGGCCGGCGAATGGGGAGAAGTTCAGCGAGACGTTCGTGAAGCCGTTGCCCTGCGCCCAGGACGCCGCTTCCACGATGAGCCACGCGGTGAACCCGTTGGGCGTGTCCCGCCATCGCGGCATGGTGGACAGCGACAGTGACCGGCTGGCCGGGCACACCGCGAGGTGCAGGAACCCGGCAACCCGGTCCTGCCTGTCACGGCCGACTACGAACAGCGCGTCGTCACTGCCAAGGCCGAACAGGCTGTCAAGCTCCATGGTGAAGCCCTTCCGGGTTCCGCCGAGCCAGGCGTGCTCTACGGCGGTCAGTTCCGACCGGAGCGCTGGCGGCACATCGCCTGCCATGACCACCTCAGCGTGATAACCGCCGCGCTCGAGCCGGTGGACGGCCTGGCGGGCGGTGCGCATCCGCCGGCCGTCGAGAGAGAAGCTCGTGGCGTCGATCACTGCCTCGTCACCGTGATACACCGGGTGGAGTCCCAGGTCCCGGTACTCGCGGAGGAACCGGCTGGATGCGCCCATGATGGCGGTGCGCCAGCCGTGCGCCTCGGCATAGGCGAGGAAGGCCTGCTGTGACGGCCCGGCAGCCTCTGGCGGCCCGACCGGGTCGCCGCTGACCAGGGCGACGCCACGGACAACCCGGTAGGCGATGAGCGTCTGACCGGTCACGAACCATTCTTTGTCGGAGCGCAGGTCGAATGGTGCGAGCGTGTCAGCGCCCCACCGGCGCACTATCTGCGTAGCCTGCTCGCGGCGCGCCGCGTCCGGGTACAAGCGATGCCGCCAGGGCCGTACCCACACGACCGCAGCCCAGAGAACCCCGATCACAACGATGGACAGGACGGACAGCGGGAACCAGTCGGCAAACTCAACTGGCAAGAAATCGACATCCCGCGGCAACTGGCCGCCCATCGCGCGCAGCGTGTCCAGGAGCGCGGAGGAGGAGCTGAAGGGCAGATCGGATGCCGTCCGGTAGGCCCAGAGCGCGGCGACGCCGTAGGCGACCGCGAAGGCCAGCATGCCAAGCAACCGCAGCAACGCCGAGGGCTCGGCGGAGGGATCGCCGCGATGCGGGAAATCCTCACGCCGGGCGACCATGGCCACGGTGACAAGCCCGGTCACGATCGCTGCGGCGTAGTCGGGACCGCGGAGCAGTTGCAGCAGCACCGACAGGCTCAGCAACGTGACGGCCAGGCGCCAGGCGCGCCGGTTACGGCGGATCAGGCCTCGGGACGTTATCAGCAGCAGGACGCCGACCGGGACAAGCAGATCGTGCGCGGCCGGCGACACGACCCGGGGCGCGAGCCGCTCGAGCAGCCCCACAGTAGGCCCGAGGTGCGGGAATAGCGCCGACACCAGGTCTATCAGCCCGCCGGTGGCTACCAGCCAGGCCAGCGGCCTGGGCGTCATGCCGCCGTGGCGTGAGCCCCTGCCCAGCAGAGCCCCGCCGGCGCCGACCATGGCGGCCGCCAGGTACAGGGGCTGTAGCTTTGCCGCCGCCCGCAGTGCGTCTCCTGCGGGCACCTGCCGGACGGCAAGAAGGCAGATCACGTCAACCAACAGCAGCCACACCCAGGTTCCCGCGGCGAGGCCAAATCCCGCGGTCAGCCGGTCCAGCCGAGCCACCCGCGCTACCAGCCCGAGCATCAGCCCGGCGAGCGCGAAGGCCGTCAGGTAGACAACGAACGGGACGCCATCATGGCCGGGCAGCTCATCCAGCGGCAGCGCGTCAGCCACCCGGGGGCCAGGCCAGTGGGCGACACCGGCGCGCACCCAGTACAGCCATCCTGTTGCCATCGAGGTCACCAGCACGATCGCCAGGACCATCACGACCACCCGGGCCACGACGGTGGCTGTCCCGCGCAGGTACTTATCCATGGCTCAGGTGCTCCGATGCCGTTATCAGTGCCAGCGCCATCTGGTCCCGCCACAATCGCCAGCTGTGCCCCCCCGGCGCCTCGAAGAAATGGTGCGCTACACCCAGGGCCGTGAGCTGCGCGGCGAACGCGCGGTTCTGTGCCGCCAGCGGGTCAGTGGCTCCGCAGTAAAACCAGATATAGGTGTGATCAGCCCGGATCCGCGGGCCCGCCGTCAGAATCCACTTCGCGGGGCTGTTGTAATCAAGCAGGTGCGAACCGTTGCCAAAAACGGCAGGTATCTTGTCCGCCAGCATGTACCCCGACCAGCTTTCCACCAGGCTGAACTCGCTGGGATGATGCAGCCCGATGTTGAGGGCCCCGTAGCCGCCTTCCGACAACCCAGCGATGCCCCGCCCGCCCGCGGTGGCAATGGTCCGGTAACGTGCGTCGATCGCCTTGACAAGGTCACCCGCGACGAAGGTCTCCCACCCGTTCCCCCTGCGGACGCCATTGGCCCATTCCTCGTCGGCCAGGAATGACCGGGTACCGGTCGGCATAACGAAGATCATCGGCTTCATGCGGCCAGCCGCCACGAGCGTTGCCTCGGCAGCATCGACCTGACCGATGGTCAGCAAGCCCGTTGCCAGCCCTGGGAAGCCGTGCAGAAGGTAAAGGACGGGGTAACGCCGCCCAGGATGGCTGGCATACCCGGGAGGCAGGACCACAGTCACCTTGTCCGGGTAGCCGCCGAGCGCCGGGCTGGCCACGGTGATGTTCTGTAGCGTGGTCAGGGCCACCGGCACCTGCGTGTCGCCGGCCGGGCCGTGGCTGACGACACTGTGCGGCACGGTGGGCGGCGGGAAGCCCCGGTAAAGCCAGAACGTGGAAACATAACGTGCGGCCCCGATCGATCCAGTCACCGCCAACGCAGCGAAGACAATCCCGGCCAGGGCCACCGCAAGCCACCGGCGAGCCGGAGACGGGGCAGCCCGCCGAGCTGGCAGGCCCTCCTCCTGCGGTGCCACATCCACAGTCACGCGCCTCCCCTTTCCCCAGGAAACTTGAACTCTTGCCCGAGTCCGGGGAACAGGGACGAAAGCCACTCTCAAAGTCCCCTGATGTCCGGCACCCCCATAATTGGGGGCCCGGGTTCTCAGGCCCCTCGGAAGACCATCAGAGCCACCTATGAACCGGCTGCCCTCCTGCGGAATGCGCGGCACGGTTCGCGCTCGATGGACACGCGGGAGTCGCTGGAATCATCGCCGCGCGTGGCTGATCGGTGCATGCGACGTTCGTCGTGGATCGTCGCCAGGCGAATGGGGGCGGCTAGGCGCCGGCCGGATCCCAGTCCAGGGTGGCCGGCAGTGACTGGCTGATAGCGGCGCCGTCAGGTGCCGGTGGCGCCGGCCGGGTCCCAGTCCAGCGTGGCGGGCAGCGCGCCCTCGAAGATTAGCAACCACCGCTTGATCTCGATCCCGGTGCCGCCGCTATAGCCGCCGAGCCCATTGCTGGCCACGACCCGGTGGCACGGCACGATGAGCGGCCACGGATTCGACCCCATGATCGTGCCCACCGCCCGGGCCGGGAGGTCAGGGCCGCCGTCGCCCAGCCCCGAGCGGCGCGCGAGCGACCCGTACGTGATCGTTTCGCCGTAGCCGACCGTGCTGAAGAGCGCCGAGAGGACCGGCTGCTGCGCAGGCGACGCCGCGGACCAGTCGATCGGCAGGTCGAAGGCACGCCGCTGCCCTGAGAAGTACTCGGTTAGCTGGCCGCAGACGGCCGAGAGCAGGCTGCTCCCGGTCGCGGAGCCGGGGGTGGCGGGCGCCGGGCTGGGCCTGGCCGCCGGGGAACGGCGGAAGCTGACCCGGGCCAGTCCGGCGTCACTGCACGTCAGCGAGACGGGCCCGACGGGGGTGTCCACCGTGGCCTGAGCGCGTTCCATCACCTCTCCATTCTCGCCCCGATCCAGCGTCACTCAGCGCCATGGCCGGGGCGGATGAGGCCAGTCTCATAGGCGAGGATCACCGCCTGGATCCGGTCGCGCAGGCCGAGCTTGGCCAGGACCCGGCTGACGTGGGTCTTGACCGTGCCTTCGCTGAGATAGAGCCGGGTGGCGATGCCCCCGTTGGACAGGCCGCCCGCGACGAGCCTGAGCACCTCGCGCTCCCGTTCGGTCAGGACGTCGAGGCACTCGTCCTGTCAGCCCTCGGCGGCCTGTCCGGCGTGCTGGCAGGCACCCTGGTCACGGTGGGGGTGGCGCGATGGTACGGATGGTCGCCGCTGATTCCACCGCCCGCCGTGTGGGGAGGTTTCGCCGCGGCAGTTCTCGTCGGCGCGGCTGCTGGGCTGTACCCGTCACTGAGGGCTGCCCGACTGGCCCCGACCGACGCGCTGCGAAGCACGTAGAGGCCGCGGAGCACAGCAGGTAAAGGCCGTGGCAACCGCCCGCGCCGCCGCCAGGCGCTTGGCGGCCTCCGGATCGCGCTCCGGCCGGCGGTGGGCGGGCGGCGGGCCATCCGCGAATCAGGCCAGCGAGCGAGACGCCGGCCGCCGCTACTCTGGCTTGGCGCAGGCGCAGAATGGCTGGCCCGCCGGGTCGGTCAGGACCACCCAGCGGTCACCTCCTGGCTGGAAGTCCGGCCTGGCGCCGCCGAGTTCCAGGCACGCGGCCGTGGCCTTGGCCAGATCGTCGACGTACAGGTCGAGGTGGAACCGCTTCGGGCTCTCCGGATCCGGCCATCGCGGCGGCTCGTACCCGTCGACGCGCCCGAAGCCGATGGACGTCGATCCGTCGCTGATCATGGCGTACTCGTCCTGGCTGTGCGTGATCTCCCAGCTCAGGATGTGACCGTAGAACTCGGCCTGCGCCGGGGGATTGTCGCAGTCAAGGTTGACCATGGCCAGGGTGGCGATACCGGTCATCGTGAGGTGCTCCCTAATCTCATCTCGGATCACGTTCTCGGATCACGCCGTCGGATCACTGTGTCGGATCACCGTGGCCCGGTGGCCCCGGACCACACAGATGACGCTACCGGCCCCCTCTGACATTTCCGGTTTCTCGACGCACGGCCGCCACGCGGAGAGGGCTACTCGTCGTCCTTCTCGGCGAGCCGCAGCAGGGCCTTGGCGATCGGCAGCGCGGTCAGTTCCACCTGCCAGGGCCGCGCGCCGTAGGTGGCCAGCTCGGTGGCCACATCCTCGGGGTTGGCCGGGTCCGGCGGCTGCCAGGCGAGCCTGCGCACCGCGTCAGGCTGGAGCAGGTTCTCCGTCGGCAGGGAATGCTCGTCGGCGAGTGCCGCGACAACTGCCCGCACCGCCGCCAGGCGCTTGGCGGCCACCGGATCGCGCTCCGACCAGCGGTGCGCCGGCGGCGGGCCATCCGTCACCGGCCCGGACGGGCCAGGCAGGGTGACGTCCGCCTGAGCGCGAGCGCGCCGGATGGCGCCGAGCCATTCAGCCGTGTGGCGCCGTGCGCCGCGACCCCGGAACCCGGGCAGAACGGCGAGCGCCTCGGCCGTCACCGGCGCCGACCTCGCTGCCTCAACGATCGCGGAATCCGCCAGGACCCGGCCCGGGGAGAGATCCCGCCGCCGTGCGATCCTGTCCCGCTCCAGCCAGAGTTCGCGGACGATGGCCAGGCTCCGGCGGCTCCGGACGCGGTGAATCCCCGAGGTTCGCCGCCAGGGATCCGGGCGAGGTCCGGCAGGCCCGGCCGCGAGCACGGCGGCGAATTCCTGGCCCGCCCACTCGGCCTTGCCCTGCTCCTCGAGCTGCGCGGCCAGCGCGTCCCGCAGCTCTACCAGGACTTCCACGTCCAGCGCGGCGTACCGCAGCCATTCCTCGGGCAGCGGACGGGTAGACCAGTCGTCTGCTGCGTGCCCTTTCTCCAGCGCCAGCCCGAGCACGGTCTCGACCAGAGCGCCAAGCCCCACCCGGGGGAAACCGAGCAGCCGGCCGGCGAGTTCGGTGTCGAACAGCCGGCGTGGCCGGTAACCGAGTTCGGCCAGGCAGGGCAGGTCCTGCGAGGCGGCGTGCAGGACCACCTCGGCGTCGGCGAGTGCCGTGTCCAGCCCGGACAAGTCGGGGCAGGCGACCGGGTCGATCAAGACCGTCCCGGCGCCCTGGCGGCGCAGTTGGACGAGGAAGGCCCGGTGGCCGTAGCGGAAACCGGAAGCTCGCTCGGCGTCTACGGCCACCGGGCCCTCACCAGCGCCAAGCATGCGGACTGCCTCATCGAGCGCCGCAGCGCTAGCCACCAGGGGTGGCATGCCGTCACGTGGCTCGAGTAGCGGTACCGCCTCTGGAGGAGCAGCGTCCTCGGCTACTTCGAGCCCGTCGGACTGATCGGCCCGGGCGGCGTTCTCGGCCCGGGCGGCGTTGTCACACACTCCGACCTGCTCGGCCACTCCGACCTGCTCGGCCACTCCGACCTGCTCGGCCACTCCGACCTGCTCGGGCACTTGAGGCTGGTCCGGCAGCTGCCCCCCGACCATCACTGTGGCCGCCGGCTGCGGGGTGGCCTGAGCGCGGTCACTCCCGCGGCCAGGGGTGGCAGCCCCGATGCGGCGCAGAGGGTCTCGCACCATGCGGCCAGGTGCCCGGCGAGATCGCCGCCTTCGGCGAGGTCAGCCAGGCCCACCGTGGGGTCCGCCGGTCCTGGGTCAGCGACCGCGGGCGACCACGACGCCCGCAGCTCGAACCCGGTCGCTGGCGGTTCGCCCTGCTTCGCGCCGAACCCCTCGGTCACCACACGGGTGACTGTCCCGCTCGGCTCCAGGTACCCGGCCGTGCAGCTGTCCAGCGCCTCGGTCAGCCAGCTCCAGCCAACCTGCCCGATCAGCGGGTCCGCGGCGATTTCCGGGTCGAGTTCCGCGCGGATGTAGACGATGATGCGCAGCGGCCCGGCCCAGCCCCGCTGGCCCGCGGGGTCATAGAGCAGCACCAGCCTGCCACTGCCGATCTCGGCGTCGTCCACCCGCACCGCGGCCGCGATCGCGCTCGCGTAGGGAGCCAGGGTCTTGGGTGCCGGGACGTCCTCAAATGTCAGTTCCGGGCGTAGCGTGCTCAACTGCTCACACTGCGTCCTCAGGTCGGCGGCCACCCGGCCGAACGACGCGGACGCCGACGCGCCGCCAGGGTCCGTAAGCCCGCTGACCGGCCTCATGATGTGAGCGTACGTCGTCGCCATCGACCCTTCACGCGACGCGGCCAGGCAACTCCACGGCAATGGGCGGCCCGCCGGTGTCAGCTGCCGGGTCCACGAAGAGCGCGGTGCCGCACGTCGCGCACCCCCACTCGGGGCAATCCCCGTCCGGGGAGTCCGGGCAGCCGCCCGGCTCGCCGTGGTACTGCTCGAACAGCCCGTTGCCACCGCACTCAGGACAGAAGCGGATCATCTGGCTCAAGACCTGCGACCTCCTCACCGCCGGAGCCTCGGTCGGCAGGCCCGCTCAGGGAGCGCCGGCTACATGAGGCCGATCATGATCGTGGCACGCCGGGGCCTCCGATCGGTGGATATACTGCGGCGTGTCCCGAGGTCACAACGCAATTGCAGAGGGACGGGTGCGCAGCCTGTGAGACGGTCGCTGGCGTGAGCGCGACGGAGGAGTCCCCCTTCCTGCGTGCCTGCCGTCGCGAGCCGGTTCCGTACACGCCGGTCTGGTTCATGCGCCAGGCCGGGCGGTCCCTGCCCGAGTACCGCAAGGCCCGGGGCAACTTGCCCATGCTGAAGGCGTGTGCCCGGCCCGACGTGATCACTGAGATCACGCTGCAGCCGCTGCGCCGGTACGAGGTTGACGCCGCCATCCTGTTCAGCGACATCGTGGTGCCGCTCAAGGCGCTGGGCATGGATATCGACATCAAGCCGGGCGTCGGCCCGATCATCGCCCGGCCGATCCGCGACGAGCGGGACCTGGCCCGGCTGCGGGATCTTGAGCCGGCTGATGTGCCGTACGTGACCCAGGCAGTGACCGCGCTAGTGGCCGAGCTGGGCGCCAAGCCGCTCATCGGGTTCGCCGGCGGCCCGTTCACGCTCGCGTCGTACCTGATCGAGGGCGGCCCGTCGAAGAGCCACGATCGCACCAAGTCGCTGATGTACGGCAACCCGGTGATGTGGAACGCGTTGCTCGGCCGGCTGGCGGACATCGCGATCTCGTTCCTCCGGATCCAGATCGCTGCCGGGGCCTCCGCGGTCCAGCTGTTCGACTCGTGGGCTGGCGCGGTGGGCCCGGAGGATTACCGTGCCACCGTCCTGCCGCACAGCAAGAGGATCTTCGAGGCGCTCGCCGATACCGGCGTGCCCCGGATCCACTTCGGCGTCGCCACCGGGGAGTTGCTCGGCATGATGGGTGAGGCCGGCGCGGACGTGGTCGGAGTGGACTGGCGTGTCCCGCTGGACGAGGCGGTGCGCCGGGTCGAGCACGGCAAGGCGCTGCAGGGCAACCTTGACCCGGCCATCCTGCTGGCACCCTGGGAGGTCATCGAGCGGCGGGCCAAGGACGTGCTCGGCCGGGGCCGGGCCGCCGAGGGGCATGTGTTCAATCTGGGCCATGGCGTGCTGCCCGATACCAACCCCGATGTGCTGGCCCGGCTGACCGACCTGGTGCACGAGGAATCGGCGCGCCTGCCCGGCTGACGCGCCACGGCGGTCAGCCGGCTGCGGACGGCCCAGCGGCCGGCGGCGTGGCGCTCCTGCGCCGCAGCAGCCAGCGCCGCGCGCGGTAGGCACCGTACGCCGCCAGCGCGGCCAGGGCGGCGAACGGCAGTGCCGCCCCGATCCCGGTGAGCAGCAGCGAAACCAGGACACGCAGCCCGTGCCAGCCAGCCTTCAGGCCACCGGAAAAGCCGCCCGCCACCTTCCGATGCCCTCCAACGACTGGGTGTGGCTTACTCACCAGCACCAGCGTCAGGGTCGCGTAACTGGTCTCATGAGTGAGTGCCCGCTCGCGGGACTGCAGCGATTCGAGGTCCGACTCTTCCTGGTCGATCTGGTTCTGCACGGTGAGCAGGTCGCCGACCGAGCCGGCCCGGGCCAGCAGGGCACGGAGCTGGGTGATGGCGGCCTGTGCCGACGTGACCCGGCTGGTCACGTCGGCCACGGTCGCGGTGACATCCTGGGCCTGCTGTGACACCGATACCCGGGTGCCGAGCCGGCTGGACAGCTCGCCGAGCGTGGCCTGGTAGGCCGCGACCGGGATCCTGAGCTGGAGGCTGATCGTGGATTGCGCCGGATGCGCCCGGTCAAGCAGGGTGTTCTCGTTGGACACGTAACCACCCGCCGCGGTGGCGATGCGCTCAGCCAGCGAAGCGGCGCGGCTGATATCGGCGGCCCGCACCGTGAGGCTGGCCGTGTACACGATCGCCTGAGCGCCCGGGGCGGGCAGCGCGGCGGGGCTCCCTGCGGCCGAGGGCGCGCCGGATTGCGCGAAGCCCGAGCTGCCCGCGATTGCGGCGACTCCGGGGACGCGGGCCTGGGCCGGGGCAACGGCGCTGTGTGCCGTGGCGGACGAGCCACTGGTGCCGGCCGAGCAGCCGGCGGTCAGCACGGCCAGCAGGCCGGCCGCCACGATGATCCATGGGGCGGAGCGAGGCCGACCGCGCAGGCGACCCCGACTAACAGCGACATACAGGTTCATCAGCGCTTTCATGCCGTTCGGACGCGCGCTGCCAGGCCGCGGTTCCGCGTCCCTGATCACAGGTTGGCATCAGGGTCTGGCCGCTACAGCAACGGTCCGTTCGTAGTTGCGTATGTCATAGCCCGTCAAGCAGATCGGTCTCGGTGATGCCAGGGCCCTGGCCGTCGCGGATGAACCACTCCGTGCCGAACGCGTAGCGGAACGCCTCGTCTGGCATGGCCAGGAAGAATGACTCCTCGCTGATCTGGCTGGCGTGCGCGCGCATGGCGCGGCGCTTGACTTCCACGTAGGGCGTCACGTCGACGGCGGCGGTGATCACCGATTCGGGCTTGCCGAACTCCTCGCGCTCGCTCACGTCGGGGAGCTCAACGCCGGTGGCGGCGGCTTGCTCGGCGAACGCCTTCATGCCGCGCATCATGTGATCCCGGTTCATGGTGCCCTGGTAGACCCGCCGGGTGCCGGCCAGCTCGGCCGCGCGCATTCCTACCCTATGGACCTGGATGTGGTCCGGATGACCGTAGCCGCCGTTGTCGTCATAACAGGTCAGGACGTCGGCGTCTTCCTCTTGGAGCAGGGCGGCCAGTTTCTTGGCGGCCTCCTCGACCGGCGTGGTCCAGAACGATCCGGGCTGGTCGTTGGCCGGGGTCCCCATCATCCCTGAGTCCAGGTAGCCAAGGAACTCCGTCCGCTGCGCGCCCAGGATCTCCGCCGACGCCAGGGTCTCTGTCACCCGGCGCTCCCACAATTCCTCTCCGTCGGCGAGGAATCCTTCAGGTACCTCGCCCCGCTCGCCGCGGGTGGCCACGACGAGCACCACCCGATGACCCTGCTCGGATGCTTTGCGCATTATGCCGCCGCAGCCGATGCACTCATCGTCTGGATGGGCGTGAAACGACACCAGGATGGCCATGTGGTGACGCTATCCGATCCGGCACGGGGGCAGGCTCAGCGGTATCCACACCGGCCACCGGGGCACGGTTCCGGCCTATGCGGTCCTAAGGTGAACGGGTGGAGCAGCCTGAGGCGAAGCCAGTAGTCGCGATCATCGGCGGCGGTATCGCCGGGTTGGCGGCGGCGTTCTTCCTGCGGGATGAGCCGGTGACAGTAACCGTCCTGGAAGGCTCATCGCGGCTGGGCGGGAAGCTGGCCGTGTCCGAGGTGGCCGGGGTGCCGGTCGACGCGGGCGCCGAGGCGCTGCTCGCCCGCAGGCCCGAAGGAACGGGGCTGATCAGCGCGGTCGGCATGGACGGGGATCTGGTGCAGCCGGGGACCACGGCGGCGCGGATCTGGAGCCGCGGCGTGCTGCGGGGCCTGCCGGCCCGGC